>Ga0209011_1000267_pt1 | contig 21607 bp, 20 predicted proteins | sample BlaSpr_A8_OM1_M3_FD_187986 | JGI IMG/M metagenome (GOLD analysis project Ga0209011, IMG submission 187986) | Forest soil microbial communities from Thunder Bay, Ontario, Canada - Black Spruce, Ontario site 2_A8_OM1_M3 (SPAdes) (version 2) | ecosystem: Environmental > Terrestrial > Soil > Boreal... | reverse complement strand
CAGGTGCATCTCTCACCCGAGGCCGCCGCCCGCCTGGTTCGTGAGGTGCAGATCCCTGGGAGTCCCGAGGCGCTCACCGAACGCGAGACTGCCGTCCTTCGGCTCGTGGCGAGAGGCCAGGCGAACAAACAGGTCGCTCGCCAGCTCGGGATCCAAGAGCAGACGGTGAAGACTCATGTGAGCAACATCCTCGGCAAGCTTCAACTGCAGAGCCGGACCCAGGCTGCTCTCTATGCCGTGGAGCGAGGACTGGTGAGCGCAAGCGACCTGGGGCGCAGCTCAGGCGATGGGTAAGAGACAGCCTGGCGTTGAAATCCTCCAGCGCATGGTGGAGGTCGCCCCCGCCGCTCTGGTGATACTCGATGCATCGCGTCAGTACATATATGTCAACGCGGCTGCCTGCGAGCTCTTCGGCCGCCGAGCTGAAGAGGTGTTGGGGACTGACTTCGCGGCATGCCTGGTCGAGCGTGAGCGTGACGAGGCCACCTCGTATCTCAGCTCACTTGCTCCACATCAACCGGGACGAAGACCCTTGACCGTGTTGCGCCCAGGTGGCGAAACGCGTGAGGTCCATTTCTCGCACATGAGCTTTGAAGACGGCGATGATCTGCTGCTATCTGGAGTCATCTACGACGCGACGGAGACCCGGCGCGTTCAGCGCCAGGCGATCGCCATCTCGCAGTCAGCCGCCGGCCTGGCGGCGACTCAATCCCTCACGGCAACGCTGGACGCGCTCGCCGAGAGCGTCGTCGACGCGACCACTGCCGTCGCCTGCGGTGTCTATCTGCTCGATGCTGATGGAAGTCTGCGCACCGCGGGCACCTATGGGCTACCGGAGGGATACGCCGCCGCAATCGACGAGGCCAACCATCAAGGAGCCCCCCGCGCGGCACTCACGGCAATCGAAACCAGCGCCATGGTCATCGACGAGGACATCATCCGGCGACGGCTCGCCGATCCGCGCTACGCGCCCGTCCATGAGCTGATCCGCGACCAGCCTTGGGATATCGTCGTGGGCATGCCGTTGATGAACCAGGGCAAGGCTGTGGGCTCACTGAACGTGTACTACCCACGGGGCGGCCGGCCTCCCGAGATCGAGCTGGCTTTCCTCCGGTCGATGGCCTATCACGCAGCGTCAGCCGCCGAGTACGCGCGACTGCTTCGGACTTCGCGAGAGAAAGTTGCGCTGGAGGAACGGCAGCGGCTGGCCCGCGATCTGCACGATTCGGTGTCGCAGGCGGTTTATGGCATCGCGCTGGCCGCGCGATCCGCCCAGGAGCTGGTGTCGAAAGATCCCTCGCTCGTACACGAGCCTCTGGAGTACCTGCTGCGCCTTTCGGAGGCAGCCCTGGCGGAGATGCGGGCGCTGATCTTCGAGCTGCGCCCGGAGGCGCTGGCTCGAGAAGGTTTGACCGGCGCGCTCAAACACCACACCGCCGCATTGCGTGCGCGCCACGGGATCAAGGTCGAGGAATCACTTGGAGCGGAGCCCGAACTTAGCTTCGAGAGAAAGCAGGCCCTGTATCGAATCGCTCAAGAAGCGCTCCACAACGCCGCGCGCCATGCGCGCGCAACCCGAGTGGTCATAGCACTCAGCCAGGTCAACTCGAGCATCCGGCTCGAGGTCTCAGACGACGGCGTGGGATTCGACTCGCTGGCCTCACATCCAGGGCACTTCGGCCTGAACACGATGCGCGAGCGGGCGACGGAACTCGGCGGTACGCTCGAGATCGAGAGTCAGGTGACGGTCGGGACCACGGTGCGGGCAATCGTCCCGGTGAGCGTCTAACTCACCCGAAAGTACTGAGGCCGTTCGGGCCTCCCAGGGGATGTCCCCTCCCCATCCCCGATCCGATGATCGGTTCATGAACGCCGGCGCGCCACGCTTACGGGTGCCAGCAACAACGCGCGTGACCCAAACAACGGGCAGCTCTGCCGTGGCCCGGTTGAGCCTCAGCCTTCTCTTGACCCTGTTTGTCGGTGTGATCGTCATCAAGGCCATCTGGCAACGCAACGACATCGTCGTCTCTCAGCCAGATTGGGAGATGCTCAACTTGATCTGGCTCATTTACCTACCACCGATCGTCGTCGGCATCGTCGGTTTGAGTGCCTATCGCAATACACCTACTCCTGCTCGGCCAATCCACAACCTCATCAGCTATCGCATCGTCTCGAGAGGGCAGAACTACGAGGCCCTCCTGCAAACCGTCGACAGCATAGGAAGGGTGATGGGTGCGAACCCGTTGTTCGCCTACCGCATCGAGGTGGTCACAGACCTGCGGGTGAAGATCCCTCCTGGAGTCCGCCACTTTCTAATGCCCTCGCACTACCGAACAGCGAAGGGATCGATGTACAAGGCGCGAGCCATGCAGTACGCGCTGGAACGCTCCGACCTGCGCCCAGACGCCTGGATCATGCACCTCGACGAGGAAAGCGAGATCACTGCAAGCGTGGTCAATGGGATTGCGGCTGCGGTTGCGGAAGAAGAGGCGTCCGGCCGCTATCGGATCGGCCAAGGAGCCATCCTCTATCACCGGCTGCTGGAGAGAAATCCATTTCTGACCCTGGCCGACTCCTTACGCACGGCCGACGACCTGGGCCGCTTCTACCTGCAGTATCGATTCGGAAAAGCCGTGTTTGGGATGCACGGCTCATTCATCCTCGTCCGCAATTCGGTTGAGAAGGCTGTCGGCTTCGATCTGGGGCCCGCAGGCTCGATTACAGAGGACACGTACTGGTCGCTCGTCCTCTCGGCTTCTGGACATGGCTTTCGCTGGGTAGACGGCTACATCCTCGAACAATCATGTCAATCGGTTCTGGACTTTCTAAAGCAACGCCGCAGGTGGTTTCTGGGCCTGACCCTGGCTGTGACTTCCGCGCCGGCGCCCTGGCGAGACAAAGCGATTCTGGGCGCCAGCTTGATCACATGGGCGTCGACGCTGCTGGCATGGCCGATCACGATTGCAAACCTGCTCACCGGGACCACCGCTCCAGAGTGGATCCAGATCGTCGCCAGCTTTGCTTTGGCCGGTTATGCCACCCATTATCTGGTCGGCCTCTACGTCAATTTGAACGACCGTCGGGTGTACGGCTGGACGAGGCTCTACTACTACCTGTTCCAGTTAGTGGCCCTGCCCGTCTACTCCGTCATGGAGTCCTGTGCGGTGATCTATGCGGTCCTACGGCCCGACATGGACGGATTCCACGTCGTCGCGAAGAATCCGGATGCGCGTATCCAGCTGGCTGCGTAGCGACCGGTTCCCCGTAGGTACTTTCCGCGCGGAAACTGCGGGCGCCGCATCGGTAGCTGACTCCCCCGAAAGTACTGTGACCGTTCGCTCCTCCTGCGGGATGCCCGTGCACCCAGGCCCGATCGATGATCGGTGCATGAACAACTTGTCAACGGGAATCGGATTCGTCCTGCTCACCACTTTTCTCGCCTCGACAGTCGAGGCCATTGAGATGGTGACCATAGTGGTCGGCGTAGGCGCGACCCGCGGCTGGCGGGCGACGCTTGCCGGGGCGGCCTCCGGCTTCGTGGTGCTGGCGATCGTCGTCGCCGTCTTCGGCCTGGCTCTGAGCGCGATTCCAATCGGTCCACTTCGGCTGATCGTGGGCGCCCTCCTGCTGGTCTTCGGGCTGCAGTGGTTCCGGAAGGGCGTGACACGCGTGGCGGCCAACGGATTCGCGGGAATGAAGGCCGGTCACTCCGATGAGGAACTGGCCTGGGCAGGACCAGGGTTCGACTGGACCGCCTTCGTCCTGGCTTTCAAGGGCGTCGTCCTGGAAGGACTGGAGGTCGCGTTCATCGTCGTCACGTTTGGCGTCACCGCCAACCTGCTTGGTCCCGCCGTGATCGGCGGCGTGGCCGCCGTGGTCGTCGTCGGTGCCATCGGTGCGGCGATTCAGCCCGTGGTGTCACGGATTCCGCGAAGCCTGCTGCAGCTGGTGGTCGGCACGATGTTGACCACGTTCGGAACGTTCTGGGCAGTTGAGGGCATCGGTGTCGTCTGGCCGGCCGGCGACGCCGCGATCCTCGCCCTGCTCGCCCTTTACGTGCTAACCGCCGTGACGCTCATCTCGATCGAGCGCCGGCACGCATTCGGATTCTCTCCCTGGAGGAAAGCATGAAGCCCATCTGGTCGTCGGTCGTTGCGTTCGGCAATTTCTGGTACCGGTTCATCGTCGGGGACGACTGGACCGTGGCCGCCGCGGTTGTCTTCGGCCTGCTGGCCACCGCATTTCTCAACGCGCGCGCAGTCGCGGCGTGGTGGCTGGTTCCGGTCCTCGTCGTCGTCATGGTCGTCGTGAGTCTTCGGCGGGCCAGCCCGCACAGAAATTTTTGGCGCGAAGCGCAGGAGGAAAAGAAATGAGCATCGTCCAGGCTCGACAGGAAATGAAGGTCATGTCGCCCGAGGTGCGCGGAGTCACAGGTCGCGCCATGCTCGTCGCCGCGGTTGCCGCCATCGGTGGCTTCCTGTTCGGATTCGACACCGCTGTCATCAACGGCGCGATCAACTCAATCCAGAGTGTGTACCACGCCGGTAGCGTGGTGCTCGGCCTTGCAGTCTCCGCCGCCCTCATCGGCTCCGCCGTTGGAGCGCTAGGCGCCGGCTGGCTGGCCGACCGCTACGGCCGCATCACCGTGATGGTGATCGCCGCCCTCCTATTCCTGGTCCAGTCGTTCGGGGCCGGCTTTGCGGCCACCTTGTTCGACTTGAGCATCTGGCGGTTCATCGGCGGCATCGCGGTCGGCGCCGCCTCTGTCATCGCACCCGCCTACATCGCCGAGTCGTCACCCGCATTGCTGCGCGGCCGGCTCGGCTCATTCCAGCAGCTGGCGATAGTCCTTGGCATCTTCGTCGCTGCGCTCTCCGACTTCGTCATCGCGGCGATTGCGGGCGGCGCAAACCAACCGCTCTTGTTCGGCGTGCCGGCGTGGCGGTGGATGTTCATCGTCGAAGCGATTCCGGCACTGGCCTACCTTGTCGGAGCGCTCCAGATTCCTGAGTCCCCGCGTTACCTCGTGGCGCGCGGCCTCATGGCAGAGGCCCGCCGCGTGCTCGCCTCGATCGTCGGTGAGGCAAATGCGGCGAGGCGTGCAGCCGAAATTCGGCGGACCGTGTCTACTGAGCACAAGCCTCGCTTCAGGGACCTTCGCGGCCGGTTCGGGCTGCTGCCTATCGTCTGGATCGGAATCGGACTGTCCGTTCTCCAGCAATTCGTCGGAATCAACGTGATCTTCTATTACTCGAGCGTGCTGTGGCAGGCCGTCGGGTTCACACAGCAACAGTCGCTCACCATCACTGTGATCACCAACCTGACCAACGTGGTCACGACACTCGTCGCGATCGCCAGCATCGACCGCTTCGGCCGCAAACCGTTGCTCCTCATCGGCTCGATCGGCATGTTCGTGACGCTGGCCACGATGGCCTTCATCTTCGGCACCGCGCCGGTGCTGGCCGGCAAGCCGGTGTTGACAGGTATGGCGGGGCCGCTCGCCCTCGTCGCAGCTAACGCCTACGTCTTCTTCTTCGGGATGTCATGGGGTCCCGCGGTGTGGGTGTTGCTCGGCGAAATCTTTCCCAACCGCATCCGTGCCGCGGCGCTGGGCCTTGCGGCGGCTATGCAGTGGATCGCCAACTTCGCAATTTCCGCAACGTTTCCGTCGCTCGCGAGCGCCGGCCTGTTCTACGCGTATGGCATCTACGCCATTGCGGCGCTCGTTTCGTTCTTCTTCGTCGTCCGCTTGATTCGGGAGACCCGAGGCAGTGAGCTGGAGTCAATAAGCGAACAGCAAGAATCCCTGCCGGTGGCTTCCTAGGAGGTATGAGAGTTATGAGCAAGATCACCGCAAGCGCAGCCGGGACCATCACGCTCGGCGACATGACAGTGAACCGAATGGGTTATGGCGCCATGCGCCTGACCGGCCGGGGTATCTGGGGAGAGCCCAGGGACCCCGAGGAGGCCCGCCGCGTCCTGCGGCGGGCGGTCCAGCTGGACGTCAACTTCATCGACACCGCCGATTCATATGGACCGAGGGTCAGCGAGCGGCTGATCCGCGAGGCCCTGTGGCCGTATCCCGCCGACCTTGTCATCGCCACCAAGGGCGGGCTGCTGCGCGACGGGCCTGATCAGTGGCGCCCCGATGGCCGGCCAGGCCATCTGCGGATGGCCTTGGAAGGCAGCCTCGAGCGGCTGGGCCTGGAGCGCATCGACCTCTACCAGTTCCACCGCCCTGACCCGGCTGTGCCATATGAAGAGTCGGTGGGCGAGCTGGTGCGCCTCAAGGACGAGGGGAAGATTCGGCACCTCGGCCTCTCCAACGTGGACCCTGAACAGCTCGACAGGGCACTGGCCATGACCGAGATCGTGTCGGTGCAGAACCGCTACAACCTTGCGGATCGTTCGTCAGAGGCGGTGCTCGACAAATGCAATTCCCTGGGCATCGCGTTCCTGCCCTGGTTTCCGCTGGCGGCCAGCCAGCTGACCCGCGCGGAGCACCGCGTGGAAGAGGTGGCGTCAGAGCACCGTGCTACGCCAGGCCAGCTGGCGCTGGCGTGGCTGCTTGCGCGGTCACCGGTGGTGCTTCCTATCCCGGGAACATCGTCGGTTGAGCATCTCGAGGAGAACGTCGCCGCGGCGTCGATCGAGCTCAGCCGAAGCGACGTCGACCTGCTTGCAGCCGCCTGAAGGGACAAATTTGGCGCGGGCCTCCAAGAAGGAGGCTTGCGCTAACCTTCGGGAACGGCGCCGCCGTAGCTCAGCAGCTTTTTTGTAAGCAGGTGTCCGCTGTTGTTCCGATCGTGATTGCTACCTGATGGGCCGACAGCGGCTCGCCATCTCAATAGCATTCCTGGCTTTTGGCGCCGCCTGCGGAAGCTGGGTGCCGCGCCTGCCTGCGATCAAGGATCAGCTGAAGATCACAGACGGCCAAGTCGGGTTGGCGCTGCTGGCCTTTGCAGCTGGGGCGGTTGCAGGCGCTGCGTTATCTCGGATGATTCTCGCGCGCGGAGCAAGGCGCTTTGTGCGCGTGGGGACTGTGGCGTTGTGCGCGGCTCTGGTCGGGCCGGGACTGGCGACGGGCCTGACCACGCTCATCGCATCGCTCGTTGTCATGGGCGTATGCGCTGGTTTCCTTGACGTACTCGAGAACGCGCAAGCGGCCGAGCTCGAACGCAAGACGGGCCGACCGCTCATCAATGGCTTTCACGGCTTTTGGAGCCTGGGAGCAATCCTGGGTTCGGTCACTGCGGGGGCGGCCGCCTATATGGGTGTAGCGCCGCTGTTCCAGTTCATCGCCGCGGGCAGCCTCATCGCGGCAGCGTCGGCAGCTTTTCTAAGAGATCTGCCAGACACGCGTTCCGGCGCGATCCACGCGACGTCGCTGGCTGCGGGGCGTTTGCGGTGGACTGGTTCAGTGGCAGCGGTAGCTGCGATCGCCATGTGCGGCATCCTGGTCGAAGGAGCCTCGGACTGGAGCGCGCTTTACCTCCGCGAGTTCAGTCGGGCAAGCGAGGCGGTCGCGGCGGCAGGCTTCGCATGTTTTTGGGCGGCTTCCACACTGGCTCGATTTAGGGCGGACCTCCTCACCGCGTATACGAGCCCCGCTTCGGTCGCACGGCTTGGTGGGTTGGTGGCCGCATGCGGCATCGCGCTCGCCGTGGCCTTTCCAGCTCTCCCCGGCCCGCTGATTGGTTTCGCCCTCGCCGGTGTGGGAACCGCAGTGCTGGTTCCGCTCGCTTTCAGTGCTGCTGCGAACCTCGGCGAGAGCGGCACCGCGCTGACGCTGGTGACCTCGACAGGCTACATAGGTTCAATTGTCGGACCGGCGCTGATTGGCGCAGTTGCCGACCATGCCGGGCTGCGTTTCGGTATCTGCATCCCGCTACTTGCCGCCATCGTTGTGATCATGTTGGCCGGTGCGCTTCGCCTTCCGCGATGAGTGCGAAGGAGGTTCCGCTACCCTTCCCAATGACGCCGCCCTAGCTCAATTGGCAGAGCAGCTGTTTTGTAAAACAAGTTGGGGCTCTTCACGACTCGACCTGGCTCCAGGTCGCCAACCCAAACGCTCCCTCGTCGAGCTCTACGGAGCGTAGCTGTCAGGCCACGCGGCTGACTCTCTGAACCCAGGCTAGTAGCAGCCAGCGAACTCAAGACTGCTGGTGGTCCTCCTCGCCTCGCAACCACTCTGTAGGAAGCCGAGATTCCCATCGAAGTTCACAGGTTCTCACGAACATCATTAGCTCGATGATTTGGTCGTGCAATGGTAGATTGGCCGAACGATTCGCTTTTAGCTCCGCCATTTTCGCCGCATAGAATCTGTAGTTCTCGCTCACATTCCCTTAAACCCGTGCTGGGCGCCGTTGGTTGCAGGGAAATCTGAGCGGCGGCGGCACGTGGGCCATTGCGGAGGCTCGTCCTAACTTGGTCCCCTGAAACGCCGAAACCGGCCCTTTTGAGGCCGGTTCCGAATTCAGATCAGCCCTGCGGCCGTCTTCCAAAAAGGGTTCCGCTACCCTTCCCAATGACGCCGCCCTAGCTCAATTGGCAGAGCAGCTGTTTTGTAAACAGCAGGTTACGGGTTCGATTCCTGTGGGCGGCTCCAGTTTGCGTCGGGTACTACAAATGGACGATGACGGACCCACGACTGTTTGCCTACCGTGGCCCGGATGCGTCCTCGAGTTGGCGTCCTTGCATCACATGGAGCGCGTCCGGGTGCCTTGGTGCCGCCGTGGATCTATCGCGCTGTCGCTTACGACCCGGAAGACCGATTCCGCCAGCCGGTCTGGATGTGCTCACATGACCACCGGGACCCGCAGGCGGCACAGCTTTGCGGTGCTGACTGGGCGCGCGAGGAACGCGAGGAAGGCAAGTCGGCTACTGCCTGAGCGACTAGATTGCCTGGTATGACGGCGGGCCCATCAGCCACTCGATGAAGGTCACGAGGCCGGCCACAATCAGAAGCCCAGCCGAGAGAAGAACTATCGCGGCGATGAGCTGGAGACTGAGTCGCAAATACGCTCTCATCGGTCGCGGATACACGTCCAACATGCGATTCGTCCATCGCCGCGCCAATTCGATTGGGGTCGGAGGCGCACTGCCGCGACGTTTCGCCTCGCCCACCCCCAGAGCTTATCGCTGGGGCCGCAAGAAGACGGTTTCAAGCGGCTATGAAATCCGCGCCTCACGGCCCGAATTTGTAGTAGATTCGACCCGCCAGAATCTGCGCCTTTAGCGAGGCTTGACCGAGCCTCGACTGAGAGTTGGGAGTGCGGACGGAACGCTGGACAGGGATCGCCGGGGTGGTTCTGTTGACCTCCGTGATTGCTGGCATCGTGTTCGAGACGATGGGCCCGAATCTGTCCATGACGCCTGACCAGCTGTCGGCCAGTTTCAAAAATGGGCAGGTCACAGTTGGACTGGCGACTACCTTCCTGCTCATTCAGAAGGTGGTGTTGGTTGGTTTCGCCGTCGGGCTGGCCACGCTGGCCGCTCGTGGCGAGAAGGACCACACGATCTCGCGACTGATCCTGGTCTCAGGAACTCTTCAAGTCGCGATCACGATGGTTTACGTGGCCACATTTCAGGCGCTGGTCTCAGTGGCCGGCCAGCTCGCCGTCCCGGTCCTGTTCGGCCTCGCCACGGTCGGGGAGAACATGGACCTCGCGGGGATGCCTTTCCTCGGTCTGATGATCGCCGCGGGCGCTTACGGGCTCGCTCGCGCGCGGCTGCTGCCTCGCTGGGCCGGACGCTTCGGGATCGTGGCCGGTGTTCTGCTGGTGCTTGGCTCCTTGAGCCTCCTATCGCCACAGAGCTTTTTCTTCATGCTCCCGCTCCTCCTGGGCGTGCTGCTGACCGTGATCTGGCTCGGGATCGCGAGCGTCGCCCTGATCCGCGCCAAGGACCTCGTACCCGCGGCTTAGTCAAACTACGAGTGGCGGATTCATTCGGCTGGTTCGGGGAGGCGACGCGATGGAAGCTCAGGAGAGGGCACAGCTGGTCGAGCGATACCGCGACGGCCACCGCGTGGTGATGAACGCGTTGAAGGGAATCAAGCCCGAGGAGCTGGATCGCTCCGGCAGCGGCGAGTGGACGCCGCGCGAGATCGCTCATCACCTCGCGGACAGCGAGATGACGGCCGCGATCCGGATCCGCCGCCTGCTGACCGAGGACAAGCCGGTCATCCACGCTTACGACGAGGAGGCTTACGCCCGCAAGCTGACCTCCGACCGTCCCATCGAGCCATCTCTCGAAGCCATGCGTTGGGCGCGCGAAACGTCTGCGCAGCTCCTCGAGCGGATGACAGCTGAGGACTGGCAACGCACGGGCACGCACTCCGAGAGCGGCCCATACACCGCCGAGAACTGGCTCACGATTTACGCCGCTCACGCCCATGACCATGCCGATCAGATCAAGCGCTCAAGGGGGATTTCCTGAATATGGCCACGACAAAGAACACCGTGCTGCAAGACGCGCTCGACAGGGCCGCCGCCGGGCGCGACGCTGACCTCGGGGACCTGATCGAGGAGCTGCGGATCCCGTCGATCAGCACGCTGCCCGAGCGCCGCGAGGACTGCTTGCGGAACGCGAAGTGGCTGCGCGAGCGCTTCGAGAAGCTCGGCATGAAGACCGAGATCATCGATGTCATGAAGGGCGGCCTGCCCGTCGTTGTCGCGGACTGGAACGGCCGGCCCGGGCAGCCGCACCTGACGATCTACGGGCATTACGACGTCCAGCCGCCCGACCCCATGGACGAGTGGAAGTCGCCTCCCTTCGAACCTGAGGTTCGCGACGGCCTTCTCTTCGCTCGCGGCGCCGCGGACAACAAGGGCAACCACATGGCAACGGTCAAGGCGGTCGAGCACCTTTTCGCCGCGGGCGGGCCCCCGGTCAACCTGCGGTTCGTGATCGAAGGCGAGGAGGAGATCAGCGGCGAATCGCTGCCGCGCTACATCCGCGCCAACGGATCAAAGCTCAAGACCGACGCGGTGCTCATCTGGGACAGCGGCTTCGACGAGGACGGCCACCCGACGCTGGCAACTGCCCTAAGGGGTTTGCTCTACGTCGAGCTCCACGCGCAGGGCGCGGCAGTTGACCTGCATTCGGGCATGTACGGCGGCGTCGCCCCAAACCCGATCAACACCCTCGCCCGCATCGTCGGCGAGCTGAAGGACCGTCATGGACGCATCACGATTCCGCACTTTTACGACGCTGTGGTAAACCCGAGTGCCGAGGAGCTCGCGGCCTGGAAGAAGAAGGACGCGAGGTACGCGGAGACGGTGAAGCGCATGTCCGGAGCGAAGGCGCTGGAGGGTGAGGAGGGGTTCCTTGCACTGGAGCGGACCGGCAGCCGCCCGACCCTCGACGCGAACGGGATAGTGGGCGGCTTCACCGGCGAGGGCAAGAAGACAGTGATCCCGGCCCGTGCCTCGGCAAAAGTGAGCATGAGGCTGGTGCCGAACCAGGACTGGAAGGCGATTCTGGCCGCGCTCGAAAAGCAGGTCCAGGAGCTGACGACCCCAGGAGTCGAGATCAAGGTCGACATGCTCGGCGCCGCCCCACCGGTCTTGTGTGGGGTCGACCACCGCGCAGCGCAGTCGATGCGCGCCGCCTACATGGAGGCATTCGGCAAGGAGACCTCACTGGTTCGGGTGGGCGGTTCGATACCCGTGTCGATCGACTTCCAGGAGGCTGTCGGTGCGCCGCTCGTGATCAGCGGCATCGCGCAAGCCGACTCCGCCATCCACTCCCCCAACGAGCGCATCGTTGTCGACAACTACCACCGCGGGATCGACGCCGTGATCCGGTTTATCTGCGGCCTGGCGGTGTAGACGGCTCGGTCCCCACCCCCGCCTTTAGGCGGGACCTCCCCGCTTGGCGGGGAGGCCAGGAAGGAGCTCGAAGGTTGCCTGTTCGCCTGGCGTGAGCGGCTGGCTAGGTTTCGACGCTTTGACGAAGGGGCCGTACTTTTCCTTGTAGAGCCCCGAGGTGGCGCGGGCCTCGGCCGGATCGGTGACGAGCCGTGGCTCGACCGTCACGGTCAGCGTGCCGAGGCGAAGCAGGCCCTCACCGCGCGCAATCAGATTTTGCGGCCATTGCCGGCGCAGACCCTGCCCGGATCGGATGTATAGGTGCTTGCCGTCGGTGGCGACCCAGATCGTCACGTCATGCGGCTTGCCGGTCTTACGGCCGTAGGTCGTCAGCGTTACCTCGCGCTCGCGCTTCGCGGCCTCGATCACCTCGGGCGGAAATGAACCCATCGAATTTCCCATGATCGGCGAATTCGGTTCGTATTGGCGTCCAGGCGCATAGAATCCCGCCAAACAGATGGCGGGAGGGAACCAGAACGCCACGCGTGGCGTTTTGCGCTCGAGCGCGGCCGTCGGAGCAGCAGTGATGCTCGCGGTCTCAGCCTTCGTCGCCCAGTCACCGCAACTGGTCATCGCGGCAGGGCGAGGGTGCGTCACGCCCGGCAACGCCGGGCCCGCGGCCACGCTGACAGGAATCGTCAACGCTTATTACCCCGCGAACGCGAGCGCCGCTAGCGGGACAACTTCAATTTCGGTGGGGTCTGCACTGGCGGCTGGTTCGCAGACCGCGATCGCGCCAGGAGACCTGCTTCTCGTCATCCAGATGCAGGACGCAGACATCAACAGCTCCAACACGATTGCCTATGGCGACGGATCCACCGGACGCGGCCTCACCGCCGTGCGCTCGACCGGGTTGTACGAGTACGTCGCGGCCACTAATGCAGTGCTGGTCGCTGGCGGCACGGTGAACATCGCCGGGACGGGCGGCGGCGGCGGCCTTGTCAACAGTTACGACTTCTCCACCGCGATCACGGCGACCAACGGGTTCCGAACTTTCCAGGTGATTCGGGTTCCGCAGTACTCGAGCGCGACAGTGACCGCCGGCCTCACCGCTGCGGCGTGGAACGGAGGGGCGCACGCCGGTGGGATCCTCGCGATCGACGTCGCGGGCGCGCTCAATCTCAACACCCAGACGATCAGCGTCGACCAGCTGGGCTTCAAGGGTGGCCTTGGTGTCGCCAAGACTGGGGGAGCCGGCGGCACTGGCACTGACTACGTTGTCCCCAGCTCGAGCTTGTTCCACGGATATAAGGCGGAAGGCATCGCGGGCACTCCCCACTTCCTATATGACGCGATCGCTGGCGCGGCAGTTGCCGCCGCGGCGGACGGCTACCCCAGCGGTGATGCGGCTCGAGGTGCGCCTGGCATCGCGGGCGGTGGCGGAACCGACGCGAACCCAGCGATCAACGATCAGAACTCGGGTGGCGGCGGCGGGGCCAACGGAGGACAGGGCGGCCTGGGCGGCAACAGCTGGAACTCCAACCTGCCGCGGGGTGGCCTCGGAGGCGCTGCATTCCCGGCCACTGCCGGCCGAATCGTGCTCGGCGGTGGCGGTGGCGCGGGGAGCCGCAACAACTCCGCCGGATTTGCATCCTCGGGTGGGACGGGTGGCGGGATCGTCATGATCCGGGCCGGCTCGCTGGCCGGAACCGGGACCATCACCGCCAATGGTGGCGTCGGCGTGACACCCGATAACGACGGTGGCGGTGGTGGTGGCGCCGGTGGCAGCGTCATCGTCAGCGCCAACACCGGGACGGTCAACGGACTGACCATTGCCGCGAACGGGGGCAGAGGAACAGACGCCTGGCCGGCCAATGCGGGCGGATTGGCCGCTCGCCATGGTCCTGGGGGCGGTGGCGCCGGCGGGGTGATCATCACCTCCAACGCGCTACCCGCCGGCCAGACCACGGTCCTGGGCGGCGCCCATGGGATCACCACCACCCTGTCGGATGCCTATGGATCCACGGACGGAAATCCCGGAGCTGTTCAAACGACGACGCTGGGCGCGATCCCCGGATCATCCTCGGGCGCCGAGTGCTTGCCGGTGTTCACGGTCGCCAAGTCGACCAGCACCCCGAACGTGACCAACACTCCGACCGGGACCGTCGCTACGTACTCGATCACCGTGAGCAACGCTGCAAGCTCAGGCACCGCGATCGGCGTCATCGTCTCAGACGCTTTGCCGGCAGGGTTCACCTATGCGACCACTGTGAGCATCGTCCTCAACGGAGGCGCGACACGGACGGCCACGGTGAATCCCACTCTTGGCGACGCCAACCCCACATTCGGAACCTTCTCCATCCCAGGCGCGGGCTCGGTGGTCATCACGTTCACCGTCAACATCGCGTCGACCGTCCCCAACGGGACCTACAACAACCCGGCGACAGCCACCTACCTCGATCCGACGCGCACGACCACCACTGCAACCTCGACCTCGACTTATCCAGGTGGTGGCCCTGACCGTGTGTCGGTCGGCGTTCCTGACATGACCATCGCCAAGAGCCACGTGGATCCATTTGTGCGCGGATCGACAACCTCCACCTACACGCTGACTGCGACCAACATTGGCGGAGCGACGACCACCGCCCCGGTCACGGTGACGGACACGTTGCCGGCCGGGCTGACACCGACTGCCGCCGCGGGCACCGGATGGACGTGCCCCGCGCCGGTCGGCCAGACAGTGACGTGCACCCGCGCGAACGCGCTCGTGGCCGCCACCTCATATCCACCGATCACGGTGACGGTCACCGTTCTCGCCAGCGCTCCGAACTCAGTGGTCAACCAGGCCGCGGTGAGTGGCGGCGGCGAAACCAACACTGCGAACAACATCGCCAGTGATCCGACCAACATCATCTCTTTGCCCGGATTGCCGAACACTTCCGGTCCAGCGATCGGAGATGCAACAGGACGTTCCAACCTGCTGCTGCTTCTTGCCGCGTTCGGTTTGATCGCCGGCGTGGGAGTGATCTCGACCCGCGTGCGGTGGGTCCGGTTCCGGCCGCGCCGCCGCAGGCCGAACTTCGCTGCGATTCCCGTCCTTCTATGTGTGGTTGCCTGCGGGCTCGCAATCAGCTCGTTCCCGACGCCGCCCGCGGCGGTGGGCTCGCCGGCACCAATCGCCCAGGAGCCCGGCACCGAGCTGATCGCCTCTACGGTCGTCACGCAATCCAAGCCTGCACCGCCGCCGGTTGAGGAGAGCTTCCACTCGGCCGCCGGCCCGATCACACCTGCGCGGCTGCGCATTCCGTCGATCGCTGTCGACGCCCCGGTGGCCAGCGTCGGCCTGCTCGCGGACGGCTCGATGGCCGTTCCCGACAACCTGTGGGTTTCGGCCTGGTTGTCGAGCGGTGCCCGGCCAGGCCAGGCGGGCTCGGCGGTGATCGCCGGACATCGCGGGATCAGCACTCCGGGACTCTTCGGCCACCTCGAGAACATGCAGCCCGGCGACAGAATTCGCGTCTCGGACGCCGGCGGTGGCGAGCTCGTCTACCAGGTGACGCGCGTGGCATCGCTCGACCTGAGCACGGCGACCCAACTCGAGGTCTTCGGGCCCACAACACAGCAGCAGCTGGTGTTGATCACATGCTTCGGCCAGTACTTGAGAAACACACGTACATACGACCATCGGCTGGTGGTGTTCAGCCGGTTGGTTCCGGCCGGCGGTTAGGTCTTTTTCGGTCCTGAATCGCTGCGCGCGCGCTGCACGGCGACGACGATCATCACGATGCCGACCGCGATGATGAGGTAGCCGGCCAGCAGAATCGCGACGCCGACAATTTCCAGCGCCGGGTTCGCGTCGGTCGCAATGGTGCTGATGCTGGGGCCGACAAGGACACACATCGCACCGAGGATCGCCACCATGCCGCCGGGCGACCTCAGGATTGCGATCAGTCGTTTCACAATCGGAGTATGCGTTACAGGTGAGCGAGGCCACATAATGCCGCGATCAACGGCGGTATCGCAGCAGCAGCAGCAACGAGGGGAGACCGTAAATCCCCATCACCATGGCAATGACCCATGCAAACGCTCCCAGCCCAAGCCCGGCCAGGCCTTCTCGGCCGTTTCCGCCAAGCTCGTTCGCTGCTCCATAGATCGTCAGGAGCAGCGCAGCGACAGCCAGAAGCAATGCGATGGCCAGGAAGGCAGCACTCTCGGCGATGCTTGCCGTGCCGCCAGTGCCAGGCTCTGGTAGGGCGAACCGCTTTGCTCGGCGCCTTTCGACCGTCAATGCAACCGCGTAGGCAAGCAACACGTATGTGATGAAGCCGGACAAGAACACGTCCACCACGACGATCACATTGGGAGCCGCGAAGGCGTAGTACCCAAAGATCGCGAGACCCACCAAGCTTCCGATCACGCGCGTTGCGATAGGGGCAGCCGCATCTGGATTGAACCGAGACGGCGGGAAGCGCATTCGCCAGGCGACGTAGCCAGCAGCAGCCACCAGCACACCAAGCCATACCGTGAGACCGATGGCAGTTAGGACCTGGTCAAGATTCACGCGCTGATCATCAAGTACGATCGCGGTTATGTCGATGCTCGCAAGCCATTTCGGACGCCCACGCGGCTTAGTCGGTCGTCTTATCGGCCGAGGGATGGCCCGTTTCAACGGCGACTTCAACCGATGGGTAGTGGATGAGGTCGAAAAGCAGTACACGGATCAACCCGACCGCATCGTCGAGCTCGGCCCGGGCCCTGGAGTTGGCCTCGAAGCATTGCTCAGAGCCTTTCCAAAGGCACACGTCTGGGGTGTTGATCTGTCCCGGGAGATGCTGTCGCAGTCTCGCAAACGCAACCTGGGCGATGCCGAGTCTGGTCGGTTGAACCTCCTCGAGGGAAACGGCGGATCCCTCGCCGAGCTGGCGCCGATCGATATCGTGATGGCAAATCACGTCCTCTATTTCTGGCACAAGCCTTCCGAAGAACTGGCCCACTTGCATGGGTTTCTGCGCCCAGGGGGACTCCTAGCTCTGGGCTATCAGCTCAAGGAGAACATGCCGAAAGGCGCCCAGACAAACTTCCCCAAGCTGGGGCACTTGCTGTACGACTCCGAGGACTCAGTCGTGCAATTGCTGCGAGGGGCCGGCTTCACGAGTGTGAGCACCATGTTCAAAGGCTCTGCCGATGCTTCGGAAGGCCGCCTCGCCATCGCGACCGCCTGACGAGACTGCGCGTCGGCAGGATTGAAGGCTTGGCGGAGAGGTAGGGATTTCAACAAAGCAGCTCCACTACGGTTGGCGGGCGGCGTTCCCACCAGGGGCCGCCGCCCACCCAGTCAGCCGTCAGGCGCCGGGAGCGCCGGGACAGGTACCCGGATTTGGTAGGTTGGTCCTTGGCGAGCCGTTCACAGGCACGCCGGGGAATGTCGCGTAGATGGTCGTGATGGTCGAGCCCTTGTTCACTGCGGTCAGTGCTTCACCGGGGAGTTCGATGAATGAGTGCCCCGCGGTGTAATCGGTGACAACGCAGTGGAAACCGCTGCCGCTGCCGCTGCCGCTCCCTTCCTCGTCCTCGTTATTCCGAACCGACCGATACGTGGTGATCTGACCGGCCTGGACGACGACGATGGCGCCTCCTGGATGTGAGTGCCAGCCCGAATAGCCACCCGGTTGGACCGTGTTCACGGTGACGACAATGTCCTTGCCTGTTTGGAGTCGAAGGCTTCCGTGGGAGACATACGTCCCCTGGGCCACGACCATGCTTCCGAATCCGTTCCCCAGGGTGGCTACAGCTGTGACTGCGCTGACCGCTAGAAACAGCCCCGTAAACCCCACCGTGATTGCTGCGAGCCGAACCGCCCGTCTCGTGCGCGTCCCCATTCGCGACTCCTTGTGCTCAGGTTCGTCCCTGTCGCAGCGCTGGCTTCCGCAACGGGAAGAACTCCAACGGTTCTCTGCACCCACACCAGCCTGTTCCCTTCCGTCGAAAGACCTTGCGTGACACTACGACCTTTCGGGATATTTGTCCGGAGAGATTTCATCTTGGTCGCGGCGCAGACATGCGCATCATCACCGACGACGGCGAGCTCGTTCGGGCCCCGACTCTCGACCCCATACGCAAACCCAGCCACTCAGTGGACGTTGGCCAGCGCACGATGTCTCGCCACAGGCGTGCACGATGTCCTGAGACAGGACAATTGGCGGAGAGGTAGGGATTTGAACCCTAGATAGGCTTGCACCTATAACGGTTTTCGAGTCCGGATGGTCAGTGGTTGTGGCCGTCCACCGACATCCACTCAAGATCAAAAGTCCTGTCCCAAGCCGCGTATTTGTCCGTGGACATCCACCACTGTTCGCCGTCATTGCTGTCAAATTGCTGTCAAACGGCTGCTTTTCCACGCCACGACCGTAACCCTGCCCTCGAACCGGAGTTTTCCTTAGGGATGACGCGAGGTCAATATCAATGGCCGGCGAAAGCGACCATATCGACGCTGGCCGCAGCCTTTTTGCTTGGAGCGTGCGAAGGGCCAGCAACGCATTCGGATCCGCCACACCCGATCAAGACTGGGCCAGGATCTCTCGCGTTAACTGTTGCGGACCTGCCCCAAGGCTGGAGCGTCGACTCCACCGTGACGGGATCAATCACGAGCCCCCGGTTCGGGGACAGTGCCAACGACACCGCGTATCGGAGTAATGGATGGTCGAGCGCTTATGAGGCCGACTTCACGTACGGCGGCGATAACGGCATGCGGATCGCCATTCTCATCCATCAGTTCAACGACCCGGCCGGCGCGAAGTCATTCTTCGCCGCTGGCATTGGCGGGCAGCGAGGTCAACATGGTCAAGAACTATTGCACCCACCAACGCTCGGCCAAGATTCGTATGCGTTTACTCAGCATTTCACCGGAAGAGCAACTCAATTTTGGTTCTATTGGATCGACCGCAACATCCTCGTTCGGGTGCTGGTGTCAGGACCCGACGGTGCGATCACTGAGGCCGCGGCAACAGAACTTGCACAGCGCCAGGCGAGGATCGTGAAGCGGGCGTAGCCTCGATTGCGATAGCGGATGGTTAGGCTGGGTGAAGCCCTTGGTCTGACGTGGGATGACATCGACTTCAAACAGGGCAAGCTGACGGTCCGCAGGGCTCTGCAACGACAGCATGGGATAGGTCAGGTACTAGTCGAGCCGAAGACCAAGCTCAGTCGGCGAACGGTCTACTTGGCACCGGGGTCTGTCGTTGCGCTGGGCGACCACCGACGCGCTCAGGCGCAGGAGCGGCTCATTGCCGGACCGCTGTGGAACTCGGCGCACGATCTAGTGTTTGCCAGGCCGGATGGGCGCCCGATGGAAGGCAGCCACCTCACTCGCGTCTTTCAGAAAGCCCTTAGGCAGGCGGGACTACCCAAGCTCCGAATCCACGACCTTCGTCACACCGCGGCAACCCAGCTCCTTGAACGCGGCGTTCACCCCAAAGTCGTGCAGGAGATGCTCGGGCATAGCTCGATCACTCTGACTCTCGACACGTATAGCCATGTAGTCCCTGGGCTCCATGCGCAGGTAGCCGATCACATGCAGATCCTCTTCGCGGACCGGATGAAAGGCCCGGCGAACCGTGAAGCGCCCGACCTGGCGCATGGCGAACGAGGGCCAGATACTTAGCGTCGGAAGGGTCCATACACCATTACCGATAACTCCGATAACCGAGGTAACTAAGGAAACCTTGGTAACCGGGATCCCCGGATACCGAGATACTTCGATGGGTATTCGGGTTTTCTAGGTTTCCAGGGTTACCGGATTTCTAGGTTGGCGCGATTAGCGCAGCGATTGAAGCCATGACAGCCCAGCGGCGACCTGACGAACGAACTCTGGCAGTAGTGCGACTGCGCCGACGGCAGTCGCCGCGAAGATGGCAACTGTCAGCCAGAAGAGGGCGCGGTTCGAGCGATCCGACGACTCCCGGCTCTGCTGCAACTCCATAACGACGGCTTGAACGGCGGCGAGATTTGCCCTCGTAACCTCCGCCATCGCAGCGGTCTGCTGAGCACCCTCCTCGAGAAGCCTCGCCAAGCCTTCAAGCTCGGCGTGTAGTCCACGAAGAATCACAACTTCCGGACGATCCGGGATGCGCAGGATCTCGGGGCTTATGGCAGGAATTCGAATCTGGTTCTGCGGCGTCCGTATCGAGAGCGAATTGAGACGCTCCATAGACTCGGAGAGCTCCTTCGCAATCGGCGAGTTCTTAAAGCGATCGAAGTCCGCAGTGAGACGTTTCATCGATTCCGACAATGCCGTCGCTTTGGGCGACTCGGCGAATCGACTTAGATCGACATTGAGACGCTCGGCAGCGTCGCCTAAATCTCTGCGACGCGTCCTGCGGGTTTTCGCGTTTGGTGGCGAGCTGGGCTCGACAGGTGTCGGCTTTGGGGTCTCGTCGGTCATGCCTACCCAGTCTCCACCTTGCGTATTGCAACCGAATACTGCGGCGAGGCGAAGCACTCCTGAGCCCAAGCCAACACCCGACGCTCCGCCGCCTGCGCGTCCGCGGTGAAGACGGGCAAGTAGAAGCTGATTCCGCCGCCGTCCCTGAGGGTGGCCATCGCCGCTTCGGAATGCCTGGACCTGAAGCGCTCGGCGTCGGCCATCGACCCCCGCTTCGATCGAATGTCGACGGTAACAAAGAAACGCTGTTCAGCCATCTCCGCCAGAGCCTAGCGTCGGCCGGGGCCGCCGGCCCCTCCAGGACGAGAGACCGACGACCTGACGGCTACGCCTACCAGCCGAATCGACGACGACGCCAACCGTCAAAGCCATGCTCCGCCGCGATTGCTACTTCGTCAGCGCCGAACTTCAGCGCTGCTGCGATCAGGAGCACGACAACGAAGTGCTGCGGGCCGATCCCGCCGCGCTTCTTCTTGGTCGCCATCTAACTCACCTCCGGTCCACGCCGAGATTACCCCGGATCCAATATCCGCTCAGGGGGAGTTTTCCACAAGATGCCCGGGCCACAAGAACGGGGCAGCTACGGTTGGTAGCCGACCACTACTCTGAGCAGGTCAGGATGTGAACTTCCCCTGCGCGCCCCGCCGTATAGTCAAATCGCCCGCCCCTACAGCAAAAGGAGCGACCGTGTTGAGGTTTTGGTGGGAAGAGCCAGAAACATTCGTACCCGACTTCACGGATGTCGATGTATTCCTTGACCCTGAGGGCGATCAATGGCGGCTTACCATCGTCGCCATGCCCGTTAACCGCATCCTTACCAGGGACGTCTTTCCTGACGAAGAACTGGCGACCAGCCGAGCCAACGACTTTCAGCACCTGATGCGCAACCATTGGCCGAGCGTTCGTGTCCATCGCAAATTCCACCGGCCTCGAACCTCGCTGCCGCCAGCACATTAGTCCTGCGCGCACTGCTCCGCGCTGTGGAGCCCAGAAACGAGCTCAGTGCTAACTCGTGCCACCCTGAAATCGAATCCAACTTAGACGGACTTTACAAATTTGGCTGTCAGATTGGCTGTCAAACACTCCGCGCCGAGGCCGCCTCCCAGCAGCCTCACTGGGAATTCGCAACGCTTCCGAATACGAATTTGGCGGAGAGGGAGAGATTTGAACTCTCGATGGGCTTGCACCCATAACGGTTTTCGAGACCGTCGCCTTCAACCGGACTCGGCCACCTCTCCACTTGTGCGAGCGTTTCTGAGCGTACCTACGCTCGGCGGGGGGAAGATGGCGGTCCCGACCGGATTCGAACCGGCGTTCTCGGCCTTGACAGGGCCGCGTGTTTGGCCAGGCTACA
>Ga0209011_1000265_pt1 | contig 21610 bp, 25 predicted proteins | sample BlaSpr_A8_OM1_M3_FD_187986 | JGI IMG/M metagenome (GOLD analysis project Ga0209011, IMG submission 187986) | Forest soil microbial communities from Thunder Bay, Ontario, Canada - Black Spruce, Ontario site 2_A8_OM1_M3 (SPAdes) (version 2) | ecosystem: Environmental > Terrestrial > Soil > Boreal... | reverse complement strand
CGCATTCCACACAAACAAACAACGAAGTTTCACTGATGAGGAGGTGAGGTCCTATGACGATCACTGATGAACCAGCCAACCTACTGAGCGAACTCGGCTTGGACAAACAGAACCACGCAACCATTGGTCGGCTACTCGGAACTGGTTCCATCGCCAGGGCCACCGAACGGGCTGACGGCACGATGGAGGCGACGATCCGGATCAAGGAGGACGAGGTCGCCTGGGATCCCGCGGTCCTGGTCTTGCCGCACGGCGGCGATCTCGAACTGACGGTCATCAACGACGACAAGAACACGCACGCCGCATTGTTTCCGAGCAATGGCGACAAGAAGTTCCTCTGGCTGCTGAACCACTCGAAGGGCCGAGCGAAGCTCAACCTGGACGGCCCGGGCTACTACTGGTACAGCTCGCCCGGCGGCAACGACGAAGGTCGAGGACTCACCGCCGCCATCGTCGTGCTCGGCGAGGTGCCGCCGGAAGCCCGTCTCGACCGTCCCGACCAGCAACGCCCGTAGGAAGGAACGCAAATGACCATTGAATACGTGGATGCCGGCGAGGCGATCGATCACGGAGCGCTGAGCGCCATAACCGGAACTGCACCCGCGGTGGCGACCAACGTCAACTACGACCGCCTCCTCGACGCACGTTCGGAATCGCACAACTGGCTCACCTACTACGGTGCCTATGACGGCCAGCGGTACAGCCTGCTGGACCAGATAAACACTGAAAACGTCAAGAGCATCGGCCCGGCCTGGATGTTCCAGGCCGGCACCTCCGGTCACATCGCGGGTGCTTCGACCTACGCGTTCGAGGCGTGCCCGATGGTCGTCGACGGCGTCATGTACGTCACCGGCTGGGACGGCTGGTTCTGGGCTCTCGACGCGAAGACGGGCCAGCAGCTCTGGCGCTACAAGCACGCAGTGCCCTTCGATGTCTCGCTCTGCTGTGGGAACGTCAACCGCGGCTGCGCGGTGGCCAACGGCAAGGTGTACTTCGTGACCCCGAACGCCCACTTGCTCGCGCTGGACGCCACCAATGGAAAGGTGGTGTGGGAGAAGACGACTGGCGACGTGCGTGCGGGCGAGAGCGCCTCAATGGCTCCGTTGGTCATCAAGAACACGCTCATCACCGGCGGCGCCGGCGGCGAGTTCGGTGTGCGTGGCCACATCGACTGTTGGGACCTGGAGACCGGCGAGCACTTGTGGCGCACGTACACCGTGCCCAAGCCCGGCGAGCCGGGTTCCGAGACCTGGCCCGCCGACGGTGAGGCCTGGGCGCGCGGCGGCGGGAACCACTGGGTCACCGGGACGTACGACCCGGAGACGAACCTGTACTACGCGGGCACCGGCAACCCGGCACCCGACTTCGACGGCGCCGTTCGCGAGGGCGACAACCTCTACACCGACAGCGTCGTCGCGTTGGACGTCGACACCGGTGAGATCAAGTGGCACTACCAGTTCACCCCGCATGACCTATGGGACTACGACTCCACGATGGAGATGACCCTGTTCGAGCGGGATGGCAAGAAGCTGCTCGGTCACTTCGACAAGAATGGCTACTTCTTCGTTCTGGACCGCACGAACGGCGAGTTGCAGCACGTCACTCCGTTCGTGGACCGGATCGACTGGGGCGTCATCACCCGCGACGGCAAGGTGACCCCGCGGAAGTATCCGGACAAGGAGGGCGAGCCGGTCCACTTCTACCCGGGCCCGGCCGGCGCGAAGGAGTGGACGCACGCGGCGTACAGCCCACGGACCGACATGTTCTACGTACCGGTCGCCGACGTGGGCGCCACCGCCACTCGTCGGCGTCGGGAGTTCAAGGAGGGCATGCCGTACTGGGGCGCTGCCGTCCAGGTGGACATCGACGACATGGCCGGTTCGGTGAGCGCGTTCGACAGCCACGGTGAGGAGAAGTGGCGCTGGCGTCTCGACTACCCAATGGCCGCGTCGGTGCTCGCCACCGCAGGCGACCTGGTGTTCGCAGGCACTCCGACCGGCGAATTCGTCGCGCTCAACGCCCGCACCGGCGAAAAGCTGTGGGAGTTCCAGTGTGGTAGCGGCCACCACAGCAGCCCCTCGACGTACAGCGTCGACGGCAAGCAGTACGTCGTCGTGCCGGTCGGCTGGGGTGGCTGGCTCGAGGGCATCATCCCCGGAATGCTCGGCGCGGGCCACGGCAGCGCGTTGATCGCATTTGCCCTGCCGGACTGATTCCCATCCGCTAGACCGTCCAGAAAACCGAGAGGAAGAGAGAACACCATGGAAAAGAAGATCGCCGACAGCACCCTGCAGAAGTGGGAGTCCCCCACGTTCGCAGAACTCCGCGTGTCCGCCGAGGTGACCGCATACGTGGCCATCTTGGACGGGGCCAGCTAGTCGATCACGACAGGGCGCCGGGTCGAAGTCGGCCCGGCGTCCCGTCGGTGGCCCAATCCGAGGGAGTGATCGATCGTGTGGGTGCGCGTGCTGGGATCGGCGGCAGGCGGCGGGTTTCCGCAGTGGAACTGCGGGTGTCCCCCGTGTCGCGCGGTGCGGACCGGCTCGCGGCCCTGCGTCGCACGCTCCCAGTCGTCGATCGCGGTGAGCGCCGACCGGAAGCAGTGGTTTCTGTTCAACGCCTCACCGGACATCCAGTCGCAGATCGAGTCCTTCCCGGATCTGCATCCCGACGAGGGCAGGGTGGTCCGGCTGCAGGCCGTGCTGCTCACCGACGCCGAGCTCGACCACACCCTCGGCCTGCTACTGATGCGGGAGGGGCGCGGTCTCGAAGTGCACGCGACCGAATCGGTGCACGAGACCCTGACCGCCGGGACCGGGGTGCTCAGGACGCTCGAGGCGTACTGCCCGGTCAAGTGGCAGCCGGTGCTGCCCGGCGCCGAGGTGCCGCTCGGCAATGGATCAAATGGGTTGTCGTACCGCGCGTTCGACGTACCCACCGTCAAGCCGATGCGGTTCCCCGGGGGCGCGACGTACGGCCGGGTCGTGGGCTACCGCATCACCGACACGGGTAGTGGCCGCAGCCTGGTCTACCTGCCGTGCGTGCAGCAGCTCACCCCCGACGTCCTCGAGGAACTGGCCGACTGCTCCGGCCTGCTGGTCGACGGCACCTGCTGGCGGGACGACGAGATGTCCAGCCTCGGCCTGGCCCGCAAGACCTCGCGCGACATGGGCCATGTCCCGATCGACGGCCCTGGCGGCAGCCTCGAGCTGCTGTCGCCGCTGCCGATCGATCGCAAGGTCTACACCCACATCAACAACACCAACCCGATCCTGCTCGAGGACTCTCCGGAACGACGGCTCCTCGACCAGCACGGCATGGAGGTCGCCGCGGACGGGCTCGAGCTAGACATCTGAGGAGCAACGATGACCGCAGCACTGGCGCCCGATGAATTCGAGGAAGCGCTTCGCGAGCACGTCAAGGACTACCACCACCAGCACCCCTTCCATCGGCGGATGAACACTGGACAGTCCAGCCGGGAGGAGATCCGGGGCTGGGTGGCCAACCGCTTCTACTACCAGTCGAATATCCCCCGCAAGGACGGGGCGATCCTCAGCAGCTGCCCGGACCGTGAGATACGGCGTCGCTGGGTCCAGCGCATCATCGACCACGACGGCACCAGCGAGGGAACCGGCGGGATCGAGGCGTGGCTGCGACTCGGCGAGGCCGTCGGCTTGACCCGGGCCGAGGTCGAGGACGGACGACACCTGCTCCCGGGCGTGCGATTCGCCGTCGATGCCTACGTGACCTTCACCCGTACCCGGCCATGGGTAGAGGCGGTGGCGTCCTCGCTGACCGAGTTGTTCGCACCCGACCTCATGGCAGAGCGGCTCGCGGCATTCGAACGCCACTACACCTGGATCGACCCCGAGGAGCTCTCCTACTTCCGCACGCGAATCACCCAGGCGCCCCGCGACTCCGAACACGGTCTCGAGGTGGTGCGCAGGTACTGCGTCACCCCGGAGGCACAGGCCGCCGCGCTCTCGGCGCTGTCCTTCAAGTGCGACGTGCTGTGGAGCATGCTCGACGCGATCGACCAGGCCTATGGAAATCGCTGACGAGGCCGCCCGGCCGCGACTGGCGCGCCACGTCCGGCTGAGATTCGACCGCGCGCGTGGACAATACGCGCTGCTCTCGCCGGAGACGATTTGGGTCCTCAACGACACCGGCGTCGCGATCGTGGAGCTGTGCGACTCCCGGCGGACCATCGCAGACATCCAGTCCGAACTGCGCAGCCGATACGACCAGGTCGCCGACGGCGACGTACGACGCTTCGTGACCGACCTCGTCACCAAACACGGGATGGAGATAGATCATGGATAAGCCCTACGCGCTCCTCGCCGAGCTCACCTACGCCTGTCCACTGCACTGCCCCTACTGCTCCAACCCGGTTGCGCTGGAACACTATCGAGACGAGTTGACGACCGACGAGTGGCAACGGGTGTTCGCCGAGGCCGCCGACCTTGGCGTGCTTCAGCTGCACCTCTCGGGCGGCGAGCCGATGCAGCGTCACGACATCGTCGACCTTGTGCAGTGCGCCAACGCGCTGGGCATGTACACCAACCTGATCACCAGCGGACTCGGCTTCTCCACCCGTCGCGCCGAGCAACTCCGCGATGCGGGCCTCGACCACGTGCAGGTCAGCATCCAGGCTGATGAGCGAGGCCTATCCGACCAGATCGCCGGCACTGCCTCGTTCGAGCGCAAGCACGAGGTCACGCGGCTCGTCAAGAAGCTGGACTGGCCGCTCACCCTCAACGTCGTGCTGCACCGCCAGAACATCGATCGGATCGGTGCCATCCTCGACATGGCAGCGGTGATGGGGGCCGACCGGATAGAGCTGGCCAACACGCAGTACTACGGCTGGGCGGGGCGCAACCGTGCCGAGTTGCTGCCGAGCAGAGACCAGCTGGAGCGCGCGGAGTCGGTGGTGCGGGCGGCCCGTGGGCGGCTCGGGGACGGGATGGAGATCATCTACGTCATCCCCGACTACTACAGCCAGTACCCCAAGCCCTGTATGGACGGCTGGGCCCGCCGCCAGTTCACCGTGGTGCCCAACGGCGAAGCGCTGCCGTGCCCAGCGGCCCACGAGTTGGCGCGCGCGCTCCGCCTGCCCGGCACAAACGTGCGCAAGCACTCGCTGGAGTGGATCTGGGCGGAGTCGCCACTGTTTCAGCAGTTCCGTGGCGACCAATGGATGCCGGACCCGTGCCGCAGTTGCGAACGTCGCGAGATCGACTTCGGCGGCTGTCGTTGCCAGGCCTTCGCGCTCACTGGCGACGCCGCCAGCACTGACCCCGTCTGTCATCTCTCCCCGGATCACGGGCTGGTGGAGGCGGCGGTGATGGCAGCAAACGACCCGACGCGGCCGCGGGACGGCGTGATGATTCCTCGACCGAACCCGGGCCGCACCCGGTCGCAAATCCCCTTGGAAGTACGACCGTGAACTCTCTCTTCGCTCTGATTCCGATCGCATTCGTGCTCGGCCTGGACAATTTTCAGTCGTCCCTAGGACTGGGAACGACGAAGCCGTCGTGGATCCGGATCGTCCAATGTGCCCTGGTGTTCGGAACATTCGATGCACTGGCTCCCATGCTCGGTGTCTGGGTGGGCGGATACCTCGGCGATTACATCGGGGAATCCGCGGAATACATCGGAGCTACCGCCCTGGCCGTCTACGCCGTCTACCTGGTCGTGCACGCCTTGCGCACGGAGCAGGCAGGCGACCTCGACCATCCCCTCGCCATTCTGGGATTGCCGCTGCCGTTGAGCGCCGACAACCTGCTCGCGGGGGCCGGCCTCGGAGTCATCGGCTACTCGGCGGTGACCGTGGCCGTGGTGGCCGGCAGCGTCACCCTCCTCATGTCCCTGGTGGGGCTGACGCTGGGCAAGCTCGCGGCGAGCAAGATACCTGTCCGCACCGACCTGCTCGGCGGCGTGGTGATGCTGATCTTGGCCACCGCAATGGTTGTGCGGGCCTGATGATCGACTCCGACCGGGGCGACGACGCCGCACGGCCGCCGTGCTACCACTGCGGGGAGTCGTACACGGCGGTGGATGCCGCTCGGCACACCGAGCCGGTCAGCTGCCAGAGGTGCCCACGCTGCAAGGCGATGCCTGCTTGCTATACGTGCCGGAACATGTACTGCGCCTGCGAAGTACACCAACACTGAAGGCCAACGGGACGCGTTGAATTACGAGAAGGGAACGCCGATCATGCGTGTATACCTGGGTTCCGACCATGCCGGATTGGAAGCTAAGAACGCAGTCATCCAACATCTGAGGGCGGCGGGCCACGAGACCGTCGACTGCGGCGCTCACGTCTACGACGCCCTCGACGACTACCCAGCCTTCTGCATCGAGACGGCACGTCGTGTCGTCGCCGACGAAGGCAGCCTGGGCATCGTCCTAGGCGGCAGCGGCAACGGTGAGCAGATCGCCGCGAACAAGGTGCAGGGTGCGCGATGTGCCTTGGCGTGGAACGTCGAGACTGCGCAACTGGCCCGCGAGCACAACAACGCTCAGCTGATCGGGCTCGGCGGTCGCATGCACTCCCTCGAGGAGTCCCTCGCGATCGTGGACGCGTTCCTCGCCGCGCAGTGGTCGAACGAAGAACGCCACCAGCGCCGCATCGACATCATATCCGAGTTCGAGAAGACCGGCGTCGCGCCTCCACTGGCCGAGGCCTGATCGCCCTTGCCCGAAGGTCAAACCCCTTCACTGGCCATCAGATTCGCGGCCTGGGGTGAAACGCATGGGGCCATCACCATGAGTCCGCACCGAGAAGACCCGTTGTCAGGCGTTGGGCCGGGCGGGGACGATGACCCACGATTACAAGCGCCTCGGCACGATAGATCTGTTCGCCGCGATGACCGTTGCCGCCGGCGAGGTCCTGACCGATCTGCGTAAGGGCCATACCGGCGCCGACTGTTGCGGTTCTTCAAACAGATCGACGCCGCGGTTTCTCGCGATCAGGACGTGCATGTCATCCTGGACAACCTGTCAGCGCAGCACTCCAGCGATCGCGAAATGGTTGGCGCACAAGGACCGTCGCCGCTGGAACATGCACTTCACGCCGACCTCGAGTTCCTGGCTGAACCTCATCGAACGCTGGTTTCAAGGAACTCACCCACAAACGCCTGCGCCGCGGAGCCTTCAGCGGTGTCGCCGATCTCACCGCGGCGATCACCACTGGGCCGAGTATTGGAACCGCGATCCCAAGCCCTTCGTATGGAAGGCCACCGCCGACGACATCATCGCCAAAGTCCAACGTGGACGCGACACCCTCCGCCAGATCAAGTCGCAGACGGACCACTAGGCCATCGGAGCGGCCCCCACAGGCATCCCCGGAACTGGCTGCCTGCAACATGTTTCACCGACGCCCGGTCAGCGTGGGCCGACCGGCACGGTTGCCAGGAGGTCGTCGGTTAGAAGACTGCTTCTGCGCGTGGTGCGCTCTCCAGCGCCGTGGTTCGCAGCTGTTTGACGGCCGCCGCCTTGCCGTCCGGATAGGCGTACATCCAGGAGCCGGAGATGAAGACATCGGCGCCTGCGCTTGACGCGCCTGCGATGGTTTTGTCGGTGATGCCGCCGTCCACCTCTAGTTCGATGGGCAGGCCGGATTCGTCGATCATCGTTCGCAGGCGCGTGATCTTCGCCTCCACGGACGGGATGTAGGCCTGACCGCCGAATCCCGGGTTCACGGTCATCGCGAGGATGAGGTCGGTCTCGGACAGGACATGCTGGACGACCTCGGCAGGAGTGTGCGGGTTCAGCGCGACGCCGCTGCGCGCGCCGAGGTCGCGGATGTGCCCAAGCGTGCGATGGAGGTGGGTACAGGCTTCGGCATGCACGATGACCAGCGCGCAACCCGCGTCGACGTAACGCCCCAGGAGCTCGTCGGGGTTCACGACCATGAGATGGGCCTCGAATCCGACACTGCTGTGCGGTCGCGCCGCCGCGATGACGTCAGGGCCGAAGGTGAGGTTGGGAACGAACACGCCGTCCATGACGTCCCACTGGATCCGGTCCACGCCCGCCTCGCACAGTTCGACCACCTCGTCACCGATGCGGGCGAAGTCGGCCGGTAACACCGACGGCACGATGAGGGGCTGATTGACACTGGAATCGGTCATGGCGTAGCGGCCTTTCTGGTCGGGTTGTGTCCATCCGACCGCGTCACGCCTGTGTGGCGCAATCACCCCTGTGGGTGGGGTAGCGGGTGATATCTCCCGCTCGGTTCACTCGGATCACGATGCTGACCGCCGTAGGGTTGGCAGCATGCCGGATTCGCCTCCGACCCCGCTGCGTGTCGTGCTCGTCGACGATCACGAGATGGTCTTGCATGGGCTCGATGCCATGCTCGGCCACTTCCCCGAGGAGGTCTTGATCGTCGGACAGGCGACAACGGGGGCGACGGCGTTCCGGTTGGTGGGCGAGCTGCGGCCCGACGTCGTCCTGTGCGATGTGCGCATCGGGGAGGGGAGCGGCCTGGACCTTTGCCTTCAGATCACGACGCAGCATCCGGACACCAAAGTCGTCCTTCTGACGGTGTACGACGACGAGCACTACCTCCTCCAGGCGCTGCGGGTCGGTGCTTCCGGTTACATCCTCAAGCGCATCGACGGACAGGAGCTGGTCGGGCACTTGCGTCGGGTCTGCCAGGGCGAGATCGTCATCGACCATGCGCTGGCCGGTCGAGTGGCGCTCTCCGCTGCACGCCTGAGCGCTGGTGAGTTCTGGTCCGGTGCACACCTCGGCCTCACCCAGCGCGAGTCGGAGGTACTGGAGTTGCTGGTTTCGGGGCACTCGAACAAGGCGGTCGCGAGCAAGCTGGTGGTCAGCGAGGACACGGTGAAGACCCATATCCGCGCGCTCTACCGGAAGTTGGGGGTCTCCGACCGGAGCGGCGCCGTCGCCGTCGCGTTACGTGAAGGGCTGTTTCGTTGAGACCTGCTGCGGCGGCCCCCACCGCGACGGACCTGGCCCGCCTGCTCGGCGCCGACGGTGTCCTGGTGTACGCGGTCAACGGTCAGGACCTCAACGTCGTCGACATCTGGCCCGCCCACCCTTCTGCAGACTCCCTGACGCTGCAGGTCGGCTTCGGGGTCACCGGATTGGTTGCTCGCACAGGCAAACCGGCGCTGATCGAGGCCGACTCACCCCGCAATGTGCTGCACCGTCAGCTGCTTCAGCTCGAGCGACAGCAGACCGTGGCCAGGATGTGCATCCCGCTCCCGGGGCTGGAGGGCGATGTCGTTGGTGTCCTTGCCGCTCACCGCGATCAGCGCCTTCCGTTCGGCCAGGTCGACCTCGACACCGCGGAACCGTACGCCGCGATCCTCGGGTTGCGGCTGGACGCGGAGCAGCTGTGGCGCACGGTCAACAGACAGCGCACCGAGAGGGACCGGCTCATCAAGGCGGCGATTGCGGCGCAGGAAGCGGAGCGGCGCAGAATCGCCTTCGAGCTGCACGACGGCGTCACCACCGCGCTCGCATCCATGTCGTTCCACCTCTCGGCGGCGGACCTCACGATCTCGGCGGCGCAGGAGGCATCGGAGGACTCGATGCTCCTCCGCGAGCTGGATTGCGCGCGCGCCGAACTGCTGAACGCACGCAAACTGGGCGACCTGGCCTACAACCAGACGAGGGCGGCCATCACGGGACTGCATAGTCTCGTGCTCGACGATCTCGGCCTGACTGCCGCGATTGAGTCACTCGTCCTGATGGCCCGTCGTCACGGCGGCCCGTCCATCGAACTCGTCGTGGACCCGGCCGCTGCGGTTGATGACATTCCCGATCATGCCGCCGCGGCGCTGTACCGGATCACCCAGGAGGCCCTGGCCAACGCGGTCAAGCACGCCGACGCTGATCGGATCGTGTTGTCGCTGCGCGGCGTCGGTGACTCGATCGTTCTCGGCTGCGCCGACGACGGGAAGGGTTTCGACGCAACGGAACACCCGACGGCACGCGCGGTGGACGCCGATGGGGCTCAGCACTTCGGCTTGAGTTCGATAGCCGAACGCTGCGCCATGATCGAGGCATCCCTGCGGGTGGAGTCCTCGCCGGGCCGCGGCACCACAGTGCTGGTCGAGCTCCCGATCTAGAGGTGTCCGGCCACTAGCCTTGGTAGGCGTGTACTCGTGCGTCTGGCTCTGCTGTCTGTGTATGACCTTGTCCCGGTGCGTGTTTCAGGTGTCTCGTGGACTAGGGATGCCAGCGAGCCGTCGGACGGCATTTAGTGCTTCTGGGGTGCCGGGCCAGTGCTTGTCGATGGCGCCGGGCCCAGCGCGTCGGACGACTGAGCGCAGCGCGGCGGCAACGATGATGGCGTCGTCCGCGTAGCCGAGAACGGGGATGAAGTCCGGTACGAGGTCGATCGGCAGGATCAGGTAGGCCAGCAACAGGAGCAGACGGACCCGGACACCGCGGGCTAGCTGCGGATCGGCGGCCAGGCGGCGCAGCAGGACCACCGTGTCGGGCAGCAGCCGCAGTGCATCGGTGACGCTGAGGTCCTCTGGCCGGATCACGGCCAGTGCGATCAGCAAGGCAATCCACACGATGACGAGGCCGATCGCGACCGCGATGAGTGCGCCCCAGAGTTCTGTCATCAGTGATCCGTGCGCCGCGGCGGGCTCAGACGCGACGGCTCCCAGGGTGCCGGATACACCAACTCAAGCCACTGCAGGTGCTCCGTCATATCGCCAAGTGTTACCGACAACCCCTCCAAACCAGCACCCAACGGCGAACGACACGCTCCTTCGAGAGAAGTCACCCACCCGAGTGTTGGGCTTCTACTCGCGCGTGGCGTCGACCTCGCCGTCCCTGCGGAGAACCCAGATTGTGGCGTCTAGTCCTGGCCGGGCGCCGAATGTGCCTCGCTGGCAACGATTCCGGCCCGTATTCCCATCGCGGCCGCCTCCCCACGGTTGGCGACGTCGAGTTTCCTCAACAGGCTGGCGACGTGAAACTTGATCGTGCTCTGACTGATCCCGAGCTCATCGGCGATGGCGGCATTGCGTTTGCCGACCGCGAGATGCGCGAGGACTTCGAGCTCGCGGGGATTCAGGGCGGACAGAAGGTGCTCGCCCGGACGAGCCGCGGGTGGGTCGAGAGGGATGGTGAGCAGCACCTTGCTTCCCCATCCAGGAATCGATTCGACGTCCATCTGGCCGCGCAAGGTGCGAAGGCGTCCGGACAGTTGGAGTCTCAGGGCGTTGCAGTCGATGGTGCCGGGCCCGCGGTCACGGATCTCGATCAGGACGTTGTCACCCCCGCAGTCCCAAGCGATCCGCATTCGGGTCAGCTCCGGTTGAGCGTCGAACGCCAGCACGATGGCGCGCACCATCGCCCGTGCCGCGTGCGCCACCTCACCGGGAAGCGGACGCCCGTCGGCCGGGGGATCGACATAGTCGACTTTTATGTCCCGATGCCGCAACAGGGGGCGCAACTCGCCTTGCAGCCTGGCGAATGCGGTCGTGACCGCTTCCTCCGACAGGGCGCGATCAGCGGCGCCCGCGGACCGAAGTGCGATCAATGCGGCCGATGCCGTCTCGCTGGCGGTGATGCGCGCGCGGCGATCGTCGAGGTCGTTGGAGCGCAGTGTTCCGAGGATGGACGACAGGGTCGCCTCGTGCGCCTCGGTCAATTCGACGATGGTGCGGGCGCGTTCACTCGACGCGGCCCGTGACTCGGCGAGATAGTCGGGGCTGGCCTGCGCGACCTGATGCTGGATGGAGGTCGCGACAATCCCGAAGACTGCCGCAACCTCGTCAAGGTCGGGGGCGGCTGTCTGGGACGGTCGCGGAACCAGGATGAGCAGGGTGTCGCAGGAGTCGTCGCGCACAGCCCAGATTCGGCGACGAGAACCGGCCAGCACGGCTAGATCGTCGCGGACGCCTCCGGGATCGACGGATCGTTTGATCTCGTCGAGCTCATCGATGGTGACCCGGTCGACGATTTCGCGGTTTCCGGCCACTTTGCGTGGGCGCCCCGTGCATTCACGCGTGAAGATCACCAAGGCGTCGTGCGACGTGTGACCAAGGAACTGGGACAGGCGGACCGCGATCTCCGGGAGCGGTCCGGTGATCACCTTTCGCATCTCCGTCCAGCGGACGACCTGCACCCGAACGGAATCCTCGACGCTTATCACCCATTCAGAGTATTGCCGCGGACGGCACTAGCCAACCGGCCAGCGAGGACTCGCCGTGCGGCCGGGTGTCGGCGCGTCCCGGGATCGGCATTCTTGGACAGAACACAGCCGGCCAACACCGAGGAGGACCATGACCGTCACAGTCCTGGAAACAGACACCCGATTCAGCGACGGGCGCCGCATCGTGCTCGACGAGAACGAGCGGCTGCTCAATTCCGTTGCCGCAGAACAGTGGGACCGCGCCGGCTCGCTCATCACCAATGCCCGGGCGGTGTTCGTGATCGGCAACGGACGCAGCGGCCTGGCCACCCAGATGGCTGCGATGCGGCTGATGCACCTCGGTCTCCGCGTCCACGTAGCCGGCGAGGTCACCGCCCCCGCGATCGGCGCAGGAGATCTGCTAATCGCCGTGTCGGGTTCGGGTACCACCGCCTCGGTGGTCGGCGCGGCCGACACCGCAAGGAAGGTGGGGGCCTCGGTGCTCGCCGTCACCACGGCCTCGGAATCGCCGCTCGCCCAACGCGCGGACGAGGTTCTGGTCCTGCCGGCGGCCGACAAGCAGGACCACAGCGGATCCGTCACCCGTCAGTACGCAGGCAGCCTGTTCGAGCAGTCCGTGCTCCTCGCCTTCGACGCGCTGTTCCAGGCGCTGTGGAGCAACGAAGACCAGACCGCCGAGCGGCTGTGGGAACGCCACGCCAACATCGGCTGACCCGGCACACCGCGAAAACCCCTGAATGGCACACCGCTAGATCCCCAACAAGATTCACAATTGACAGGAGAAACACATGACGAAACTGCAGGTTGCGGTCGATTTGCTCACCACCGCCGAGGCTCTGGCGCTCACCAACAAGGTGGCGCCGTACGTCGACATCATCGAACTCGGCACCCCGCTGATCAAGAGCGCCGGCCTCACTGCCATCAGCGCAATCAAGGCTGCGCACCCGGACAAGGAGGTCTTCGCCGACCTCAAGACTGCTGACGCAGGCTTCCTCGAGGCCGATATCGCCTTCTCGGCCGGCGCAGACCTGGTCACCGTCCTCGGCGTCGCCGGTGATGCCACCATCAAGGGTGCAGTCGAGGCAGGACTGAAGCACGGCAAGAAGGTCGTCGCAGACCTGATCGGCGTCGAGAACCGCGTCGAGCGGGCCCGTGAGGTCTCCAAGCTCGGTGTCGCGTTCGTCGAAATCCACGCCGGTCTCGACGAGCAGGCCCAGCCGGGCTACTCCATTCAGAACCTCCTCGACGACGGAAAGATCGCCGGTGTCCCGTTCTCGATCGCCGGTGGCGTGAAGGTCGACACCGTCGCCGCCGTCCGTGACGCCGGCGCCGATGTCGCCGTCGCCGGTGGCGCCATCTACAGCGCCGAGGACCCCGCAGCGGCGGCGAAGGCGCTCAAGGCAGCTCTCGCCAGCTAGTTGCACACCACGGAGGTCCCCGAACACCTTGGTGTTCGGGGACTTTCGTCGTCGAAGGTCAACGGCGAGCAGAAGATGACTACGCCTGAACCTGCTTCACCTGGACGGCATGTGCCATCTCCTCGGTAAGATCGAACCCGCCGTGGCCGGACACCGTAATGGTGACCGAACCGCGCCTGGTCTCGACAGTGACGTGCGCGTCCGGAACGATGCCCAACGCCCGCAACCGTCCGATGACGTCCGGATCCGACTGCACATGCTCTGCGAGACGCCGGACGACGACCGCGGTCGGCCCGCCCGGTGGCACGTCCGTGAGCCGGATGAGTGTCTCAGGGTCGCTGATGGGGCGGTCCAGCCCCAGCAGCCCGAGCCCCGGAATCGGGTTGCCATACGGCGACGTGGTGGGGTTGTTGAGCACCTTCACCAGGCGCCGCTCGACTTTCTCGCTCATGACGTGTTCCCACCGGCACGCCTCTGCATGAACCTTTTCCCACTCTAGGCCGATAACGTCGACCAGCAGTCGTTCGGCGAGGCGGTGCTTCCGCATCACCGACACCGCGAGTTCACGGCCCTTCTCCGTCAGTTTTAGGTGGCGGTCAAAGGCGACCAGGAGGAGACCGTCACGCTCCATCCGGGCAACAGTCTGGCTGACCGTGGGACCGCTCTGCTCGAGTCGTTCGGCAATACGGGCTCGAAGTGGGCGGACGCCCTCTTCTTCCAAGTCATAGATCGTCCGCAGGTACATCTCCGTGGTGTCGACCAGATCCTTCACACTCACACCTCCTTCGTCTCGGTTGAATCCACCGGTGATTGCACGAGCAGTTCGATGCCGTCGTCCGGCTGGACCCCGAAGACTCGCACGTTCGAACCCGCCGCCGCCCGCGCAACGGGGTACCGCGGATGTGCGGCGCGAAGGCCTTCCTCGTCCGCCAATCCTGTTGCAGGAAAGTCGTTCTCGATGCCCGCGCCACAGTGGCCACGGGCTGACGTCTCCGACATTGGGCTGTCGGCGCACACTCCGTCGTTATGGCCGGCACGCCCGGTATCGCCGTTGAATGCCTCGTCTCCATGGCGGTTCCAACCATCTACCAGCGGATTTCTCGCCTGTACTCCAGACATCGTCACCTCAGCTGCACCCCGCTCTCTCGCTGGCGCATTCAGACCTGCGGCAGGTACCAGTGTCGAAAGCCTTGAGCGCGAATGCACTTGGCCGAGCGGCTAGTGACAGCTCCCCGTCCGGCTAGGTGGGGCGGCCTCGAAACCGCCGTATACATAGAAAACGGCACGACACTGAAAACCGATAAGGGGAACGGTGACTATGGAACTGGGATTAGTCGGCCTGGGAATGATGGGCCTGAACATTCGCGGGCGTCTACGTGAACGGGGACTCGCGGTGATCGGATACGACCCCCACGTCGCCGACAGCGATGTGGATAGCCTCGTAGCGTTGATCGAGTCGCTTCCCACCCCGCGAGCGGTGTGGGTGATGGTTCCCGCTGGTGCACCAACCCGCCAGGTGATCGGGAAGCTCTCTCGCCTTCTCTCACCCGGTGACATCGTCGTCGACGGCGGCAATTCCCGTTTCACCGACGACACGGTCAACGCGCACATCCTCGCCGAACACGGCATCAGCTATCTCGATTGCGGCGTCTCGGGCGGGGTGTGGGGACGACACAGCGGCTACGCGTTGATGGTCGGCGGTGACGCCGCCGACATCGACCGGTTGATGCCGGTCTTCGACGCATTGCGCCCGGATGGAGACAGGGCGGACTCCTTCGTCCACGTCGGCCCGGTCGGCGCGGGCCACTACGCGAAGATGGTGCACAACGGCATCGAGTCAGGGCTGATGCAGGCCTACGCCGAGGGGTACGAATTGCTCGCGGCAGAAGCGTCCATCGTGGACGTGCCCGCGGTCCTGCGTGCCTGGTCGAAGGGTGCCGTGGTCCGGTCCAGGATTCTTGACCTCCTAGTACAAGCCCTGTCCGAGGACCCCGAACTGGTCTCCCCATCCGGCCATGCCGAGGACTCTGGAGAAGGCCGGTGGACCCTGGAAGCGGCCATCGCACACGCCGTTCCCGCACCGGTCATCTCGGCGGCACTGTTCGCGCGGTTCGCCTCCCGTCAGGACGACTCGCCGGCCATGAAGGCCGTCTCGGCGCTGCGTAGCCAGTTCGGCGAGCGTGCCACCTTACGACGCGCCGAACCCGTCGGGATCGGCTGAAACGCAACGATGCCGACCGTCCCAAGTTGCGGTATCACCGCGACCTCCCGGCAACGGCTCAGTTACTCCGAACCCACCATCGAGAAATTCCGTCCGAGCACTACGAGCAGAGAGACTGACCAATGACATTGACAGTGAACGAAATCCGAACCGCACCGGCAGATCGCGGAGGCGCCGCATCGACGAGCGCCGTGTATCCCGCCGATTGGATCGAGCTGGACACCAAGGCTGTCGACACGGCTCGTGTTCTCGCCGCGGACGCGGTCGAGAAGGTCGGCAACGGTCATCCCGGGACGGCGATGAGCCTGGCCCCGCTCGCCTACACCCTGTTCCAGCGGGTGATGCGGCACGATCCGTCGGACGCCGACTGGGTCGGCCGGGATCGCTTGGTGCTCTCGTGTGGACATTCCAGCCTCACGCTGTACACCCAGCTGTATCTGGCGGGGTACGGCCTTGAACTGGACGACCTGAAGGCGCTGCGGACCTGGGGGTCCAAGACGCCAGGTCACCCCGAGGTCGGGCACACCCGCGGTGTGGAGATGACCACCGGCCCGCTGGGCCAGGGTCTGGCATCCGCGGTCGGCATGGCAATGGCGGCCCGGCGCGAGCGCGGGCTCTTCGACCCGGAGCCCGCCGGGGGCGAGAGCCCGTTCGACCACCACATCTACGTGATCGCCTCGGACGGTGACATCGAGGAGGGTGTGACGTCGGAGGCATCGTCGATCGCGGGCGTGCAGCAGCTGGGCAATCTGATCGTGTTCTACGACGACAACAAGATCTCCATCGAGGACGACACCGCCATCGCGCTGGGTGAGGACGTCGCCACCCGGTACGAGGCGTACGGCTGGCACGTGCAGGTCGTCGACGGCGGCGAAGACGTCTCCGCGATCCTGGCGGCCGCCGACGCCGCCAAGGCCGTCAGCGATCGTCCCTCGATCATCCTGCTGCGCACCGTCATCGGCTTCCCAGCGCCGAAGAAGATGAACACCGGTGGGGTGCACGGCGCGGCACTGGGCGCCGACGAGGTCGCCGGGGTCAAGCGCGCTCTTGGCTTTGACCCGGACAAGAGCTTCGACGTCGACCCTGAGGTGCTGGCGCACGCGCGTCGGGTCGTCGACCGCGGCGACAAGATCCGGGCGCAGTGGCAGAAGGAGATGGATGCCTGGGCCACCAGGGAGCCGGAACGCTTCGAGCTGTTCTCGCGCCTACAGGAAGGCATCCTGCCAGACGGCTGGGCGGACGCGCTCCCCGTCTACGAACCCGGATCGAAGGGGGTGGCCACCCGCAAGGCGTCCGGCGCCGCGATCAACGCCCTCGCCTCGGTCCTTCCCGAACTCTGGGGTGGGTCCGCCGACCTGGCAGGCAGCAACAACACCACGATCGAAGGCGCGGACTCCTTCGGGCCGGTCTCCATCTCCACCAACGACTGGAACGCCCAGCCGTACGGGCGAAACCTGCATTTCGGGATCCGCGAGCACGCGATGGGATCGATCATCAACGGTATCGCGCTGCACGGGCCGACCCGCCCCTACGGCGGCACGTTCCTGGTGTTCAGCGACTACATGCGCCCGGCCGTGCGGCTTGCAGCGCTGATGAAGACCCCCGCCCTCTACGTCTGGACGCACGACTCGATCGGCCTCGGCGAAGACGGACCAACGCACCAGCCGATCGAGCACCTCGCCTCGCTGCGCAACATCCCCAACGTCGCGGTCATCCGTCCTGGAGACGCCAACGAGACGTCCCAGGCCTGGCGCGCGGCAGTCGAACACACCACCGGGCCGGTCGCGCTGGCGCTGACCCGCCAGGACATCCCGATCCTCGACGGCACCCGCGAGAAGGCCGCCGAAGGTGTCTCCCGCGGCGGATACGTCCTTGCCGAAGCGTCCACCGGCAACCCCGAGGTCCTGCTGATCGGCACGGGTTCCGAACTGCAGCTCGCCGTCGCCGCCCGCGAAGCGCTCGAGGCCGACGGCGTGCCCACCCGGGTGGTGTCGATGCCGTGCCTGGACTGGTTCGAATCCCAGGACCAGGACTACCGCGACGTCGTGCTGCCGCCGACGGTCAAGGCCCGCGTCTCAGTGGAAGCCGGACTGGCCATCTCCTGGTACCGCCTTCTCGGTGACGCCGGCGAGGCGGTCTCGATCGAGCACTTCGGCGCTTCCGCCGATGGAGCAACCCTGTTCCGTGAGTTCGGTGTCACCGCCGAGGCCGTCGCCGCGGCCGCACGGCGCTCAATCGCACAAGTGAAGGGATAGAACAGCATGACTCAGAACCCCAACCTCCAGAAGCTCTCCGACGCGGGCGTCTCGGTGTGGCTCGACGACCTCTCCCGTGACCGCATCGAGTCCGGCAACCTCGCCGAACTCATCGCGAGCAAGAGCATCGTCGGTGTCACCACAAACCCGTCGATCTTCCAGGCCGCACTTAGCAAAGGGCACGCCTACAACGCACAGGTCCGGGAGCTCGCCGAGCGCGGTGCTGACGTCGAGGCCACCATCCGCACGGTGACCACGGACGACGTGCGCGCCGCGTGCGACGTCCTCGCCCCGGAGTTCGAGGCGAGCTACGGCGTCGACGGGCGGGTGTCCATCGAGGTCGACCCGCGCCTCGCCCACGACGCTGACAAGACCGTCGCGCAGGCCGTCGAATTGTGGAAGATCGTCGATCGCCCGAACCTGTTCATCAAGATCCCGGCCACCGAGGCCGGTATCCCGGCCATCGCCAAGGTGCTCGGTGAGGGCATTAGCGTCAACGTCACGCTGATCTTCTCGGTGGAACGCTACGAACTGGTCATGGGCGCCTACCTCGACGGCCTCGAGGCCGCGAAGACGGCCGGGCGCGACCTGTCCCGCATCCACTCGGTGGCCTCGTTCTTCGTCTCCCGCGTCGACACCGAGATCGACAGTCGTCTCGAGAAGATCGGCACCCCCGAGGCTCTCGCGCTGCGCGGCAAGGCGGCGCTCGCCAACGCTCGTCTCGCGTATGCCTCGTACCAGCAGGTCTTCGAGGTGCAGCCGCGGTTCCAGGGTCTGCTGGCCGGTGGTGCGCGCCTGCAGCGGGCGCTCTGGGCGTCGACGGGAGTCAAGAACCCCGACTATCCCGACACTCTGTACGTCAGTGAATTGGTCGCTCCGAACACCGTGAACACAATGCCGGAGAAGACCCTCGACGCGTTCGCCGATCACGGTGAGGTCGCCGGCGACACCGTGTCCGGCGCCGCGGTCGAGTCGCAGGAGGTCTTCGACAAGCTCACTGCCGTCGGGATCGATCTGACCGACGTATTCGTCGTCCTTGAGAACGAGGGCGTCGATAAGTTCGAGGTCGCCTGGAACGAGCTCCTGGAGGCCACCGCGGAGCAGCTACGCGCCGCCGGAGCCGAAATCCACTGAGACCGCCCGTTCGCGTCTGCCTTGCGGCGACGTCGACGGGTGCTCCGAATCCGCGGCGGTCTTGCCGGCCCGACGGCCGTCCTGGCCGTTTTCGTCAGGGATCTGTCGGCGTCGGCGAGTTCACCGATGGGCGGGCGCATTCGATGTTCCCGTCGGGTGCGGAATCAGCGATACCGTAGATCGACCCTGCGGGATTCGGGTCGACTCGCCGCCGTCAGGCCTCGATCTCCCCGGCGATCCGGCGCTCGATTCCGGCGCGCGTGATGGCGGGCAACACCATCAGCCCATCGAGCTCGTGGCGCGCCTTGGCGTAGGCGCTCTGGCGTTCGTGTGGGGTCGCTGCGTCGTCGGACGCCACACGCAGCAGATGCTGCGCGTTCCAGCCGCTGCTGCCCTTCGGCCGAGAAGTCGCTGCGCCGCCGCCGGATCGCATCGGCCTCGGCCACGTCGAAGGCCGCCGCATAGTCGTGCACGGCGTCGCGGTAGTCCAATTGCGTGCCGCGGTCACCGATCGCGTCGTCGACGGTCGCTGGGCGCAGCAGGTCGGCATGGCTGCGGGCCTTGTGGAACGCGACCGTGAGCGGCTGGCGCATGTCCGTCATCATCGGGAAGTCCAGCAGCCTGGCGACATCCATCTCGTAGTCCAGCCAGCGCGCATCGATCCGGTCGTGGTGCGCGAGCAACTTGGTCAGTTCCCGACGGGAGGCGGCCTCGTCGATCTTGCCGCGGCCGGACGCCTCGGCCATCGCGATCTTGGTCTGCTGCTTGATCCGGTACCGCTCGAGCCGACGTTCGGCGCGCCGCTCGTTGGCCACCGCCACCGCCCTGATGCCGCCGCCGATCATCCCGCCCAGCGGAAAGATCAGCCACCAGAATTCCCGGCGAAGTGCAACACCGAGTTCATCGCTACCAGGATGCCACCCGTCCCCGAACGGGGGCATCCGCGTCACGCACCGAGGTCTAACCTCGTTCCTACGCCGAGCTCCTCTGCGCGGGCGACGACGAGTTCCGCGGTGGCGAGGTCCTGCAATCCGACGCCGATCGACTCGAATAAGGTGATGTCGTCATCCGAGGACCGGCCGTCCTGCGCGCCGACGATGACTCCCCCGAGTTCGGTCCGGACGTCGTCTTCGGTGATGGCCCCTTCGGCGATCGCCTTGCGAAGCCACGTGTTCGGAGTGTCGTGCTGATAGCGGCTTTGGCCGCTGCCTGAGTCGCCGCGCCGCGGCGGCCGGCCCTCACACAGGAGGTGCGCCATGGCGGCGCTTCTCATCGGGTACGCACGCTGCTCCACCGACCAGCAAGACCTCACCGCCCAACACGACGGCCTGACCGCACTGGGTGTCTCGCCGGCCAGGATCTACGTCGATCACGGCCTGACCGGCACCACCCGAGACCGGCCCGGCCTGCGGGAGGCGATGGCGGCCTGCCGAGAAGGCGACACCCTGGTGGTGACCAAGCTCGACCGCCTCGCCCGGTCGCTGCCCGACGCGCGGGCGATCGCCGACGAACTCACCGCCCGGCAGGTCCGTCTCAGTCTCGGCGCCTCGGTCTACGACCCGAACGACCCGGTCGGCCGGCTGCTGTTCAACATGTTGGCCATGGTCGCGGAGTCCGACCTGGTCCGGCTCCGCACCCGAGAAGGGATGAAGATAGCGAAGGCCAAGGGTCGGCTCCGCGGCAAGCAACCCAAGCTCAACCCCCGGCAGGAAGCACATCTGGTCGGCCTGCTCCAGGCCCGTGAGCAAAGCACCGCCGAACTCGCCGACCTGTTTGGTGTCGCTCGCTCCACCGTCTACGGCGCCCAGCAACGCCACCAGGCAGCCACCCGACCGTGAGAGCCGCAGATGCCGTCCCGCAGAAACACCAGTGCCGGGCGCCCACGGTCCAGCGCCCTCAACACCGCCACGCGGGCCGTAAACCGTTCCTACAAAGGGCGGACGCCGCTGGCGTGAAGGCTTGGCAAGCAGTCGACGAGCACGTCGCCACGCTGAACAAGATTGGCGGGCTGGTCGGCCAGTTCGGACCGACGTCCTCGAGCTTGCCGCTCATCGAAAGGCCAGCCGAACTCTACTCAGCCTCGGTGGATGACCGCTCCTTGATGCTGACCGAGTTCGAATTAGGCCGCGCCTCGTTCATCTTCCGCAGCACCAACGGTCTACACCGCAAGTCGCCATGGTTCTCACCGCATCCATGCTCCATCAACACAATCGCTGAATCACGCGAACGGATGCGCGCCTTCGCCGAAGACGCCAGGCAAGATCGCGTGTTCGAGGAAACCCTGTTCTGGGTCGTCACGCGGACGTTGAACTGCTTCTACTGAATGGGCCACTGTGAGATGCTGCTCGCGGTCGCGGGCCTGAAAACGGACGACATCACCGACCGAACGCGCCGTTTGGCGGAGGGCGACTGGTCGGGATTCACGCCGGCC
>Ga0209011_1000264_pt1 | contig 21664 bp, 17 predicted proteins | sample BlaSpr_A8_OM1_M3_FD_187986 | JGI IMG/M metagenome (GOLD analysis project Ga0209011, IMG submission 187986) | Forest soil microbial communities from Thunder Bay, Ontario, Canada - Black Spruce, Ontario site 2_A8_OM1_M3 (SPAdes) (version 2) | ecosystem: Environmental > Terrestrial > Soil > Boreal... | reverse complement strand
CAGCAACGCCGCAAGACCCCCAACGGCCGCCACCATGTGCGGCACGATCCCGAGGGTGCAGCCGACCGCTGCGATGACGCTCGCCCGGGCGCCCCGCGACAGGCCTGCCGCGAGCGTGTAGAGGACCCCGGTGCCGGGCGTCACCACGATGATGAACGTCGTCAGCAGGAACTCCGCGCTCACGTCGAAATTGACCGGACCTAATGGCCGTTCAGCGTGACGTTGAGGCGGCTGACGCGCTGGATGTGCTGCGCGCGCTCCGCGGGGGTGAGCGACGGGCCCGCCTTGTAGAGCTCGTGCCCGATCGCGGCGAGGTCGTCGATGTGCGTGTCGGCGCGCTCCCACAGGAACACCGACTGCTTGATCGGGCCCAGGTCGCGGAAGCGGCGGAAGAGCGTCATCATCGCGTCGATGTCGGCGGGATGGTTGCGCCCCTCGATGAAGGCCGTGCGCGCGATGTTGTAGTCGGGGTCGGGCTTCATCAGCTCGATGCGCGCGCGCCGGTCGCCGAGATGCTGACCCGCGAGATGGGCAAGCCGTACAAGGAATCGGCGGACGAGGTGATCTGGTCGGCGAGCGCGACCGACTACTATGCCGAGATTGCCCGCCACGAGGCGGGCAAGGTTCTGGGTCCCGTCGTGGACAACCAATTCCACTTCACGACCAAGGAGCCCCTCGGCGTGGTCGTGATCATCCTGCCGTTCAACTACCCGCTGTGCCTGTTGTGCTGGCAGGCGGCGGCAGCGCTTGCGAGTGGCAATGCCGTCATCGTCAAGCCTTCGGATCTGACGACGCTCACCACGCTGAAGTTCGTCGAGGCCTTCGCCATGCTTCCGTCCGGTCTCGTCCAGGTCCTCGCAGGCGGCGCAAAGGTCGGGCAGCAGCTCGTCAATCACCCTGACACGCACATGGTGGCCTTTACCGGCGGCATCGAGACGGGAAGATGGGTCGCGCAGACCTGCGCGGGCATGTACAAGCGCTGCCTGATCGAAACCTCCGGCAACGACCCCTACATCGTCATGCCGTCGGCGCCGATCGACATTGCGGCGCGCGGAGCGGCGTTCGGGGCTTATCTCAACTGCGGTCAGGTGTGTGCCGCGGCCGAGCGATTCTACGTACACGCAGCGATCTACGAGGAGTTCGTGGCGTGCCTGATAGAACATACCAGGAAGGTTCGGGTTGGAAACGGCCTGGACCATGTCGACATGGGACCGCTCGCATCGGAGCGCGAGCTGCTGCGCTTCAGCCGCATCCTGCAGCGGGCGAAGGATGAGGGGATCCGCACCGCAGTCGGCGGTGGGCGCCCGGCCGGCCTCAAGCGGGGTTGGTTCGTCGAGCCGACCGTGCTGGTCAACGTTCCGGCCGAGGCCGCTATCCTGAACGACGAGTCCTTCGGGCCGGTGGCTCCGGTGTGCAAGGTCGCAAGCTTCGAGGAAGCCGTCACGCATGCCAACCGCTCGCGCTACGGTCTGGGTGCGACGATCTACACGCGTGATCTCGATGAGGCGCTGCGGGCCGTGAACGAGCTGGAAGCGGGCATGGTGTGGGTAAACGCTCCGCTGCTCGACAACGATGCAGGTCCGTTCGGTGGCCGCAAGCAGTCCGGCATGGGCCGGCAACTGGGGTCGGAGGGGCTCGATACCTTCCGGCACACCAAACTCGCGATGATCGATCCGGCCGCGCACGCCCACGACTTCTGGTGGTTCCCCTACAGCGACGCCGAGGCTTTTCCGGGGCCTGGCGAGCGCTAAGAGCTCAGTGTATGTCGGATTCGTTACCTCCCGAGCTGGCCCGCCGGATCGATGCGCTGGAAGCGCAGCCCGCCGCGCAGGACTTCGACCGCGTGAGCTGGGTGTGGCTTGCCCTGCTCGGCCTGGTGCTGCCGATCGCGCTGCTCATCCTCGGGTGGTCGCTTTGATGCAGCTGAGCGCTGCTCACCAGAATGCCGGGTAGGGCATGAGCCTCGCCGACGGGGGTCTTGCTGACAAGAGCGCATGGCCGCTGTTGCCGGCGGAACGAACCTGGGGACCCTGGCGACTCGCAATCGCGCTCGCCACTGCGGCGGCGGCGACCTGGTGCTATCTGATCGGCGAGTACGTCGGCTACTACCTGAATTTTTTCCAGGGCGCCGCGGCCCTGAGCGCCGGTTGCATGATCGGCATGTTGATCGTGTTTCTCGCCGCCGGTCCGATCTGCGCTCGCTATGGCATCGATTCGGTCGCCTCCACCAAGCCGCAGTTCGGCACCAGCGGCTGGATCATTCCCGCCCTGATGCAGCTCATCTCGATCATCGGCTGGAATTCGCTGCTGCTGATCTTCTTTGCGAAATCCGCCACGCAGCTGCTGAGCGTGCTGGGCCTGCTGTCACCTGCAATCAGCGCTCGCCAGATCGTGCCCGGCGCCACCTTGCTCGCCTGCACGTTCATCTATTTTTCGCTGCTGTGGGGCGCGAGCGGTGTCGCCACCATCTCGAAGATTCTCGTCGCCCACGTTCTCATCGGCCTGTGGATGCTGTACCTGCTCGTCTCACATCGCTGGCCGGAGCTGTCGGCCGCCAGGCCCGCCCTGGCCAGACCTGACAGGCTCTGGAACTACACGACGGGGGTCGAGCTCGGGATTACCTCGACGCTGTCCTGGTGGCCATACGTCGGCGCCATGATCCGCATGGCCCCCAACGCGCGTGCGGCAGTGCTGCCGGTCATGCTGGGCATGGGAGCCCCCGTGCCGTTGCTCAGTCTCATCGGGCTCGCCGGGGTACTGGTGCTGAAAACCTCCGATCCCGCGCAGTGGCTGCGCACGGTCGGCGGCACGCCTTACGCGATCGTGGCGCTGCTGTTCGTCGGGGCGGCGAATTTCGGCACGGCCATCGCGGGCATTTACTCATCAGCCATCGGGCTGCGCAATTTTGCAGCTCTCGAGCGCACGCCGTGGTGGTTGCTGCTGCTCGCGACCATGGCGCCGGTCGCCGTCATCGGCATGCTGATCCCGGAGCTCTTCTTCGCGAAGTTCGGCACGTTCCTGGCGTTTCTGGGCGTGGGATTTGCGCCCTTGTGCGGAATCCAGATCGCGGACTACTTCGTACTGCGTCACCGCAGAGTGAGCCTCAGGGGAATCTACGCGCGCGACCGCGCCGGGCCCTACGCGTATCTGCACGGATTCAATCCGGCCGCGGTCGTTGCGCTTGCGCTCGGCTGCGCGGTGTACATAGGGCTCCTGAACCCGCTCACATTCGCTTCGAGCGGGCCGTACAGGTTCCTCACCGCATCGCTGCCGGCGGCGCTCTGCGCGGGCGTCGCCTATGTGGTGGGATCGCGCGTATACGGGCGTCACCTGCGCGTGGCTGCGACGGGTTGAATTGCCGGCAGCCCGGCCGCGGGAAGTGCAAATCAACCAAAGCCCATACTTCAGGTCGCAGAGGTTCAGCCTGGCGGCGGTGTTCTCCGCAAGCTTCGGAGTCGGGCTGATCTTCGGTTTTCAGCCGCCGTTGATGGCGCTGGTTCTGCAGCGCGGCGGGGCTTCGAGCTTTGAAATCGGTGCGGTGACCAGCATCAGCACCGTGGCGGTCATGCTCTGCGCACCCCTGTACCCCGGCGCGATCGCGCGCGTCGGCCTGCGTTTGGCAATCATCCTCGGAATTGCAGTCTCCACGGCCATGCTGTTGCTCATGCCGCTGCTTCCGAGCTTTCAGGGTTGGCTTGCCCTGCGCTTCGTGACCGGCTGCGCGCTGGGTCTGGAGTGGATCGCGAGTGAAGTCTGGCTCAATACCCTGAGCACCGATCAGTCGCGCGGCACGGTCATGGGAACCTACGCCACGGTATTCGCGGCCGGCGTCATGGCAGGCCCGCTGTTGCTGCAAATCACCGGCACGGCCGGGTGGCGGCCGTTTGACGTCGGGGCGCTGTGCCTGGCGCTCACCGCTCTGCCCCTGCTGCTCGTGCGTCAGACCTCAGCCAGGAATCCCGGGCCGCGGGACCGAATGCAGTGGCTGCGGATCGCGCGCGCCGCGCCCATCGTGATGCTCGCGGCTTTGATTGCGGGCCTCGTGGAATCGGCGTACGTGTCGCTGCTTCCCGTATTCGGTCTGCTGCGCGGCCTCGACGAGCGTTCATCGCTGCTGCTCGTGACCGTGTTCCTCGCCGGCAATGTCATCCTGCAGCTGCCGATCGGCCGGCTGGCCGACCGGCTGGGGCGTCGCCGCGTGCTGAGCGGGTGCGCGAGCGTCTGTGTGATCGGCCCGGTCCTGCTTTCAGCCACAATGGGCACGCCCTGGTTGCTGTGGCCGCTGCTGCTGCTGTGGGGCGGAACGATGTACGGCTTCTATACCCAGGGAATCGCGCTCCTCGGGGAATCGTACCCGCATGCGGAGCTGGCCGACGCCAACGCCGTGTTCGTCGTCGTGTATTGCGCCGGCGGCATCGTGGGTCCGAGCCTCGGAGGGCTGGCGATGGATTACTGGACCCCGAATGGATTGCTGGTTTTCCTGAGCTGCGCGCCGCTGCTACTCGGCGCCGGCCGACTGCCGTGGGTGCGCAAGCTCGCCTAGAGCAGCCCGTGGCTCACAGCTTCACCATCACGTGTCGCGCAATGGTGTAATCCTCCAGCGCGTACACCGACAGGTCCTTGCCGTAGCCCGAGCGCTTGAATCCGCCGTGAGGCATCTCGCTCACGAGGGTGAAGTGCGTATTGATCCAGGTGCAGCCGTACTGCAGTCGGGCGGCGACTCCCATGGCCCGGGCGATGTCCCGGGACCATACCGACGAGGCCAGACCATATTCCGAGTCGTTCGCCCAGGCGACCGCCTCATTGACGTCGGTGAATCGCGTGACCGAGACGACGGGGCCGAACACCTCCCGCTGCACGATCTCATCGGTCTGCTTCGCGCCCGCCACGATGGTCGGCTCATAGAAGAATCCGCCGCCGGGGCGCACTCTCCCTCCGGTGGTGATCGAGACGTGGCGATGCGCTGCGGCACGCTCCACGAACCCGGCAACGCGGGTGCGCTGCTCGGCGGAGATCAGCGGACCCATCTCGACGCCGGCCTCCGTCTGCGACCCCACCTTGAGGGAGCGCACCGCGCTCGTCAGATCAGCGACGAGCTTCTCGTACACCGCTGGGCCGGCATACAGCCGGCAGGCGGCCGTGCAGTCCTGCCCGGCATTGTAGAAGCCGAAGGTGCGGACGCCACTGACGACCGCTTCCACATCCGCATCGTCCAACACGATGACCGGTGCCTTGCCTCCGAGCTCCAGATGAGTCCGCTTCAGATTACCCGCCGCAGCGCTCAGGACTTTCTGGCCGGTTGCCACATCACCCGTGAGGGAGGCCATGCGAACGCGCGCGTGCGCCACGAGCGGCGCACCGACGCTCTCGCCGCGGCCGCAGATGATGTTCACGACGCCCTTGGGAAACAGCTCGCGAAGATATTCCGCGAGCTTCAGCGCCGTGAGGGGCGTCTGCTCCGAGGGCTTGAGAATCACGGTGTTGCCGCCTGCGAGCGCCGGAGCGAGCTTCCACGCCGCCATCATCAAGGGGTAGTTCCAGGGCGCGATCGAGGCGACCACGCCCACCGGGTCGCGGCGGACCATACTGGTGAAGCCGGGCAGAAACTCCCCGGCGAGGGGTCCGTGCAGGGTGCGCGCAGCGCCCGCAAAGAATCGGAACACGTCCGTGATGGCGGGGATCTCATCGTTCTGCATCGCCGCGACCGGCTTGCCGGTATTGCGCGACTCGAGCTCGGCAAACGCCGCTGCGTCGCTCTCGATGTGATCGGCCAGCTTCAGCAACAGGGCGGCCCGGTCCTTCGGTGTGGTCCGCGACCAGGCATCGAAGGCGCCCTCGGCCGCCGCCACGGCTGCCTCCACTTGAGCGCCGCTCGCCTCCGCAACTTGCGCGATTGGCTTGCCGGTCGCCGGATCGAGCACATTCTCCGCCTGACCTTCGCCCGGCACGAGCGAGCCGTTGATCAGAAGCCTGGTTTGCATGATGACCTCCTATCCCACAGCCATGCGCTTTTTCTTCTCCGGATCATCGAACGGCAGCGTGTGCGCGGTCGCCGGGCCCTTCACGTTCTTGCCGCGAATTTCCAGGCGTGTCCCGTGCACGGCCACCGGCACGTCGAGTCGGGCGATCGCCATGGATTTGCGGGTGAGCGTCGAGTACATCGCGCACGTCACGACGCCGACCTTCTTGTTGCCGGCATACACGGGATCGTCCATGTCCGCGGCGACATTGCCCTCGACGAGCAGACCGAAGATCTTGAAACGCTCCTTCCCCTTGAGCCGATAGTGCTGGTCGGCGCCGCGAAAATCGGTCTTCCCCGGACTGACCGTGAAATCGAGCCCGAGCTCCCACAGGGTGTCACCCGGGGGATCCTTCTCGAAGGGATACATCTGCGACATGTCGTATGGATAGAAGAGCAGATAGCTCTCCACGCGCAGCATGTCGAGCGTGGCGAATTGAGCCGGGACGATTCCGAAACTCCGGCCTTCGCTCAGTATGGTATCCCAGATCAGCCCGGCATCCTCGCCCTTGCAGAAAATCTCATAGCCGCGCTCGCCCGTGTAGCCGGTGCGCGAGAACAACACCGGGCGACCGAACAGCAGCGCCGGCATGTGATGGAAATACCTCAGATCGCGAATCCCCGGCACGTGTTTGGCCAGGAAATCGACCGCCACGGGCCCCTGCAGCGACAGGTCGTGCAGGTCCTCATCGACCACCATGGCGGCATTACGCCCGACCACGGCGCTCGTCAGGGTCTCGTGCCCGGCGCCGGCGCCATGAACCACCATCCACGTGTTGGGCCCGGTGCGATACAGGATGCAGTCCTCGATGAAATGCCCCGCATCATTCAGCATGCACGCGTAGGCGCTCTTGCCCGGATATATCCTGGTAACGTCGCGGGTCGTCGCCTGATGCAGGATGGCCGAGGCGTGCGGGCCCGTCAGATACAGCTTCTTCAGGCCAGAGACATCCATCAGGCCCGCCTTCGTGCGAATCGCCACGTAGTCGAGCGCCATGTCCTTGGCGTAGGTCCACGCCGTGCCCATGCCGTTCCAGTCCTCGAGCTTCGAGCCCAGCGCGCGATGGCGATCAGCGAGAACGGAGGTACGCCAACTCAATGCCATGGTTTCACTCCTGAACGGTCAATACCGCCCGCCAGTCCCAGCTCTTCCAGCAGCGCCGCGGGGAACTTGCCGTTGTCCTGGATGTAGTGGCGATAGACGAACACGGGCAGGATCAGGCCGGCGAAGATCAGCCCACTGCGCAGAGTGCCCGCGCCCGACACATCAGCGCCAGGGATGCTCCGGCGCCGATGATCCGGGTCGGCGCGCGCCACGGGCGCTGCGTAAAGTTACATACAGAACGTCACACTAGAGCAGCTCGTAAACGAAGTCGTAGCTCGTGGGCTTGGTGCCGCGGTCATGCAGCTTCATCTGCCCCTTCGCGCCGGCATACTTGCCCGTGCCCCCCGTGATGACGAAGACCGAATCCCCGGTGTCATAGAAGGGACCCTCTATGGTGATCATCCCGTCCTTGAGCTTGAGCGTCCAGAAGCATTCCCAGCTCTTGCCCACGACCACGCGCACGCAGTAGCCGTTGTCGGTACCCGCCTGCGTCTTGTCGGTTGCATCGTTCACCGGGTTCGCAAAGACGATCATGTCACCGAGCGAGTCGCCCTTCGCACCCGCACCCACGTGCACCGTGTTTTCGTTGACCGCGTGCTCGACGACGTGCAGCCGCTCGGCGGCGCTCGCAGCCAACGGTGCCAGCGCCAACACGCCGGCGAACAGCGGTAGAAGTCTTTTCATGGCGAGGCCCCTCGAGATCAGAACGTATAAGTGAGCGACGCTCCCCACCAGTCGCGATCCGCGTAGAAGTTGCGCAGTAGCGTCGGACTGCCGCCGCGATAGGTCACGTACAGCAGGCTGCCCGACCAGTGCTGCTTGTTCTGCGTCAGCGTCACCGCATAGGTGGTGGCGAACACGTTCTTGAACCAGGTGTAGTTCTCATTCGGCGTGTCGCCGCTCAAGCCCAGCGCGAAGGTGACGTTCGGAATCACCTGGAAGCCCGGGATGACCGTACCATCGTACGTGAGGTCGAAGTATTGGACGATGCCAAAGGAGTCGGCGGAGCCGAAGTGCTGGGCATTCTTGTCGACACCGCTCGAGGCCTTCGAGATGTCGTAGCTCAGGTCGGCCAGCAGACCGAGCCCCTGGTACGAATGGTTCTTGACGCCGGGGTAGTGAATCAGCGCGAATTCACCCTGGATATTCGAGATCTGCGCGCCCAACGCACGCACCCCGGCGGCGTACCAGTCGCCATCGCTCGGGTTCACGGCTCGCCACCAGGTCGTGTTCCACTGAAGCTTGTGCGCGTCCCGGTACGTCGCCCAGTTGCCGGCGCAGTCGGCGCCCCCGCCCCCCAGATCCGCACACGAGAACGGATCGACCAGGATCGGATCCTTGGGCCGATACGACACTTCGCTGCCGATCGCCCACTTGCCGAGCAGCGCGCTCACGCTCACGCCAAATAGCTCATGTCCCTGCGGGTACTCCAATCGCTGCCCCAGACCCAGTGGGACCGAGCTTGGCAGATACCTCAAGAAGGGTTGCTTCTCATGAAAGCGCTCGTAGTAGAGGCCCACGTCGACGGCGGCGCCCTCTGGCTTGTAGTGGACCGAGATCCCCCACTGGTTGCCGGCATTTGGCTTCTTGTCGCGTTCCAGGAACGGAGCGCCCAGGTCGAGGGCGCAGGTATTGCCCGTGGGACTGCTTACGACGTTGACGGCCGAGCAGAACGAGTAACTGTTGGCGACCGCCGTGGCCAGCGCCTGCGCCTGATTGGTGATCGGAATGCCGGTGTACGCGTTGGGTCCGGTCTGCGGCGCAAACACGCCGCCGTGGATGGCCGCATAGTTTGGGTCGTAAAAGAAGAACCAGTTCGCCGGCTGCGGGCCCTTGCCGATGTAGTCGCTGGTGCTGAAGTAGGTGCCCACCGGCACCAGCCGGTTCTCGTGCCAGCGGACCTGATAATAGCTTTCGACATTGACGCCGCTGACCGGTGAGAAGGCCAAGCTCACCATCTCCGCGGGCAGTACCACCTCCTTCAGCGGGACTCCCGGGTAAGTCAAACGGTACTGGTCGATCGCGGCGGTGGCGTTGACGCCCCCCGCAATGAACAGACTCTCGCCCCAGTTGACCACTTGCCGCCCCACCCGCAAGCGTGAGGTGCGGCCGAACATCTCGAAATCCTTGCTGCCCCACAAGTCGAACAGAAACAGGTCGTGCGCTGCCTGAGTGCGGGCGGCAGATGCGAGCGGGACGAAGCGCGTGTCGGCCGCCTTGAAGTCCCGTATCCAGCCGGCCCGAGCGAACAGCTTGTACTTGTCCGGAAAACTCAACAGCAGCTCCTCGCTGCCTTTCAGGTACAAGGCGAACAGGTCGCCTTTGTTGTAGTTCAGGTCCCCCGCATGCGCGTCCTGAAAGCCCGTGAGGAAACCCTGCGTACCGGGCGCCGCGATGAGGTCTGCATTCTGGGAGCGCACTCGCTGGCCGAACCCGGCGGTGACCAGCGTGATCAGGCTGCCCTTCGTCTCCCCCAGAGTGAAATCGAACGAATACGCCGGTGCCGACAACACCGAGATCAGCGCACCCAGCCCGGCGTAACGCCGTACCGCACGCGCTTCGCGTTGATTTGCTCGCATGTTAGCCCTCCCCGTTTTCTATCTGCAGCGGCCCCCGTGCGCTGCTGCAGCGCCATTTCGTTTCGTTTGCCCCCCGCGCATCTGCCGCAGGCGTCTCTTTCGTCTCTATCCGCTCAGCGCTCCGACAGCGCGCGCAGGGTTTCCGGCGTGTAGTGGTCCGGCTTCATCCACGGCGCTTTGGCCTCCGGATCGCTCTCCTTGACCCACTTTATGTCCCGGCCACCGCCGATCGACATCCAGTCCGTCACATACCGGCCGGCCTGCAGATCCCACATGTGAGTGCTGATGCCCGTGCACAGACCACCCACTTCCCAGGCAGGGATCGGGAACTGCGAAACGTCCTTCCATACCTTGTCTGTCTTGTCGTAGTCGGTCAGCTGCACCATGTTCCAGCTGTCTTCGTCGATGTAATAGGTGCGGTGCGGCGCGAGGTGGCGAAAGCCCGGCTTCAAGTGAGCATCGACCACCCAGACGCGGTGCAGCTCGTAGCGGCGGTAGGCCGGGTTGATATAGGTTTTATCAAACACGACCTTCGGGTCCGCCTTGTAGTCCCACATGCCGAACATGTTCGCGGGGACATACACCTCCTTTTTTCCGACCAGCTTCCAGTCGTAGCGGTCCAGCGTCATCCAGAAGCCGGTCTGCTCATCGACCAGGTACTGGTTCTCGAAGCCGATCAGCGGCGTGTCGAAGGTGTAGGTCGGCAGCCGGCGTACCCGGCGCTGGCCCGGGAAGTAGTAGTACTGCTCGGGATCCTTGTTCATCCCGATCGTGCCGACAAAGCCCTGGCCGGCCAGCGCGGCCGGCTTGGAGTAGGCGTAGTACACGAAGAAGTCAACGCCACCATCGGACTCGACGCTCGGCTTGTCGGCGCGCTTGCTCGGCCAGTACTGCTCCAGGTACCACTGGTACCAGGTGAAGTCGTTGGTGCCGGGCCGCGGACTGATGACGCTCGTGCCATCCTGATAGAGCGCCCCGATGCCTGCCGGGCGCATCTTGAGGTTGTACATCACCTCAACGCCGGACTTGGGGATCGGAAACGGCACGCCACCGGCCCTGGCGTGCTGCAGGGACCAGCCGTCGGCGGCAATCTTGGCTTCCGTCGCGTTGGCTTTGGTGCGCTCCGCGTACGTCGGCGTGATTGCGCAAGTCCGGTGCGTCGGATAGACATCCATCCGATAGCCCTTCACCGTCTTCAGCGCTGTGATCTGACCATCGGTCAGGTGGTCGGCGTACTTGTCGACGTTGGAGGCGTCGATCGAGAACAGCGACTTCTCGTCCTTGAACTTCCAGTAATCCTTGCGGATCTTGCCCCACTCCCAGCCGGGCAGCGGTGTATCGCCGCCCTCCCACGCCGGGATGGTGCCGGCCGCGTTGCCCGCCTTCTCGGCCCCGAAGGCCGTCAAATCCTTCCCCAGGTGGTCGGCCTCCTCCGGCGTGACGGCCGCTGAGGCGCTAGCCGCAATCAGCACGGTGGCTAAAGAGCAAATCAGATGCGCTAAGCTTTTCATACTTGCCCGCTCCACTCTAGAAATTCCCGAGATCGAATTGCTTGGCAATTCCCCGGCAGCGCCCAACATCGCTTTGCCGCAGCGTTTCCGCGGCCCCCCCGTAAGGCCCTGCGCAAGGATTATCTGTCATCGGATGAGTCCCACCTCACTACGCCGTCTTTGGAGAATAAAAGGGGGCCGTGCGCAGTCGCCAGCACCGCGGTCAACGACGCCCGGTCGCGGCGCGAGTTGGCCTTGAAGCTGACACCGTCACTGCTCTCGACGATGGTCCCGGCCAGCCCAACACCGATCACGCTGCCGTCCGGTCCTTGTGCCAGATCCGTGATCGAGCCGTCGACGCCGCTCGCAAGCGCTGTCCAGGCGCTGCCGTCGCTGCTGCGCAGGATCTGGCCATTCAGCCCCGCAACCAGCAGCGAGCCGTCGCGCAACGCGAGACCGGTCCACAGTGAGCCGCGCTGGCCGGTCTGGATCATTTTCCAGCTCTCACCCGCGTCATCGGATCGGTAGACGATGCCCATTTCAGCGGCGATGAACAGGGTGCTGGCCTCTTTGCCCCGGAAGATCTGGTAAAGGTTCGGGCCGGCCTTGTCGCCCCCGGGAGGCGCGGGCATCTTGACGGATGTCCAGTGCAATCCGCCATCACCCGTGCGCAATGCGAGTGACCACAGACCCACGACCAAGCCCTGTTTCCGATCCATGAAATAGACCGAGAAAAGCGGCTGATCCACGCTGGTGTCCTGGCGCAGCAGCTTCCAGCTGTCCCCGCCATCCTCAGTATGCAGGACCACGCCCCAGTGACCGACCGCCCAGCCGTGCATATCGTCGGTGAAGCACACCGAAGTCAACATCAGACGGGTTGGCACGTCATGCGCCTGCCGCCAGGTTTTGCCGTCATCATCCGACAGCAGCACCGTGCCGTGATCGCCGACCGCGACGATGCGCTTCCCGGCGCTCGTGGCGCTCAGCATGCCGGCGCGCGTAGGCGAGGCCAGGTGCATCGCCGGAAGCTGGTGCAGCTCCTTGACGAACTTGGCCACGTCGCCGCCCGCGCCCCCGCCGCCCGCGCCGACGAGCTGCGCCGAGGCAGGCAGGATCGGCAGCAGCGCAACTGTCATCACAGGGAGGAGCCAGCGGATCGCGAGCCGGTTCATTTGCAGTGCGCCATCAGTGTTGCAAAACGCCCGGGATGTGGACCGGCCTGCGGCGCGGGAAAATGCGCTCCAGCACCACCGCCAGGGCCGGCAGCGCGGTCATGGCCATCACGAGGTTGATGATGAACATGAACGCCAGCAGCTTGCCCATGTCGGCCTGAAATTTCAGCGCGGAGAACGACCAGGTCACGACCCCGATCGCCAGCGTGATCGCGGTGAAGATCGTAGCCATGCCGACTTCCAGGATCGAATGCTCCAGCGCCCCGACGATCGGCTCCCCCTGCGCAAGGTGCGCCTGCAGCCGGTTGTAGATGTAGAAGGCGTAGTCGACCCCGATGCCGACCGCCAGCACCATAACCGGCAGCGTCGCCACCGTCAAACCGATCTGGAGTTCCTTCATGAACCAGTAGCCGACGAAAGTCGCCACCGTAAGCGGCAGACAGCAGGCGACGACGGCCCGCAGGTCGCGGTACGCGATCAACACCAGCAGCGCGATAGCCGCATAGACATAGAGCATCATCGGCAGCTCGCTGCGCGAGACCTCCTCATTGATGGCGGCCAGCACGCCGGCGTTGCCCGATGCCAACCGCACCTTGACCCGGTCCAGATGATTCGTCGCTCTGAAGTCCTTGGCGGCATCGATCACCCGGGTGATCGTGGTTGCCTTGTGATCGGCCAGGTAGGCGTGAACGGCGGTCATGCTGCAGTCGACGTTGACGAAACCGCGCACGCGGTTGATTTCGATCGCCAGCGCCGCGTAATAGTTCGGATCGATGGGCACGACGCTCATCTTCGGGTTGTTTTCGTTGTAGCCCTCACTGTAGGTGCGCATCATCGACGTGAACGAAGTCACGCCGGTCACGCCCGGCGCGTTCTGTAGCGTCCAGACCAGGTCCTGCTCGAAGGGGCCGAGAGCCACGCGAGCGCAGTTCTCCGGCGACGGCGGCGTCTCCAGCACGACACTCAGCCAATCGAGGCCGACATCGTAGTTGTTCGCGATGTCAACCGCGTCGCGGTTGTAGCGACTGTCGGCCCGCAGCTCCGGGGAGCCAGCCTGCAACGTGCCGACCACGCGATCGCGGCTCTGCCAGGCGGCAAGCGCCAGAACAGCGGCCGTCACGAACACGACAATCACCGCGTTCCGCGGTTCGGAGACGCGGGCCAGTTGCCTGAGCCAGCGCGCACGCCGCTCGCGTTCCAGCATGGCTCTTTCGGCGAACGCTCGGTCGAAATGACAGTACGACGCCGCTACCGGCAACATGACCAGGTTGGTGACGATCTTGTAACCGACTCCGATCGCGGCCGTGACCGCCAGCTCGCGCACCATCGGAATCGGAATCCGGATCAGCGTGATGAAGGAGACAAATGCGGTCACCAGCGCCAGTGTGCCCGGCACCAGCAACCCCGAGAAGCTGGCGCGTGCCGCGTCGAACGTGCTCTTGCCGTGGGCGATCTCGCGGACGATGTAGTTGATCTGCTGCACTCCGTGCGAGACGCCGATCGAGAACACCAGGAAAGGCACCAGAATCGCCAGCGGATCCAGCCCGAATCCCAGCAGATGCAATGTGCCGAACTGCCACACCAGCGACGTCAGGGAGCACACGATCGGCAGCACGGTGAAACGGATCGAGCGGCAGTACCAGTACACCGCCGCCGCCACCAGCAGCAAGGCAATCCCGCAGAAAGTCAGTACCGCCTGCGCACCGTCGGCAATCTCGCCCACCTGCTTCGCGAAGCCGATGATCTCGATCCGGTAATGCACATCCTCGTACTTGCCGCGGATACGCTCGTTGAGCATCCGGTTGTAGGCGATGTAGTCGAGTCTGACGCCGTTCTTGTCGTACTCGTTCAGCTCCGCGGTGACCAGCGCGCTCGACTGGTCGCGCGCGACCAGGGTTCCGTCGAAGCCGCCGCGCGTGGTGGTCTGCCGGATCGTCTCGATCACCTCGGGAGTCAACGATGCGGGCTCGACCGTGTCGGGAATCAAGCGCTCGATCTTGAACCCTTCGGGGGTGATGTCGTTGATCCAGGTGTTCGAGGTCCACAGCGACTGCACGCCGACGCGATCCACGTTCGGCATCGACATGATCGCCTGCGTTACGTCGTACAGCCTCGTCAGCCCCTGCTTGGTCCAGATGGTCCCGTCGATCGAGCGCACCGCGATCGTCAGCCGGTTGGCTCCGAACAGCTGGCTGCGGTACTGCTCGAACGTCTTCACATACTCGTGCCCGACCGGCATCTGCTTCTCGAACCCGGCGGTCATCCGCAGCTGCAGGGCAAAGAACCCCATCACCAGCGTGAAAGCAGCCAGCACGGTCAGCACCAGCAGGCGCCGGCCGAACACGAATCGCTCGAGTGCTGCGAGCGCGCGTGCCAGAGGCTTCGGTGGCGTCTGCGAATCCATGAAAGGGGTTCAGCAGTTCCGCAAGCGTGCACGGCCGCTGACGCGTGAAACGGACGGCGGCGCGACCATCTCTACGACTCTGCCTGGGGCGATATTAGTTGCATGGTGGTGAATTATTTTGCGCACGAATACCACGGCGAGCGAACAGCGGTCAACACTGTCGCCGTTGTTCAAACGACACAGGGGGCTGAACCTTCGCGCCGCCGGCCTTCGGCCCGCCATGGTGTGCCTCCTCAATGGATGAGCGGGCGGGCGCTCAGCTTGCAAAATGACTGTGCAGCGCATCCGCGATCTCGAAGATATCGCCCACGATCCCGTACTTGGCGACGGTGAAGATCGAAGCACCCGCATCGGCGTTGACGGCGACGATGGTGCTGACGTGCTTCATCCCTGCAAGGTGTTGAATCGCCCCGGAGATGCCCATCGCCACGTACAGTTTGCAGGCGTTCGCGGTCTTGCCGGATTGGCCGATCTGGCGGCTCTTGGGAAGCCAGCCGGCATCGGCGATCGGGCGCGAGCAGCCGAGAACCGCACCGACCGCCTCCGCCAGCTCCCGGAAGCGTTCGACGTTCGCTTGCTCGCCGATGCCGCGGCCGATAGCCAGGATGAACCCGGCCGTTGTCATATCGACATCGTCGGCGGCGCTCGCCTCGATGAAACTGCGACTCACCACGCGCGCTCGCGCGGGCGGTGCGGCGAAGCTTGTGACAGACGGACTCGCGCGCGCTTCCGGTGGCTTGAATACACCGGCGCGCAGCGCGAGGATGACGACTTCCCTGGCTGGAAAGTCCACCTCGATGTTGACTTTCTGGCCGTAGCCGCCGCGTGTCGCGACCAGCGCACCCTCCTGGTAGCCGAAACGAAAGACGTCGGTCGCGAAGCCATGGTTGCTTTTCGCCGCCACGGCGGCCGCATAGCCGAAGGAGTCGATGCTGTGCGGCAAGAGAACAAGCGAGGGCTTGCGCGCCTCTATCAGGGCACGCACTGCGGCTTCATAGGCATCGGGATCGAACTCGCCGGCGGCGAGCTTCACGGTGAGGACTTCATCGACGCCGGCGACACTCACACCCGGAACCGACCGTTCCGGCTCGGCGCCCAGCACGGCCACCGCGACGCGCTCCTCGGGAACGCGCCTGGCCGATTGTGCGGCCCCCACGAGCTCCAGCGTCACGGGGCGGACCTCACCGCGCCTGTGCTCCGCGATGACCAGAATGCCGCTCATGAGGCGCTCCCCGCCAGTTCCTTGATGATCTGCGCGAGCCGCGCCGCCTGTTCTTCGACACTGCCTTCGATCATCTCGGCGCGTCCCTTGTCGGGCACGTACATGCGCCGGACTCGCGAGAGCGAACCCCTTTCACCCACGTCGCCTGGCGCTACATCCAGATCCTCCAACGACAGCACTTCGACAGGCTTCGCGGCGGCCTGTTTGATGCTGCGCAAGGATGCATAGCGTGGCGTGTTGATCCCGAGTTGGATAGTGAGCACGGCGGGGCACTCGATCTGCATCTCATGCAGTACTCCGCCTTCCAGTTCCCGACGGAACACCGCGCTCTTGCCGCCCGGTGTGTACTCGAGATGTGTCAGAACGGCTGCATGCGGCCAATCGAGGAAGGCGGCTGTGGCGATTCCGGTCGATGCAAACGCATGGTCGGACGACTGCACGCCGGCAAACAGCATGTCCGGCTTCTCCTTGCGCGCGACGGCGGCGAGGACCCGCGCTACGGCGATCGAATCCGAGCCCTCGATCGCCTCGTCCCATACGCGGATAGCCCTGTCGGCGCCCTTGGCGAGGCACTTGCGCAGGGACTCGTCCGCTTCCTCGGCTCCGACGCACACCACGACCACTTCCACAGGTGCCGCCCCCGCCTCCTTGATCTTCATTGCCTCCTCGAGCGAGTAATCGTCCCACTCGTTCAGATCGCGCAGCAGAAACTCCGCATCCACGTCCTTGCCGTCCGCGCGGATCGCGAAATCCTCATCGAGCGCCGCCACCTGTTTGACCGCTACCAACAGCTTCATTGCCTGGCACCTTCCGCTTGCCGCTGCCCGCGCGCCTCGCGCACCAGCTCGATGAGCTCGCGCACCACGAACCTGCCTTCGTTCCCCGTCGCCTTGAGCGCGTCCTCGAACATCGTCAGATCCTTGGGACAGCTCACCACGTACACCTGCAACCCGGGGATGACTGCCGCCTCGCGCATGCGGTTGTGCGCCGGCCGGTCCAGCCCGACCGGGTCCGGCATCCAGATGCGCCCGCCGCCCGCGCCACAGCAAAATGAGTTGGCGCGGCAGCGGCCCATCTCGATGAGCTCGCATCCCAGCAGGCGCAGAATCTCGCGCGGCGCGTCGTAGCCTTTGTTAAAGCGCCCCAGGTGACAGGGGTCGTGGAAAGTTACGCGCAGGCCGAGCGGGCGCGCGATCCTGAGCCGTCCCTCCTGCAGCAGTCTCAGCAAGAGCGTCGTGTAGTGCTCGATCTCGTAGCGGCCGCCGAAGTCCGGGTATTCGTTGCGAATCGTGTTGTATGAATGCGGGTCGGTGGTCACGATGGTCTTGAAGGATGCCGCCGACAGGGACTCGATGTTGGATGTCGCGAGCACTTCGTACAGACCCTCCTCGCCCACACGCCTGACATCGTTGCCGGCGTTCGACTCCCCCTCGTAGAGAATCCCGAAATCGACTCCCGCTTCCTGCAGAAGCCAAGCTAAGCCCTGCGTCACCTTCTGGTTGCGCGGATCGAAGGAGGCGTAGTCGCCGACGAACCACAGCACATCGACCGGTTCCTTGCGCGCATCCTTGACCGCAAACGGCAGCGCCTTGGTCCAGGCCGCACGCTTGCGCTTGCCTTCGCCGAAGGAGTTGCCGGTCTTGTGGATCGTTTGCAGGGTCTTCTTCAGCTGCGGGTCCATCTGGCCTTCCTCGACCAGCTTGCGGCGCATCTGCACGATGACCGGCACGTGCTCGATCGCCACCGGACACACCTCGACGCAGGCCATGCACGTGCGGCACGCCCATAAGGTTTCCATCGCGACCTGGCCCGGTCCCTTGCCGTGCACGTCGAGCTCGGCCTGCTCAGGCAGCGTTGCAGACTCCAGCGTGCGGTTGGCGAACTCCCGCAACGACAGGATCACATCGCGCGGCGAGAGCGGCGCGCCCACCGCCCGGGCCGGACAGACCTCGTGGCAGCGACCGCATTTGGTGCACGCATCAAGGCTCAACAGCTGCTTCCAGCTGAAGTCGGTGATGTACTGCGCGCCGACGCGTAGCTGCTGCTCGGGGACTCGCGGCAGGCGCTGCGCGGCGAGCGGATCGCGCAACATGAGCGAGCCTGCGGCGGTGAGGATGTGCTTGACCTTGGTGAAAGGAATCACCGCGATGAACAGCAGCGCCAGCAGCCCGTGAAACCACCACAAGCTGGTGCGCAAGACACCGCCAGCTGCAGCGCTCATGCCCGCCGCACGCAGGCCCTCGGCCAGCGCCGCGCCCGCCGGCGACCACCAACGATCAGCCCACACGTCGGGCCTCGCCTCGAGCCACACCAGCCGCGCCGCCTCGAGCAGGTAGCCGGTCGCGACAATCAACACTAGTGTCCACAGAAACGCCCAGTCTTCGCGTCGATAGCCACTGCGGTCGTAGTCCGGATCGCCCGGCTGCCGATCCGGGCGCGCGTAGTCGAGCTTGGGCGGCTTGAGCCAGCCGCGCCGGTACATCATGTACAGGAGTCCGCCGGTGAGCAGCACGCCGGCAACATCCAGCACCAGCGAGAACCACAGATAAAACGCCCCATGCCAGAAGTGGACCCCGAACAGCGGACCCAGAATGTCGTAGTCCAGAGTGATCGTGGTCGTGCCGAGGAACAGCAGCACGAAACCGTAAAAGATGAGGCGATGCGCGGCGCCAGCGGCCCGGTCACGGTGCGCAATGGTGCGGTGACTCAGGACTGTGCCGATCATTGCCTGGAAGCGCGCGAGCAGGCGGCCGTCCACGTCGGCGGCGGAGCCGCGCCGGTACTTCCTCACCTCGACGTAGACGCCGAAGCAGAAGACCGTGACCGCCGCAAAGGCGAGCACGTAGAAGCCGGCAATCGCCGCGGGCGCGAAGTCCTCGAACAGCACCCGCGTGACGGCGTTGGGATCGGGTGTCATTGGATTGGGGGAAACCGCCTGCGGCGGCTAGGTCTGGTACTCGACGAGCGTCTTACCCTCCGGCAGGTGCGATACGCCCCACACCGCGACTTCGCGCCGGTAGGCTTTCGGGAGCTGCGCGTTCGGCTCCTCGATCTCGCGTGCCAGCCGGTGGCCCGAGAATGTGGCGTCGGCGATGAGCCGCGGCGCTTCGGCATCCCCGATCAGGTAGACGGCCTTCACGCCATTCTCGGCCCACTTCGCCTTGCTGTCCCTGAGCTGCCGGTGCAGCGAATCGTCCGAGTGGCGGCCGGTGACCAGCACCAGGGAGTCGAAATCGAGCCAGCGCTGCGTCCGGTTCTCATCGCGCGGCGCCACGCCCGGACCGCGATAGGTGCGTCTGGAGCCCTCGCCGTACACGTCGTAGATCTCGAGTCGCTTGGGCTCGATGCGCGAGCAGAAGGTGTTTGCCAGCTCCTTGATGTGCAGCTCGTGCAGGCGGCGCATCATGTTCGGGTACTCGAGCGTGAAGTGCATGTAGTTGGCAAGGTGCACGCCCGTCACGATCGTGACGTCGTGGCCGGCCGACGCCAGCTTCTCCGCCAGGCTCGGAGCCATGAAGTAGGTATCCGCGTTCAGGATCACGACGCGCTTGCCGATCGGCTTCTTGCCCGCGAGGACCTGCTCGGGCGTGAGCTGATCGGCCCGTGAAGCATCGGCGCCCGGGATGGGATCATGCGTCAGGCAGTTGGTCCCATCGGTGTTCCAGCTGGAGCCGGTGGCGATCACGATCTTTTCCGCGCCATAAGCGAGCGCCGCCGCGGCAGTCATCGGCTTCTGTCCGAGCATCAGCTGCGACTGCTTGTTCTTCTTGACGAGCTTGCCGATCTGCAGCTCGCGGTAGTCGCGATGAAAACCCCACTCGCCCAGTCCGGGGAGCGTGGTGATCTGGTTCAGATGGCCGCCGATCTTCGCCGCCGTGTCGTACACATGCACGGTGTAGCCGCGCTCCAGCAGCACGCGCGCGCACTCGGACCCGGAAGGACCGGCACCGATCACCAGAACGGAGTCCTCGGAAGTCTTCTTCGGGAATTTCTCCGGATGCCAGCCGCGCCGATATTCCTCACCCGCGGTCGCGTTCTGGGTGCAGATCATCGGCGGACCGCCGATCTCCCAGCGGGAAATGCAGACGTTGCAGCCGATGCACACCCGGATATCGTCATAGCGACCTTCTTCGATCTTCTTCGGCAGCCAGGGATCAGAGATTGACGGACGCGCGGCGCCGATGATGTCGGCGATTCCCTTGGTGACGATCTCCGTCATCTTCTCCGGGTCGGTAAAGCGCCCGACTCCCAGCACGGGCTTTGTCACCACCTGCTTGATGATCCGCGTCCACGGCACCTGGTGTCCCTGGAGGTAAAAGCGCGAAGGACCGGCGTCCTCGCCCCACTCGGCGATATCGCCGACGTCGATGTCCCACAGATCGACCAGCGGGTCGGCCAGCACCGCAAACTTCACTCCGTCGCGCTCCACTTCGATGCCGGACTGCCCGTACAGCGAGTCCACGGCGAAACGTGTCGCAATGGCGCAGTCCTTGCCAACGGCCTTGCGCACCTTCTCGAGGCTCTCGAGCCAGAAGCGCGCGCGGTTCTCCACCGAGCCGCCATACTGATCGCGGCGCTTGTTGTAGTAGGGGGACAGAAACTGTAGCGGCAGATACGAGTGCCCGCCGTAGACGTAGACGATGTCGAAGCCCGCATCGCGCGCGCGCAGCGCCGCATCCACGTAGTACTGCTGCACCATGGCGATGTCATCGAGATCCATCTCCTTGCAGTACGTCAGGGTCTCGAATTCCGAGGCATACTGGCTCGGTCCGCGGGGCGTGGCCCGCGATTCCATGTTGGGCGCGTGCGAGGCGCCATACCACAGCTCAATCCCCGCCAGGGAGCCGTGCTTGTGAATGTGGTCCGTCATCGCCCGCAGGTTGCGCACGTCGCCCGCGTCCCAGATTCGCGCGGACAGGCGATGCGTGTCGTCGGACTCGGGATGAATGGAACAGTATTCGGTGTTGATTCCGGCCCAACCCCCTTCCGCCTTGAGCGAGCGATGCGCCGCCTGGAAGCCCGGCCGGTCGGAGCCCGCGCCGATGCAGTGCGGCACCTGGTAGAACCGGTTGCGCAGAGTCTTGGGCCCGATCTTGATGGGCTGAAACAGTACGTCGTGCTTCGGATCGCGTGCCATATCTATCCCCTCTCGTGGCGTCTTGTGTGGCTCGAGGGCGATGCGCGCCTCAAGCCCTATTCATTCGTTGACGGCGACTGCCCCGAGGTCGCGTCCCACCTCGAGCAGCGTCGTCCAGAAATAATGTGCAAAGCTCGGGTCCACCCACAGCGTGAGGACGGGTTCCTGGTCGGAGCCGCCTCTGATGAACGCCACCACGCCCACCCCGATCATGGAGGTGAGGGTGACGGGGCCGAAGTCAGCTGCGCACGACTCGAGCCGCGGTGCGAAATCGACGCTGCAGATCTGGCGTAACAGCAGGTTGAGGTAAGCGCCGCCGATGCCGATCACCAGATCCGCTCGCGCGACCGGATAAACCTCCGCCGGCCGAACGGCGGATCCGAGCTGCCGCTGTGCCGACTCGACGCGCTCCGCTCCGCCGTCCACGGCCTCGAGGAGAAACTCCCCTAGACCTAAGCGTGCGACCAGCACGCCGCCTGCGTCAACCTGCGCGCTATTGGGCGCAGACGGCACCGCAAAGCCCGCGGCAGTGAGCC
>Ga0209011_1000263_pt1 | contig 21673 bp, 20 predicted proteins | sample BlaSpr_A8_OM1_M3_FD_187986 | JGI IMG/M metagenome (GOLD analysis project Ga0209011, IMG submission 187986) | Forest soil microbial communities from Thunder Bay, Ontario, Canada - Black Spruce, Ontario site 2_A8_OM1_M3 (SPAdes) (version 2) | ecosystem: Environmental > Terrestrial > Soil > Boreal... | reverse complement strand
TCGCCAAGCCACTGGAAGGCGCCGCCGAGATCTACGCCGCCGTTGTGCTCGGGACTCGCGACTACATTCAGAAGCAGGACTTCCAGAAAGTCCTCATCGGCCTGTCGGGCGGCGTCGACTCCGCCCTTACCGCCGCGATCGCATGCGACGCGCTCGGTCCCGAAAACGTGATCGGCGTTCGACTGCCGTCGCGACACACTTCCGCGGAAAGCCTGGAGGACGCGGGCCTGGTCGCCGAGCTGCTCGGCATGCAGCTCGAGGACTACTCCATCGAACCGCCACACCGCGGATTCGAAGAGGTCCTCGCGCCCGTGTTCAAAGGCACCAAGCCCGGCGTCGCCGAGGAGAACATCCAGCCGCGCATCCGCGCCACCATCCTGTACGCGCTGTCCAACAAGTTCGGCTATATCGTGCTGAGCACGGGCAACAAGTCGGAGCTGGCGACCGGGTACGGAACTCTCTACGGAGACATGGCGGGCGGCTACGCGGTGCTCAAGGACATCATGAAGACCACGGTCTACGAGCTCTGCCGTTACCGCAACTCGCTGAGCCCCGCAATACCCGAGCGCGTGCTGACCAAGCCGCCCACGGCCGAGCTGAAGCCCGACCAGAAGGACACCGACAGCCTCCCGCCCTACGAGGAGCTCGACCCGATCCTGCGAGGCTACGTCGAAGAGGACCAGAGCCCTGAGGAGCTGGTGGCGGCCGGCCACCGGCCGGAGACCGTCGCCCGGGTGATCCACCTGGTCGATCGCAGCGAGTACAAGCGGCGCCAGGCGCCGCCCGGCGTCAAGATCACGCCTCGTGCTTTCGGGCGCGACCGCCGCATGCCGATAGTCAACCGCTACAGCGCAAACGGGTCGAAACGAGCGCCGACCCAGGGCTCAACGGCATAATTTCTGTCGATACCTTGTATAGACAGGAGCTATATGGCTGATTCGTTTGACGTTTTAGTGATCGGAGGCGGGCCGGGCGGATACGTCGCTGCCCTGCGCGCTGCCCAGCTTGGCGCCAAGACGGCAATCGTGGAAAGGGACCGGATGGGCGGCACGTGCCTCGTTCGCGGCTGCATCCCAACGAAGGCGCTGATTCAGTCCGCCGAGCTGTACACACTGGCCAAGGCCGGGGCTCAGTTCGGACTCACCGCCGACAAGATCGGCATCGACTGGTCGGCCGCGCAAAAGCGCAAGGCGGGCGTGGTCGACCAGCTGGTCAACGGCGTCGAGGGACTCCTCAAGGCAGGTGGCGTGACCTCCATGAGCGGCACCGCCCGCCTCGCCGGTAAAGGTGTAGTGGACGTGAGCGGACAGCGTGTGCAGGCCAAGGACATCATCATCGCCACCGGCTCCGCCATCGCGCGAATCCCCCTGAAAGGCGCCGAGCTGACCATCGACTCCGACCAAATCCTCGAGCTGAAAGAGGTGCCGGGCCGCCTCGCCGTCATCGGCGGAGGCGTGGTCGGCATGGAGTTCGCCGCTATGTTCGCGGCGCTCGGCAGCAAGGTCTCGGTGTTCGAGATGCTGCCCCAGATCCTTCCGATGGTCGATACGGACCTCGTCGCCGCCTACACCAAGCACCTGGCCGGCCTCGGCGCCGAGGTGCACACCAACGCCAAGGTCGAAGAGGTCGCCAAGAAGAAGGGTGGCCTGCAGGTCAGGTTCTCATCGGGCGGCGAGGGCGGCTCGGTCGACGCGGACCAGGTCCTGCTCGCCGTCGGTCGCGTCCCCTACACGCAGGGGCTCGAGGCAGAAGCTGCCGGAGTCAAGCTCGAGCGCGGGCGTGTGGTCGTCGACGAGCACCTGCGGACCACTGCCGATGGCATCTGGGCGATCGGCGACGTGATCGGCGGGATCATGCTGGCGCATGTTGCGTCGTACGAGGGCGTCTGCGCGGTCGAGAACATCGTCGGGCACGGCGATCGGATTCCCGACTACCACGCGGCTCCCAACGGCATCTACACCGATCCCGAGATCGCGCATGTCGGACTCGGCGAGAAAGAGGCGAAGGACATGGGCATCGACGTGAAGATCGGGAAGTTTCCCTTCGCCGCGTCCGGTCGCGCCCTCACCCTTGGGCAGCCGGAGGGATTCGTCAAGGTCATCTCAGATGCGAGCTCGGGCCAGCTGCTTGGTGCGCACATTTTTGGGCCGCGCGCGACCGACCTCATCGCGGAGGCGACGCTTGCGATCCAGAACGGCCTGACTCTGGAGCAGATCGACCTCACGATCCACGCACACCCGACGCTGCCCGAGTCGCTGATGGAAGCCGCGCTTGCGGCGCAGGGCCGCGCGATTCACATGGCTAACCGTCGTACTGCCGGCCCCACCCCCCCACCCGCCGGCAAAGCCGGCGACCTCCCCATAAATGGGGAGGTGAATACTCTCCAGGAGCAGAATCGAGTGCAGCAGATGACAGCCCCGGTCAAGTCCCCCCCACTCCCCACCGCAATCACGCCCAAGTCCCTGGAGCTGAAGAAGGAGAACCGCAACTTCCTCCTCGGCCTCCACCGCCAGATGCAGCTGATCCGGCGCTTCGAAGAGCGCACGCAGGAGCAGTACACCAAGGCGAAGATCGGCGGCTACTGCCACCTGAACATCGGCGAGGAGGCGACCGTCGTCGGCAGCTTCGCCGCCTTCAAGCCCAACGACTACATTTTCACCAGCTATCGCGAGCACGGACACGCGATCGCGCGTGGCATCGACCCGAAGGCAGTGATGGCAGAGCTCTTCGGCAAGGAGACCGGCACCTCGCACGGTCGCGGCGGCTCGATGCACATGTACGACGCGGACCTTCGCTTTATGGGCGGGTACGGCATTGTCGGCGGCCATCTGCCGCTCGCCGCCGGCGGCGGCTGGGCGGTGAAGTACCGCAAGCAGAAGGACGTGGTCATCTGCATGTTCGGCGATGGAGCGACGAACATCGGCGCGTTCCACGAGTCGCTCAACCTCTCGAAGGTCATGGAGCTCCCGGTCGTCTGGTACTGCGTCAACAACCGCTACGGCATGGGCACACCCGTCGAGAAGGCTTCAGCGGTGGCTGACATCTACAAAAAGGCCTGCGCATACGACATGGAGTCGATCCAGGTCGACGGCATGAACCTGCGCGAGGTGATGCTCAAAACGAGCGAGATCGTCGAGAAGACCCGCGCGGACTCGGAGCCGCGATTCATCGAGGCGCTCACCTACCGGTTCAAGGGACACTCGGTCGTCGACCCGGACAAGTACCGCTCGGCGGAGGACAAGGAGAAGTTCCGCGACGCCGATCCCATCGTCGCTTTCGAGCACGAGCTCGAGACGAGCGGGCTGGCCGACGAGGAGTACTTCAAGAAGGTCCGGCAGGAGATCGACGCCGAGGTCCAGGAGATCATCCGCTTCGCCGACGAGAGTCCCGACCCCAAGCCCGAGGACCTCTACAAGTACGTGTACGCCGGTGAGTGGGAAAACCGCACCGAGCTCCGCGGAGACCCGCTCTGATGGCTACCCGCGTCGCTGCGCCGACAGACGAGAAGCTCTATCGCGTCGCGCTGCGTGAGGCTCTCACCGAGGAGATGGAGCGCGACGACAGCGTCTATCTGATCGGCGAGGACATCGGCAAGTTCGGCGGTGCATATCGGGTGACCGAGGGCCTGCTCGACAAGTTCGGTCCGCAGCGCGTAGTTGACGCCCCCATCGCCGAAGAGGGCTTCGTCGGGGCCGCGATCGGCTCCGCCATGCTCGGCCTGCGCCCCGTCGTGGAGTTGATGACCATCAACTTCTCACTCGTCGCGTACGACCAGATCGTCAACAACGCCGCGAAGATCCGCTACATGTTTGGCGGCGAGGCCAAGGTGCCGATGGTCATCCGCATGCCCGGTGGCGCCGGCCATCAGCTTTCGGCCCAGCACTCACACAGCCTCGAAGTCATCTATGGCTTGATCCCCGGCCTTCTAGTCGTCGCTCCGACCACTCCGGAGGACGCGAAGGGAATGCTGAAGTCGGCGATTCGCAGCGACAACCCTGTGATGTTTCTCGAATCCATGGGCCTGTACAACGTGCGAGGCATCGTGCCCCCGGGCGACTACACGACACCTATCGGCAAAGCGGCAGTGCGTCGCACCGGTGCTGACGTGACGGTGGTCGGCGTGTCGAGGATGGCGGTGCTCGCGTTCGAGGCGGCCAAGCAGCTCGAGGAGGAGGACATCGACGCCGAGGTCATCGACCTCCGCTCTATCCGCCCGATCGACTGGCAGCCAATCGTGGAATCGGTGCGCAAGACGGGGCGCTGCATAGTGGTCGAGGAAGGCTGGGCGACGTATGGCGTGACTGCTGAGATCGCGGCCGGCGTGCAGGAGCGCGCCTTCGACTACCTCGACGCACCGGTGCGGCGGCTGGGCGGTGCCCAAGTCCCGATGCCATACAGCCTGCCGCTCGAGAGGGCAGCGATCCCGACCAGCGAAGACATCAAGAAGCTCGTTCGTTCGGTAGTCGGGAAGTAGTCGAATGCCTGACGTAATGAATATGAGAGGAAACCCAGATGGTTTCCTCTCATCGCGGCGTCGGCGAAGCCGACCCGGCCTGCGGCCGGGCAAGCGCCGCTGGTCTCCTTCCGAGGAACGAAATGGCTGATGTAAATATGCCGAAGCTCTCCGACACGATGGAGGAGGGCACCATCGTCGAATGGAAGAAGAAGACCGGCGATGAGGTGAAACAAGGCGACGTGCTGGCCGAGGTCGAGTCGGACAAGGCCACGTTCGACCTCGAAGCCGAAACGGGCGGCGTGCTCTCGATCCTGGTCGAGCAGGGCGTGCCCGCGAAGATCGGGGCGCCGATCGCTCGGATCGGCGAAGCCTCTGCCGCTCCGGCAAAAGAGAAAGCCAAGGCCCCTCCCGCGACCGCCAAGGCAAAAGAACCCGAGGCTCCTCCGCAGGTAGTTGAGGAGACGAAGGCGGCTGAGGCAGCAGATGTTCCACCTCCCCTTCCCCCGCCTGCGGCGGGGACTTCCCCACAAGTGGGGAAGCGCGAGGCTGAGGATGGACAGCACATCAAGGCGTCGCCTCTCGCCAAGCGCATCGCCGCGGAGATGGGCGTCGACATCGCGTCCCTGAAAGGCAGCGGACCCGAAGGCCGGATCGTCAAGGAAGACGTAATCGCCGCGGCGGGCAACAAGACGAGCGGCGAACGCCGGCGCCCCACGCCGGCCGAACCCCGAGCAGCCGGTCCCGAAGTGGAGGTGGTGGACCCGACGCGGATGCAGGCGACCATCGCCCGTCGCATGACCGAGGCGAAGTCCACGGTGCCGGAGTTCACCGTCACCGTCGAGGCTCGCGTCGATGAGGCGGTGAGCATGCGCCAGCAGCTGAAGGACTCGGTCCCCGGCGCCGATAAGGTGACGATGACCGACATGCTGGTGCGCGCTTGCGCGCTCGCCCTCCGGAAGTTTCCCGAGGTCAACACCTCTTGGGTCGACGGAAAGTTCCAGCGCAAGCGCGCGGTCAACATCGGCCTCGCGGTCGCGCCGAGCCAGGGCATGGGCCTGCTTGTTCCCGTCGTTCATGACGCCGACATCAAGGATCTGATTCAGATCTCCATCGAGTCGCGTCAGGTCATCGAGCGCGCGCGCTCCGGGCGTCCCAACGAAGGCGACCTAAGCGGAGCGACCTTCTCGATCTCCAACCTCGGCATGTTCGGAGTCGACGAGTTCGTGGCGATCATCAATCCACCCGAAGCGGCAATCCTCGCGGTCGGCGCGATCAAGGACGTCCCGGTGGTCGACGAGGGCCGCATAGTGCCGGGCAAGGTCATGCGCATGACCCTTTCCGTGGATCACCGAGTTTTCTACGGCGCCACCGCGGCCCAGTTCATGGCCGAAGTCAAACGCCTCATCGAAAACCCGGTGACCCTGGTCGTCCCACCGACCCACTAGAACCTACGGACGAGGAAACGGGCCGGTATAGCAGTGTCCGTTTGTGTCGCTCGTCAGGAATGACAACCTGTCGGTAGCAACTACGGAGACGTTCCAGGTGTGGGTGCTCGCCGTATACGCATAGACCTGGTCGATGTCGCCTGCGGCAGATGTAAACCGCTCGGTGCCGGCGACATTGCCCGCCGCGTCTTTGCTGTGACTGTCGTGGAACCTACCGCTCACCGGGCCGAGGCTCGCAACTGGCGTGTTCACGTAGTTGTTGTTTATGCCGGTCCAGGTACCACTTTCGATCGTGTATGTGACTCCGTTTGTCACGCGCTGGTCGGCTTCGCTCGGAGTCTGAATGCCGATGAAATATCCACAAGCGTCGAGCGTAGTTATCGAGCTCGCATTCTGGAAATCGGGACCATCGTTTGTGTTGTTGGACGCGAACGCAGTAGTACCAAGAGCAAACGCGGCAATAGCCAGCGCCAAAGGAATCAGCAGCTTGGGCTTGGGCAACTCGAACCTCCAATTCAAAGCAACGACGCTTACCCCGCGTGGCAGTATGCTCTGAACCAGCGACCATACTTAGGCCATGACGAAATCGTCACGGCGAGACAAGTTCTGGATTGCGTTGGCTGCACCAGTCGGCGGTGTAATCGTCGCCTTCTGGATCGGCCCGGCCTATCTGAAACCGCTGCCGACCTGGCTTCAGCTGGTGATCGCCGCTGCTTGTGTTTGCTTCATCGCCACGATTGCCATCGTCAGCCGCCGCCGAGCGCGCCACGCGTCCCGCCCCCGATAACTCGGCGGTTCAAAGATTGAGACTTAAATCGAGACCAATCTGGCACTGACAGCGAACCCGACCGTTTAGACAATGTCGCTGTGGACGGCCGTCAGGAGCTGTATCGGAACTGGTTGAGCTGGGTTACGGCCAACCTGGGTGGCGACAGCAGACTTGCCGGAATCGCCGCCGCGGCCGCGACAGAAGCCGCGCTGCTAGGTCAGGGATTCAACAGCGCGGCGGAAGCCGCCCGACTCGCCTGGGCCGACGCAGCGAAGCCACCCGCAGTTGCTCGCGCTGAGATTGACAACAGGCGGGAGGGCTCAGCCTACGTCGCCTGGATAGCTCTAACCCTTACCTGGCTCCTCCCGATCTTCGTGGCTGTGTTCAACAACGCAGCCAACGTTGCTTTTGATTCCAGGTTCAGCCTGGCTCTGCTAAACATGATCCTCATACCAGTTGGCGCCGCCATCGCAATTGCGGTTGGCCATTCGGCCCGTGCCAAGATCAAACACACTGGTCGCCGCGGTGGCGGCGTCGCGCTGTCCGCTGTGATCTTTGGCTACATGACCTTGATCGGTTCACCGATATCGGTTGCTGGCCTTTTCATAGCGAACGGCGCCTTCCCGTTCATGTGTTGCGTTTGAACGCCGGTCTCCCGCTAACGGGCCAGGCCTCTAGCTCGCAGACGCGTACCTGGCGAATTCGTACTGGCTCACGCTGGCTGAGATGCCGGCGATAAGCTGCCAGCCCTCCTGGCCGCCGAGCCCGTCGGTCATCACAACCACTATGTAGGCCCCGTCGGGACCATTGGTGACGTACGCCGCATCGTTTTCGACCTGGTCGATGGTGCCGGTCTTGTGCACTACCGCCACCCCGGCCACTCCGGCTGGGACGCCGCTCTCGGTCCGGGTGTTCATCAAGAACGGGTAGAGCCACGCCTGCGCCGCCTCGCCTCCGAGATTGCCCCGCGTCTCAGCGATCCACAGCGACGCCAGGTCGGCCGAGGTGGTGGTGTTTCCATCGAAGAAGTTGGAGCTGCTCGCGCCGAGCGAAGCCGCCCAGGCGTTGAGCACGCCCGCGCCACCCACATCGCGCACGAGCATGTGGCCAGCGGTGTTGTCCGAGTACGTGCCGGCGCGCAGCGCCAGCTCGTTGCGGGTGTAACACAAGCCATCCGCATAGTCGGCGAACCACCCGTCTTCGTAGTCACTTTCCTGGTAGCAGACATATCCGTTGGGGTCGGTCTTGCCGGCGGCGATGTTCTGCGCTTCGAGCATCAGCGCGGCGAGCTTGTAGGTGCTCGCGGCGGTGAAGACCCCGCCTCCGTTCACCGACCAGACGGTCGGGTCCGCTCCGCTCAGCTCGACCACAGTCACGCCAACCGAGGCGCCGCTGGAGCCGATCAGCTGCTGGACAGCGGCGGCCAGGCTGCTCGTGTCGCGAGGCGCCACGGCGATCGGCGTCTTGGGGTTGATGTCGATGGTTCCGATCTCCACCGGCCCCATGTCCACCTGCGTCGCGATCGTCTCTGGAGCCGAGACCGCTGGGACGTACAACGCATTGACCACTTGCCCGTCCGTTGTCTGCGTCGAGGTGGAGTCGCTGGCTGAGGCGGTGATGATGGCCGGTGCGGCGACCGGCCGCAGCCTGGACTGGACATCACCGGAGCCGACAGTCAGAACCGCCACCAGGACAACCACCGGCAAGAACCCTGGGGAGATCCGCCGGCGCTCGGTCATGCGGTTCAAGTTGACGACCATCACTAAGACTTAACTGGGCCCATGCTGTGAAATTGCTGTGAAGGTAGGCTCCATTGGCAAAGCCTCTATTCGCTTTGGGTGATGAATGTGTAAACGTCGCCAAACGCCGGCTGGCTTCCACCTGTATCTATGCTTCAGCCCGGCCAAAAGTTACGGGCGACTAAGTTCTCTGGAAGCCTTCCCGGGTCCTCAAACCGAAGCCGAGACTGCGGTCGAACGAGATGTGCGCGGTCCACGCCAGTCCGGCCGCCAGGTACTCCGGCGATTGCAGGATGAACGTGACCCCGATCAGGGCAACCGGCACCCAGTAGCGGTGCAGGGCGTTATAAATCGGCACCGCCCGCGGGTGCAGCTGGCCGCGCGCCAGCCCGCTTGACATCCCGAAGAGGAACGAGAGGTCAGGGAGGATCGCGAAGACCACCAGCGGCCACCAGCTCGAGTGATAGGTGACGACAACCGTGATCGCAAGAGCCGTCGCGACAATACCCAGCGCCGCGTACGCGAGCTTTTTCACGGTAACGCGGGCACCGGCGCCGGGTCCTCGGCTGGCGCCGACTTGGCCGCCGCCGGCAGGAGCAGGTGCAGCTTCAGGTCGTGGTCCGGGCCGAGGTCCGCCCACAGCTTGCCGCGCATGGCCATGGCGAGCTCCTTGGAAATCGCCAGGCCCAGGCCGACCCCGCCGGCCGCTGCCGAGCGCGAAGGGTCAGCGCGGTAAAAGCGCTCGAACAGCCTCTCCGGATCCGGCTGGTGGGGCCCTGTCGCGTTGGCGACCACCACCTCGACCCCCGAGATGTTGGATAGAGCCGAGATCTGGATCGGCGTCCCTTCCGGCGCGTACTTCACCGCGTTGTCGAGCAGGTTGTCCAGGATCTGGTGCAGGCGTTCGGGGTCGGCGGCCACGGGCGGGAGGCCGGGCGGCAAGGCGAGATTGAGCTCCAGCTTCCGCTTCAACGCGCGCGGCCGGACGAGCTCGAGCTCCTGCTGGAGCAAGCCGCCCAGGTCGACCGCCGTGATGTGCATGGAGATCGAGCCTCCCTCCACCCGCGCCAGGTCCAGAAGCTCCTGGGCCATGCGCAGAACCCGCTCGGACTCCTCGTGGACGATGGTCGCCGCCCGCGCCCGTTCGGCCTCGTTCGTCAGGCTGCCGTCGATCAGCGCCTGGCTGAAACCGATCAGGCTCGTCAGCGGAGTCTTGAGCTCGTGCGACACGTTGGCCAGGAACTCACGCTGGATCTTCCGCGCGCGCTCCACAGCCTCCGCCATCCTGTCGAAAGCAGCTCCAAGCATCCCGATCTCGTCATGTCCGCGGATGCGGACGCGGCGCGAGTAGTTCCCTGCGGCGATGTCCTCAGCCGCGCCGGCCAGCTCTGTGAGCGGACGCGTCAGCGAGCGGCTGATCAGAAGGATGAGGAGCATGGCGACAATCAGGGCGGCGCCACCCGCCTCGAGCAGCCTCCGCGTGAGCTCACCCGCGGCTGCAGTCACCACCAGCGCCTCTGGCTGGGCAAGCATGACGTAGGTCGCGCCGATCGGGTTGCGCGCGGGGGCGATCTTGTAGGTGGCGGCGATGTAAGCCTGGCCGCCAAGCGCGGTCCGCGCCTCGCCGACGTTGACGTCGGTGGAACGTCTGGCATTCGCAATCGGGATCGTCGTCACGAACATCTCCGTGCCGCCGCTGTCCCACACAACTTTCTGCTGAGCATTGAGAAGCAGCAGCCGGTTGCCGCTCAATGTCGGCACGACCAGCGACACCAGCCGATCTTCGAAATCCACCGGCGCGTCGAGCTTGCAGGTCGCTGCGCCGGGCTGCGACACAACAGCCGGCCGCACGCTGCACTCCTGATGCTTGACCTGGTCCTTCACGGTGGCGACTCCTCGGTCGAGCTGTTCCTGGACGTTCTGGATGACCAGGTCGCGCACCAGCAGCCAGGTCAGTGCCCCGGCGAGGAGCAGGCTCACCACGACGATGCCGGCAGCTGCCGCCAGGAGGCGGAGGCGGAGGGTCAGCTGGTGCCCAGCTCCAGCCGGTAGCCCACGCCCCAGACCGTCTCGATGCTGGGGTCGGTGACACCGCCCGTCGCCAACTTCTCGCGCACCTGCTGCACGTGGACGTCCACCGTTCGCGTGTAGCCGGGGAAGTCGTAGCCCCAAACGAGGTCCAGCAGCTCGCTGCGCTGGAAGACGCGGCCGGGGTGGCGGGCCAGCAGCGCCAGCAGGTCGAACTCCTTGGGCCGCAGCTGGACCTTCGCCTTGCCGTACCGGACCTCGTGACGCTCGAGGTCCACCTCGAGCTTGCCGGCGCGGATCAGCTTGGGCTGGTCGGGTTCGATATGCGCCCGCCTGAGCAGGGCTTTCGCTCGCGCCACCAGCTCTTGCGGGTGAAACGGCTTGGTCAGGTAGTCGTCCGCGCCCACCTCGAGCCCGACCACCTTGTCGGTGACCTCGTCGCGCGCGGTAAGCATGATGATCGGCACCTGGCTCTGCTTGCGGATTTCCTTGCAGATCGTCAGCCCGTCGGTGCCGGGCAGCATGATGTCCAGGATCACCAGGTCGGGCTTCAGCTGGCCGAACCTGGTCAAGGCCTGGGTGCCGTCGCCGATTCCCTCGACCTCGTAGCCCTCGCGGGTCAGGTAAAGGCGCGCCAGCTCGAGGATGTGGGCCTCGTCATCCACGACCAGGATCTTGGAGCTCATGACGGTTGCCACAGCATCAATAGATCACCGGACCGTCAAGCGGTTGTCGTGCAGGCATGAGCGAAATGTAAAACGTCGCCTCCAGCTATTTCCCGCGCTTGGCGTCCGTGCGCGTCGCCTGGCGCGCCGCGCCCTTCTCCCCACCGGCCCGCAGCACCAGCTTCAGCGGGTTGCCGAACAGGCCGAAGCGATCCCGGATCTTCTTCTCGAGGTACCGCCGGTAGGAGAAGTGGAGGAGCTGGGTGTCGTTGACGAAGAGGACGACTGTCGGAGCCTCGCCGCTTGCCTGCGTTGCGAAGCCCAACTTGAGGCGCCGGCCTTTGAAGCTCGGCGGCGGGTGCGACAGGAAAGCCTCGCGCAGCACGCGGTTCAGCTCGTTGGGCGGCATCTTGATCCGCCGCTGCCCGACCACCTCGAGCGCCGCCGGGATGATGCCGCCAATCCCTTCTCTGGTTTTGGCTGACACCGTGACGATCGGTGCAAATGGCGCGAACTTGAACTCCTTCGCCAGCACTGCCCGCCAATGGGCCGGCTTGCGATCCTCAGCCTCGACGAGGTCGATCTTGTTCACCACCAGGACGAGGCCTTTACCGGCCTCCAGGGCATAGCCCGCGACGTGTTGGTCTTGTGCGAGCACGCCGGCCTCCGCGTCGATGACCAGGAGCACCGCATCCGCGCGCTCCATGGCGTGGATCCCCCGCATCAGGCTGTAGCGCTCGATCTGGTCGCGATTCGACGACTTACGCCGGATGCCCGCAGTGTCGATCAACACCACCGGCATGCCGTCGTAGATCAGCTCGGTATCGATGGGATCGCGCGTAGTGCCCGGCACCGGGCTGACCAGCGCCCTCTCGTCGCCGAGCAGCGCGTTGAGCAGGGATGACTTGCCGACGTTCGGCCGGCCCATGATCGCGATCCGGTCGGCTTTCTCCTGCGCGGGCTGCTCGGTCTCGGGCGGCGGGAGTGCGTCGAGCACCCTGTCGAGGAAGTCCCCCACTCCGATCCCGTGCTGGGCCGAAACCAGCGACGGCTCGGCGAAGCCGAGCTCAAGGATCTCGTGGGCGAAATGCTGTTCGCTCGGCGAGTCCGCCTTGTTGGCGGCGACCACCACGCGCCGGCCCGACTTCCGCAGCAGCTTGGCGATCTCGCGGTCGATCGGCGTCAGGCCCTGGCGGACGTCGAGCAGCAGGACTATGGCTTGGGCCTGGTCGATCGCGACCTTCGTCTGAGCCTCGATCGCACCTTGAGACGAATCCTTGGCGCTGTCCAGGTCCAGGCCGGCGGTGTCGACGACGGTGAACTCCCGCCCGCGCCAGTCGGCGACGCCGTACAGCCGGTCCCGGGTCAGCCCGGACTGAGGGTCGACGATGGCTTTGCGCCAACCCAGGATGCGGTTGAACAGCGTCGATTTGCCGACGTTGGGGCGGCCGACGATGGCGACTATGGGGCGAGGCACGTGGTCAATTAGACCGGGTGGGAGGTCTCAACCACAGGATCACGGCAGCCAGGGCGCACAGGACCGCCCCAAAACCAAGCGCGGCGACGGGGCTGACGAACGTCCACAGGATCCCCGCGGTGACGCTCGAGGCGAGGTCGGCAGCCCCGTTGATGCTGTTGAGGAAGCCGAACGCGGTGCCCAGCCGCCGCTCTTCCACCAGCGAGCTGGTCAGGGAGCTTTCCACCGCGCTCACGATCGGGTGCTGCGCGCCCACGAAAAGCGCCATCAGGGCGAGCGCAGGCCACCCGTGGCCGGCCAGACCGACGATGCATCCCAGGGCGAACGTCAGGTAGGCAGCGGCGAGCACCGGCGCCTTGCCCACCTTGTCCGCCAGCCAGCCGGCCGGAAAGGAGACCGCGGCCCCTACCGCGTTGTGCGCGAGATAGAAGCCGACGGCGGCCGCAAGCGCCGCCGGGCGGCTCAGCTCGGGCTGCATGATCTCCGCCGCCCGCAGGGTGAAGAAGGCGGTGGCGAAATTGCCCAGGCCGAAGATGGCGACCGGCGCCATCAGGCGCCAGAAACCCGCGGGCATCGGCACCCGCAACGAGACAGGTTCCGGGCGGCCCCGCCGCGGGTCTCGCGTGATGAGCCCGAACAGAGCGACGCACAGAACTCCCGGCACCAACGCGACCCAGAAAACGGTCTGGAAGTCGCGGCCGGTCGCGATCAGGGCGAACGCCACGGTCGGACCGATGAGCGCGCCCAGCGTGTCCAGCGCCTCGTGGAAACCGAACGCCTTGCCGAGGTCCTCCTTCTCGACCGAGCCGGCCAGCATCGCGGAGCGGATCGGCTGCCGCAGTCCCCGACCCATCCAGGCCAGCGAGCGCGCGAGGATGATCTGCGGCCAGCTCGTGATGGCGACCAGAAGGCCGAGGCCGAAAACCGTTGCGCCATACCCGCCCACCGCCATGCGCTTGCGCCACTCGATGCGGTCGCTGTACCACCCGCTCCAGAGCTTCACCGCCGCCGACGAACCGTCGCCGATGCCTTCGATCAGCCCGACGGCGTAAGCGGGCGCGCCCAGGCCGGCGGTGATGAAAAGTGGCAGGACGGCGAAGACCATCTCGTAGTTGGCGTCCGCGGCGAGGTCCGCGATGCCGATGCCGAGAACGTTGCGATTGAGCCATTTGACCTTCGTCCCGACCACCGGGGCTTCGGGTGGCGTCAGGCGACCTCCAGCGGTTCGGGCCCGAACGGCCCGCCATCCTTTTCGGCGACGAAGCCGTTCTGGTCGATGGGCTTACCACCCTCGATCGAAACGATCAGATAGACGTAGCCCGCCCACGCTCGCTCGGTGTCGAACCGCGAGGCCTGTGCGGGATGGTCGGGGTGGCTGTGGTAGTAGCCGACGATGTCGAGCGACGCGGCGTCCGCTTCGCGCTGGATGCGGATGTGATCGCGCGGATCGATCTCATAACGATCGCGCGCACGCTCGACGATCATGTTGCGAGCGCGCCGCACCTCGCTCACCCAGCCTTCGCCTCGCGGGCCGAGCATGATGCCGCAGATCTCGTGGGGGTAGCCCTCGGCGCCGTGCTCGCGGATCGCCTCCAACGCGCTCTGCGCGATCTTCATTTGCGTCCGTAGAGCCCGGTGGAGAGGTAGCGATCGCCGGAATCCGGGAACACGGTGACCACCACGCCCTCCTTGATCGTCGTCGCCAATCGATGGACCGCCCACAGCGCGGCGCCGCTCGAATGTCCGACGAGCAGGCCTTCGGTGTGCGCCGCTGCGCGCGCGAGGTCGTACGCGGGCTCCGTCGGGGCGCCCCAAACCTCGTCCGCCAGGCTCGGGTCCCAGATCTTCGGGACGATCGCCGTCGGGAGGTGCTTCAGACCCTCGAGACCGTGAAACGAGTCCTCCGGTTGGACGGCGATAGTGCGAATCGGCCGGTGGTGCTCCTTCAGTCGTCGTGAAGTGCCAACGAACGTTCCGGTAGTGCCGAGTCCAGCCACGAAGTGCGTGAGTCGCCCGGACGTCTGGCGCAGGATCTCCACCGCCGTGCCCTCGTAGTGCGCGAGGGCGTTGGCCGGATTCGAATATTGATCCGGATAGAAGTACGCGTCCGGGTCCTTGGCCACGAGCTCGCGCACGAGCCGGATGGCGCCATCAGAGCCCTCGCCTGCATCGCTGTAGACGATCTCCGCGCCATAGGCCCCGATCAGCGTCTTGCGCTCGGCGCTGACGTTCGCCGGCATGACCAACTTGACGCGATAACCCTTGGCGGCACAGACCATGGCGTAAGCGATTCCGGTGTTGCCAGACGTCGAATCGATCAGCGTCTTTTCCGGCGTAAGCGCGCCGCGCCTCTCACCGTCCTCGATCATCGACAGCGCCGCGCGGTCCTTGACCGAGCCGCCCGGATTGAACCATTCCGCCTTCGCGTACACCTCGACCCTCGGAAATTCGCTCTCGAACATGCGGATGCGCAAAAGCGGCGTGTTTCCGATCAGCCTGGTGATCTCGGCGGCCCGTGTGGTTTGCGCCATCTTCAAAAGGATAGAAAGCCGTTCAGCCGGAGAAGTGGACCAGGATGGCCCCGCCAACGACGTAGAGGCCTGCGAAGGCGTAGGCGATGATCGAGCGCCGGTACACCGTTCCGCCCTCGGGCGCCAGGATGTTGATGATCGCTTTCCCGACCAGGTAGCCCGCGCCGAGCAGCGTGACGATCGGCGAGCGCGACAGCACTCCATACATGAGGATCGCGCTGGCGGCCAGCACCTCGAAAAGCTGCAGCGCCGTGTAGACGTGCACTAGTTCAGCGCTTGGGCGAAGTCGTCGATGATGTCGGCCGGGTCCTCGATGCCGACCGACAGGCGCACCGTCCCCGACGTCACGCCCAGGTCCGCCCGCTCCTGCGGAGTCAGCCCGCGGTGCGAAGTGATCTCGGGATAGGAAATGGTGGTCTCGACGCCGCCAAGGCTCGCGGCAAAGGTGACGAGCTTGAAACGCGACAGCATCCGCTGCACCGCCGCGCGGCCTCCCTCGAGGTCGAACGCCATCATCCCCCCTGCTCCCTGCGGGAACAGCCGCGTGGCGACCGCAAACGATGACGAGCCTTCGAGCAGCGGATGGTGCACGCGCGCGACTCCCGGCATCGACCGCATCGCGCGCGCAAGCGCCAGCGAGTTGTCGCTGTGTCTTCTCATCCTCACGTCGAGCGTGCGCAATCCGCGCAGGGTCAGCCACGCGTCAAACGGACTGAGCGTCGTTCCAGTGCGCACGGAGCGAGCCCTGGCGGCGCCAATGTCCTTCGCGCTTCCCACGGCAACGCCGGCCATGACGTCAGAGTGGCCGCCGATGTACTTGGTCGCGCTGTGCATCACGGCCGTCGCGCCCAGCTCGAGCGGCCGGCACAGGATGGGTGAAGCAAAAGTGTTGTCGACGAGAAGCGGGACTCCGCGCTCGCGTGCCATCGACGCGATGGCTTCGAGGTCGGGCACGGCGCACAGCGGGTTCGTGATCGTCTCCGCCAGCACCAGCCCCGCGCCATCGAGCGAGCGGCGCACCGCGTCGAGGTCGGTCAGGTCGACGAAATGTGCCTCGTAGCCGGCGGGTTCGAAATCCTGGCGCAGCAACGCCATGGTCCCGCCGTACAGCTCTCGCGTGGCGACGATGGTCGTGGGCCGCGGCGCCAGGGCGAGCATGGTGGCGTGAAGGGCGGCCATGCCTGAGGCGGTCGCGAGCCCGGCCTCGGCGCCTTCGAGCTCGGCCACCGCCCTTTCGAGCATGTCGCGGTTGGCGTTGGAGTTGCGCCCGTAGTAGTGGCCCGGCCGCTCACCCTTCGCGACCGCGTCGTAGTCGTCGAGGTCGGTGTACACGTGCACGGCGGCGGGGCTCAGGTCCGGCGCCAGTGGGCTTCGCGCTCCGAGATCGCGGCCGGCATGCACGGCGCGCGATGGCTGCTTCATCGGCGGGTCACCTTAGCTTGCTTCGACCGGCGTAGACCGCCGCCTCGCCCAGCTCCGCTTCGATGGCAAGCAGCCGGTTGTACTTAGCCACGCGCTCGGAGCGCGCGGGCGCGCCGGTCTTGATCATGCCTGCGCCTGTGGCGACCGCGAGGTCGGCGATGGTCGTGTCCTCGGTCTCGCCGGACCGGTGGGAGATGACCGAGCTGTAGCCGGCCTCGCGCGCGAGGTCGATCGCGTCGAGCGTCTCGGTCAGCGTGCCGATCTGGTTGACCTTCACCAGCAGGGAGTTGGCCACGCCTCGCTCGATGCCCTCTTTCAAGCGTTTGACATTGGTGACGAAGAGGTCGTCGCCGACGAGCTGCACCTTCTTGCCGATGCTGTCCGTCAGCAGCTTCCAGCCGTCCCAGTCGTCCTCCGCCATCCCGTCTTCGATCGAGACGATGGGATAGCGCGCGGTCCAGTCCGAGTAGAGATGTACGAGGGCTGGGGCGTCGAGCGAGCGGCCCTCGCCCTTCAACGTGTACTTCCCGTCCGCGTAAAACTCGCTTGCGGCCGGGTCCAGCGCGATCGCGACATCACGCCCGGCCTCATACCCGGCCTGCTTGATCCCCAGCACGATGAGTTTCAGCGCGTCCTCGTTGGAGCTCAGGTTCGGCGCAAAGCCCCCTTCATCACCAACCGCGGTGGCGAGGCCTTGCCCTTTCAGCACTTTCTTGAGGGCCTGGTAGACCTCAGCGACGGCGCGAATCGCTTCGGCGAAGGTCGGCGCGCCGACGGGGCAGACCATGAACTCCTGCAGGTCGACGGAGGTGTCGGCGTGCGCGCCGCCGTTGAGGATGTTCGCCATGGGCAGCGGCAGCATGTCCCCCCCGCCCCCCAGGTAGCGATAGAGCGGCACGCCCTTCGCCTGCGCCGCCGCGTGTGCGACCGCCAGCGAGACGCCCAGGATGGCGTTCGCACCCAACCGTCCCTTGTTCGGCGTGCCGTCGAGCTCGATTAGGGCATGGTCGAGTCCCTTCTGATCGACGACGTTGAATCCCTGCAGTCGCTTCGCAATTTCGCCGGTGACGTTGGCCACCGCCTTCGTCACGCCTTTGCCGCCGTAGCGTTTGGGGTCGTCGTCGCGGAGCTCGACGGCTTCGTGCACCCCTGTCGACGCGCCGGACGGCACGATCGCGCGGGCACTCCCCTTTTCCGTATGCGCGGTGACCGCGATGGTGGGATTGCCGCGAGAGTCCAACAACTCGAGGGCGGTGAGCCCGGTAAGCCGAACCACGAGGTCGAAGTCTAGGGTCTGCTGCTGATTGAGATCAGGCGGCCGCGGCGGCAATTGGTGGGCCAAACCGGGCGTCGGCGCGGACGCTGAAGCCGTAGTTGAGGAGGAGCGCCGCCTCCTCCGTCGAGCGGCCGGTCGCGTTGAGCACCACGACGACCAGGTGCCGGCCGTCCCGCGTCGCGGTCGCAAGCATGCATCCGCCCGCGTCGTAGGTGAAGCCGGGCTTCAAGCCGGTCGCCCCGGGATACGTCCAGAGCAGGCGATTGACGTTATGCGGGTAGAACGCCTTGTGCTCAGCCGTCGCCGCTATCGCCACGTCTTTCGTACCGGCGATCGCGGCGACCTCCGGGTAGTACTTGTTGAGGTACGCGGCGGTGTGAGCCAGGTCGTGCGCCGACATCACGTGGCCGGGAGCGTCTAGGCCGCTCGGGGTCACGAAATGGCTGTTCGTCAGCCCGATGCTTTTCGCCTTCTGGTTCATCTGGCGGACGAAGCGATCGCGAGGCACGATGCCCTGCGCAAGCGCTTCGGCGGCATCGTTGCCGGAATCGAGCAACATGCCGGCGAGCAGCTGCCGGACGGTCAGGTGCTCACCAGGCGAAAGGCCCATCACGGTCGGGATGACCTGAGTGGCCTCCCTGGTGACCTCCACCACTTGATCGAGCGAGCCGGCGTCATCGACGGCGACCATCGCCGTGATCAGCTTGGTGAGGCTTGCGGGTGCGCGCATCGACTCGGCGTCCCGCTCCCACAACACCGTCCGCGTGTCGAGGTCGACGAGATAAGCAGCTTGAGCGCGGATCGGCAGCTCAGGCTGCGGATGCGTCGCCAGCCAGAAGTTCGAGAAGCCGAATTGATCGAAGCTCTTCGGCGCGGGTGCGACCGCGCGCTCGAGCGTGAACTTGACAGGTGCGTGGCGATTCACGGAGATGAATCCGGTCGTCACCACGACGGCCATCACCAATCCGATGCCGAGGACGATCGCGACTAGAACTCGTGCGCGGTCTCGACGTCGGCGATAACGACCTCGCGTCCGCGAGCTCCCTGTTTCTGGAACGTAGGCTGCGACGGTGGGACCCCCTAAATGAGTTTCGCGCTGCGAATTCTAGGGGTTCGGACCCCGGTTGGCTCCCGACATCGCGGTAAAGCGTTGAAAATCCGAGACTAGGGAGCCTTCTCCGGCGCGTATTTCGGTGGGGGCGGATAGGCTGGAATCGGCTTTGTCGTTGGCTGATGCAGCCGAGTCGCAAGCTCGTCACTCGCCGCCTCCATCGTCTGGAGCGCCGTCGCGTTGTCCGTCGGGTTCATGAACACCGGCTGGCCGTAGTCGTAGATGCGCACTGCTTTCCACGACGCGGCGACGAGTTGAGTCCCATAGAACGTGTACGTGCCGACCACGCCTTCGCGCGTCTCCTCGGACCACATCTGGTCGAAGACGAAGTTGCCGTGCGCGTAAGTGATGAGCTTGCCGTGGTACACCTCGACGCCCTGGTACCAGTGAGGATGGTTGCCGATGACGATGTCCGCGCCCCAGTCGATAGTCTCGTGCCCGACGGTCACCGGGTCGTCCGGTGCGACGCCGCCGCCGGTCATCGGCTGCCGCTCGTACTCCTTGCCCCAGTGAAACTGCACGACGACGATGTCGGCCTGCTGTCGCGCCCTGGCGATGCCCTCCTTCAACGCCGTCCTGTCGATGGATCGACCTACGCCGTTGAATCCGATGAAGCCGAATTTGATGCCGCGCACGTCGATCACCGCCACCGGGCCCAGGCCTGAGGTCTGGATCCCGCGCTGCTGCAGCAGCTTGACGGTAGCGTTGACGCCTTCGGCTCCGTAGTTCGTGATGTGGTTGTTCGTGAGGTTCGCGACCTTGGTGCCCATCAACGTCAATCCGTCGGCGAATCGCGCGTCGCCGCAGAACGTGAAGCTCTCGGCGGCGCTCACCGGGCAGCCCGCGAACAGCGGCGACTCGAGGTTGATGTATGTGATGTCCGCATTCTTCGTGTAGTCGGCGGTGGGCCGGAAAGGCCATAGAAAGTCGCGGCGCGAAGTGGCGAAGTAGTTGACGCCGCGAGCCGGGATCACGTCGCCGGTGACCAGCAGCGTGCGGATCTTGGTCGGGTCGTCCGGCACGTTGTAGGTCGGATGGAAGAGCTCCTGCAGGGAGAGGACGGGCGGCCTGCCGGTGCGCGCCGCGAAGGATGGCTGGTCGAAGAAGTCCGGGGCGGCGACAAGGGCCCTGGCGCTGGATGCTGTGCCGGCGGCCGGCGAGACCGTCGAGGTGCTGCTGCATGCGGTCACCAGGACCAGACAAAGGGCTGAAACACTCTTTTGGCGCCAAAAATGCGGAATCAAGGACACACCGCCAGGGCGAGCCTCATTTCGTGGGCAATTCTGCCAGCAGGTCCTCGATTGCGATCAGCCTTGCCACGTAAGACCGGACCGGCGCACCCAGCTCGCCTCCGGCCCGGAAGAGGACCTGGTTCCCCTCCGCCCGGCGCGTCTTGAGCATCTCGGCGAGGTTGGCGTCGAGGCCTCCCTCCCGCAGCGCCACCTCGACCATGCTTCCGAGCCAGGAGGAATACAGCGCCACCTCCTGCAGCCTGGGATCGGAGCCGGTGCCAGAAAATTCACCTGGAAAGGGACGGTGCACATGCTCGTCCCACAAACGCCGGAGCCGAAGGAGGCTCTCTGAAGCTCCTTTCACACCCTCGTTTTGAGCTGGTCGATGATCGCGTCCGCGACCTGGCTCGTGCCGACGGCGCTCGGGTCGTTGCGCTTTTCTTTCAGGTCGTACGTCACGTTCTTGCCGATCTCGATCACCGTCGCGATGGCACCCTCCATCGCATCAGCTGCAGCTGCCTCTCCCAGGTGACGAAGCATCAGAACGCCTGAGAGCATCACCGCCATCGGATTCACCTTGTTCTGGCCCGCGTACTTCGGCGCGCTGCCGTGCGTCGCCTCGAAGACCGCTCCATTGGTTCCGATGTTCGCGCCCGGCGCCAGCCCGAGCCCGCCGATCATGCCCGCACCCAGGTCCGAGATGATGTCGCCGTAAAGGTTCGGGCAGCAAAGGACGTCGTATTCCTTGGGCCTCAGCACCAGCTGCATGCACATGTTGTCGACTATGCGGTCCTCGAACTCGATGTCAGGATTTCGCTCGGCGACCTGCCGCGCGACGGCGAGGAACAGCCCGTCAGTGTGCTTCATGATGTTCGCCTTGTGCACCGCCGTCACCTTGCGCCGCTTGTTCTTGCGCGCGTAGTCGAAGGCGAACTCCACGATGCGCTGCGATCCGCTGACTGAGATCGGCTTGATCGACAGGCCGCTGTCGGGGCGGATCTTTTTCTTGAGCAGGGCCGAGATCTCCGCGATCAGATGGTCCGCGTCCGGCGTGCCCTTCTCGAACTCGAGTCCCGCATAGATGTCCTCGGTGTTCTCTCGCACGATGACGAAGTCGAGGTCGTCGCGAAGGTTGCGCGCGCCCTTGTAGGCCTTGACAGGTCGGACCAGGGCGAAGAGGTCGAGCTCCTGGCGCAGCGCCACGTTGACGCTTCGAAACCCACTGCCGACCGGCGTCGTTATAGGACCTTTGAGAGCGACCTTGTTTTTGCGAATGGAGGCCAGCACCGGCTCGGGAAGCGGAGTGCCAAATTTGGCGATGGCCGCCTCGCCCGCCTGCTGCACGTCCCAGTCGAACTCGACACCGGTGGCCTCGAGGACTCGGACGGTGGCGTCGCAGATCTCTGGGCCGACGCCGTCACCAGGGACGAGAGTTACCGAATGCCGACCCAATCAGGACCTACCGGTTTTTGAAATAGTCAGCGTTGATCTTGATGAAATCGCGCCACTGCTCCGGGACCTC
>Ga0209011_1000262_pt1 | contig 21675 bp, 20 predicted proteins | sample BlaSpr_A8_OM1_M3_FD_187986 | JGI IMG/M metagenome (GOLD analysis project Ga0209011, IMG submission 187986) | Forest soil microbial communities from Thunder Bay, Ontario, Canada - Black Spruce, Ontario site 2_A8_OM1_M3 (SPAdes) (version 2) | ecosystem: Environmental > Terrestrial > Soil > Boreal... | reverse complement strand
GCCGGCATTCCCCTGAGGTAAAATCTTTCAAGTCGTTTACCCCCGGTGGGGCCGTGGCGCAGTTGGGAGCGCGCCTCGATGGCATCGAGGAGGTCGTGGGTTCGAATCCCATCGGCTCCACCAAGTTTTGGTCTCGATCATTTCTTCGGGCGTGAATCTTCGATTCCGTAATCGTGATTGAGCCACGCCATCTACTTAGACCTGTCTTGACCGCCGCCGTTGCGGCCCTCGCACTCGTCTTTTGCGGTGACTACGTATCTCTCCGCGTTCGCATGCTCCACCCGAAACCCGCTGACCCGTTCGAATCACTCAAGACTCTGCGAGTCCTCGCCATCCCGGAAAAGAATGGCAAGACGGAATATGAAGTAGACGCCCGGAATCCGGAGAAGACCGTCACCTGCGTCCACTCACTCTTCCCGCACAGCGGTTATTCTCCCTGCTGGTACGTCAAGCCGAGGATCAACCAGCCGATCCCTATGTGATCGGCTCAGCGTCAATCGTTCCCATTCAGTGAGTGGGAGGTGGGGATGTATTCACTTTTTTTCGGGAAACTTTGGAGGGATTTCCGCATAGCCCGGCGCAGCCTGTTTCAAATTCGCATCCAGTTGAGCGCCGGCATCTCCGATACTCCAGCGAATTCCACCGGCGAGCGAATTCAGGAAAAATTCATTCTTCCAATTCTCCGGCCGGTCGCCCATCGCGGTATAAAACACACGACCCTTGCTGTGCATCCGCGCCCACATCACCGGATACGGCGCGCGCTGGTAGCACTCGCCCTTCATGCCATGCGTGTCCAACGTGAGGATCACGTGGAGATCGGGCATAAAATCCTTCAACGAGTACCACTCTTCGTTAAAACTCACCGGCGAAGGCACGCCTTCCAGCCCAGGAAATTTCGGGTCATTCACGATCAGATTCGCGTCCTGCAGCCGCGGCTCGCGTCCATGTACGATGAACTCGCCGCCTACCATCTTCAGGTAAATATCTTGCTGCTCTCCATGTGCGATATATCGATTCGCAAGGTCTGGCGTGTCCGGCGGCGTATGAAACGTGTCGCTCGCTGCGTGTACGCCCACAAATCCCATTCCATCCCGCACCGCGTCCAGCAGTGTCTGCTTGCCTTTGGGCGACATCGGGGGCTTGCCGTCCGTTCCCAAAGTCGTGAGATCGCCCGTCGTGAAGAACACCATACCCGCGTAGGAGTGAAACTCTTTCGAATCGAAAATTCGCCCGTCCTTCGTCACGCTGACTTTGAATCCATGCTTGTTCCCCAGGTCGGTCACGACGTCGTCCATGATGCTCGGCTTCCCGTCCACTCTTTTCACCACAGCATGTTCGAATCCCGACGATTTTGTGAACACCAGCACCGATTTATTCGGCGCCCCGAGCAACCGGTTCGAAAGCGCCAGTCCTGCACCCGTCAGCGTCGCGGCACGAAGAAATTCTCTGCGGCTCGAAAATTCGTTCATGGAATCCCTCTCATCGGTGTCCCTCGGGATGCTCACAACCGGGAAAGCTTGCGAACACATACTCCCCGGTCCATCCCAGCTCGCTCATTCCTGCTTCGGAGGAGTAATACGCTCCGCTGTCCCAACCCTTCAAGTTTTCAAAGTGCTCGAGGAGTCCGGCGCGCCTCTCTCTCGCTTCTGCGCCGCCTGAATTCTTTTTTGCTGGAGTTGCCGACGCGTCCGTCAGCAGTTGGTTTTTCTGTTTCTCATCCAGGGCAGGGAAGTTCTTCGCGAATCGCTTCTGCGCTTCTGTCAATCGCCCGCGTCGCGCCGTCCACAAGCGAGATCATCCTGTTAGTTTCTGTTGGTCCTTCTCCGCTCCATCCAGCCAGCGTTCCAGCACGGCTTGAGATTTCGATTCGACCTGCAGGAACCTCACGCCAGCGCCCATATTCGGCTGCGAATAAATGATCTCTGACTTGGCTTCGAAGAACGCATCTCCCGCGGTAATTTTCACCAGCACCATGGTCCCCGTGGGGAACGGATTCATCATGTCCAAATAGCACCCGTGCAGGCTCAATTCGCTCACCCGCGACGCGATGCGCACATCAGCCTTCTCTTCGATCAGCTCAGCGCTCGCGATGAAAGAATACCTCGGCGAGCGGCGTTTCTCTAGGTATAGGATGGCCGCCTCCAGATGCATCTCTTACCACAATGGTACGACGTTTTGGCCAGCCGGCCCCACAATGTCCCCAAAATGTCCCCAAAAGGTCTTAACCAGTTTGAAACTTCCGGTACCGGGTGTTTTCCATACTCTTGAGCGCTCTAACATTGACCAACCGGCCAACCCAGCGACTCGCCGTCGCTAGCCAAGTAGACAGTCCCATAATTCATTCCGTGCTGTCCCTCCGGCCGTAGTTTTCCTTTCCTCAACGCGGCGAATTCGATGTACCATCCCTGTTTCCTCGAGTCCCGTTTTTCCATCAAAAACAGAGGAGGGCATCCACATGTTCCGCAAGCTCATCAATACCACTGACGATCTGGCCATCACCATCCTTCGCCTAGTCCTTGGCGTGGTCTTCTTCGCGCACGGCGCGCAAAAGGCGCTCGGCTGGTTTGGCGGCTATGGATTCTCCGCCACCATGCGATTCTTCACCCAACAGGCGCACATCCCCGCCGCGTTCGCATTTCTCGCCATCTGCGCCGAATTCCTCGGCGGCATCGGCTTGATTCTCGGCCTTCTCGGCCGCGTCGGCGCTTTCGGCATTGCTTGCAACATGGTGGCGGCGGTAGCCATGGTCCATTGGCGCTTCGGCTTTTTCGCAAACTGGTCCGGCAATCAAAAGGGAGAAGGCATCGAGTACCACCTTCTCGCGCTCGCCGTCGCCTTGGCCATCATGATCAAGGGCTCCGGCGCGCTTTCCGTCGATCGCGCAATCTCAAAATCTTGAGCGCAGGAACTCTCCGTGGCCTTCGTCGCACCTCGGTCAGTGCGCCGCGGTCGCGCCGCCGCCCAGGAATGCCACCACTGCCGCGAGAAACTCTTCCGTTTTTTCAATCGGCGGGGCGTGCCCGCACTTCTCGAAGCTGACCAGCTTCGCGCCCGCAATTCCCGCGGCGTACCGTTCCCCGGACGCAATGGGCAACAATTTGTCCTGCCTTCCCCACACCACCAGCGTCGGCACTTTGATGCTCGCCAGCCGGTCGTCCAGCCTTTCCTTCTCTCGCGTAGGATTTCCCAGAAAGCTCCGCACGGTGTAGCCGTCGTGCACCGCTAGCTTGTCCGTGAAAATCTTCCGCAGTGCATCCTCGTTCACCCAGCTCGTGTCATAGAAAACCGCTTCCATCACTCCGCGCATCGCTGCCAGCGAACTCGGATTCAAATCCGGGATCGGCGTGTCCTGCTTCAGCCCTGCCGCATCGACGAGCACTAGCCTCTCCACCGGTATCATGTGCGCGCCACCGGAAATCTCCACTGCGTAGAGCCCGGCGATCCACCCGCCCAGCGATTCGCCCACTAGGCTAGCCTTTTCCACTTTCAATTGCCGCAAAAACTCGTTCAGAAAATCCACATACGTCTGAATGCTGTAATCCAGCAGAGGCTTGTCCGATCGCCCAAACCCGATCTGGTCGGGAACCAGCAATCGGTATTTCTGAGCCATCGGCTCCAGCACCGGCAGCCAATCTTCCTTGCGGCTCCCCAATCCGTGCAGCAGCACCACCACAGGCCCCGATCCCATATCAAAATAATGAATCGATTGTCCAAACACCGTGATCGTTTTGTCCTGCGGCTGCCCCTGTCCAAATGCCGGAACCGCAAACGGCGCTAACAGTAGGATGAGCCCGAATTTCCTCTTTCCGCGCATGATCCCTCCTGCCCTTGCGCGCTCTCTTTAACACATGCACGCTCGGAATACTACTCGCCCATCCCTTCATCGCTCTCCGCTTCATTTGCAGGCTCCGACCCCCGTGGGGGGCTCCGCTCTGGCCTTTTCTCCTTTATGCCCAGCTTTCGACGTCTTACAGCCCTGCTCTTTTTCCCATCCTGATGTATCTACTTCGTTGCCTCAATACTTCCCGCACCCAGCTTTCTCACCAAATACGGAATAATCACCTGCCGGAAGATCACCGGATCCGGCCACACTTTCACCTGCCGCCCCAGGTGCCCGCCCTGCGGATTGATCCACGCCTCTTTCGGCACGTCTCCGCTGCTCAAAATCAAATAGATATCCGAGATCGGAACCTGTGTATCCAGGACTCCCCCGATGATCAACATCGGCGCGCTAGGTTTTCCAAGCAGTTGCTGTTCCACGAGGGACAATTTGGGAAACCTGGCCACCATGTCGTCCAGGTTGTTGACGCCTTCGATGATGGACATAAAGGCCGGCGCATGGTCGAACAGGTACTCCCTGTTCCCAAACATGGAGTTCAGCATGTAATCCTTCTGAAAGAAGAGATGCGCTGGCGGGGACTGGACGCTTGCGGCCTTCAAGCGTGCCCGCTCGACGATGGCCAGCTTTGTTCCCCAGTAAGCGCCCCAACTGACACCGTGGACGGCAATTTTCGTTTTATCCACTTCTGGCCTGGTTTGCAGATAGTCGAGCACGCGCGAGAACATGCGATCCGCCGTTGGGCTTACTTTAATTGGCGCCTGCCCGGTGCCTGGCCCGTCGACCGCAAAAAAACCGATGCCGTACGGCAGGATGGCACTGAAGCTTTCAGAAAGATCTTCTTTGCGGCTATCCAAGCCGCTGATCGCCAGCACCAGCGGCACCGGGGCCTTGGCGTTTTTCGGCAGCCGCAGATACCCGACGATCTCGGAGCCTTCAAAAGGAATGCGCACGATCTCCAAAGGCGGGTCCCAGAAGCGTGCGTGAGCACGGAATGCCTCGATCGCCTTGGCATAGGCGCGCTGCTTTCCTGGAGAAGCCGGCACGGGCCAGCGGCCAAAGGAATAGATGCGCCACGCGCGGATGTAATCCGTGTTGGCCTTCGCGGGATCGCTCTGCTCCAGCGATATCGCTTCCGTCATGTAGCGGTCGGCGACCGCGATGAATGCAGCCGCCCATTCATCTTTGTCCGTGGTCTTTATGGAAGCAAACGCCTCGCGCACGTCCTCGGGATCAAGCCCGATCAGCGGATACATTCCATTTTCCGCGCGCTTGATCGCCTCAGTTTTGATTTCATCAAGCGTGCGTTCTTTCTGCTGCGCTTGCGTCACACTTGCGAGCGCCAGCGTGGAAAGAATCAGGAACAGCAAAGAACCAATACGCTGACGTCTCGTCCTGGAATTCATTTCACTTTGCCCCTTTCAGCTTTGCCAGCGCCGCATCGTAATACGAGGAATCGTAGTATTTTTCCGGCCCCGGCGGATGCCCGCCCCACTGGCCTTCCACTTCCGCTCGCAGTTTCAGCACGTTCTTAAAACCATCCAGATCAAAGGCCGCGTCTTTTTCGTATCCACCCGGACGCGTCATGCTGAGTTCGTACGTTTCCGTCCCTACGTCCGGAGCAAGATGCGATTCTTTGCTCATCAACTCTATGACCTGCTGCTTGTTGGCGGGCGTCATCAGCCAGCGTTGCGCCTCGATGATCGCCGCGAGATATTTTTCCAGCGCGTGGCGATGTTCCTGCGCCCACGCACGCTGAGTGAAGTAGCCCGCCGCCTGATACGGCCCGATAAGATTCTGAACGGAGCCAAGGCTGACGAAGCCTTCGCGTTTGGCAGCAATCGAACTCGGCGGCCCGAGCATCGATCCTGCATTTTCCTTGCGTTCTCGCATGGCGATCAATCGCTGCGGCGTCGCGCCAAACGGCTTGATTTCGTAATCTTTCCCCGCTTGCATTCCGTTCAGCAAAAGAATCTTTTTCATCTGCAGAGCATATGCCGTGTTCGGCGCATCGACGATGAGCGCTTTCCCGCGCAAATCCTGAATGGATTTAATTTCTGGCTGCGCGATCAATTCGTTTTGCGAGCCTTCGCCGCCCATCACGACGATCACGTCTTGGTGAGCGAGTTCGACCATCGCGACGGCATTGTCAACTGCAAGGTAAGCAAGATCGCCCTTGCCGGCGGCCAGGTTCGCGCGCAGAACATCGGAATTCGGCAAGTTCTCCGTTTCCACTTCGACGCCGTACTTCGCAAAAATGCCGTGCGTCTCCGCCACAATGACCTGCAGCGGACGCCCCAGCAGTGTTAGCACTTTCATTTTTTGTGTGTTCGGTGCCTGCGCGAGCGCGCGGGGACCGAGAAACGCACCTGCCAAGACCGCGACGCAGGCCAATCGCATAGCTTTCACGGTGAACTCCAATCGCATGCCGGTTTATAGAGCGTCTGGGCAATCCCTCAATAAGAGGTTAGACCGCTGTACCACTACCCCGCGAGAAGTGTCAAGATTATTCCGCTATGAGGTGGCTCCAGTTGCAGTTAGTATGACTCGCGAAGAACGGTTGGGGTATAGTGGTCGGACCAAATTGGGAAGATAGTTCGGTTTGCGGGAGGAAGACACTGCTGCATAGAAGCATCGGCCAAGCCGCTGGGTGTGTTACTTGACGGTGTATATTGCGGTGGCACAGGAGCATTCGAAAGGGAGATTTGAAATGGCGATCGCAACGATAAATCCGGCGACGGGGCAAGTGATTAAGACGTTCGAGCCGCTGTCGGATGCACAGATTGAAGTGAAACTTCAGAGGGCTGCGGATACGTTCTTGAGCTACCGAAAAGTGCCGTTCGCCGAACGCGCGCAGAGGATGTTGAAGGCGGCAGCAATTCTGGACGACGAAAAAGACATTTTTGGTCGGATGATGACAACCGAAATGGGCAAGACGTTTCGGTCCGCGGTCGATGAAGCTGCGAAATGCGCGTGGGTCTGCCGCTACTATGCGGAAAACGCGGAGCGCTTTCTGGCTGATGAGGTGGTGGAGACGACGGCCAGCCGGAGTTACATCCGTTACCAGCCACTCGGGGCGGTTCTGGCGGTGATGCCGTGGAATTTTCCTTTTTGGCAAGTGATGCGATTCGCCGCGCCGGCGTTAATGGCCGGCAACGTCGGACTTCTCAAGCACGCTTCGATCGTTCCGCAAAGCGCGTTGGCGATTGAGGACGTCTTCCGGAGAGCCGGGTTTCCCGACGGAGCTTTCCAGACACTCCTGGTCGGCTCGCAAAAAGTGGACAAAATCCTGGGAGATCCGCGCGTTATGGCGGCCACATTGACGGGGAGCGAAGGAGCAGGAATTGAAGTGGGAATCGGAGCGGCGAAAAGAATCAAGAAAGTTGTGCTGGAATTGGGAGGAAGCGACCCCTTCATTGTGATGCCGAGCGCGAATTTGGAGGTGGCGGCGGCCACGGCGGTGAAGGCCCGGATCTTCAACAACGGACAATCTTGTATCGCCGCCAAGCGTTTCATCGTGGCCGAATCCATTGCGGACCGATTCGAACGGGTGTTTGCAGAGAAAATGGCCGCCTTGAAAGTAGGCGATCCTTTTGACGAAATGACGGAACTGGGGCCACTGTCAACGGCGGATGGCCTGGCCGATCTGGACCGCGATGTGAAGAAGACGGTCGAGGCAGGGGCGAAGGTTTTGACCGGAGGCAAACGGCTAGATCGTCCGGGGAATTTTTATGCTCCCACGGTGCTGACAAATATTCCGAAGGGCTCACCGGCACACAAGGAGGAGCTATTCGGTCCGGTGGCGAGCGTGTTCCGGGCTAAAGACGCGGACGACGCGATTCGAATCGCGAACGACAGCCGGTTTGGATTGGGGGCGAGCGCCTGGACGAACGACAAAAATGAGCGCGAACGCTTCATCAATGACCTGGAATCTGGAATGGTCTTCATAAACCGCATGGTAGCTTCCGATCCCCGTATACCCTTCGGGGGAGTGAAATGGTCTGGGCACGGGCGAGAACTGGGAGCGCACGGGATTCGGGAATTCACGAATATCAAGACGGTATGGATCGAAGAGGCACCCTAGGGAGTTGCGATAGCGAAGGGGCGTGTGGTAGGTTGGTCCAACAACTCGACCAGAGTCTGACGAGTCCCACGTCAAACAACTGCCCTTAAGCGGTTTTTGTTTGGTACAGCGGTCGTACCAGGGTGTGGGGTAGTCTCATTTGGACTAGGGAGGATGTCATGTACAAGATCGTGCGCTCCTCTCGCCTGTATGAGCAAATCGTTCAGCAGGTCGAGGAATCCATTCACAAGAGTGTCCTGAAGCCGGGAGACCAACTTCCTCCCGAACGTGAACTCGCTCAACAATTTGGCGTTAGTCGCACAGCCGTCCGCGAAGCAGTGAAAGCTCTTCGCGAAAAAGGGTTGGTGGAAGCCTATCCGGGCCGTGGGACCTTTGTTACCGATGGCACCTCCTACTCCATGCGCCAGTCGCTGGATCGGATGTTTAAGGTAGGGCAGGCGGAAGGGTCCGGGTTTCTCGCGGAAGTGCGCGAAATCCTGGAGCCGGAGATTGCTGCGCTGGCGGCAACTCGCGTCGACGACGAAGATCTTGCTTCGATGCGGGAGCAAATCGCAGTAATGGATAGTGCACGCAAGGACCCGGATGCGTTCATTGAAGCGGATTTGGATTTTCACCTGGCTCTCGCGGAAGCCGCGGCAAATCCGCTGATTCTTTCGTTGATCGATTCGATCGTGGGACTGCTGCGAGAACAGCGGATGGGAATTTTTCACGTGGAAGGGGGCCCGGAGCGCGGGCAGTATCACCACAAGAGGATCCTGGAGGCCATCGAGCACCGGGATGCACTGGGAGCGCGAGACGCGATGAAGGCGCACTTGCGGCAGGTGCGAGAGGATTCGCGGCGGGCGCCGAGAGGGCAGGAATCCTAAGAACAGTTGTCAGTTATTAGTTTTAAGTTTTTAGCCGGAGAAGAAAAAAGATTCAAATGGTATTTGATTATTTGCGGAGTTCGAGTACCAGCAAGGTTGTTGGTTGTGAGTTCTAAGTTTCGGCAGGGAAGAAACGAAGTGTGGAGTTTTGGGTTTTCTCTCCATTCTCTGAGATGCCGGACTTGATTGATCCGAGTCCATGAGAAGGCCACGCTCAAGCGCGGCGCAAGGCATCAGAAGGGCCGGGATCGTAAAAGGGACTTAAAGCCGCCTATTGCGAGGAGAAAAAAGATTCATGGCGAATCTTGGATTTGTCGGGCTTGGAGTGATGGGCGGCGAAATGGTGAACCGGCTGCTCGGGAAGAGCCACAGCGTTACGGGCTACAACCGTACGCGTTCGAAAGCGGAGTGGCTCATCAAGAAAGGAATGAAGTGGGCGGACTCGCCGCGCGCCGTGGTTGAGGCAGCGGATGTTACATTTTCCATGGTTACGAATTCCGCGGCGCTCGGAGCGGTGATGAATGGGCCCGACGGAATGCTGGCAGCAGTGAAGCCGGGCAAGATTTTCGTGGATATGAGCACCGTGAGCCCTGCATACAGCCGGGAGATTGCGGGCAAAGTGCGGGAAAACGGCGGCGACATGGTGGACGCGCCGGTTTCCGGGAGCGTGATCACGCTGCAAGAGGGGAAATTGTCAGTGATGGTGGGAGGGCGCAAGGAAACGTTCGAGAAAGTGAAGCCGCTTCTCCACGATATCGGACCAAAAGTCACGCACGTCGGGGACAACGGCCTGGCGCTGGTGATGAAGATCGGGACAAACCTGAGCCTCGCGGTGCAGATGCTGGCGTTTTGTGAGGGAGTGCTGCTGGCAGAAAAGAGCGGGATTGCGCGGGAAACCGCGGTGGATGTGCTGACGCACAGCGTGATTGCGTCGCCGATGGTGCAGTACCGGGGGCCGTTTATATTGAAGATGCCGGAAGAGGCGTGGTTCAACGTCAACATGATGCAGAAGGACATGAATCTGGCATTGGAACTGGGGCGGCAACTGGACGTGCCGATGCCGACAACAGCGGTCACGAACGAGTTCCTGACAGCGGCACGGGGAATGGGATTGGTGGAGAAGGACTTTGCGGTGATGTTCGATGTTTTGGCGCAGATGTCCGGAGTGAAGCCATGACAATTGCTACGGATCAATCCAAAACCAAAGTGGATGTGAAAACCGAGCAGTGGATGCGGATGTATCGGCGGATGGTGATGATCCGGGAGTTCGAAGAACAGGTAAACGAACTTTACACACGGGCACTGATGCCCGGGCTGGCGCACCTTTACATTGGCGAAGAAGCGGTGGCGGTGGGAATTTGCGAGGCGCTTCGCGGGGACGACTACATCACGAGCACGCACCGGGGACATGGCCATTGCGTAGCGAAGGGAGCTTCGCCGGACCGGATGTTCGCAGAGCTGCTGGGCAAAGAGGCAGGGTATTGCCGGGGCAAAGGCGGGTCCATGCATATTGCGGACCCGGCAACGGGAAATCTGGGGGCGAACGCGATCGTTGGGGGAAGCGCGGGAATTGCGACGGGAGCAGCGCTCTCTTCCAAGAGATTGGGGACGGGACAAGTGGCGGTGTGCTTTTTTGGGGAAGGAGCGCTGGGGCAGGGGGTTCTGTATGAAGTGATGAACCTGGCGGCCTTGTGGAAATTGCCGGTGATCTACGTTTGCGAGAACAATCTTTATACGGAATACACGCATTATTCGGAGACCACAGCGGGAGACATTCCGGCGCGGGGAACTGCTTTTGGAGTACAAGCGGAAAGCGTGGATGGGCAAGACGTGCGAGCAGTGTACGCGACGGCGCACCGGCTGGTGGAGCGGGCGCGGAAGGGCGAAGGGCCGGCGTTTCTGGTGTGCAATACGTATCGCTACACGGGGCATCACGTGGGCGATATCAACCGCGAATATTACCGTTCGAAGCAGGAAGAGCTTGAATGGAAGACGAAGCGGGACCCGATCAAGAACTATACGCAATGGCTGGTTGAACAAAATTTTTCAAATGAAGGAAAGTTGAAGCAAATCCAGCAAGAAGTGCAGGCGGAAATGAAGGCGGCCGTGGAGTTTGCGATTGCCGCGCCGTATCCGACTGTAGACCAGGTGGACCAGGACGTTTATGCCTGAAGTGGCGACGAGAGAGCTGACGTTTGCACAAGCAGTCCGCGAAGCGCTTGCGGAGGAGATGCGCCGCGATACGCGCGTGTGCATTTTTGGCGAGGACGTTGCGGAAGCGGGGACGCCGTTTAAAGTGCTGTCGGGTCTGGTGGAGGAATTCGGCGCGGAGCGGGTGATCGATACGCCGATTTCGGAGGCGGGCTTCACGGGCATGGGCGTGGGGGCCGCGATGACGGGTTTGCGGCCGGTGGTCGATATCATGTTCGGCGACTTCCTGACGCTGACGATGGATCAGATGGTGAATCAGGCGGCGAAGGTGCACTACATGTCCGGCGGGACTTGGAAAGTGCCGATGGTGCTGCGGACGACGCTGGGAGCGACGCGGCGTTCGGCGGCGCAGCATTCGCAATCGCTGCACGCGTGGCTGAGCCATGTGCCCGGATTGAAAGTGGTGATGCCATCGACGCCGTACGATGCGAAGGGATTGTTGAAGACGGCGATTCGCGACGAGAACCCGGTGGTCTTTTTCGAAGACAAGATGATGTACAAGCTGAAAGGGCCAGTGCCGGAAGAGGAGTATACGATTCCGCTGGGTGTGGCGGACGTGAAGCGCGAAGGCGAAGACATCACGATCGTGGCAACGAGCAGCATGGTGCAAGTGGCGCTGGGTGCGGCGGAGCTTCTGGAAAAGATTGGCGTGAGCGCGGAAGTGATAGATCCGCGGACGACGTGGCCGCTGGATGAAAAGACGTTGATTGAATCGGCGAAAAAGACTTCGCGGGCGATGGTGGTTGACGAAGGATATGGCCGCTACGGCGTGACCGGAGAGATCGCATCGGTCATCGCCGAAGGCGCGTTCTACAACCTGGAAGCTCCGGTGAAGCGCATGGGCGCAATGCACGTGCCGATTCCATTTTCGCCGCCGTTGGAAGATGTGACCGTGCCAACGGAGCAGACGGTATTTGAGGCGGCGCGGGCGCTGTGCGGGAAGGCGTGAGTTGCGCGGAATGGGAGGTGTGAGATGGCGCTGAAAACTTACGGGCCGATGGCGGTGGATTGGGAAAACCGCATTGATTTTGACCGCTTGCGCCGCGAACGGCTGGCGCGGGCGAAAGCGCTGTTGGCAAAATCGGAAATGGGGGCGCTGCTGTGTTTTGACATGAACAATGTGCGCTACTTGACGGCGACGCATATCGGAACGTGGGCGCAGGACAAGATCAGCCGATTTTCGCTGCTGCCGCAGAATGACGAGCCGATTCTTTGGGATTTCGGATCGGCGGCGAGACATCATCAACAAAATTGCCCGTGGCTGGGAGAACGATCGCGGCCGGGAATTCCGCTGCTGCGCGGAGCGATGTCACCAGAGATGGGGCGCGCGGAAAACGTCGCGCGCAAAATAAAAATAGAACTCGAAAAGCGCGGGCTGCACAAGGAACCGCTGGGGATCGACGTGGTGGAGCCGCCGATTCTTTTCGCGTTGCAAAAAGAGGGAATCAAGATTGTTGACGGGCAGCAGTTGATGTCCGACGCGCGGGTGATCAAGACGCAGGATGAGATTTCGCTGCTGAATCACTCCGCGATGATGGTGGACGCGGCGTACGACGAGTTGTACCGGGCGATGAAACCGGGGATGAGCGAGAACCAGGCCGTCGGACTTGCGAGCAAAGTGTTGTACGACCTGGGCTCGGAATATGTGGAAGCGGTGAATGCGATTTCGGGAGAGCGCTGCAATCCGCATCCCCACGTATTTTCCGATCGCGTGCTGCGGCCGGGGGATCCGGTTTATTACGACATTCTGCATTCCTACATGGGATACCGGACTTGCTACTACCGGTGCTTCACGATTGGGTATGCGTCGCACGCGATGATCGATGCGTACAAACGTTGCCGCGACTATTTGGACGCGGCGATTTCTCTGGTGCAGCCGGGGCGGACGACGGCGGAGATTGCATCGGTGTGGCCGAAGGCGGAGGAGTTTGGATTTCCCGACGAAGAAGCGGCATTTGCGCTGCAGTTCGGGCACGGCATTGGGCTGGCGATTTGGGAGAAGCCGGTGATCAGCCGGATGGTCTCGCTGGAACATTCGCACGAGATCAAGCCTGGGATGGTGTTTGCGTTGGAAACGTTCTGGCCTTCGACGGACGGATGGAGCGCCGCGCGGATTGAAGAAGAGATTGTGGTGACGGAAACCGGGCATGAAGTCATTACGCGATTTCCGGCAGATCAGTTGATGGTGGCGGGTGCGCACTACTTCACCGTAAATGGGCCGCTTTCCACGACGCGCGAGAATGAGGCGCCGCCCAGCAGGCGAGTGAAAGAGATGGTGGCAGCCAGCGCGAAAGTCGAAGGAGTGGCGGCTACGGACTGAAGGCGCGCCCCCGGCTCCTTACAAAAACTATGGCGATCAGCGTGGTCATGCCTGCTCTCGAAATGGCGCAGGAGAACGGGAAGCTCCTGGCCTGGAGAAAAAAAGAAGGCGAACGCGTCACGAAGGGCGAGCCGCTGCTCGAAATCGAGACGGATAAAGCGGTCGTGGAAGTGGAAGCTCCAGGGGATGGGATTCTTGCCGGGATAACGGCGGATGTGGGAGCCGTGGTCCCTGTGGGAGAGACCATTGCGTGGCTCGTTGGTCCGGGCGAGAAGCCTCCTGCAAAGTCGGTGACGGCGGCACCTGCAGCGCGCGGATCGAGGAGCGCGGAGCGCGCGAGCGCAGCAGCGACGGTGCAAGCGACAGAACGGCGCGCGGAGGGGGCTCCGCAAATTTCACCAAAGGCGCGGCGGCTGGCTAAAGAGCTTGGCGTGGACATCAGCAAGATTCGAGGAACAGGGCCTGATGGGACCATCACGTCAGAAGATGTGCAGAATTTTGCCGATGCGAAGGGCGCCGCGGCTCCTGCGGGAATAGAGTCGCTGAGCCAGGTCGCGCGGCTGATGGCCGAGCGCACAACGCAAAGCTGGACCAGCGTGCCGCACTTCTTTCTGGTGCGGGATGTTGACTGTGGCGAACTGATTGCGGCGCAAAAACGATTTAGCCAAGAGATTGAGAAGGCGCACGGTGTGGCGCCGACGATCACGGATTTGCTGATTGCACTGCTGGCGAAAGTTTTGGCGAAGCATCCGCGAATGAATTCGAGTTGGACGGGGGAGGGTATTCGTTCGAATCCGGAGATCAATGTCAGCGTGGCGATGGCGGTGAAAGATGGCGTGGTTAGCGCGGTGATTCACAAGGCCAACACATTGCTACTTGGTGGAATATCTGCGCAGCGGCGCGAATTGACGGAGCGTGCGCGAGCCAGCCGGTTACATCCGGCGGACATTATCGGAGGGACTTTTACGCTGAGCAACCTGGGCATGTACAAGGTCGATGCTTTCAGCGCGATCATCACGCCGCCGCAGGCCGCGATTCTGGCGGTGGGAAGCATTTCCGAGCGTGTCGTGCCCGTCGACGGAAAACCTGGCATCCGGCCGATGATGACGATGACGTTGTCGAGCGATCACCGCGTGGTGGACGGGGCGCGAGCGGCAGAGTTCTTGAGCGATTTGGCGAACGCCATTCGCGAGCCCGAGAAGGTGTTGTAGCGGTTGTGTTCCCAAAATTCCTTGGAAGGGGAATGAATACTTCTCGCGCCGCGTAGCTCCCGGCCCTCACTATGACGCCGCCCAATCCGCGCAAGAAGGCTTTTTACGCAAACTCGTCCGTGCAAGTGCTGTTCGCCGTTGCCGCAGCGATCGCGCTGGGCTACTTGCGGCCGGCGACGGCGATGGCGGGAGCAGGAAGCACAGTGAATTGAGAATCGGAGCGGCAGACTGCAATGGCTGAGCGATTCGATATCGTGGTGGCCGGCGCTGGGCACAACAGCCTGATTGCGGCTGCGTATCTGGCGAAAGCGGGCTATCGCTGCCTGGTGCTCGAGGGACGGCCGATCGTGGGCGGCGGCGTCAAGTCCGCGCAATTGACGTTGCGCGGATTCACGCATGACATTTGCTCTTCGGCGCACAACGGAATCCACGGGAATCCTATCCTGCGCGACGATGAGCTGAAACTCGGAGAGTACGGCCTCGAGTACATCCATCCCGATCCTGTCTATCACATGCCGTTTCCCGACGGCAGCTATCTGACGCAGTGGCGCGACCTGGATCGCACGTGTGAGGAATTCGCAAAATATTCCAACAAAGACGGACTCGCTTACCGCCGAATGATCACCGAATACGAGACGGTCAAGCCTCTCTTGAATGCAGTTGCCTTTACGCCGATTGGCTTTGGGAAAGCCATCAACGACCGTTTGGCGGAACACCCGCACGGCAAGCTATGGCAGCGGCGGCTGGCCATGTCGGCCTGGGAAATTGTTCGCGATACATTCGAGGATGACCATTGCAGGGCTTTCATGTTGGGCTGCCCTTATGCACTGCAGCCGGTGCAGGACCCGATGACGGGCCGAGCAGCGTACCTTCCTCTGCATCAGCAGCGAGAGAGCCGGCCACTGCCGAAGGGAGGGTCGGGAGCGTTGACGATGGCGCTGGCGCGGTTCATCGAAGCGCATGGCGGCGTGATTCTGACCAACAAGTGGATCAAAGGGCTGATCGTGGAAAACGGGAAATGCACGGGCGTGGAATGCGAAGACGGGAGCTCGTATCGCGCGGAAAAGGCAGTCCTCTCGACAGTCCATATCAAGCACCTGATCGACATGGCGCCGCGCGAATTGTGGGGCCAGGATTTCGTCGACGGCGTGAACACGTGGAAAGCGGGCCTGACGCTGTTCGAGACAAATTATGCGACGACGGAGCCGCCGAAATATGCGGTAGCTGGCGGGACGCTCTCGCCCGTGCATTCCGGAGTGATGGTCAGCGCTGATCGCGTCTTGCGCATGAGTTATGACTACGCTCGAGGAGCGGTGAATCTTGAAAACCCGTCGATCCATGCAATTTGTTGCAGCATCGCTGATCCGACCCGTGCGCCCGCTGGCATGCACACGATCAAGATCGTTGCCTACCACCCGTACGAATTGAAAGAGGGCCCGCAGCATTGGGACGAAATCAAGGATCAAGTTTCGGACGCGAATCTAAATTATCTGCGGCGCTTCTCGCCAAATTTGACCGACGACAAGATTCTGGCGCGGACGATCGAAAGCCCGCTCGATTTGGAACGGATGAACCCGCACAACTGGCACGGGAGTTGTCACGCGGGCGGATCGGGACCAGCACAGTCTGGCGCGATGCGACCAGTGCCTGGCTGGGCGCAGCATCGGATGCCGATTCCCGGCCTCTATCAGACCGGCGCGACGACGCATCCGGGCGGATCGGTGACCGGAGGGCCTGGAAGAAACGCCGCGACTGTAATGCTGAAAGATTTTGGGACGAGCATCGAGGAAGTCGTGAAGAAGAAAGCGTAGGAGGTTGTTCCAAGGAGGCGTTTCCATGAGCAAAATCAGCCGGCGCGGATTCGTGAAAACGGCGGCGCTCGCACCGCTTGCGGTCACGCCGTTTTCCATCGGCCAACAAGCGTCCAGGGAAGATCGTTTCGATATCGTCGTAGCTGGCGCTGGGCACAACAGCATGATTGCAGCTGCCTACCTGGCGAAGGCCGGTTATCGCTGCCTGCTCCTGGAGGGGCGTCCGATCGTCGGCGGCGGCGTAAAGACAGCGGAATTGACGCTCAGGGGATTCAAGGACGACGTGTGTTCGACGGCGCACACCTTTCTGCTCGACAACCCCATGATCAAGAACGACGAGCTCAAGCTCCGCGACTATGGACTGGAATATATCGACCCCGATCCGATCTTCCACATTCCCTTTCCGGATGGCAGCTATCTGACGCAGTGGCGCGACCTGGACCGAACCTGCGCGGAGTTCGCGAAATTCTCAAAGAAAGATGCCGCCTCCTATCGAAAAATGCTGGCGGAGTTTGACGCCATCAAACCGGTTTTGCTTGGAACAAGTTTCACTCCGATCGGATTTGGGAAACCGTTGAACGATCAACTGGCACAGCAGCCGCGCGGCAAGCTGTGGCAGCGGCGTCTGGCGATGTCGGCATGGGAAATCATTCGTGACACGTTCGAAGAGGAGCACTGCCGCACCTTCATGCTCTACATGTCCCACTTAGCAGCCGAGCCGCCGGATGCCCCGATGACGGGACGGCTCGCCTACGGCACGGCTCGCCAACAGCACTCTGGCCGGCCCATCCCGAAAGGCGGATCGGGAGCTTTGACCCAGGTGCTGGCACGCTCGATCGAATCGCATGGTGGCGTGCTTCTCACAAACAAGTGGGTGAAGCGGCTGACTGTGGAGAACGGAAAATGTGTGGGCGTGGAATGCAGCGACGGAAGTTCTTACCGCGCGGAAAAGGCAGTCGTCTCGACAATCCACATCAAACATTTGGTGGACATGGCGCCGCGCGAGCTTTGGGGCCAGGACTTTCTCGATGGGGTGGACACTTGGCAGGCGGAGCACGCGATGTTCGTCACACACTATGCCACGTCCGAACCGCCAAAATACGCGGTGGAGGGCGGAACGCTTTCGCCGGTGGAGTCGGGCGTCTTAGTGTCACCCGAACGTGCGCTGCGTTATGCCTACGATGACGCGAGAGGCGTGGTCAATCTGGAAGATCCGTCGATGCAAATCATCTGTTGTAGCGTTGCCGATCCTTCTCGAGCCCCGGCGGGAATGCACACGCTGAAGGTTGTCGGCTGGCAACCTTACGAGCTTAAGGAAGGTCCCGAGCATTGGGACAAGATCAAGAAAGACGTTTCCGACGCTTATCTCAAATACCTGCGGCGATTCGCGCCGAATTTGACCGACGATAAGATCCTGGCGCGATTTGTGGAGAGCCCACTCGATCTTGAACGGATGAATCCGCATTTCTGGCACGGAAGCGCGCACGCGGGCGCGCAAAGTGCGTCGCAATCCGGGCCGATGCGTCCAATGCCCGGCTGGGCGCAGCACCGCATGCCGATTCCGGGGTTGTACCAGACGGGCGCGACGACGTTTCCGGGCGGCTCGGTCACGGGAGCGCCCGGCCGAAATGCCGCGACGGTGATGCTGAAAGATTTCGGAACGAGCATCGAGGAAGTCGTGAACAAGAAAGCGTAGTTGGGGCGAAGAAGCGCGGCAGATTCAAATTTGCGAGGTCAGCTGATGGTGAAAAGAATTGGATGGATCGCTTCTGCGGCGATCGCTTCAACGCTGGCAGCATTTCTTTCCCCCGCGGCAGGTCTGACTGCGCAACAGGCTGCGCCACCGCAACCGATGAAGCAAATGGTCCCGGACAATCCGTCGGAACACACGCCGCCGGTGCAGCCCATCCCTTATAGCCACATGAAACATCTTTCTCTCGGTCTGGATTGCAAGGACTGTCACACGAATCCGGATCCGGGCAAGCTGATGACATTTCCGGAGCCCAGCAAATGTATGCTGTGCCACGTCACGGTCGCCAAGGACAAGCCTTCGATTCAGAAGCTCGCTGAGTATGCGAAGTCCAAGCAGTCGATTCCCTGGGTTCGCGTCTATACGGTGCTGCCGGGCGTCGCGTGGAATCACCGCGCGCATCTCGATGCCGGAATAAAATGCGAGACGTGCCACGGGCAAGTCCGGCAAATGGAGGCGATGTCGGAAGTGACGAGCGTCACCACGATGTATAGCTGCCTGAACTGCCACGAAATGAATCAGGCCAAGACCGCTTGCGACACTTGCCACAAGCACTAAACGGACGGAGAATTTTTCTCGTGAGGAGGCATCATGGCGAAACCGATCGAACTGGAAATCAACGGCAAGCGATATCCGGTCAGCTACCCTGCGGACACGCCTCTCCTCTATGTCCTGCGCGACGAGCTAGGCCTGACCGGCAGCAAGTACGGTTGCGGGGAAGGGCAATGCGGCGCCTGCACCGTTTTGATTGGAGGAATGCCGCGCCGCTCTTGCCAGATTCCCGTCAGCGCGGCTGCCGCGAAGCCTATTACAACCATTGAAGGTCTTGAAAAGGACGGCCGGTTGAGTCCCGTGCAGCAGGCGTTTCTCGATGCGGGTGCATTCCAGTGCGCTTATTGCACTTCAGGAATGATTATGAGCAGCGTCGGCCTGCTGCAAGCGAATCCGAATCCCAGTCAGGCGGAAATCGTTCAATCCTTGCAAGGCAATGTGTGCCGTTGCGGTACGCATCCGCGCATCGTCGATGCGGTCCGCCAGGCGGCCAAGATGATGCAGGAGCACGGGCGATGAGGAACGTCGAAGGAAAATTTATCATCGAGCCGGAGCGGTATGAATTCAGCGCCGTTCCGATTCATCAATTCGAATTGGCGCGTCGCGATTTTTTTAAGATTCTTGGGGCAGGAATCGCCGTCTTCGCGATTGCGAAAGATGCGCTCGCCATGCAGGAAACGGCTCCCGGGCCGCGGGCCTTCCACAATGAAGAATTGCCCAAGGATATCAGCGCGTGGCTGCACGTGGGTGAAGACGGCAGCGTTACCGGATTCACCGGCAAAGCCGAGATCGGGCAAAACATCCGCACCACCTTGGCCCAAACCATCGCCGACGAACTGCGTGTGCCGTTCGAAAGTGTTCGGATGGTGACGGCGGATACTGCGCTGACGCCGTTTGACGCGGGCACGTTTGGCAGCCGGACGACGCCGACGATTACCCCGCAATTGCGGCGCGTAGCTGCGGCCGCGCGCGATCTGCTCGTTGGAGTAGCGGCCAAGGAATGGAATGTCGCGCCGGCGGGATTAGTTGCAGCAGACGCGAAAGTTACCGATCCCGCATCGGGCCGCTCGCTTAAGTACGCGGAACTCGCGCGTGGCAAAACGCTCGCGCAGAATCTACCTGCGGAAGATCCGATTACGCCTGCAATGCAGTGGACGATTGCGGGAAAAGCGATTCCGAAAGTGGACGGCAAGGCGTTCGTCACCGGGAGGCACCAGTACACCACCGATTTGCGGCCTGCGGGCATGCTTTTCGGCAAAGTGCTGCGCCCGCCGTCGTTTGGTGCGACGCTCACTTCCTGCGATGACAGTGCTGCTAGGGCCATGACCAGCGTCTTCGTCGTGCGTGATGGAGACTTTGTCGGCGTAGCCGCACCGAGCGCGCACGAGGCTCAGAGGGCTCTCGATGCGATTCATGCCCAATGGAAAGAAGTGCCGCAGATCTCGAGCAAGGAGATCTTTTCGTATCTCAAGCAGAACGCAGCTGCGAAATCCGAGGATCGATTCCGCAAGCAGAAGGGATCCGTCGAAGAAGGGCTCGCCGGCGCGGCGCACCGGCTTGACGCGACTTACACCGTTGCGTACATCGCGCATGCTCCGCTCGAGCCACGCGCGGCCGTGGCGCAATGGGCCGATGGGAAACTCACGGTGTGGACCGGCACGCAGCGGCCGTTTGCTGTCCGCGACGAGCTTGCCGATGTGTTTCATGTTCCGGAAAGCAGTGTGCGCGTTATCGTCCCGGACACGGGCTCGGCGTATGGAGGAAAGCACACCAGCGACGCGGCGCTCGAGTCCGCTCGTCTGTCGCGCGCTGCCGGGCGACCTGTGAAAGTGGTGTGGACTCGCGAGGAAGAATTCACCTGGGCGTACTTCCGGCCGGCTGGTGTCATCGAAGTCAAAAGCGGCATCGCCAGCGACGGCAAGCTGACAGCGTGGGATTTTCACAACTACCATTCCGGAACGTCAGGGATCGACACGCCCTATGCTGTTGAGAATCAGCGTACGGAATATCATCCCGTGCCGTTGATCCTGAGAAGCGGTTCCTATCGCGGGCTTGCGGCGACCGCGAATCATTTCGCGCGCGAAACACACATGGATGCGTTGGCGCGCGCGGCGAACATGGACCCACTCGATTTCCGAATGAAAAATCTTTCCGATCCGCGTCTGCGCGCGGTGCTGGAGACAGCGGCGAAATCCTTTGGCTGGCCGCGCAAGAAGACGCAGGAGGGGCAAGGATTCGGAGTCGCTTGCGGCTACGAAAAGGGCAGCTACGTGGCGACCTTTGCCGAAGTAGCAGTGGATAAGACTTCGGGCGCGGTGCGCATCGTGCACATGGTGGAGGCGTTCGAATGCGGCGCCATCGTTAACCCGGATGGTCTGCGCAACCAAGTGGTCGGCGCGATGATTCAAGGGCTGGGCGGGGCGCTCTTCGAAGCCATCGAATTTGAAAATGGCCGGATAAAAAATCCGCATTTCGCAAGCTATCGAGTGCCGCGATTCCGCGATGTTCCGAAAATCGAAGCGATCCTCATGGATCGCAAAGACATCCCCTCGGCAGGAGCTGGCGAGACACCCATCATGGCCGTGGCGCCGGCAATCGGCAATGCCATCTTTGATGCGACCGGCATTCGTCTCAATAATCTGCCGATGGTTCCAAACGGACTTCGGTCCGCGTAGGACCGATAAGAAACAACGCTAGATGTGCTTCGCGTGAACTCATCAACAAAGCGGGGAGCGCGGATCTTTGAAATTCAGATTGTCTTGTCTTTCGCGTAGCACAGCGATTCCATGTTGCACTCGATGCATTTCGGTTTTCGCGCATGGCAGACCCGGCGTCCGTGCCAGATCAGTTGGTGGGAAAACTGGATCCACTTCTCCCGCGGAATGATCTTCATCAGATCTTGCTCGACCTTCTTGGGGTCTTCATTTCGCGACAAATCCAGACGCTTCGAAAGACGCAGCACATGCGTATCCACGACCACTCCGCTGGCGATTCCATACGCCGTGCCGAGCACGACGTTCGCCGTTTTTCGG
>Ga0209011_1000261_pt1 | contig 21701 bp, 20 predicted proteins | sample BlaSpr_A8_OM1_M3_FD_187986 | JGI IMG/M metagenome (GOLD analysis project Ga0209011, IMG submission 187986) | Forest soil microbial communities from Thunder Bay, Ontario, Canada - Black Spruce, Ontario site 2_A8_OM1_M3 (SPAdes) (version 2) | ecosystem: Environmental > Terrestrial > Soil > Boreal... | reverse complement strand
GGCCGCGTAGCCTCCGTTGGGCACGCGCAGTACTCGTACGGTCGGGTGGGCCGCGTTGACCGCAGGCGTCGGGTCAATCTCGGACCAGTTGTCGACGAGTATCGGAAGAAGGTCTTCGTACCCGCTCGCCAACACCGAAGAGAGGCAATCGATGCTCCCCTTCGTGTCGTTCCAATTCACGACGATGACGGCTACCGTGGCCCTTTCCCCTGGCACCGCTCAGATCTCGTTGAACACAACGCCCAATGAGTTCGCGCCGAGGAGATCGAGCTGACCTCGTATCTCGCGATGGACGTCAACCTCTGCTCGCCGGCGCGCGACGTAAACGACCGCCGAGCAAGCGGCAGCGATGAAGAATGCTGAACTGGAGACGGTTGCTGCTGGGCAGTCGACCACCAGGGTCAGACCCTCGTTGGCGGCCTTCGAGATGATGCTCTGAATCTCCTCCAGGAAGTGCCGGCGGGGCTGCCTGCCGCTGGTGACTGGCGTCAGCACCGCAGGCAAACCGAACGAAGCCACATGTGTCTGCTCATCCGTCCCGGCTCCGTTCGTGCTCATCGCCGGCAGCGGCACTCCGCTCAGGCCCGATCCATTCAGATCGGCATCCAGGACCGCCACCGGCGGCACGAGCTCGGCCAGCGCCCTGGCCAGGAAGGTGGCCACCAATGACCGGCCATCCTTGGGATAGGCGCTGAAGACGGCGATAGACGGATTGCGCTGGTCACGTGTGAGCCGCTGTATATCGAGGGCCAGAAGCCGAAACGGTTCCACCAGCGGCGCGTCGGCAAGGTGTGGCCCTTCGGCGCGCATGCGGGTCTTGATTTGGGTCGCCTCGTCAACTGTCAAGATGGTGTGCTCCATCGGCTTCAAACACTCTCCTTTGGTATCCGGACAAGGACGGGTGCACCGAAAGCCCGCGACACCTCCTCGGGTGTTGTGGGCTTGTCAGAGAGGGCAACGACATAAATGGCGGCGAAGGCGGCCAGCACACCGGCCAGAAGCGCCAACAGGTAGATCAGCAGGGACCACACCAGCTGAGACTCGATGCGGGGACTGTCGAGGACCTTGTACCTGGCCGTCGCAGGCAGCTGCTGATCGACGATGAAAGCAGCCTCCGATTCGTGTAGCCGCGTGACTCGCGCCTCGCCCGCGGACACCTCAAAGGCCAGCCGGTCGTACTCCGGCTTCAACGCGTTCAACCGATCTAGCTCGCTCTGCTCGCCGGCAAGCGATGCCGCGAGAGCGGCCGAGCCCCGCCTGGCGGAGTAGCTCGCGGCTTCCGCTGCCTGTAATGCGCTGAGCTGTTGTCGCATCGCGGCTACTACGTCCATCTGTCTGTGCAGTCGGTCGGGGAGGGAGATCGCGTTTTTATCGGCCGCGAAGCGGTTCAGAGTGTCCCTGGCTGCTGTGAGCTGGTCGTCAGCGAGCTTGTTTTCTTGTGCAAGCGACGCTTGCACAGCCTTGAGATCGACTGAGTTTTGCTCCAGATACAGCGTTCGTCCTTCTTCGAGTGCGACGTTGAGCAGATAGACGGCGCGCTCCTTGCCTTTGGCCTTGATTCGCACCGAGTAGAGCGGGCTGATCGTGGCCCCGGCCAGAGAAGGAACGACGTTGACCGAGATCTGTTTGGATAGCGACCCGGGCGGCTCACCTGCCCGCTGTGCCACCCGGTCGGCAAGCTGGTCACTCTTGAGTATGGAGTCGACCGTAACCTGGGCGCCGCTATAGCCCGCCGCCCTTGTCGTCACGACATCGAGAGCCGTCACCGTCGCCTGGGCCTCGTCCTTGTACGAGTAGCGGTCGTAAATGACTCCGGCGCCAACCGATATCAGGATCAGCGCCAGCGCGAGATACCAGAGTCGCCTCAACGTCGCCATGAACGTGCTTGTATCCATCTCTCCCTCTCTCTCTAAAGAACCAGTCGTCGCTCATTGATGCTGCTGTAGATCAGGGTCGCCAGAGCCACGCTGTCTTGCGCCACGTAAGCGGCGACCTTGGCGGGCGGCAAGCTTCCCCGGATGCCCCTCACGGTCCCGAACGTGAAGGCGTAGGGGAGTGCCAGCAGGAGAGTCGCGAGGCGCCAGGGGCTTAGGCTCACTCCGATGACCGCCAGATCAAAAAATAGGTGCAGGGGACGCACCCACATCCCCAGAAAAAGGTTTCGGCGGCTCTCCGGATATCGCCGCACCTTGGCCGGCCAATACGTGAAGCGAGTGGGCCAGAGGATCCACTTCAAGGGCTCCATCGCAATCACCTGGTGATCGACCTGCGCGTCGGGCGCGAAAACCGATTTCCAGCCGTCTGCAGCGACTCGCCAACCGAGGTCGGCGTCCTCCCAGTACGAGGCGGTGGGATCGAACCGGTGGCCGGCCAGCGCCTCGCGTCGATAGACGATGTTGGAGGTCGAGAAGGAACCGTCCAGGTGGCGGGTGACGATGAAGTGCGAGAAGAACGGGACCGAAGGCCGCGCGGGCTCGGTTCTGCCCTGCACCATGCCGACGTCCGACCGGTCGAATCGCTTCAATGCTTCCCGCAGCCAGCTCCTGGCCGGCACGCAATCGCTGTCAGTGAAGGCCACGAAGCGACCGGCGGCGAGCTCGATCCCGAGGTTCCGGCTGCGGGCCGGGGTACCCGCTCCGCGGAGTCGCACGTAAGTCAGGGCATGCGTCGCCCATTCCACCGCCCGATTCATGACCTCGGGGGTCTCGTCCGTCGAACCGTTGTCGCACACGATCAGCTCGATGAGGTCCTCGACATCCTGGGCCAGGATCGCGTCGACTGCCTGAGCCAACATCGGAGCGTGGTTCCGTGTTGGGATCACAACTGAAATCAATGGCTTGGCATCAGAAGATTTCGATCTGATCACGTACTCGATTGGATCCATTGCATCCGAGCTCACAGCACAAGCCTCCTGGCGGTCACGCTTCCCATCAGCAGCGCCACCGAAAGAGCGAAGTACCGGTACAGCGTCAGCAAGAACACGGCGCCGGCCAGGTCGATGCGTCCTCTTCTGACCCTCGGCCAGACGAGGTGAAACACCATCCATGCCCAGGGCACCGCGAACATGATCAGCAGCCACTGCCGGGTGAGCGCAGCCGCCGCTACTCCCAGCCAGGCCACGTGAAAGAAGAAATGGTCCTTGCCGCCGAAATAGCGGTGCCAAAGAAGCGTTTCCCTGAGCTCGGGAATCCTTCGCACGAGCATGGGAATCGACCTGTACAGCATGGGCCGCAGCATCCACTGGCCAAGAGAGAGGGGTAGAGCCTGGTGGTGCACCTCGGTCCGGATGTTGAAGACTGCGCGTGCGCCTGTGCGCTTGAGTCGCCACGCGAGGTCAGTGTCCTCACCTCCAACGACTCCGCCCCACGCGTAGATGCCTAGCCTCTCATCGAAGCCGCCAACCGCCTCGAAGGCGGCCCGCCGGACAATGAGATTCGCGGTTGGATAGAGCCCGTCGTCGCGGGTCGCCGCGCCTATCTGCTGGTCCAGGAAGCTCGGCTCCTGGACGGTGATCGGGCCGCATACGATCCCCGCGCCGTCGTCCAGGCTCTGCACGCCGCTGCTGAGCCAGGTGGGTCGAGGGATGCAATCGCTGTCGGTGAAGGCGAGGACCTCGCCGCGTGCACGCGCCGCACCGTAGTTGCGGGATGCCGCGGGTCCCCGGTTGTCCTTGACGAAATAGCGCAGGCTCAGCGTCGCTTTTGTCTGCCAGTCCTGCATGAGAGCTGCCGTGCCGTCGGTGGACGAGTTGTCGACGACGATGACCTCGAAGCTTTCGCGACCCAAGTCCTGACGTTCGAGGGCCTCGAGCAGAGTAGGCAAAGTCGAAGCGCGGTTGCGAGTAGGAACGATCACAGCGACCCTCGGCACCGAGTCGGGCTCGTGCGCTGCCTTCACGCCTGCGGACACCTCGACCTCAGTACTGGACAAGCGAGCCCTCCAGCTTGGCCTGCCGCAGTGCAAGCCTGAATCCCATGAGTGCCAGCGGTCCCACGACCAGGCACGTCCCCGCAAGCACCATAAGCGGCATCACCAACGTGCCGAGGCTGGCCCCTTGCAGGGCTTGACGGACGCCGGCCAGGCCTTCAGTAAAGGGCAGTGCCATCGCCAGTGGTTGAACCCAGGTCGGCAACAGGGTGGTCGGAAAGAGAACCCCACCCAGGATCCAGTTGGCGCCGATGAATGCGGCGACCGCCGGCTCGCCTCGCTTGATCTTCAGGACGAAGGCTGCAGCCAGCACTCCATACAGGGCGCATGGCACGCTGGCCACAATCAGCACAAGCAGCACGCCGGGAACGTTGGCGTGGTGCCAGTAGCCGAACACCACAACCGCCACGCCGACGTAAACGGTGCATCGAACCAGGGTCAGCGCGACCCGGAACACGCTCGAACCCAAGATCAGTGTGGAGATCCGAATTCGGCTCAAGAGGAGCGGCTCGAGAGTGCCGTTGACCTGCGATTCACGAAGCGATTCTTGAAACCCGAGAAAGGTCTGGGAGAAGACTTCGCCGAACACGTAGCCGGCCAGGAGGAATGAGAAGTAGTCGGCGGCCTGGCCACCGAAGCGGCTGGGGTCGCTGCCCATGAAATGGCTTACGAAATAGATCAGGACGAGAATCGTGAAGATGCTTCCCACTTGCGCTAGGACCGCCGTTCTGTAGCTCAACCAGATCAGGAGATCCCGGCGCAGCATGGCTGTGATGGCACTCAATTCGCGACCACCTCGAGCGGCGCCACCCGCCGCTGCCTGACCACCTGGCGGAAGACCTGGTCCAAGGTCGGCTCCAACCGCGTGCAACTCCGGATGTCGATCCCGCGGTCGACCAGGTACCGAATGACCAGGGCGAGAACGGCGTTGCGAGGGCTGATCGCAATATCGAGGTCGTGGAAACCGCCGGCAGTCGACCTGGTCTCGACTTTGAGCACTCCCGGGATGGCGGCCAATCCATCCAGCCATCCGTGTCCGGTGCCCGCCACGTGCAGGCGATAGGCGACGTCTTCGACGATTCGTGCACGGAGCTCGGAAACGGTGCCGGTGAAGACGTTCGTTCCCCCGTCGATCAGTGTCAGCCGGTTGCAGAGATCCTCGGCCTCGCCCATAAGGTTGGTCGCCAGAAGAACAGTTCGATGCCCGTCGGCGACTCTTTCTCGGACCAGGCGTTGGATGTCATCGGCGGCAAGCGGATCGAGCATTCGGCTTGGCTCGTCCATGAGAAGGATCGTCGGGTCGTTGATCAGGCCGCGCGCGATGGCTGCGCGCTGCTTCATGCCGGAGGAGAAGGCATACATGCGAGTGCCCAGGTCTGCCTCCAGGCCGACGAGCTCGGCCAGTTCTTCGATGCGGACTTCGGCGAGACGGCCGCTCATGCCAAACAGCCGCGCGTAGAAACGCAGGTTTTCCTGCAGCGACAATCGCCAGTAGAAGCTGCGCTCGTCCCCGTAAACCATGTTCACGGTCTTCAGGGCGTCGCGACGGAAGCGGATCGCATCGATGCCGTCGATCAAGACCTGCCCGCCGTCCGGCAGGATCAGCCCTGTCACGATCTTGAACAGAGTGGTCTTGCCGGCGCCATTGGGTCCGATGACACCGAAGATCTCCCCTTTTCTGATACTGAGATTCACTCCCGCGAGGGCCTTTTTCGTGACATGCCTCGCGCCCGGCAGGAGGCTTCTCCACCCCTGTGCGGGATGGAAGGTCTTAGTCAGATCCTGGACTTCGATCACGCCGCTCATGGGATTCTCGTGGCAGCTCCGGTTAGAGTTGCCACATAGCAGTCGCGCCAACCCGGAAATAGCCGCTTCGCCTGATGAACCGCCACCGCGCGGAGCCACTCGGCTAGCGCCATCGGCTGGCTCGAAATCGTTGCCGTCCGGCTGATCACGTGGTTGCCCCGCGTGACTTTCAGGCCGGCTTGCCTGGAAGCGGAAAATATTTCGGGGACGGTGACGGTCCGAGTCGCCGGCAGAAGGGGCCAGCTCAGAGAGGCCAATGCAGGCTGCAGCACCTTGCGGCCAGGACGTGGCAGGCGGACGGCGACCAAGAGCACGCCATCCTGCTTCAGGCAGTTCGCCAAGGTCGAAAGGACGGCCGTCGGATCTTCACCTGCAGCCTCAAGCACGAAAGGCATGACAATCAGGTCGTAACCGCCGACCGGCGCCGGCGCCGCCAGCAGCTCATCCAACGCCGCTGACTTCACCGCTTGCTCTCGAAGCTGCGGGCTGAAGATGGCATGGGGCACCTGCCAGATGTCCGCGTCATATCCCAACTTAATAAGGACGCGTGCAAGGGTCTCGTTGGGGCAGATCAAAAGCAGCTTGCCCGCACCCTTGACGGCCACGGCTCTACGCACCAGCTCAGCGACCAGGGGCTCGGTCCACTTAAGATGGAAATAGACCCTGTCGGTGACGGCAAGCGAGTCCATCACCGGGTCAATCGTCGCGCCCACGTCTGACCTGCCTCGTGGAAGGGTGACCACTGACGTCATCGCGATCTCTCAAAGGCCGGGTCTTGCTCAGCGACTTGCGCCCGGGAAACTGATCCGCTGGACGCGGCCTCGAGCAGGCGCTCCTCCTCCATCCCAACCCGTTCCAGGCTCCACTGACTCGCCCACTCGCGGCACCGCTGTGAAGTCTGGGTTCGGCTGGACAGATCGATTGCATTGAGAATCGCCTCGGCAAGCCGGTCGGCCATAGCCGGACTCTCCAGGTCGGATGAATGCATGATCGGGATCGTGGCTCCAACGTCAGGGTGGGTCACGATCTCGGACGGGCCACCGCTCGCGCCAGCAATCACTGGTGTGCCGCAAGCAAGGGATTCGGTCAGTACCATCCCGAAGGCCTCATCGAGAGAGGGAAGGACAGTAACTGCCGCTTCTGAGTACCACGCCGGTAGGTCGTCGAGGTCGCCCGGCCCTCGCAGCTCGATGGCGGCTCTCGCCCCGGCGTCTTCCACGAGGTCGAGGTTGACGACGCTCTCGTAACCGAATTCGAAGGGCAGCCACCCGACTGGTCCGATAGGGCCGCCTAGGACGAGGACCGCGCGCGGGCATTCGCGATGTACGCGATTCCACGCCCGCAGCAGAAGGCCGCCACCCTTGCGTGCGTCGGCGAGGTCGCCCGGAAAGAAGACTATCGGGTCCGACCGTTTCTTCCCTCGGTTCGGCCTGAAGAAGTTCATGTCGACGGGGGGCGGCAGGAAGGCGGACGGACGGGCGAACTGTGTTTCGACTGAATCGACGATGGCCCGTGATACTCCGGCGAGGACAGCGGCGCTTCGCGCTTGGCGCTTCAATGCCTTGTGATCGGTCCAGTCCGCATTCAAGACGAAGTGCAGAAGGTAAGGAGTGCCGGTCATCGTACGGAGAAGGGGCGCCGCCAGCAGGTAAGCACAATGAAAGGTGTGCATCACGTCGGGTCGCTCCGCCTGGAGGAGCTTGGCTGCCTGAAGCCCGAAAACGTGCATCGACAGCAGTGGTGTGTAGTGCCACAACAAGGGGTGGGCGAGCTGAGGTAAGTAGGTGATCCTCACCCCGTCTTCTTTGGTGGTGCGCCCGCGCCCTGGAGTGCTGGTGATCACATGTACGTCGTGCCCTTTGCGCGCGAGGAATCCCGCCAGGTCGTGGATGCAGCGTTCAACGCCGCGGCGGGCATAGGGCCAGTACGTGTAATACGGAAACGCGATCCTCATCCAGCTGCCTGCGCTGCTGTTTGAGGCGCGCGGCCTGTCAGGACAACCCTGTCCAGGTGTCCTGTGCTTTGAGTGCTCCCGAGGCCCAGGCGCCCGATTTCCTGAATTTCCTGGAGACCGGCGACCTCCAGCATCCGGACCAACGTTCGTGTGTTCGGAGACCACCACAGGAGTGGTCCCTCGCCGCCACGAAACTCAGTCACGCAGGTGTCGTATCGCTCGAGGTCGGGGTTGTAGATATCGGCAAGCACAACTCTTCCGCGGCAGACAGAGGCGACTCGTTCCAGTGCCAGCTGCGGATTACGAAGATGGATGAGAAGGTCGCTGATGAAGATGAAATCGAACCGACCGAGGCGTTCCGGCGAAAGGTCGTACACGTTGCAGACGACCCTCTTCACCTTGGAGTGCAGTGCTTCATGGGCCAACCGAAAACCTTCGCCCAATGCGACGGTGTCGAAGCCGTCTTTAAGCTCCGGCAGGCGCCGCAGAGGGATGTCGCAATCACGCAGGCTTGCGACGTCGAGCGCGACCACCTCGGCGGCGCCGCGGCGCTCCATCTCGAAGGCCCAGAAACCATCCCAGGTGGCGACATCGAGGCAGCGCAGCCCTTGAAGCGATGCGGGCAGCTGGTAGCGATCCACGTGTTGGCGATGGTCCATGAATCCGGGGGTAACCACTCCCTGGCCGAGGTCGATGGTGTGGTACCAACGGACCTGGTTGACGTTTTGAATCAGCATGCGTAGCTCAGGCTGCGCTTCGCGTGGCACTGCAAGGTTTGGCACCGGCAGCTCAGGCGATCCCGCGGTTTGATTGGTGCGCCACACGCGATGCAGCGCCATCCGGATGGGCCGTACCACGCTGCGGTAAAAACCAGAGCCCGCGACCCGGCCTGCGGTGTTGCCAGGCAGGGTCGCGCCGACCTCCAGCCAACCGATTCGGATCCGCATGGTCCGGCGGACGGCGGTGCTCATCGGCTTGACCCAGCGTGCGAAAGCGCCGGTGCCATCTCCTGCGAAGTTCCAGCCGTGCGTGGGGCCTGATCGCCGGTGCCAGGTTGGCCGGCTTTCGCCCTCAGGATGACCTTCGCCGCTCGATTCACAACCGCAACGCCATCGCTGTTCACGCCCCGTGCCGGCCACACGAAGCGCGCCAGTTCCTGAGCCGCGTCGAAGCCGGCCGCGACGATCATCTCCTTGAGGGCATTCGTGTTCGGCACCCACCACGCGCTGGGCGCTGGACCACCTTTGAACTCGAGCAGCCGCGCGTCGCCGAAGACTTCCAGGGCCGGGCTGTAGACCTCCGCGATTAAGACCTCGCCGCGCGTGACTCCGAAAACGCGCTCGAGGGCCAGCTCGGGATCGCGCAGATGAGCGAGCACGTCGCTGATCAGCACCAGGTCGAACTTGCCGAAACGCTCAGCCGAAAGCTCATACACGCTGCAGGTCTCCCGACGCACAATCGATCGGAGCAGGCGATGAGCGAGCTGGAAGCAGTCGCCCATGGTCTGATCCGTTGGCATTAATCCGCCGGACTCAGCTCGCATATCCCACTGATCCCAGGCCGCGACGTCGGTGGCTACTACCTCGGCGGCGCCGCGGCGCTCCATCTCGAAAGCCCAGAAGCCATCCAGGCTGCCTACGTCCAGACACCGCAGTCCATCGAGCGACTCTGGAAGCTGATAGAGGTCGACGAAGGGCCGGTGGTCGGTCATCCCGGGGGTCACCAGGCCGTTGCCGAGGTCGATCGTGTGATACCAGGACAACCGCCGTATCGACTGAACCGCGCTCTGAAGCTCAGGATCCGAAGGCTGTGTCCGTCCTGGAAGGGCCGCCGGCGCGGCCATGACCGGAACCGACTCGACCTGCGGGTCGGCGCCATGTTTCCGGAGCATTCGAGCTACGGTCCGGCCCACGCCACCGTACAACCTGGAACTTCGCAGCCGGTCGGCTTTCTCCGCCGGCATGGCCACCATCAGCTCCAGACTGCCCACACGAACGCGCCACTCTCGATTCAGTCTCACGCTCGGATCACGAGGAAGTCGTCTCCACCAACTTGTACCGCTGCTTCAGCCAGCGGGGCAGACGCTCACCGTTGGCAGGGCTCTTGGTCGCCATTTCAGTGGAATACGGCACCCACTGCTGGTCCAGCTCCTGCTGATCCTTCTGCGTATCCATCGAACGCCAGAAGCCACCGTGTCGATAGGCGCGTAGGCGCCGCGCTCGCGCCAGCTCAGGGAGCACATCGCGCTCCAGGTTGTCGCCCTGAGCCGAAAGCAGCGCATCGCGGTCGAAGACGAAGAAGCCCGCGTTGATCCAGTGCTCTGGCAACGTTGGCTTCTCGACGAACTGCGTGATTCGATCGTCCTCGTCGGAAAGCAGAATTCCGTACTGAGAGCGCAGTGGAACTGTGGTCACACTGGCTCCGTCGCCGTGCGACTCGTGGAAGCTCACCAATTCATGCAGATCGACGTCGGCCAGGCCGTCGCAGTAGGTGGCATGGAAGCGGTCGCCAACCGCATCCAAGCAACGAAAGATGCGCGTCCCCGTGTCTGCCGCTTCCCCAGTGTCGATGCACTGGACCTTCCAGCCGCGCCGATGCCGGAAATAGTCGACCAGGTCCTCCTGGCGGTAGCCCATAGCGAGGACGAACTCGTCGAAACCTTGCGATGCGTAGATCCGCATAACCTGCTCGACGACTGGCACTCCAGCCACCGGCATCATGGCCTTGGGTATGTACTGCGTGGACGGATGAGCTCGTGTGCCCTTGCCACCGCAGAGGATCAAGACTTTCATTCAGTAGGCCCCCTTACCACTGACAACCACCGGGATCGTCTTGGCCAGAATTCGCAAGTCGAGCCAGAGCGACCATTGACGCGTGTACCTGATGTCGAGTCCGACCATCTGCTCGTACTGCAGCAAGCTGCGTCCGCTCACCTGCCAGAGCCCAGTCATGCCTGGCGGGAATTTCAGGCGTCGCGACTGACTCATGTAGTCCGCCTCGACCTCGTGCAGGAAAGGGGGCCGCGGCCCGACCAGACTCATCTCTCCGCGCAGCACGTTTAGGAGTTGTGGCAGCTCGTCGACGCTCATGCGCCGTAGATGCCTGCCGACACGCGTTCGCCGCGGGTCATTGCGGAGCTTGAAGATCGGTCCATCGACGTGACTGAGATGCAGAAGGTCATCCCGTAGGCTCTCAGCGTTGTGGACCATCGATCGGAACTTGAGCAGCGTGAAGATGCGGCCGTGCTGGCCAACTCGAGGCTGGCGTACCAGGACAGGGCCGTCCGAATCCAACTTGATCAGGACAGCCACTGCCACCATCACCGGGGCGCAGAGCAAGAGCAGCGAAATGGCGCCCACCGCGTCCATCGAGCGCTTTACGCGGAGCTGAAACTTTTCGGATCTGTCGGCGGGAGTTGTGAACAAAAGACCCGGCTTCCGGCGAGCCCCGACCCTCACCGTTGCGGGCATCACTTCACGACCGATCTGCACCGATCTAGCTGCCGCCAGCGCAGACCGTCCGCCGCCTAGTCGAATCCCTCCACTCAAGGTGTCAGGCCCCCCCAATCCACCTACTGCGTTGCTTCGTGTAGTGGGCGCCGCGCCCAGTCCAAAGTCTGGGATCGCTGGCGACGCGGTCCGTAACAGTTCGGTACCAGCCGCTTGTCGGACGGTTACTTTGTTACCGACCGAGGCAGGTGGCGACCCATTGGCTGCGATTCGCTTCTTGAAACGTTGAGCGCCGTCTGAGATCAACCTTGGTCGGCTATGCCGGACTTTGGGTGCCGGCGATAGTGCGGTTTCGTGTTCGGCAACAGTCTTGTTCCCTCGGCTGTTTAATCTCGAAACGGCGCGTCGGGGTGATTCTTCTTCGCACCAAGGCGGTACACAATGGCGATAGCTGTGAGGAATCAATCAGTTCAACCCATGCAGTCCTCCGCGACCTCACCGTATGGACTTCCCCTGGTTTCGGTAATCGTTCCTACCCGGAACCGAGCAGCGACGCTGCGGCATCTGATGCTTGCCCTCGGGGACCAGACATATCCGAAGGACCGCATCGAGCTCGTGGTGGTGGACAACGATTCGGCAGACGACACCCAGGCCGTTTTCGAGGACTTGCGAAGCGGGCTGCCATTTAAGGCCACCTTCATTCGTCAGAAGGACCGGGGCCCGGCGGGCGCACGCAACACCGGTGCCGCCGCTGCGCGAGGAGAGATACTCGCGTTCACCGACAGCGATTGCATTCCATGTGAGGGCTGGATCACTGAAGGGGTTGCTGCCATGAGCGCAGGCGCCGGGGTCGTCGCCGGCAGCATCCAGCCAATCGGTCCCGTCGGGCTTCTCTGGAAACAGGTACCCGACCGGGGGCACGACGATGGAATCTATCCGACCGCGAACCTCTTCACCCGCAAGGCCGACTTCCATAGATTGGGTGGCTTCGACGAGCGCTACGGAGTTTATCCCTGGGGTGGATTGATGGGCGGCGAAGATACGGAGCTCGCGTGGCGATTGCGCCGGGCGGGGGCGTCGGCGGCATTTGCGGGGGCCGCCCTCGTCGAGCATCAGTCCACCCGCACGACGCCCCGGGCATGGCTGCTGTCACCTCTTGCGATGCAGGTCCTGCCGAAGCTCGTCCGCGACATCCCGGAGCTCCGGCGAACCTACCTGTGGCGCGGTTACTTCGCGAGCCGCAGTCACTTCTTGTTCGATGTGCTCATCCTTGGCGGGCTGGCCGCGGCACTCTCGAGCTGGTGGGAGATTGCAGTGCTTGCAGCTTTACCATGGCTTTTCGCGATGCATCCGGCACTGTTTGCATATCTGCGGCGCGGCCGGCCGGACCGCGCGTTCGTAGTCCTTGGGTTGCTTGGGTATGCATACGCCGGCTCGTTGCTGGTGCTGCTGGTCGCCAGTTTCCGCTATTGGAGGCTGGTTCTCTGACCAGGCTGGCGAGCGGTCAGGCCGAAGGCGAGATGGACAGCAGCTCCGCCTCCTGATCGCGGCGTCCAGCGATTTCGCCACCAGTGCGGAATGCCTCGAATCGGTAGCCTCGACCGCGGACCGCGCGTATACGCTCTGCGCCTCGGAGGTGCGGATTGATCTTCGCCCGAATCCGCTGGACGCAGACATCCACGGCTTTGGGCGTAACCATGAACTCCTTGCCCCAGGCCAGCCGCATGAGCTGCTGGCGGCTTAGGACCCGGTCCGGTTGGTACATCAATGCATGAAGCAAAGAGACCTCCCTCGGCGTCAGGGCGATCTCGGCGCCGTTGACCACGGCACGCATTTGGCTCAGGTTCAAGGCAATCTCCCCGGCTATGACCGAGTTGTCGGATCTATCCAGTTCCCGAGGCCGCTGTGCGCGGCGAAGCAGCGACTGTACTCGTGCCAGAAAGTGCCGCGGCGAAACCGGCTTGGACATGTAGTCGTCCGCCGTGCTCAGCCCGCGCAGTACCTGTTCCTCGTCGCGGTTGTCGGACACGATGATCAGACATGTGTGAGGGTGCAGTTTTTGGATCTGCCGGCAGAGTCGGTAACCGTCGTGTTCTTTCAGACCTGTTTCCACGATCGCGAGATCCACGACCCTGGCCTGAAGCATCTGCAAAGCCGAGATCGGCTCCAGGGCAGTGAGGACGTCATGCCGGTCGCGCTTGAGTAGGAACGTGTGGAGGTCGAGGTAGAGTTGGTCGTCGTCGACCAGGAGGACTGTTGCCATCTATTTGTCCAGAGCCGCCCGCACCAAGGGAGTGCCCATGAGCGCAGTCATGACTGCCGGTGCGACGGCCTTTGCACCCCAACGATTCAAGTGGACGGGATCGGCCCATAGAGCGTCATCCATAGCCACTGCATGAAGAAGGCTGATCATCGGCACATTCAGCGACACCGACAGCTCTCCAGCGGCGCGCTCGAATTTTGCGTAAGCAGAGGCTCGATCCTCGATCACATCACGCGAGGGATAGACCATGAAAAGGATCTCGCTGCCCCCTGACCGGATTAGCTGCACCGAGCTCCGGATGTGCGCAGCTTCGCGGCTGGACATGCGGTAATCCGGAAGCCACTGGCGATACTGGCCGATCACGGTCTCTTTGGTCTTGTAGTCGAATGTGGTGGTGGCCAACGTGTGGGCCAGCTCGTCGCAAACTGCGCGGAGCTCCCCCGGCACCTTCGGAAGATGACCCTCCAGCCAGCGCACAGCGCGACACTTGAGCGCGGTGCTGATGGTCGGCGTAGTTCGGAAGTAAGGGACCAACCAGTCCCTGAGCAGCGCGCCCCTCGAGGCATCAACTGTCACCGCGAGACGCATGTAGCCGGCATCGATGGGATCCGACAGCTGGAACAGGTCCGATGTGGGATCCCATCCGTTCTCGTGGAACGCATTAGAGGTAACCGGATTGAGTGGAAAGACGATCAAGCGCGGGTGCCTGGGCAGACTCATCACCCGGTAAGTCAGGGCCTCGAGGAAATCGGGGCCTTCCGCGCGCGCTGATATCTTGCCAACCTCGATTCGCCGTCCGGCGCTTTTCGACAACAGGTTCGCGATTTCGCTGGTGTCGATGTCGAGCTCGGTCTGGGAATCGCCGACAAACAGCACCTCAGGCACCACGTTCTGAGCGATGTAGGCATGCCATTGAGTAGCGACATCGGTGCCCTGTGAGAGCTCGGTGTTGAGCGGGTAGTAGGCAGCGACAGCCGCGAACTGACCGCCCAGCAGCATGAAGGCCAGCGCGACCAGACCCAGGCCTGCGTACCGTCGGAGTTTTGGACGATCGGGCGGGCCGGCCTGAGTGGGAGGGGCACCCGAGGCGCGGCTGGTCAGCGGGATTCCGGCGCGATCCAGCAGTAGGTGCGGCTCGGGTGACGATTGGGAAGAGGAGGCTTCAGTCGAACCTTGTTCCACGCGGCTGGCGAGTTTGCTGACCCAGGCGCGCCGAAATAGCAATACGTTCCAGGCAAAGTCCCCCCTCAAAAACCGTCCCCTTCCTAACCGTTTGCCGGGTTCCCCAACCCCGCGGCCCCTGACTGTGACTATTGTTACATGGAAGTTACGCTTAGTAGACGAAACCGTTAACTGCTTTGCTCGCATATGCTCCCAGCGATGGTCGGTGATGTGGTCGGGCGGAACATTGATCCGGCTGCCAGCGCGAAGATGGTGGACCGACCGGCTGTCTCAGGGCAGGCGTCAGAAGACCCCGCGCAGCCATTTGTGACCGTCGTAATCCCGACCCGCGACCGCCGTGACCTACTGGAAAAGGGTTTGCTGGCCCTCAGCCGGCAAAACTATCCGACGCATCGGTTCGAGGTCATCGTCGTCGACAACCACTCGTCCGATGGCACACAAGAGATGGTGGAGCGCGTGACGCGCGACACCGGCCTGAACCTCATGTGTGAGCAGGGGCCGAATCGGGGGCCGGCGCCTTCACGCAACGTGGGCGCGCGTATGGCGAAGGGAGAGATTCTGGCCTTCACCGACAGCGACTGCGCTCCAGCTCCGGGCTGGCTCCGGGCCGGCGTCGAGACTCTCGTCCGAAATCCCGACGTCGGCGTGGTGTCGGGTCCCGTCCGGCTGCCCTGCGATTGGTCAGACGTGCCGTTCTTCTCGCACTACCTTTCCATCGAAGCCGAGACGTTCCGGTTCGAGACAGCCAACGTCTTCTACAGGAAGTCAGACTTCTGGGCGGCCGGTGGCTTCCCTGAGCTCTATTCCTCCGAACTCCTGGGCACGATCCAGGGGGGTGACGACGTCGAGATGGGGTGGATGATACGGCGTCGCGGATACGGCAGCGCCTTCGTGAGGGAGGCGTCGGTAGTACACGCTGTTCAGCCGATCAATTGGAGGCGCTGGTTCGCCCAGCCTCTGGCTTTCTTCCCCCTGGGTCTGATCCTGCGGCGCTGCCCGGAGCTGCGCAGCACATTGCGATGGCGCATGTTCCTCACCCTGGCGGCCGCGGACAGATTCAAGCTTCTGCTGGCGGGTGTGGCGCTCAGCTTCCTCCATCCGGTTGCGCTCCTACTTGCCCTGCCCTTCCTTTCATATTTCGTCAACCCGTACCCAGACGACGTCAAGCACCCGAGCCGCTGGCCGGCGCTCCTCCTTAAGGTGGCCGCTTGGACGATTTTCAATGTGATCCTCACCGTTGTACTGCTCGCCTCGACCATTCGCTATCGGCGAGTGATCCTTTAGTCGAGAGACATAGCGGGCACATTGCGCCGTAGAAAGGCATGAGGCACTAGGATTCCTCGGAGTCGGTCTGGGCGGGGGAAAGAGGCGGCTTCTGGTCATGGGATGGGAGGGAAATGTCGATATCCAAGTCGAAGATTCGTCCGGTGGTGGTTACCGGTGCGCGTGGCTTCATCGGCCGAGAGCTTGCTGCCGCGATGCAGTCTTCAGGATCCCCCGTCATCGGTACAACACGAGGTCCTGGAGGCGCCTGCTTCAGCCGAATCGACAGCGTTCAGATCGATCTACAACATGTCGACCTTGGCTCACTCGATGCTGTACGCGAGCTGATCGGCCGAGCCGAGCCGAAAGTCATCTTTCACCTCTCGGGCCTGGCGCGCCCGGATCGGGCTCGAGAGGATCCGTTGCAGGCCTTCGAGGCGAACACCCGCGCGGTGTGGACCCTAATGGAAGGTATCCGGACGACAACTCCCAACACGACTCTGGTCATGGTGACTACGGCCGAGCAGGCAGGTCGACGCATGGACCACTCGCATCCGTACGTTGCATCGAAGCTCGCAGCGGAGGCTGTGGCTTCCAGCTACGCCACGACCTACGGCCTGGGCGTGTCGGTCGCGAGGCTCAGCCACGTATACGGTCCTGACGACGACGAGGAGCGCTTGGTCACGGCGATCGTTGCGGCGAAGGTCGCACGCCGTCAATTGAAGTTGAAGGAACCCAAGCGGCTGTTCGACCTCCTGTTCATCGAGGACGCAGTCGCCGGACTGACTGCAGTGGCTCAGGCCACGGTGATGGGTGAGTTCAAGGCATTCAGCATTACCGCCGGCACTTTCGTGTCCGGTGAGCAGGTCGCGGCACTGGTGTCGCGATTGGACGATGGGGCTGGCGTTTCGAGGGAGTCTGCAAGCAACCCGGATCCTGGTCCCTCAGCTGAGCATCCACCGGCATGGCGTCCCCGGGTATCGCTTTCCACTGGGCTGGCCGCCACGATCGCGTGGCACCGTGATCGCCTCCGCGAGCGTCAGCATGCCTGAGTTCGAGGGCTACTTCCGCGGACGCCGGGTGCTCGTCACCGGCGACTCCGGTTTCAAGGGATCCTGGCTTTGCCTCTGGCTCGCCGAGCTCGGCGCCGATGTCGCCGGTTACTCGCTGCCGCCACCCGCGAACCGTCCCAGCAATTTCAAGATCTCCGGGATCGGCGATCTCATCCGGCACGTAGACGGTGACGTCAGAGACCTGACCAGCCTGATCCGCCTGTTTCACGACCACCGTCCCGAGGTAGTCTTCCATCTGGCCGCCCAGCCTCTAGTTCCGGCGTCCTACGAATACCCGGTCGAGACCTTCACCATCAACGTGATCGGCAGCGTCCACCTGCTCGAAGCGGTGCGGCAGACTGGGTCGGCGACCTCAGTCGTCATGGTGACTAGCGACAAGTCATACCGCAACAAGGAGTGGGTCTGGGGCTATCGCGAGACCGATGAGCTTGGTGGCGATGATCCCTACAGCGCCAGCAAAGCCAGTGCTGAGATCGCCATCGCCTCCTATAGGCACGGACTGGAACGCGTATGGCCGCTAAACATCCGGCCGGCAATAGCGTCGGCCAGGGCAGGCAACGTAATCGGCGGAGGGGACTGGTCTCCCGACCGCCTGGTTCCCGATCTTGTGCGTTCGGTCGAGAAGGGAGAACCCGTCCAGCTTCGCAAGCCCTCGGCCACTCGGCCCTGGCAGCACGTGCTCGAGCCGCTGAGCGGATATCTCTGGCTGGCTCGCAAGCTAGCCAGCGGCGGAGAGGTTTACCGGTCGGCTTGGAACTTCGCGCCTTCGGCCGAGGCGCCGTTGCCGGTCCAGGACCTGGCAGAGCGGTTTCTCAAGTGTTGGGGTCCGACGTCAAGCACCTTGCAGTTGCCTGATGAAACCGAGGCCGATGCCAAGGAGTCAACTCTGCTGCGTCTCAACTCGGACAAGGCGCTGCACGTACTTGGCTGGCGAAATACCTGGAATGCGGACGAGATGATCGCCGCCACCGCGGACTGGTATCGCACTTACTCGCAGCAACCTGAGGGCGACCTGAAAGAGCTGAGCCATCGGCAGATCGAACTCTTTGTCACGCAGGCACGAGAGCGAGGGCTGTCTTGGGCGCTGTGACCCTCTCCGCAGGACCGTTCGAGTGCCGGCTCTGCGAGCACGACCAGGCGCATGTCCTCCTGGACCTTGGGCTCTTGCCTCTCGCCAACGACTTCGTGCAATCGCCCGACGACGACACGGACCGCCAGACCGAGCCCGTGGTTCTCGTGATGTGCGAAGAATGCAAGCTCCTGCAGCTGCGCGACCTGGTTCCACCACGCCGCATGTTCGAGACGTACCTCTGGACGTCGTCGTCGTCTGAAGCAGCGAAGGCGCACGCTCAATCGTTCGCGCGCATGGTCGCCGGTCGCTACCCAGTGGGCGACCATCCCTTCCTGGTCGAGGTTGCCAGCAATGACGGACTCCTCCTGCGCAGCATGAAGGCCGAGGGTTACCGGGTCCTCGGCGTCGACCCGTCGAACCTGGCCGACGAAGCGACCGCGTCGGGGGTACCAACGATGCGGGCCTTCTTTGCCGAAGATGCCGCCCGCCGGATCGTCGAGGAGCATGGGCAGGCTGACGTGGTGGTGGCTCGGAACGTGATCGGCCACGTAGCCAACTTGCGCGGCCTCCTTGCAGGCCTCCGCAAGCTGCTGCGGCCCGAAGGCGCCTTGATCGTGGAGAGCCCTTACGCGCACGGCCTGCGCAGTGAGCTGCAGTACGACACCATCTTCCACGAGCACGTGTCGTACCTCACGATGACGACGCTCGCTGAGGCGCTCAGAAGGTACGGGCTGGTGGCGACCGACACCACCTTCGTGCCGATGAACGGCGGATCCTTTCTCTGTCACGCGCACCGCACCGATAAGGCGAACTCAGCCCACGGCCTTGACTCAATCCTCGAGCTGGAGCGTGTCTTCGAGCTGAACGAGCCGCGCGGCTGGACATGGTACGCCGCGGCGGTCCAGCAACAGCGTGAGCAGCTGCGGGGTCTCCTCACCAGGCTGACTTCCGAAGGCAACCGGGTGACCGGATACGGCGCGGCGGCAAAGGCGATGACGATGTTCAACTATTGCGACCTGACGCCCGAGCTGGTCATGGTGGTTGCCGACGGCAACCCTCGCAAGCAAGGCCTCTTCTGCCCAGGCGTGCGGATCCCGGTCGTTAGCCCGGAGCAAATGCTCGAGCTGAAGCCCGACTACGTTCTCATCGCCGCCTGGAACTTCACTCAAGAGATCGCTGGCCAGCTGCGTGCCCGTAACTACCCAGGCCAGTTCCTCGTGCCGCTCCCGGTTCCGCGGACGGTGTCGGACTGAAGGTTCGGCCGCCGCGAGCTGGAACTGGATGAATCCGCGGTCGAAAACTCGTTGGCTGCGAAGTTCAAGTCGAGGCGACGACATCGCTCTACCGGACAGTGCAGGTGATCAAAGAGCTCGGCTGTAAGGCGGGCGTTGCCATCAACCCGCAACTCCGCTCAAGGATCTGCGTGAGATCCTGCCGTACATCGATCTCGTCAACGTGATGACGGTCGAGCCCGGATTCGGGGGCCAGAGGTTCATCGCCCACAGCCCGGGATCGGCCGCATCTCGAGCGGCGGGGGAACTTCGCGCGGCAGCTGACCAACCTAGCGGCTGCCTATTGACAGCACAAGCAATCAGCGGATGATTGCCGTGGTCGTCGGTTGTAGGAAGAGGCACTCAATGGGTGAGAGTGGACGCCGTCGGGCTGCATTGGTCATCTGCCTGACACTGGCAGCTGCCATCATCGGCATCTCGGATTCCGTAGCGGCGACTCACGACCAGTTATCGGACGAAGGCGATGTTGGCACTGCGGGTGCGCAATGCCCTCCCGTCGTGAACCCTGTCTCAAGTCCTCACCCAAACGGTACCTACGATGCCTTCTACGGCGTGGCGGCGGTGTCAACTCGCGATGCGTGGGCAGTCGGCCGAACCGATCTCCCCGGTCTCGGAGGTCGTGCGCTAGCGCAGCATTGGGACGGTCAAAGCTGGAAGGGCTTCCCCAATCCGCCAAATCTTCCGTACACCGCTTTGTACGGCGTCGCGGCTCTTGCCACCGACGATGTGTGGGCGGTTGGCGAGAGCGGTGGCACATCTACTGGTGTCTACGTGCAGCACTGGGACGGCGAAGTCTGGCGCGTGATTGCGACGCCGGCACTGAGTTGGGAGGCGGGCCTTACGGCGATCAGCGGCGCGTCTCCAAACGATGTATGGGCCGTCGGTTGGCAAATGCCCGATCGCAAAACCTATCAAACAAACACTCTGATTGAGCATTGGGATGGGAGCGCGTGGGCTATCGTGCCCAGTCCGGACCCGCCCAGCTGGACCCATGCCTCGCTCTCTGGTATCCACGCTCGATCTCAGAACGACGTCTGGGCGGTCGGGTCCAACCTCCAGCCCGAGAAAGCAGCGCTTATCAAACACTGGGACGGAACGACCTGGTCGATAAGCCTTTCGTCGGGAGGCGTCAGCTACACAAGCGTCTCGGCGCGCGTCGCTAACGACGCCTGGGCGGTCGGGCGCACCGTTGATTGGACCTCCTCGGCCATCAGCCATTGGGATGGCACTTCCTGGACCACGACAACGTATCCGGCTCCCGCAAACGCCTTTAGCACGTCACTCCGGAGCGTTGTCGCCTTAGCAAGCGGGGATGTTTGGGTAGCGGGAACTAATGAAGTGAGCGTCTACCGCTACACTCGCCGGACTTTCAGTTTCATTGCAAATTACGACGGCAACGAGTGGACGCATGTCTCGGTGGTGGATTCCACAGTTCTTTCTGGGCTTGCGGCACCCTCGGCAGCCTATCTTTGGGCCGTCGGCTATTCGGCCCCGGATATATCAGTCTTCCCGGGTACTCTGCCCCCCATCGTCACACGGGTTAGCCGAATCTGTCCGATGGCAGTGACGCCCGCGGGCTTCAAGCCGAATGCGGCGCGGGCGTCTCAGGGTGACATGGTTTCGTGGTATGTAGCCCAGGACGCGAGGGCGCACACGATCACGGACGCGTCGGGGTTGGGCTTGTTTGACTCCGGGTGGCGGCAGCCAGGTCAGGCTTTCAATCATGCATTCGTCGCGGCCGGCACCTATCCGATTATCGATTGGGCGACCCAGCGCACGGCCCAGGTCACGGTACCGACGGTTGTGACACCGGTGACTGGAACAAGCTCGACAGTCTTTACCATCAAGTGGGCGGTGAATGATTTGCCATTCGGTACTGCCGCAGATGTCGAGATCGCGTACTGCAGTTCCGGGCAGGCCTCGTGCGAGCAGAGGTTCAAGCCCTGGAAGACCGGATCGCAGGAATTGCAATCCACTTTTGGCTCTGTCGACTTCGGCTGGCATGGAGCCGGCGCGTACTACTTTCGCGCGCGGCTGCGCGGCGCCTCCGGCAAGACGGGATGGTCTCCTTCTGCGCAGATCACAGTCTCGTGATAGGCCGGCAGTCCGGGCAGGCCTCGTGCGAGCAGAAGTTCGTGCCCTAGAAGACCGGATCGCAGGAACTGCTAATGGCCATGACTCGATCTTGGAGCTGGAACGTGTCTTCGAGCTGAACGAGCCGCGCGGCTGGACGTGGTACGCCGCGGCGGTCTAGCAACAGCGTGAGCAGCTCCGGGGTCTCCTCACCAGGCTGACTTTCCGAAGGCAACCGGGTGACCGGATACGGCGCGGCGGCAAAGGCGATGACGATGTTCAACTATTGCGACCTGACGCCGGCGCTGGTCATGGTGGTTGCCGACGGCAACCCTCGCAAGCAAGGT
>Ga0209011_1000260_pt1 | contig 21799 bp, 22 predicted proteins | sample BlaSpr_A8_OM1_M3_FD_187986 | JGI IMG/M metagenome (GOLD analysis project Ga0209011, IMG submission 187986) | Forest soil microbial communities from Thunder Bay, Ontario, Canada - Black Spruce, Ontario site 2_A8_OM1_M3 (SPAdes) (version 2) | ecosystem: Environmental > Terrestrial > Soil > Boreal... | reverse complement strand
AGCGTGGTCGAGGAGGAGGACGCGATCCTCGCGGACACCGAGGCTCTGATCCGCCGCTTCCACGATCCGGCGCGCGGCTCGATGTGCCGCGTCGTGGTGGCACCGTGCTCGCCGTTCTCGGTGACACCACAGTTGATGCGCGACTCGGCGGAGTTGGCGCGACGTCAGGGCGTGCGGCTGCACACCCACGTTGCCGAGACCCTGGACGAGGAAGCTTTCTGTCTGGAGAAATTTGGAATGCGGCCATTCGAGCTGATGCAGGACCTCGGCTGGACGGGCGATGACGTCTGGTTCGCACACGGCATCCACTTCAACGATGCGGAGGTGGGCCGTGTCGCCAAGAGCCGAACCGGCATCGCGCATTGCCCGTCGAGCAACATGCGTCTAGGCGCGGGCGCCTGCAGGGTCGAGGATCTCGTTCGGGCCGGTGCAAAGGTCGGTCTCGGCGTAGACGGCGCGGCAAGCAACGAGGACTCGAACATTGCGACGGAGATGCATCAGTCCCTGCTCCTGGCGCGTGGGCGCGCGGCGATGCTGGGTCGCGAGGACGCTGCCACCGCGCTGAGCGCTCGGGAAGCCTGGAGTCTGGCGACCATCGGTGGCGCTGCGTGCCTCGGACGAGACGATTGCGGAACCCTTGCAGCCGGGAATTGCGCCGACGTCGCGTTTTTCCGAATGGACGACCTGGCTCATGTGGGAATGGACGATCCAGTGGCCGCGCTGGCGCTCGCTCCACCCGCGCGCGCGGAGGCCGTGGTGGTCAACGGCAAGGTCATCGTCCGCGACCGGCGACTGCTCACCGGTGACGAGGACGCAATCACGCGTGAACTTGCGGCGGAGAGCAAGCGCCTCGCTTCCCTCGCGCGCACGCGTCCATAAAGAGAGCAGACCGGGCCACCACGTTCGCGTCACTGTGCCCTTAGGTGATGCGCACTGCACAGCGACGCTGGCTTTGGTCATGGCGGCCGATGTGATGAGCGTGGGTCGTCGATAGCCTCACGTCCGTGACTGGCGCCAGCCGGCGATAGGCCTCGTCCGGGGCGAAAGCCCAGTCAGAAAGGTGGGGAAGATGGAATTCAGACGTCCGGGCGTTGCTTCATTTGGGCTGATCGCGATCAGCATCGGAATGCTCGCGGTGATCGCGTGTGGTGGCAGCTCAACCACCACCACCTCGAGCGGCACAATCAAGGTTGGCCTTCTGCATTCGCTGAGCGGGACGATGGCTATCAGCGAGGTGTCCGTCAAGGATGCGGAGCTGCTCGCGATCAGCGAGATCAACGCCAAGGGCGGCGTCCTCGGCAAGCAGCTGGTGCCGGTCATCGAGGACGGCGCATCAGACTGGCCGACATTCGCCGAGAAGGCGCAGAAGCTCATCTCAACGGACAAGGTAGCTGTGGTGTTCGGCGGGTGGACTTCGGCCAGCCGCAAGGCGATGCTGCCTGTCTTTGAGAGGAACAAGGCGCTGCTCTACTACCCGGTCCAGTACGAGGGACTCGAGTCGTCGCCCTACATCTACTACACAGGCGCGACCACCAACCAGCAGATCATTCCCGCGCTCGACTACTTGAAGTCTCAGGGCAAGATGAAGATCTACTTGCTGGGTAGCGACTACGTGTTCCCGCGCACCGCCAACAAAGAGATCAAGGCTTACGCGGCGGCAAACGGGATGACCATCCTGGGTGAGCGGTACACCCCGCTTGGCTCAACCGAGTACGGAACGATCGTCAACAAGCTCAAAGCTGCTGCGCCCGATTTCGTCTTCAACACTCTCAACGGCGACAGCAACGTAGCGTTCTTCAAGCAGCTCAAGGCCGCAGGCCTTACCGACAAGACCATGCCGACCATGTCGGTGAGCATCGCCGAGGACGAGGTCCGTGGCGTCGGCGTCGACAACCTGGTCGGCCACCTCGTCGCCTGGAATTACTATCAGACCACCGACAACGCCCAGAACACAGCATTCGTCAAGGCTTACAAGGCGAAGTACGGCGCGACTCGCGTGACCGACGATCCGATCGAAGCCGCCTACGTCCAGGTTTACCTATGGGCGGCCGAGGCCGCAAAAGCGAACTCGGTGGATCCCGAGAAGGTCAAGGCCGCCGCAGGGGGCATCATCTTCAACGCTCCCGAGGGTCTGGTCACTGTGAACGGCGACAACCACCACGTTTCCAAGACAGCCCGCATCGGGATCATCGGGAGCGATGGCCTGATCAAGGAGATCTGGAACTCCGGCAAGCCGATCGAGCCGGACCCGTATCTCAAGTCGTACGCCTGGGCCAAAGGCCTGAGCTGAAATTTGGAAATCTGGGTATCCCAGCTGTTCACCGGCATCAGCCTTGCGTCCATCCTGCTGCTTGTCGCACTTGGCCTGACCTTCACCTTCGGACAGATGAATGTGGTGAATATGGCGCACGGCGAGTTCATCATGGCGGGCGCTTACACGGCTTTCGTGGTGCAGGGGGTGCTGGGCGCCCAACTTCTCAGCATTTCGATACCGGTGGCCTTGGTCCTCGCCTTCGTGGTGGCGGGGGCCATAGGCCTTCTCATGGAGCGAACGATCCTGCGCCGGCTGTACTCTCGTCCGCTCGACACGCTTGTCGTGACATGGGGCGTAAGCCTCATCCTCCAGCAGCTCGCGCGGATGATCTTCGGCGCGCAGAACGTTGAGGTCAAAGCGCCAAGCTGGCTGTCTGGTGGCCTGGCCCTCCACGGAGTCACCTTCCCGTATTCGCGGTTGTTCATCCTGGCGGTCGTTGTCGTGGCGATTGCTGCGATCTGGTTTTTGATGAACCGCGTTCCGTACGGCCGCCAGATGCGTGCAGTCGTTCAACACCGTCAGCTCGCTGCCACCTCGGGCATTCGAACGCACTCGGTCGACGCCACGACCTTCTTCGTCGGTTCGGGCCTGGCCGGGATGGCAGGTGTGGCGCTCACGCTGCTCGGGCCGATCGGTCCCACTCTGGGGACCAACTATCTCGTCGACGCGTTTCTCGTGGTCGTTGTCGGTGGTCTCGGCCAGCTCCCGGGCGCCGTTATCGCCGCGCTGGCATTGGGTCTGCTGAACGCGACCCTCGAGTTCAACACCAACGCGAGCCTGGCGCGGGTGCTCGTTTTCGTCGCCATCGTGGCGTTCCTTCAGTTTCGGCCGCAAGGCCTTATCGCCTTGCGCACGCGTGCACTCCGTTGACGATCACCCGCGCCGGGGTGATGCGCTGGCTAGCTCCCGGACGCCTGGTCTTTCTGGGCATCGCGGCCGTCGCGATCTTCGCCGCCCCGCAGGTGCTGCCCAACTTTTACCTGAGCCTGCTGGCCAAGTACCTTTGCTTCGCGATCGTCGCTGTCGGCATCGACCTGACGTGGGGTTATGGCGGGATGCTCGCACTGGGCCAGGGCGTGTTCTTTGGGCTTGGCGGCTACTCAGTGGGATTGTTCCTGAAGCTCCAGGAAGCTGGGCCGCACAAGGTGCCGGACTTCATGTCGTGGAGCGGAGTCGACATCCTACCCTGGTTCTACGAACCACTCCGCTTCGGATGGGTCGCTCTGCCTGCGGCCATCCTGGTCCCGGCATTGCTGGGAGCCCTTCTCGGGGCTCTCGTGTTTCGACAGAAGGTCCGCGGCGCGTATTTCGCCATCCTCACGCAGGCGCTCGCGGCAGCCTTCGTGATCCTCCTGATCGGCCAGCAGGCGTTCACCGGCGGCACCAACGGCATCACCAACCTCCACTATGCCTTGGGATTCGATCTCAATTCGCCCGACGTCCAACGCGGCCTGTACGTGGTGACGGTGGTCTGTCTCCTGGGCACGTTCTTGCTAGCTCGCGCCCTGGTCAAGAGCCGGTACGGGCGCTTGCTCATCGCGGTTCGCGACGCCGAGGATCGCGTGCGCTTTCTCGGCTACAACCCGGTCCACGTGAAGGTGGTCGCGTTCTCGATTTCCGCTGCAATGGCGGGGTTGGCGGGCGCGCTGTTCATCCCCGTGGTGGGCATCATCTCCCCGGCGATGATGGGAATCGTCCCGTCCTTCGAGATGCTGGCCGCGGTCGCGGTCGGCGGTCGCGGAACCCTGGTCGGAGCTGTCGCCGGCGCCCTTGTCCTCAACTACGCACGCAGCACCCTTAGCGACATCTATCCGGGGAGCTGGACGCTTCTACAGGGGGCCCTGTTCATCGTGGTCGTTCTGATCGCACCGACCGGTTTGGTCGGACTGTTTGCATGGCTGCGCCGGCAGGCGACACGGATTCCTAGGAGTCCGTTTGGAGCCCGCCCACAGGAGGCTTTCTAATCCCGCAAGCCACCCCGAGCCTTGCGCCACCGCTGCTTCAGGTTCGGGGACTAGAGGTGGAGTTCGACGGTTTCCGCGCCATCGACAAGCTTGATTTCGACCTCGCCGAAGGTGAGCTCCGATTCCTCATCGGCCCCAACGGAGCCGGCAAGACGACGCTGGTCGACGTCATCACCGGACTCACCCGGCCCAAAGCCGGGTCCGTGTATTTCGACGGGCACGAGCTGGTCGGCCGGAGTGAGTTCGACATCGTCCGGATGGGCGTCGGTCGCACATTTCAGACGGCGACGGTGTTCGACAAGCTCACCGTGCTCGAAAACCTCGACTTGGCAGCGAGCTTTCGCAAGCCATTTATCTCCCTGTTCCGCCAGCGGCCCACATTCTCGGACCGGGTGAACGAGGTACTGGACTTGAGCGGCTTGAGCCCGCAGCGCGACAGGCTCGCGGGAGTTCTTCCTCATGGTCAGAAGCAGTGGCTCGAGATCGGGATGCTTCTCGTTCAGGATCCCCGCCTGCTCATCCTCGACGAACCCGTCGCCGGAATGACACGCGAAGAACGTACGCAAACCGGCCGCGTCCTGCAGCAGATCGCCCGTAACCATACGGTGATCGTGGTCGAGCATGACATGGACTTCCTGCGCCGTTTCGCGACCAAGGTCACCGTGATGCACGAGGGAAAGGTTCTCACTGAAGGCCCGGTTGCAAGCATCACCAAGGATCCCCGTGTCCAGGAGGTTTACCTCGGCAAGCGAGAGGAAGCCACATTGGAAAAGGCGACCGGATGACCATGCTGCAGGTCGATCGGCTGAACGTTGCCTATGGATCGACGCAGGTCCTGTTCGAAGTCTCGTTCGCAATCGAAAAAGGGGACTTGCTTTGCATCATGGGCCGCAACGGCGTGGGCAAGAGCACTTTGCTGAAGACAGTGGTAGGGGTGCTCAATCCACGGGCCGGCAGCATTCGTTGGCAGGGCCGCGAGCTCAAGAATATGGCTGCGTACGACAGGGTGCGTCTGGGAATCGCCTACGTGCCGCAGGGGCACGAGACATTCCCCCAGCTGAGCGTCCACGAGAACCTGAAGGTGGTTGTCGACGCAAATGGTGGAAATCGGAGCACGATCGACGAGGTGCTCGACCTGTTTCCGCGGCTCGGGCCGATCTTGAAGCGGCCGGCGGGCCTACTGTCCGGTGGACAGAAGCAACAACTTGGCGTCGCCCGGGCTCTGGTCACCAACCCGCAGCTGCTCGTTCTCGATGAGCCGACGGAAGGCTTGCAGCCATCGATAGTTCACGAGATGGAGGAGATAATTCAGCGCCTGCACAGGGAGCGCGGTCTTTCGATCCTGCTCGCAGAGCAGTACTTCGAATTTGCGATGCGCGTGGCCGATCGCTACGTGGTCATCGACGCGGGACAGGTGGTTGCACAGGGCGACACGCGAGCGCTCGCCGACAACGCGACGGTGCGCGAGCTGGTCGCTATATGAGGAAGAGTCAGACGCCGGCCGCTAACCGGCGCGCAAGTTGTTGGTCAGAACGGCCTCGGGTGTGCGCCTAAAGGACGTCTGGCCGGAGATGCTCGCAGGCCGGCGGGCAACCGCTTTGACCGCGCGGAACTGCGCGTGGCCCATGACCAGGAGCCGGGCCTCGGTCTCCGCGACCACTGTCGCTTCGTTCGCGGTCATATCCCACATGGCGGCCCATCCCGCGCTGCCGCCGGGCAGCAAGCTGTACCAGCCATCGTCGGGTGAGCCCTCCCGCAGGCGGCCCTCGGCCACGATGACGAACTGATTGCAGGTTTCTCCCCTCACCGCGATCCGGGTGCCGGCCGGCACCGTGACCTCGTCCACGTACTGAAGTAGGAAGCGAAGCTCCTCGGTGGAGCAGCCCGCCAGCTTCACCGTCGACCGGAGGACAGCGAGCTTGGAGGCTCGTACGCCGCTATCGGTCCCGCGCCTCAACGTCACCACGGGAATAAAATAGCACGACTGGTCGTACGAAGTCAAGACAATCCGACTGGTCGTGCTAACATATCGCCGATGGCAGTTCAGTCGCCCGTAGTTGACGGCCGCCGCGTGCGGGGCGACCGCACTCGGCAGTCGATCGTGAGCCGCTCGGCGCAGCTGGCGTCGGCCGAGGGCCTCGAGGCAGTTTCGCTGCAGCGTCTGGCGAGCGACCTCGGCATCAGCAAGAGCGGGCTCTTCGCCCATTTCGGGTCTAAGGAGGAGCTCCAGCTGGCGACGGTGGAAGAGGCTTCGCGGGTCTTCACGCGTGAGGTTCTGAAGCCTGGTCTGAGCGTGCCCGCCGGCGTCGGCCGCCTCCTGGCCTTGTGCAATGCGAACCTCTCGTACCTCGAGCGAAAGGTCTTCCCGGGTGGCTGCTTCTTCCAGGCCGCCACCGCAGAGTTCGACAGCCGGCCGGGCCCCGTGCGCGATGCTGTGATGGAAGGCGTTCGGTACTGGGCTGGCAGCCTGGCTCGCGCCACCCGCGAGGCCCAGGCCGCGGGCGAGATCGATCCCGCGGTCGATCCCGAGCAGCTGGCCTGGGAGCTGGGGTCTCTGCTCGCTGGGGCCAACCGCAGTCACGTGATAGACGGAGAAACTGTGGGACTCGAGCGCGCGAGGCGCGCCATCCAGGACCGGCTCGAGCGCGTGACCATCAGCTCGACGCCTGACGGTAATCGTCAATAGGGCGTGTCGTACGCTCAACTGAATGATTGCCGCGTGTGACCATCTCGATCAGATCCGCCCCGTGACCGCCCACGCCGACGGTTGTGAAGACTGCTTGAAGGTCGGCGCCTTGTGGGTTCATCTTCGACTCTGCATGACTTGCGGTCACGTAGGCTGCTGCGACAGCTCGCCGAACAAGCACGCTACCGCTCACTTCCGTCGCACCGGCCACCCGATCATCAGATCGTTTGAGCCGGGCGAGGACTGGGGCTGGTGCTACGTCGACGAGGCGATGCTCGACCCAACAGACTGGCCGGTGCGCGGCCCCGTCGCACACAGCGTCTGACCAGCAGGACGTTCGCGTCTCGGCAGGTGTCCTCCCGTAGCGCTTGATTTCGCACGAGGCGTGACTTTTCGCCGAGCTGCGGGATAGTACGAGTGGAAGTGAGCCTCGCCCAAGTGCTGGTTCAGGACGCGCTCGCCGGTGACGAGCAAGCCTTCGTGCTTTTGGTGGAGCCGCTCCTTCCTGCCGCTTACCGCCTGGCGGTCGGCATGCTCCGGTCTGATTCCGATGCAGAGGATGCGGTGCAGGAGGCTGTGTTCAAGGCTTGGAAGCACTTCGGCCGCTTCCGCAGGGATGCAGATCTCAAGCCATGGCTGTTCACGATCGTCGCCAACGAGTGCCGGCAGCAGCGCAGAAGCCGGTGGTGGAACGTCCTCAAAGGGACGGATCACCTCGAGGGACAAGTCGAAAGGAACGCCTCCGTAGATCCAGCGACCCAGGATCTCCGGCTGGCGCTGTACCGGTTGCCGCATAACCAGCGGTTGGTGCTGATTCTTCGCTACTACCTGGACCTTTCTTTCAATGACGTCGCCCAAACCTTGGGGATTTCCACCAAAGCCGCCAAGGCGCGCACCTATCGAGCGTTAGAGCGGTTGCGATTGAGCCCGGAGGTACTGCCTGATGAATGAACCCCAGATCCGTGAACGTTTGCGTGACGCGATTGGCGAGGTCAGTTATCCCCCAGGCCTGACGGCCGGCGCCGTCGCGCGACTGAAGGGGCCTTCACCTGAGCGGCACCCGCGAGCAATCGGCCTGATCGCGGCGGTCATAACGCTGGCAGTGATAGCAGCACTGATGGGGCCACGGCTTCTAGGCTTGCAGTCGACGATTACCCCGCGGCCGCACGCAGCCGCAACACAAGCGCCGCTGCCCGCTCCTACGCCGGACGTATTTGCCTGGATCCCTCCAGGCGACTTTGACGCCGCTGGGCTCAGCACCGCCACGGCGCTCGTCACACCATTGAACCTCGTAGCAACCAACGGGCAGGCCAAGGTCACGTTGATCGGCGCCTACGCTGATCCGGCACGCACCGTGCTCTTGTTTCGGACCAATGGGTCCAGGCTCCCGATGGACGTTTCGGTCGGTGACGATCAGGGCGGCGCGATCAACGCCTCGTCAAGCGCTGGAGGCGGCCTCACCGGCGAGTACTACTATTCGCTCGACGGGGGACCTCGACCAGGCCCCGATGGCCTGGCCCACCTGACAGCGAGAATCCCAGGCATGACCCCTGAAACCTTCTCGTTCTCTCTGAACGTGCAGCCATCGGTGGCCATCACTGCAGTACCACAGCAGTTGAACATCGGCTCGTGGAAGGTGACTATCGAGGCGGCCGAGATCACTCCGAGCGTCATTCACATCCAGGCCTTCATCGATGGAGCCTCGGTGTCGGACACCGGTCCCTCAACTATTTCGCTGGTTGACGCCAGAGGCCCCGCCCCTTTTTCCGCCTACAGCGCCTCGGTGACGGTCCCGAAGCAGCAGCTCAACTCAGCCACTTACAAAAGCACTCGGATGAACGCTCAGTGGCGTCGTTCCACCTCGACGAGCACGTATCAGCTGACCTTCACCGGTGGGGGTGGAGCACAGACATTCAATTTCCAGGTCGACGCTCCTGACCCGGCGGCCATGCTCCCGCGCAAGGGAGAGGGCCTTACGCCCAAGCCAACAGACTTCCCCGAGGCGAAGGAGTCGCTGAACCTCCAGGGATTCCTGAACACGATGATCACCGTCGGACGCCCCAACTCGTGTGGGGCGGGCGGCGGCTCGCAAGGAACTCTGTTCGCCTTCGGCTTGTTCTTGGAGGTGGATGGCACGTGGTACACGCTGTCCTTCTACACCGACCCATCCGTAAAGCAGTACGGCGGACCTGGAACGTATTCGGCTCGGGCTCAACTCTTTGATGCGTCGAGTCAGCGGCTCTACGATGGCATCGTCCAGCTCACCATCACACAGGATGCTCATCGGCAAGGCCCTAACTCCGGCAGTGTTCGAGGCACGCTGGACCAGGTTGGCACCGCTACGCAGGCCCAGCACCTTTCCATTAGTGGATCGTGGAGCTGCACGCCAGGCATGGCGCTTGGACCTGGTTAGCGACTAGCCTTCAATAACTGGCCGTGCAATCCGGCGACGGCCCTTCCATCCGCAAACACCGTGCGGCCCCGGACGAGCGTCCTCACGGTTCGACCGCGAATAGCCTGGCCCTCGTGGGCGCTGAAAGGGTGCTTGTAGAGGAGTTCCTCTCGCCGGACCACCGACTCATCAGATAGATCAGCGAGCCACAGGTCGGCGTCGAAGCCAACCTCAATCTCTCCCTTGCCCGACAACCCAAAGCGCCGGGCCACGTTCGTGGCCGTCGCGCTTGCGATCACTCCGACGTCGATCGACCGGCGGTGCGCACCTTCGAGCAGCAGCTGGCGGGTGGACTGACAACCCGAGATGCCGCCCCACAGCTTGAAGAAGTCATCACCCCGCTTCAAGTCAGGCGAGCTCGGCGAGTGGTCCGACACGACCATATGCAGGCTGCCCTTCGCGAGCAGCGCCCACAGCTCTTCGCGGTCCTCGCGGGTGCGAAATGGTGGGGCGCATTTTCCGGCACCGCCAAGGCGCTCGATGTCCTCCTTGGTGTAGAGCAGGTAGTGGGGGCAGGTCTCGGCCGTCACGTTGACGCCACGCGTCTGCGCCTCGCGAATCAGGCGGATGCCCTCGGCAGTGCTCACGTGAACGATGTGGATGGCGCATCGTGTCTCGCCGGCGAGCGCGATCGCTCCGGCGATTGCTTCCAGCTCCGCGGCTGCCGGTCGCGAGCGGATGAAGTCGCGGGCCCCTGTCTTGCCTGCAGCGATTGCTTTGCGACTCAGGGTGTCGACGATCTTCGGATCCTCGGCATGCAGCAGCAGGATGGAGCCGAGCGCGGCGATGCGCAGCATGCCGGAGCGCAGAGTTCCCTCGTCGCACCCAGGAAACTCGTCGAGCCCACTCGAGCACATGAAAGCTTTGAACCCGATCACACCGCGCGCGTGAAGCTCCTCGAGCCGGTCGAGGTTGCCTGGCACGAGGCCGCCCCACAAACCGAAGTCGAGCAGCGATGAAGCCGTCGCGGCGGCGACCTTCTGGTCGAAGGCTTCGCCGTCGACGGTGACCGGAAGGCTGTTGAGCGGCATGTCGACGAACGCGCTGTACCCGCCCGCCGCCAGCGCGGCCGAGCCGTTGGCGATCGTCTCCCAATCCGTATGGCCGGGCTCGTTGAAGTGCACGTGCGAATCGATGCCGCATGGCAGCACGTGCAAACCGGTGGCGTCGATCTCGTCGGGGGCAGACGCCAGGTTGGGCCCGACTGCAGCGATCACCCCATCGCGGATCGCGATGTCGACGTTGGCAACACCGGTTGCAGTGACGACGTGGCCGCCGCGAATGACCAGGTCGCTCAATTCTTTGTGGCCGATAGCTCCAGGAATTTGCCCAGGACGTCGATCGCGACAGCGACGTCCTCCTCGCTCACCGACTCCGCGGGATTGTGGCTGATGCCGCCCTTGCATCGAACGAAAAGCATTGCGACATCGGTGATACCGGCCATGACCACCGCATCGTGTCCGGCGCCGCTCCCGAGTGTCACCGCGGGGTGACCCAGTTCCTGTACCGCCCGGGTGAACAGGGACGCCAATCGTGGCGAGCATGGCACCGATTGGTTCTCGGCAACGGGTTCCGATCCAACCGCCACACCGCGGCTGGCGGCGATGTCGCGTGCGCGCTGAAGCAGCCTGCTCGAGCGCTCGAGGCGGACCTTGTCGTCGGCATGGCGCACGTCAAGGCTGAGCACAGCTTGGCCAGGCACTACGTTGGTCACGCCAGGGCTGACCGCGAGCTGACCTACTGTCGCGACCAGGCCCTCGGTCTCGCGAGCCTCGGCCTCCACCACCAGGATGAACTCCGCGGCGGCCACGAGTGCGTCCTTACGGCGGTTCATCGGCGTGGTGCCCGCGTGGGCCGCCTCTCCGGTGAAGGTGAGCCGGTAGCGTGCCTGTCCGTTGATCGCGGAAACGATGCCGACGGGCAGGTCGCGCGCCTCGAGCACGGGGCCCTGTTCGATGTGGACCTCCACGTAGCCGAGCAGGTTGCCGCCATGCCATCGATCAACCGTGAGCCGGGCCGGATCGCCTCCAAACGTGCGGATGGCGTCCGCCAACGACACCCCTTGCGCGTCCAGGTGCGTGAGATCGGTCACGTCGAACGCGCCGGCCAATGCGCGGCTGCCGAGATAGGGAGTGCCATAGCGAAGCCCTTCCTCATCGGCGAAGCCCACCACCTCGATCGCAAATGGCAGTCGTGACGCGCTGTCGTGCAGTCGCTGCACGGCGGCGATTGCAACCATCACCCCGAGCGGCCCGTCATATCTACCCGCACCGCGAACGGAGTCGAGGTGTGAGCCCAGGATCAGCGTCGAGCTGCCACCATCGACGCCCTCGTACCGACCCAGCAGGTTGCCGACGTTGTCCTTTCGCACCGCCATCCCCGCTTCGCGCATCCACGAGGTGACGTACTCGTGGACTTGCGCCATCGCAGGCGAAGCGAAGGGCCTCGTCAGCCGCCCATGCTCCTCGCTGCACGCGCCAAGCACGTCGCAGCGCCGCATGACCGTCGCCGCATCACCGCTCGCGGTCATACGGCTTCGAAAGAGATGTCCTGTGCGCCTTCCCAGAGGACGATCTTCCCAAGTTGCGGGAGCTGCTCGGCACCCGCCTCGATGGTCGCGAAGTGATTGCCCGCCAGCTGGCCCATCTTGCTGGCGAAAACCGTCGCCCCGTAGGGAAAGAGGATCTCGGTTTCGCTGATCCCGCCCGGATAGAGCAGTAGGTGCCCTGGCGCGGGGTAGCTCGTGTGGTTCTCATAGCCGAGATCCAGGTTCAGATCGCCGAACGGTATCCAGGCCGCCTCTCCGCTCCAGCGCGCCTGGACCAGGCGCGCCTTGAGCGGCAGCATGGCTTCGAACCTCGCGCAAGTCTTGGGCGCGCGCTCGGACTCGAGCCGTGCCTCGAACCGCATCCCGGCGACTGCGATTCGCACCCTGGTCATGTGGCGATCTTGACAGGAGAATCACGGGCGCCGCCACGGAACGGCAGCGGCGCCCGCTCTGGATTGTGCCTCAGGCCGCTCGAGCGCCCCTGGCCTCTCTCTGGTCGGCAGTCTGCTTGCGGAGGTTGAGGTTGAACACGTAGTAGAGGACGGCTGTGATCACGAAGCCGACGATGAACGTGATGTCTCCGATGTCCGGGTTGTTGGTCGGAATCGGTCCGACGTACAGGCCGAAAACGTTGGCGAACAGATAAACGGACACGACCAGGCCGACCGCCATCGCGACCACTCCCTGCCAACGGTTGTAGGTCGACTTGTAGAAGATGCTCTCGTCGCCGTAGTCGCCGCGGCGCAGCCAGTAGTCGACGAACACGACCGCCAGCCACGGGGCGATCCAGTAGGCGATCAACAGCAGGAACGTCTCGTACTTGCTGCCGGGCGCGACCTGCGCCTGGAGGTAGACGCCGAGCGCGAACCCGATCACGCCGACGATGATCGCCAGGACCGCACGGCGTTGACGCATGGTGAGTCCCATCTCGCGGATTCCCAAAGCCACCAGCGACATCGTGCCGCTGTAGATGTTGATCGCGTTCGCAGCCACAGCCCCAATGGCAATGCAGAGCAGGGACAGGTAGTAGATTGAATCCGGCATCGCCTTTTGAAGTTGGGCCGTCGGAATGCCCTTGAAAAAGTCGGTTCCGCTGACCGTTACGAGCACCGCCCCGGCCATCTCGAGGACAACGCAGGACAGGAAGACGCCGAAGCCCGCCCAGAAACCGACCATCCTGCGGTTCACCGTGGGGGGCAGGTAGCGCGTGTAATCGGCCGCAAACGGATTCCAGCCGACGGCGTAGCCGAACGCCGCGGTGAACGCGAGCAGCCAGCCGCCCGGCACCGGCTTAGGCGAGTACCCGTAATTGCCCTTGGTGAAGATGAAGAAGCAAGCGATTATGAAAACGATGCCAAGCACCGGCAGCGCCCAGCGCTCGAACATGTGGATCAGGTTGTGTCCCAAGGTGGCGATCAGGACCTGGACCACGACGATCACGAGAAAAGCGAGCCAGAAAGGCAGGTTGAACGACGGCAGCAGCGCCTGCAGCGCAAAGGCCCCGCTCACGCTGTTGACGATGAACCAGCCGAACGAGGCGGTAATGCCGTTCAGCGCCGCCGGCAGTATATTGCCGACGAACCCGAACGGGCCGCGGCTCACGATCATCATCGGGACGCCGAACTTGGGACCCCACGACGAGAGCACCGCATGGGTGATGGAGCCGAGCGCGGTGCCGATGATGATGGCCGTTGCCGCCTGCCAGAGGTTGAGTCCTTCAAAGGCCACGGCGATGACGCCGATGAAGATCGTGGCGAATTCCAGGTTGGGTGACAGCCACGTCCAGAACAGGTCGATCGGCTTGCCGTGGCGCTCCCGGAGCGCTATGTACTCGACGCCTCCAGGCTCGACCGTTGCGACCCTTTCCCCGTAGTCCCCTTCACGGACAGGTACGTGCTTTTCTACTTCTTCAGCCGTTTGCATTGCCTTCCCCCTCAAAAACTGACCGCCTATGCTGCGGAGAGTTTAGGTCTCTGCTAGCCTCCCGTCGATGCTCGACCTGCTCCTGAAGGGCGCCCGCATCCCGGGGGAGTCGGAGAGTCGGGAGATAGGCGTTCGCGACGGGCGGATCGCCGAGCCCGAGCCGGAGGCCCGCCAGGTCGTGGACCTCGGGGGCGCCCTGGTCACCCCGGCCCTGGTCGAGCCTCATATCCACCTCGATGCCGTCCTTACGGTCGGCGAGCCGCGCCACAACGAGAGCGGCTCCCTCTTCGAGGGCATCGCCATCTGGGCCGAACGAGCCAAACAACTGAGCGTCGACGACGTCAAGCGACGCGTCCGTACCGTGCTGCGCTGGCAGCTGGCCAACGGAGTCCAGTTCGTCCGCAGCCACGTCGACGTCTGTGACCCTGAGCTACGCGCGGTCCGCGCACTCCTCGAGCTCCGTCAAGAGATCGGCGACCAGATGGTCCTCCAGCTTGTCGCTTTTCCACAGCAGGGCATCATGTCGTTCGAAGGGGGCGAGCAGCTCATGCGCCGCGCCGTCGACATGGGAGTCGACGTCGTGGGGGCCATTCCGCACTTCGAGCTAACGCGCGAATACGGCGAGCGCTCAGTCAAGTTCGCAATGTCGCTCGCTGCCGAGAAGGGGCTGCGTGTCGACATCCACTGCGACGAGACGGACGACGATCACTCGCGCTTCGTTGAGGTGATGGCCGCGGAGACGATCCGGCTCGGTATGGGCGGACGCGTCACGGCCAGTCATACGACGGCCATGCACTCCTATAACAATGCCTACGCATATCGGCTCATCAACAACTTGAAGCGGGCTCAGATGCACATGGTCACCAACCCGCTCGACAACTCGACCCTACAGGGGCGTTTCGACAGCTATCCGATCCGCCGCGGCCACACTCGCGTCAAAGAGCTCCTGGCTGCAGGCGTCAACGTCTGCATCGGGCACGACTCGGTAATGGATCCCTGGTACCCGCTCGGCTACGCCGATCCGCTCCAGGCGGCGTTCGTGCTCGCGCACTACGGCCAGATGTCGGGCCACAACGAGCTGCGCACGCTGATCGACATGATCACCCGCAACCCGGCCGGTGCTCTCGGCCTAGAAGGCTACGGACTGGAGCCTGGTTGCAAGGCCGACCTTTGTGTATTCGCGGCGCCTACCGAGATGGACGCCATCCGTCTGGTTGCTCCGCGCAGGTTCGTGCTGCGCGGCGGAAAGATCGTGGCGCGCACTGAACCGGCCCAGACGACTGTGGTCTGGGACGGGCGCGAAGAGACCGTCGACTATCTCAAACCTTCGTAAGCTCCTCGTGATCTTTTCGCCTAATATGCCCCGAGTTCCGCACCCTGGTAGCTTGGCTACCCTACGAAGACGCATAGGCACAGGGTCCAGATCCGAGTTATGTTGCCCTTGGCCCTGAGGGACACGTTCACCGAAGTCGGAGTTGGTCGCAAGACCGGTTCCGAAGTCGGAGAGGCGATCCGTTAGGGTCATTTTCTTTTTCAGCCCATCTTCGTATCGGCTACCTATCGTGGGGCTTGCGTCTCAGGTCCTAACGCGTATGGTGGGCCATAGCGGACCGCTCCCCAGCCCGTTGCATCCATAGAGCTGAATTGGCGGAAATGTCGAGCGGCCCGCTGAGCCAATGGCCTAAAGCGCCGGCCCCGAGAGCCTTACTTCTGCTCCATCTTCTCAACCCACTGCGTCCGCCATTCCGCCGGAGGGAAGGGTGCCGCGAAGTACTCGGTCAAATGTGACACCTTGCCGTTTCGAAATTTCAAAATGGTGACGTTGCTCCAGACTTCGCCGTTTGGATAGGCAATCCGGCATTCGACGGTGTACGTGTCACCGGTTCCGGTTGTCCGCATTGGTGTCCAGGTCGGGGTCAGTACCCATTTGTCTTCGTCGCCCACAACGCGATGCACGTCGACGCGTGGCGGGTCGGGAAAGTTCTCGATCACCGCGCGCATGTTCTTCAGTCCACGTATTCGCTCACCAGACTGAGGCCACTCCTGGATCACGTCTGGATTTACCAAGTCGGCAAGATCGTCGATCTGGCGGGCATTCAGTGCGACGTAGAACCTGGCGATGACGTCGCGGTTGTCTGATGAAGCCATCGAGAACCAGAGTAGCCTCGTTTAGCGAGTTGCGCGAGGGTCAGGCATCGTCGGGGTGGCCGGTGTTTCCGAAGGCGATCCGGTCCCTGACGACCTTGGCCCGCCCGAGCAGCCGGGCGCGCTGTACGGCGTCCTCGCCGAAGCGGTCCCGGATCGCGTCGATGGCCGTCTCCAACCGCTCATTGCGCGGACGGTTCTCCGTGCCGAAGAGGCCGAGCTGTCCTGTCTCGCCCTCCGAGAGTCCCGCGAGCCCGACGCCCAAGGTGCCCACCTCGCGGCGTGGCTCTCGTGCGGCCAGGAGCTCGAGTGCAGCGCGATAGATCTCCTCTCCGGTCGAGATCGGGTTCCGCAGCGTCACCTGCTTGGAGAAATGGCCATCCACCGGCCGGTAGACGACGCTCACCGACACGACCTTGCCGCGACGCCTGGCAGCCCGAAGGCGACGGCCCACCATGTCGGACAGCCGCATCAACAGCTCTTCGAGGTCCCGCTGCGAGCTGGTCGCGCGCGCCATCACGTGAGAGTGGCTGTAGCTCTTGCGCGTCACGCCCTCGAAGGTGCTCCCCTCGAAACCGCGCAGCCGCTTCAGCCAGCCGTTTGCATGATCGCCGTGCATGCCCGCCAGCAGCAGCTGCTCGGGGGTGGCGCGCAGGAAGTCGAGCGGTGTCTGGATGCCCCCGAGCCTGAGACGGCGCGCGCTTGCTTCTGCGATGCCCGACAGGTCGGTGAGCTCAAGGCGACCGAAAACCGAAACCAGGTTGGTGTGGTCGATCCGCTCGAGTCCGTCGCGCTTGTTCAGGTTGGACGCCTGCTTGGCCATCCAGATCGAGGTCGAGATCCCGACTGAGCAGGTGATGCATTCGCCCACCTCGTTGCGAAGTGCTTTCTTGATTGCGCGGCCGACGCCTTCGGGTCCGAGCCGGACGAGGTCCGGCGTTCCGGCGAGGTTCACCGAGGCTTCGTCGATTGACATCCGAAGCACGTCGGGACTGTGGCGCTCGAGGATCTCCATAAGCTGATCCGAGACAGCCCGATACCGTGGCGGGTTGGGCTCCATGACCAGCACCTTCGGGAAGATCGCTTTGGCCTCGAACACCCGCATCCCGGTCTTGATGCCGAGGTCTCGTGCCTCCCGAGAGGAGGAGACGATAGTGGCGGCGTTGGTGGCGTAGGCCGCGATCGCAAGCGGGCGGCCGCGAAGGCTGGGGTCGTGCTGCTGCTCGATCGAGGCGAAGGCGCAGTTCAGGTCGACGACCAGGGTGGAAGGGTCGGCTGTGTTCAGTCCCAGCTGGTTGTCACCCGGTCGCTGCGACACTACGAGCAAATGTTCGCACAGCCGCGGCAACGATGGAGAATCTAGGCTGAGCCTATGTCCGAGACAGAAAGAGTTGGCATCACCCCCAAGAGTTGGACGGCTCAGCGGCATCACGGCGTACTGCACCTCGGGAAGCGCTGGTACGTGCTGAGCGCGGACATCGACGAAGCCGGCACCGCCCAGGGAGTGCGCCTGGACGGCCCTTACGACGACCACGAAACGGCGGAAGCGGCCGTCGAGAAGCACCGAAACCAGGCGTAGGCCGTCATGTCCAGGATCCGCGCAACCTCCGAGACGATCGCTTGCACCCTGTCCGCGGATGACCTCAAGGATGTCCAGGCCGCGTGGCAGAAGCTGTTCCGAGGCTCACTGATTTCGCGAGATCTCGTGCTGGGAGGATTGCGTCTAACGGTTCATCCGGGCGCGGAAACTGCGTTGAAACAGCTCATCGAAATCGAGATGGACTGCTGCAGGTGGATCACGTTTGAGCTCGAGGGGCCGAGCGTCACCATGACCGCTGAAGGCGAGGGCGAGCAGGTCATCAGAACTATGTGGGTCCCTGATCCAGCTACTTTCCCTCTCGTTTCCTGATCACACCGGACTCGCGTGCGGCGCGCGCGACCGCTGCCGCGACTGCAGGAGCGACTCGACGATCCAGCTGAGCGGGAACGATTCGTCCGGTCTCGAGCTCGGAATCGTCGACGCAGCCCGCGATGGCTCGCGCGGCCGCCAGCTTCATCGCCTCGTTGATAGTGGTCGCGCCGGAATCGAGCGCCCCACGAAAGATTCCTGGAAAAGCCAGCGAATTATTGATCTGGTTGGGGTAGTCGCTGCGGCCGGTGCCGATGATCCGGACCGGCGTGCCTGTCACCTGTTCCGGAAGGATCTCGGGATTTGGGTTGGCCATCGCAAACACGACAGCGTCCGCTGCCATCTGTTGAAGGTCTGAGGTCTTCAGGAAGTTTGGTCCGCTCACGCCGATGAACACATCGGCGCCGTCGAGCGCATCGGCGATCGAGCCGCGAAAGCCTGAACGGTTTGTGTTCGCGGCGAACCAGGTCTTGATTCCATCCAGCTGAGGTCGATCGCGATGTACCGCGCCCGACCGATCGAAACCGACGATGTCCCTCACACCCGCGGCAAGCAGGATCTTCGTGCAGGCGACGCCCGCCGCTCCGATGCCGGCGATGACGACCCGGAGAGACTGCCAGTCGCGGTTGGTGAGGCGGAGGGCATTGATCAAGCCCGCCAGCACCACCACTGCTGTTCCGTGCTGGTCGTCATGGAAGACTGGGATGTCGAGCTCGGCGTCAAGCCGGCTCTCGATCTCGAAGCAGCGCGGGGACGAGATGTCCTCCAGGTTGATCCCGCCGAAGACGGGCGAGATCGCCTTTACATTGGCGATGATCTCCTCTACGTCCTGAGTCGCGAGGCAAATCGGGAAGGCATCGATCTGTCCGAACTCGCGAAAAAGCATCGCCTTGCCTGACATCACCGGCTCGGCCGCGAGGGCGCCGATGTTGCCGAGGCCAAGCACCGCGCTGCCGTCGGTGACGACCGCCACGCTGTTCCCCTTGATCGTGTAGTCGAATGCCAGCGAAGGATTGGCCTGGATCGCCCGGCAAACCTCAGCCACGCCCGGCGTGTAAACGCTGGAGAGCCTGCGCTGGCTGTCCAGGCTGACCGAGTTGACGACGTGAATCTTGCCGCCCCGATGCAGCTCGAAGATCGGATCCAGGGAATCCTCGTAGGCCTCCAAGACGCCCCTCCACAACAAAGCTTTGAGATTCTGCAATACGGAGCAGCTGATCTGTTCTGCGGAACATAGAGCAGGCGCGCTTCGCCGTCAAGACATTGAGTCCAGGTTGGGCTAGTCCGCCGTGGCTTTGGAGAGCTGTTCCGCGATGCGAAGGACGTTGGGCGCGAGCACAGCGATCCGAGAGAGCGTGAGCCGGCTCGACGGACCCGACACGCTGATCGAGGCAGTGACCTCAGCGCCGTGGTCACGCACCGGTACGGCGATACAGTGGACTCCCTCTTCGAGCTCGCCGGCGTCGATGGCATAACCGCGCTTGCGGATCACGTCCAGCTCGGCCTCCAGCTTCCGGCGATCCGTGATGGTGTTCGGCGTGTACCGCCTCAGCCGCTGGCCGGCCAGCAGTACGCGCCGCTCTGGGACGGACATCGAGGCGAGAATGGCCTTGCCCGTACCTGTTGCGTGCAGCGGCACCCGGTTGCCGACCTTGGTGAACATGCGCACGGTCCGCGCCGCCTCGACGTGAGCCAGATAGACGATGCCCTCGCCATCGAGCGCCGCCAGGTTGGCGCTCTCTCCGGTCAGCTCGACCAGCTTCTGCAGGTAGGGCATGGCAAGCTGCGTGAGGCTGCGCGACGAGCCGATCTTGGCGGCCATCGCAAGCGCCGTCGGCCCGACTCCGTACCGCCTCGTCAAAGGGTTGTGGCTCACGAACCCCTGATTGACGAGTGCTTTCAGCAGGCGATGCGTAGTGCCGACTGGAAGGCCGCTGGCTTGACCCAGCTCGCGGAGACCGATCTCTCCGCCCGCTGCGACGACCTTCTCGAGGAGGCTCAACGACCGCTCGACCGCCTGGACGCCATCGCGGTCCCGGCGTATCAGCGGGATGTTCTGCGCGGCCTTCACCTGTTCCGCCACGCCGATAATCCTATTCGTCTTGACGGCGGCGGCAACGTGCTGTAGGTTCCGCTGAACAGATCGCGTGCTCCGTATCGCAGAAACACGAAGGCCTCATTGATGCGGGAGCGGGATATAGACTTGGTGGCAGCAGACGGTGCTTTAGTGGGGAGGAAATTGTGGACGTTGACGGGTATTTCCTGGAGCACCGGCATTTTTGCCGGGTAACGACTAACCTTCCATGCCGATGAAAAACAACCTGACTCGTCGCGACTTCATCGTGTGGACCGGCGGCGCGGCGACACTCGCCGCGACGGGCGGTATTGGCGCGCTGCTGGAGGCCTGCGGCGGCGCGCCGGCGCCAGTGGGGCCGGTCGAGAAGGACGTCAGCAAGCTCTACGCCGCAGCCAAAGCCGAAGGCTCGGTGACCTGGTGGACGGCTCACTACGAGCAGTCGGCCGCAGAAAAGATGGCGGCGGCATTCAAAGCCAAGTACCCGGGCATCGAGGTCAACCTGTTGCGCCAAACGGCGCAGGTCCTCAACACGCGCCTCAACCAGGACCTGAAGGCGGGGAGCACCGACTGCGAAGTCTTCTGCTCGACGGACGAGGCACACTACCCGCCGCTGATCAAGGGGAACAACCTGACTCAGTTCACCCCGCCGGACCTCGGCCTGCTCCCCAAGCAGTTTCAGAATCTGAATGCCGACCACTACTACCACCTGGGTGCAATCGGGTTCGTCGTCATCAACTACCGGACAGACAAGGTATCGACGCCGCCCGCGAGCTGGAAGGAATTCGCCAGCTCCGCCTGGAAAGACAAGACGACCACCGGCCACCCCGGATTCTCGGGCTACGTCGGACAGTGGGCCACTGCCATGCTCCGCACTTACGGGGACACCTGGCTGAACGACTTCAAGAACACGAACCCGAAGATCAACCGGTCGGTCAACGACACTGTCACCGACATCAAGTCGGGTGAGCGACAGGTCGGCGCCGGCCCGGACAACTTCAGCCTCGCCTCCAAGGCGACTGGCGTGCCTATCGACATCAAGTTCCCGGACGACGGCGCGGTGATCGTGCCCGGCCCTGTCGGCATCATCAAGGGTTCCAAGCACCCCAACGCGGCTCAGCTGTTCACCAACTTCATGTACTCGAAGGAATACTCGCAAGCCCTTGTAAGCACCTTCAACTACCCCCTGCGTGAGGATGTCGCCCCGCCGACCGGCGTCCCGGTGCTGTCCAAGATCAAGATCCTGAGCAATACCGTCGACCAGCTCACGAACCAACTTCCGGACGCCATTCGAAAGTGGCGCTCGGTGATGGGTGTCTAGCAAAGCTCCGAAGGCTCAATCCGGCCGCCATTTCCTGCAGATCCCGGGGCCGACCAACGTCCCCGACAGGGTCTTGCGTGCGATGGACCGTGCTGTCATCGACCACCGTGGCCCGGAGCTGCCGGAGATCACGCTGGAGGTGGTGGCGAACCTTCGTCGCGTCTTCGGCACCGAAGAAGGCCGGGTCGCGCTGTGGGCCGGGTCGGGAACCGGTGCTTGGGAGGCCGCGGTCGTCAACACGCTCAACCCTGGGGATCGGGTCCTCGCCTTCAACAACGGCATCTTTGCCGAGAAGTTCGCGGAGGTCACTGACAAGTTCGGGATCAAGGTCGACCTCGTGGACGTGCGCTGGGGCGACGCTGTGTCGCCGGAGCTCGTGGCCTCCAAGCTGAAGGGCCACGCGGCGATCCAGGTTGTGCACAACGAGACTTCGACTGGCGTCACGTCCGATATCGCCGGTATC
>Ga0209011_1000259_pt1 | contig 21816 bp, 13 predicted proteins | sample BlaSpr_A8_OM1_M3_FD_187986 | JGI IMG/M metagenome (GOLD analysis project Ga0209011, IMG submission 187986) | Forest soil microbial communities from Thunder Bay, Ontario, Canada - Black Spruce, Ontario site 2_A8_OM1_M3 (SPAdes) (version 2) | ecosystem: Environmental > Terrestrial > Soil > Boreal... | reverse complement strand
AGTATCTGAGTACGCCCTCGCCGAATCGGCGGCCTCGGGTTGTCGCCCCGCGTGCTGCGAATAGCGGATGGAGGCGTTACTATGCCTGCTCGCATCGGAAGCGACACCCGGGTTGAATCCTAGAGAGTAATTCAGTGAGCGAATAAAACAAACAATATATTTATAAGGCGAAGGGATTCCCTTGACAGGTCCCGAGCGTAAACGTAACTTGCGCCCATTGGAGGTGGAGTCCCACTCGGCTCCCTGGAATGGCAAGGCATTGCGTGTCGAGTTCTCTGCCCGAATCGGTGATGGTTTGCGCGATGGAGTCTTTGGTTATGAATTCTAACGAGGCCGCGGCTCAGTCGCTTAATCCCATACTGTTTGAGGTGATTCGCAACGCACTTTCAGAAGCGACCGAAGAGATGTCGGTCTGTCTGCAGAGGACAGCCTATTCGACAAATATCAAGACTCGACTGGATTTCTCCTCGGCTTACGTGGACGCGCGTGGCCGGATGGTGGCACAGGCGTTTTGCCAGCCAGCACATCTTGTGACCATCGGGCGCATTGTGCCCAGGGCTGTTGCCGAATACGGGGCTAAGAACCTTCGTCCCGGGGACGTCCTATTGGTTAACGATCCTCACCGGCAAGCCAGTCACTTGAACGACATTTTCTCGATATCGCCTTTTCACTACACAGACGAACTTCTCGGCTATGTCGCCAACATTTGTCACCACGTGGATGTGGGTGGGGGAGCTCCTTCGAGTATCGGAGCCTTTCGGGAGATCTACCAGGAGGGATTGATACTTCCGGTGGTGAAGCTGGTTTCTGAGGGCGAAATCGTTGCGGATGTCCTGAAGATGGTGCTGGCCAACGTGCGGGCCAAGAAAGAGGTGGCCGGAGACTTGCGCGCACAGATCTCTGCCAATCAGATCGGCATTCGCCGGCTGACGCAATTGCTAGACCGCTATGGAGCGCCGACGGTTAATTTCTACATTGAAAAACTGATTGAGTACAGCGAGCACCGGGTGCTTGCCGAACTCGCCAGGCTGCCGCGTGGGACGTTCGAAGGCGAAGACCAACTGGATGACGATGGTATTACCTCAGAGCCTGTGCACCTCAAGGCGCGAGTCACGCTGGATGGAAAAAGCGTGACGTTCGATTTCACCGGAACAGACAGCCAGAGACCGGCTCCCATGAACTGCAATCTAACGCAGACCTTTACCGCCTGTGTTTACGTTTTGAAGTGTCTGATTGATCGGGATATTCCGCTAAACGAGGGTTTTTACCGACCCATCCACATCGTCGCACCCGAGGGGTCGGCGGTCAACGCGACCCATCCAACCGCCATCGTGGGCGGATGGGAGGTGTCGATGCGCCTGTGTGAAGTGTTGTTCAAAGCCCTGTCGAGTGCACTGCCAGAGCAAGTGCCTGCCGGAAGCAAAGGTATGGTCTGTCATGTCGGATTCGGCGGTAAAGACCCCAATACTGGAGATTACTACTGCTTCCTTGAGACTCTCGGCGGTGGTTATGGCGGGAGGGTTAGTTCTGACGGTCCCGATGCCGTGCAAACCCACATTCAGAATACCCAGAACGCTCCCGTGGAAGAAACCGAATTGAATTATCCCGTCCGCATCCCCCGCTATAGTCTCGTGCCCGATTCGGACGGTGCCGGGCGATGGCGAGGAGGACTCGGATTGTGCCGGGAATATGTTTATGTGGGTCACCAACCGGTTGTGACTATCTTGGCGGATCGGGCCAAATTTCCAGCCCTCGGGCTGTTCGGTGGCGGTGCCGGGAAACTAGCGCGGTACTTGCTGATAACCGATACTTCAACGCGAGAGATACCTTCCAAGGGCAGTATGCAAGTAAAACCGGGAGAGATCATGCGGGTTGAGACCTGTGGTGGAGGGGGATACGGCTATGCCTGGGAGCGCGACGCAGAGTTAGTGCTTCGCGATGTGCGCGAAGGAAAGGTCAGCGCAAAACGTGCGCGGGACGCTTACGGAGTGTCCATTGATACAGTGAAATGGACAATCAATCAAGTTGAGTCCGAAAGATTGCGTCGACAGTTGCAAAGGAAAAAGCGATGAGTCGGCGCTTTCGTCTGGGGGTTGACGTCGGAGGGACCTTTACTGATGCCGTTCTGATCTCTGAGGAGACAGGCGAGATCCACATCGCGAAAGTCTCCACCACTCCGAAAGACCCATCGATCGGATTTCTTGCTGCCGTCACCCAAATACTCGCAAAGTCGGGCGCCCAAGCACCGAACGTTTCATACCTTGTTCATGGAACGACCGTGGCCACAAATGCCTTGATTGAGGGAAAAACCCCCAAGACCGCCTTCATCACGACGGAGGGTTTCCGAGATTTGTTGGAAATTGGCCGCCAAGTCCGGCCTTCGCTTTATGACATTCACTTTCAAAAACTCAGACCGCTCGTTCCTCGTGACTTGTGTTTCGAGATTTCCGAGAGGCTGGATGCATCCGGGAATGTGCTGCGGACCCTCGATGAGCACCGAGTAGTGGAGATTGCGAAGAAGTTCGAGCAGGAAGACATCCGGTCGGTGGCGATTTGCTTCCTTCACTCTTATCTGAATCCGATGCATGAAGAGCGGACCGAGCAATTGCTTAGAAAACATGCCCCCCATACTGTGCCTTCGGTTTCTTCCCACATCTGTCCAGAGATTCGTGAGTATTTCCGTGCGAGCACGACAGTGGTGAATGCGTGTATAAAACCCGTCGTAGCGAACTATTTGCAGGGAATCGAAAGCCAACTGAAGAGGCAGGGCATAAAGGCCGAACTTCTGACTATGCAGTCGAACGGCGGAGTTTTGACGTTTGAACAGGCTGCCGAGCGGCCCGTTTTCATGATTGAATCGGGGCCAGCTGCGGGAGTCATTGCCGCTAATTTCATTGCTGGAAATCTGGGCTTCAGCGATGTGGTGTCGTTTGACATGGGGGGGACTACCGCCAAGGCAGGACTCATTTTGGGAGGGCGCCCGAAAGTTACCAAGGACTACGAAGTCGGTGCCGAAGCGCGTCCGGGTGCGGGTCAGTCACGCGGAAGCGGCTATCCGATTCGAACGCCGGTCATCGACCTCGTGGAGATTGGAGCCGGGGGCGGAAGCATAGCCTGGGTCGATGCCGGCGGAGTGCTAAGGGTGGGTTCGCAGAGTGCCGGTGCCGACCCCGGACCGATCTGCTATCGGCGAGGCGGTACCGAACCAACCATTACCGACGCTAATCTGGCCCTTGGCCGTATCAATCCGCGTTACTTCCTGGGTGGAGAAATGGATCTGGACCTACAGGGCGCAACCGAGGGCATTCGCAAAAAATGCGCTATCCCGCTGGGTCTTGACACTATAGCCGCGGCCAACGGAATCGTCGAGATCGCCAACGCTGCGATGGTGAATGCGTTGCGCCTGACGACGGTACGTCGTGGATACGACCCGCGTGCCCTGGTCATGGTGGCCTTCGGAGGGGCGGGGCCGCTCCACGCCAACCGCCTGTGCGCAGAGATGCAGATTCCTCGATTGATTGTTCCTCTCAGTCCGGGCACAGCTTCGGCCCTGGGGCTGCTCACAACCGACGTTCGGCATGAGTTTTCGCGCACCCGGATCATGAGAGCGGACCAAGCCGATGCCGATGCGATCAATAGGATCTTTGTGGCCATGCAAGAAGAGGGCTCGGAGCTTTTGAGAAGAGAGGGAATCCCGGTAAGCCGGATGAGTTTCCTGCGGGAGATTGAGATGCGGTACAAGGGGCAATCCTACGAACTGCCAGTCACTTGCGGAACCGGACCACTGAGCGCCGAAGCTCTCGCGCAGGTTTGCTCCCAGTTTCACGGAGAATACGAAAGAGCTTACGGACGAGGATATCCGACAGAACCGGTCGAACTCGTGAATTACCGTGTGACCGCAGTCGGAGCAATTCCCCATCCGCCTGTGCGGAAGATCTCCAGCCGCGATTGCGGAGTGGATCAGGCGCAAAAAGGAGCACGGCAAGTCTTCTTTTCAGAATCAGGTGGATTCCTCTCGACGGGCGTGTATGACCGCTACAAGCTCGGACCCGGTCACCACATTGTGGGGCCCTCAGTCGTGGAAGAGATGGATTCGAGTACCCTTATCCACCCCGGCTTCGAGGCCAATGTCGATTCCTTTGGCAACCTATTGATCGGCGCTCGGGCAGTCTCAACTTAGACCCTGCTGGGCTGCGCACTGTAACGCTACCTTCAGAGATTCACTGGGTATCAAGGAGGAAATATGATGGAAACGGCTGACGCAGTTGTGATTGGCGGCGGAATCCTCGGAGCAAGTACGGCCTACTATTTGACCCAACTGGGCTTTGGCAAGGTTGCGCTGCTCGAGAAGCATACCCTCGCCTCGGGCTCGACGGGAAAATCAGCCGCAGTCATTCGTTCGTTTTACTCCAACGAAGTCTGTGTCAAGTTGGCGAAGCGGGCAGTGGACGTGTTCGAACACTTCCACGACGAGCTGGGCGAGGACATCGGCTTCAAACGAATCGGCTACATGGTCATAACAGACCAGCCTGCGACCATTGATAGAGTGCTCGGACTTCACCGTCGCCACGGAATCAAGTCTGCGAAGCTCTCCCGAGATGAGATAAAGAAAATGCTTCCGCATATGAATGTTGAGGACGTCGTCGTAGCGGGCTATGAGCCAGATTCGGGTTATGCGGATCCCCATTTGACGGTCATAGCACTCGTTCAGAAGGCTCGTGAGCGAGGACTGAAAACGTTTCAAAAGCGACACGTTGAAAAAATTAACGCCAAGAACGGCAAGATCGAATCCGTTGAAACCAATCGAGGATTGATTTCCACTCCTGTGGTTGTAAACGCCGGCGGACCTTGGGCTGCGCAAGTGCACCAGTTTCCCGAAATCGCCCTGCCACTTCGAATGAGCAGGGAACAGGACTGCGTCATGGAGGCGCCGGAAGCATTCAGAAACAATCCAGTGGTGTCAGATTCGATTCTGGGCGCTTATTCCCGCTCCGATGTCGGCGGCAAATTTCTCGCCGGTCTCGGATACCCAAAAGAGGAGGAGCCCTGCGATCCCAATCACTTCGATGAGCGATCAGACCAGGATTTCGCCGACAAGTTGGCGGTCAAGGTCGTCCAGCGATTTCCTTCATTGCGTAATGCCAAGTTTCTGCATGGCTGGGCTGGCATGTACTCGATCACGCCGGATTGGCATCCCATTGTCGGACAAGCTCCAGGAATAAAAGGCTATTACCTAGCGGTTGGCGGCAGCGGACATTCATTCAAAATCGGGCCGCCTATCGGCGAGTCGCTAGCGGCAATGATTGCAGGTAAAAAACCTCCAATTGACATCTCTGCTTTTCGGTATGAAAGGTTTCAGGAGAACCAGACTTTTGTTTCCGTGTGGGGACCGGGGAATCGCGCTTAGGGGCGAACGCGTGCGGCCTCGAGCTGGAATGCTGGTTGGCCAGACCCGGACTAATAGCACTTCACGGTAAGACCCCCGTCAACAACCAGGGAACTGCCCGTGATGAAAGACGAGGCGTCAGAAGCCAGGAAAAGAGCACTCTCGGCGATATCCTTGGGGCTGGCAATGCGCCGTAATGCATACTTCGAAAACACTTCGCTTCGGAAACGTGCCGGGTCCGCATCGCTGTTGAAATAGGCTTCGACCATGGGCGTGCTGACATCGCCGGGGCAAATGCAGTTAATACGCACTCCCTGCGGACCGTAAGTCAGCGCGGCTACTTTCGTTAAAGCGATCACTCCGCCCTTGGCGGCGCAGTATGCAGCCAAATCTGGGTCACCAACGAAGCCCAAAATCGAAGCTAGGTTGATGATGGAACCACCGCCGCAGCGCAACATCGCGGGAATGGCAAATTTGCAGCCGAAGAACACCCCTTTCAAATTCACGCTGTGAATTCGATCCCAGGCCTCTTCGGTGGTATCCACGAGCTTGGCCATAATCTGTACGGCAGCATCATTCACCAGAATGTCCAAGCGTCCATAAGTTTCCACGGTGGCGGCGACCATGTTCTCGACGTCTCGTCCGTTGGAAACATCGGCGTAGTGGAACTTGCTTTCTCCGCCTTGAGACCGAATAGCGTCCGTGGTTTTCTCGCCGCGCTCGCGATTCCAGTCGACTGCGACAACCTTGGCGCCTTCTTCTGCGAAGAGCTGCGCGATCGCTTCTCCGATGCCGGAACCTGCGCCCGTGACGATCGCAACCTTGTTTTTCAACTTCATAGCTGTGGCCTCTCCTTTCGTCATTTTCTAAGGCCAGGTGAACGTGCGTTCAACACTTACCTCGCAACCCCATTTCGATCATCCCCGAGTTCAGTCGTGGGGGCGATTCGATCCAGTCGTTTGGCCAAAGTATTCCGTCTGCCCATGAGCCCGACACGACAACGTCAAAATTCCAATCATGTATGTTGAGCAGTATGCTTTCCGCTTCCCCTCGCGGTTTACCGAGCGTTCGGGGAATGGATGATTGCACGCGGAGGGAACAGGGCAGGCTGAAGGTAGTCTCCACAGCTGGTGCTTCGATTTCATCCAAAACAATTAAACTGGCATTAGTTTTGCTTTGTGCTTCAGAAGTACTTTTCCGACGCTATCGATTGTCCGGGCCACGTCCTCCAGAGTATGGGCACTGGAAACATACCAACGACCGTCCGGCAAAAGATAAATACCGGACGCCAGCATGGCTTCTAGAAACACATCACGAGCCGAATTGTTGGAATCAAGGGTGTCTCGGTAGTTAAGCATTTCGCGTCGCGTGGTGAATGCAACATTGAAGCCCGCACCCACTCCATTGATGAGAACGGGAATTCCAGCTGCCTGAGCCAACCCCTCGATTCCCATCATCAACGATTTGCCCGTTCTCCCGATCTGCTTGAGCACCGCACCTTGGTCTTCATCCAAGGTGTCCAAGGTGGCACATGCGGCTGCCAGGCTGAGGGGATTTCCATTGAATGTGCCGGCGTGAATGACCTTCCGTTGTTCGATCAAGTCCATGATTTCTCGATTGGCTGCCACCACGCTGAAGGGAAAACCCCCCGCTACGGCTTTACCAAATGTGGCAATGTCCGGTTTCACTCCAAACAATGCTTGTGCTCCCCCAGGCGCCACTCGGAAGCCGGTAATCACTTCATCAAAGATCAGCAGAACGCCATATCGAGTCGCTAGATTTCTTAAACCCTCAAGATACCCGGGGGCAGGTAACAAACAATGACTATTGCAGAGGATAGGTTCTGTGATGATGGCAGCTGTCTGTTCGCCATGGTTTTTCAACGCCGCTTCCACTTCTTCCAAGTCATTCCACTGAAGCACCACCATCTCATCCGCGGCATTGCCATTCTTGTTTGTGGATAACCGCGCTTCTGGCTTGTGTTCGGAGGAGTTGAAACTCGGACGATAACCCACCAAGGCATCGTCAAGCCAGCCATGATAGTGACCCTCAAAGCGAACAATCTTGCGCCTGCCGGTGAATGCTCTGGCCAATCGGAAGGCTATTTGTACTGCTTCGGTTCCGGTAGTGCTGAAAGCCACGCGTTCTGCGCACGGCACCATTTGACATATTTTCTTAGCCACCAGAACTTCCAGCTCATTTTGAGCTCCAAGAAGCTGACATTGCTTGAGCTGAGCGCCTACGGCTGACAAAATTGCCGGATGCGAATGCCCCAGTATGAGAGGCCCCCACGCCAGGGTGTAGTCAATATACTGATTCCCATCCACATCGGTAAGACGGGACCCTGAACCCGACGAAAAGAACAAAGGCAGCGGCCTGGCAGCGGCGCGCATGCCGCTGCTGACTCCACCGGCAAGGTAGCACCGTGAGTCCGCGAAGAGCTCAGCAGAACGCGAGAATTGCGCGAGACTTTTATGCATGGGTAACTGCTTTAATTTTGATCCTCACCGAGGACTTGCTTAGACTGCAGTCGGCATGCAATTCGCGGTCATACTGAAACATGTCGTTTCATAGCCATGGGAGCTTAAGCGTAGTCAGATGGATTGTCAATATGGAACTTTGGCATGCGTAAATCATTAATAAATATAGCGGCAGAGGGATAATGCGGAAACTGCAAGACGTACGTACGATACGCAGCGTTTCATATACGAAACAAAATGATACAGTAAAGTCTTGGCAATCTTCTTCCGAGATTCGTAGTATGCGCTCGAGAAATCAAGTCGTGCACACGAAGCTCGTTACACGGGGGAGACCCTCGGGATGAGTTGAGGCTGTGCGGTCTAGTCAGGGGGCAGGTGTGTCCAAGGGATACGCTATGAAATCGACTTTGAGTTCAATGAAAAGAAGATCCCAATGCGTGACGGCATTATGCTGGCCGCAAACATCTGGCGACCGAGCCGCGATAGGACGTCAAGGAATTCGTGCCGCTACCGAGCCATCCAGCCGCCATCCACCACCAGAATGTGACCATTGACGAAATCTGACGCAGGGGAGGCGAGGAAAATCACTGCGCCAACTAGATCCTCAGGTGTGCCCCACCTCTGGGCTGGTACGCGGCCGGTAATTTCTCGCGAACGGGCAGGATCATCGTGAAGTGATTGCGTCATTTCCGTCAGGATATAACCGGGGGCGATGGCGTTCACATTGACCTTAAACTGAGCCCACTCGTTTGCCAGTGCTTTGGTCACCTGCGCCACGCCGCCCTTGCTTGCAGCATAGGCAGGCACGTTGATCCCGCCGGAGAAGCTTACGATCGAGGCCACATTGATAATCTTGCCGCTTCCCTGCTCAATCATGTGGCGTCCGGCTTCCTGGCACATGCGGAAAAGCGCGGTGAGGTTCAGGCTGATCACTTTATCCCAGTCTGCTTCCGCAAAGTGGGCAGCTGGCGTACGGATAGTCATGCCCGCACTGTTCACCAGGATGTCTATCCGCCCCCAACGCTTCACTACGCAATCGACCGTCTGGGCAAGAAAGCCCGTGTCGCACAGATCGCCTTGAAGGGGCAAGCATTCCCGGCCAAAAGCCCGGATCTGATCGCATGTATCTGTCGGATTTCGAGTACGCCCGAGTACGGCGACGTTTGCTCCCGCTTCTGCCAGGCCAATTGCCGCAGCTCGACCGATTCCCGTCGTCGCGCCAGTAACAATCGCCGTTTTCCCGTCCACACGAAATCTGTTCATCGCTTCGATCGGTTCACTTTGCGGCCTTCAGCGTTGCCGGGCCTGTTGGCGAGACGGCTCGCTTCCCGCATGCACCTAAATCATCACCGTCCGTTTGACGACTCGTTCAGAAACCGTGTGGTTCCCCCTCGGAACAAATGCGGTGTCGTACCCGCTCAACCTGTAGCGGGCGACCTGCCACCTCGCAAATCGCTTCGCCTTCCACGATCGTAATCGGCGTCAAACTCGTGAGTATGGCAAGGCAACGAGGTGCCCGGCTGAAATACGACCTCGCCTGAGGCAGACGCTTGCGCGCGCCCGGAAGTAATCTGCTGGTCACTGCAAGAACCTCCTGCCTCGATCAGTTGCTCGCCAGTGGGCTGTGCCGCAGTTTGCCCTGGATGACGTTTACAAGCCGACGCCCGGAGGCTAGGCGATCGATGTTGCCCGCTATCGCTTGGAATCGTTCTTCGAACGTTCCCCGTGTCCACCCGGCAATGTGCGGAGTCATGATCACATTCTGCAGTTTTTCAAAGGCATAGCGGGAGGGCGTTCGCGCGCGTCGACCCGTGGGATGACGGTACCAAACGTCGAGAGCGGCGCCTCGAATGCGGCGCGCCCGCAAAGCGCGATACAGCGCCACTTCGTCAACGATCATTGCGCGCGCGACATTAATAAGGACGGCACTGCGCTTCATCCAACCGAATTCCCGGTGTCCAATCAGCCCGCGCGTAGCATCGTTTAACGGACATGCCAGCACAATGTAGTCACACTCTCGCAGAAGATCCCGTAAACCTGCGGGGCCAAGCCAGGAATCAATCGTGTTGGGCTTGTCGGCTCGTGGCCGAGCGCTTAGCGCCCAGATCTTCATGCCAAAGATCTTGGCTCGGAGTGCTACCTCCTGCCCGATGTGACCAAATCCGATAATTCCTAGAGTTTTCCCCCTGATTTCGTCAACCGGAGGATCTCCCCAGATCCAGCTTCCCCGCCACGCTCCCTTGCGAAATTGTCTATCCATTCCCAGCAAGTTCCGGCTGAGCGCCAGCATCGTCATCAAAATGTATTCGGCCACAGCCGGCCCGTGGAAATACACATTCGCGACGGTGGTATCAGCAGAAAGCGCCTGCAAACACAAGCTGTCGACACCCGCGCCAACAGCGTGGAGCACCTTCAATTTTCGGGCCGCGCGCACCATGCTTTCCGTGAAGTACTGGGCCACCACAACGTCGGCATCGGCCACTTGCTTTCGAACGGTCGCATCCTCCCGGAGACGCGGAAAGGTCCGAAAAGTACACGGGCTCACCGTGTGCTTGCGGATTTGGTCCAAACCACCCGAGGGAACAGGTCCTACGAGCGCGACCACCAGTCTAACGCCCAATTGCCTCACGTTCATGCGCATTTCAAAAGCCCAGCCGACCTACGCGCCGAAAGTTTGAGTTACTTTCGTAGGCTCCGCGAGCTCAGCAAGGGTAGCGATGTCAACAAACTTGTAAAGGTCCAAGCAAAAAAGATCGGGCGCTTCCTGGTAACGAACAAACTTTTCAAGCAGGTGATTAAAGCTCTTCATCCCCTCACGAGTTGAAAGCTCCGAAAACTTTGTCGGCTCGAGAGCGGAAGCAACTAGCCCAGTTACCTGGTTTCGAATGCCGACAGTTTCGACGCTTATCGCTTCGGACGTACCGTGCGCGCCCACCCAATTTCCCGTGGCGATCAATTGTGCCGCCTGCAGGCCCAGCGGGCGGTCTCCTGAGGCTGACAGTAGCAGGCCATAGATTGCCGAGGGCGGCCGTGTTTCCAGCCAGTTGATCACTCCGGGCATCTGCTTCGGTTTTGTCAAAATTTCCCTGTAAACGGCCGGAACATGTACCGGTTCAGTCTTCGGATGGTCGGGGGAAGCGTCCCCGGTGAAGATGAGGTTAACCGCCACGACCTGTTCGCCGTGAGCAATACGCGATGCCAAGGATTGGTCATGTGAATCGCCGGAGAATTGATCGGAGAGCATCTGCAATGTAACGGCGCGCATACCTCCATCGTCCAGTAGCAACGTCGTGCGTGTCGTCTTTTCCGACGCGGCAGGTTTTAACCACACTGCGGTTGCACTCAGGCCATTGTTGAACTGCAGGCGGTAGGCCATGGCCGCAACTACTTTATTGCGCGTGCTGTATTCCTGCCACGCATGCTTGAGCGCCACCGGTTTGTAGCGCACAACATCTCTCAGTCGCTCCCTCGAACTACGCGCCCATTCGCGCCTCGCGGCGGCTTGCTTGGGTGGCGACGGGCGTTCGGTCGCGGCGGCCAGCTTCTTCGCCAAGGCGAGTATGTCGAGGTTGTCCTTGGGTAATCCCACCACGAGCTGGTCCTGCGTCTTTACTTCTCCGTCGACCGGTACTTCACGTTCCACGACAGGCATATGGAAGTGCTTCGTGAAGAACGCGTACGACTGCTGGCGATTGTCGAGCTGGTAATTGTGCGTGCCCGGATCGACGTTTTCGTAAAATCTCAGATTGTCGTCTTTTCCATACAATTTGTAATACGGCCTCACCTCGTCGTAGAGATGAAGCTTTTGCAGTGGCGCGCGCAGGCCGTACTCGTCGGTTGCCCCGTAGATCAACAGCAGAGGGCGAGGTGCGACCATGGCCGTCAAAGTCGAGTAGTCTCCGTCAACAAAGAGGTCGTGCGGGTGGTACTCCATGTCGCCGACATCGGAATTACGTTCGATCGCGGAAGTGAAGGAGAAATACCCCGCGACCGGCACGGCCGCAGCGACACGCTCATCAAGAGCAGCAATGGTGATGCTCTGCCAGGCGCCTCCGGACAATCCGGTAACGCCAATTCGCTTGGCATCGACCTTGGGATGTGCTGAAAGATAATCGACCCCTTTACGTATGGCCAGGTAAAAGAGCCCTGTGGCGCTCGCACCCACCAGGTTGAGGTGACCGCCCGTCCAGTGGTTATTCTCCGGGATGGCCATCTCTCCCATGCCCAGCCACTCCAGGCTCAGCGCGTACATTCCCTGGAGCGCGTTGTTGATGCACCGTTTCTGCTTGTACTCCGCAGCTTTTCCGTTGGGAGCATGGCCGTTCAGATTGATCGTGGCCGGAGCTCTGCTATTCGCATTCTCGGGTTCGTACAGGAGTGCAGTAGTGGAAAAGCCAGGCACGATCTCGTACCGCAGTTTGCGGAGACGATATCCCTTCCCTGCCGGGATAAGTCCCAGGTCCTCAAATCTGGGCGGTGCGTTCACCCAGTCTTTTGGCCATCCATGAAAAATGACGTCGTCCAGCAGGTGCTTGCGCAATCGTTTCTGTTGCGCCGTCCAATCGGCCGCCGTCTTGGCGGCAGGAAGCGGCGGAACACGCTTCATCAGATACTCGCGCACTTGGAACTCGACAACTTCCGGCGTCTGTATTGGCACCTTGAGCAGAGTGGCGCCCGATGTGTCCGGGGTGGTCTGCTGCGCATTGGGCAACTGCGTGATTACTGCCGCCGGGCTGACAACTGTCGCCCCGGCCAGAATAGTGGCAGTCTGCAAGAAACCACGACGACTCACATCCGTGTTCGACATGTTTTTTTCCTCTAAGCCCGTTGGTCGGGGTTAATGTCCTGCTGTGATCACTGCCCGATAGAAGTTCCGGGAATGCAACTGCTCGGCAGCCCATAGCAGCCCGCCCGGTTCTCACTAACCTTTCCCTCGCGCACATCACGAATGACGAGTTCAGGATTCCGCTCTGCGGGAGGTCCGTATCCTCCCCCGCCCGGACTTTCGATCCGGACGATTTGTCCCACCTTGACTTGGATTGTTCCCTTCGATGGCATCTGGCTTGACGTCTCGCCGGATAACAGCAGGTAGCGGGCACAGCGCCCAGGTTCCCCACCAAATAGCCCATGGGCGGGGAACTTGGCACGATCAGCGAGTGTAGTAAACACAACATCGTGATCTACGAATACGTACTCACGGCATATGCCTAGCCCGCCGCGCGTGCGACCCGGGCCATCCGAATCGGGAACCAGGCAGTACCGCGGAATCCGAACCGGATAGTTCAATTCCGTTTCCTCGACGGGAGCGTTCTGCGTGTTCTGAAAATGCGTCTGAACGGCGTCCGGGCCATCCGATTCCAGTCGGGCTCCATAGCCGCCCGCAATCGTCTCGTAGAAGCAGTAATACTCGTTGCTACGGGGATCCTTGCCGCCGAACCCAACCTGGCAAACCGTACCCTTCGTTCCCGCCGGAACCCTGTCCGGCATGGCCTCGGACAGCGCCTGGAAAAGTAACTCGCAAATGCGCATCGACACTTCCCAGCCCCCGACAATGGCCGTGGGATGGGTAGCGTTAACAGCGGAACCCTCAGGCGCGACGACGCGAATCGGTCGGTAGAAACCTTCATTCAACGGGATATCGGGGTCCGTGAGGCATTTCAACACGTATACACACGCGGTAAAGGTCTGCGTTAGATTGCAGTTCATCGGAGCGGAACGCTGCTCGTCTGTTCCGGAAAAATCGAATGTCACGCTTTCTTCGTCGACCGTCACGGTGGCCCGGAGTTGCACAGGCTGTGGGCTGATGCCGTCGTCGTCCAGTTTGTCCTCGGCTGCGTAGGTGCCCCGCGGGAGCTTAAGCAGCTCGGCGCGCAGAAGTCGTTCGCTGTATTCAATGAGCCGGTCGACGTAGAAGGTGATCGTTTCGATGCCAAATCGTTCGGCAAGATGCGTCAGCCGGCGTACTCCCATCTCATTCGCTAGCACCTGTGCGCGAAGATCGCCAGCCACCTCTTTTTTCGCTCGGACGTTCGCCAGAACCATCTTGAGAAGGTCATCGACGATTCGCCCCTGGGACACGATTTTTATGACGGGCAAAATGAGTCCTTCCTGATAAATCTCGCGAAACACTCCGATGCTGGCCGGTGCTCCCCCGCCGACGTCAACATGATGACAAGCGTTGGCAACATAGCCCTGCAGCTTCCCATCCACGTAAAACGGGGAGATGAGGAAAATGTCGTTCAGATGGCTGGCTTGGCGGTGCGGGTCGTTCACCATGAGAGCATCGCCCGGATGCAGGTTTTCAGGGCCATACTCGGCTACCGCGCGAGGCACGATGCGCCCGATTGTTACCAGGTGAGCTGGCTGGCAGAACGCCTGGGCCACCATTCTTCCTTGCGCATCTACAAAGCCGGAAGAATAGTCGAGGCGGGTTTTTACATTGGTAGAGTAGGCGGTTCTCTGCAGACACGCCGACATCTCCTCGGTCGCTTCGACGAGCGCGTTGCGTATCACTTCGAACAGGATAGGGTCGATTTGCTTTTCAGTAGCAAGTGTTTCCATGGGACCTTCGACCGCAAACTCAAGATCAACATTGTCGCAAAACGTCGGCAAGGGACCTGGATCGAGCCCTAGGCCGGTTGTAGATCGGTCGGCTGCGGCGAAATCCCCAGCCATAACGCCGCTGCGACCAAAGCGACTCCGGCGGCAACATATAACGCGTTTTCCCATCCGATGTGAACGGCGAGCACCGGAGTCAAAACGGGCGAAATCATTCCACCGACATTGCTTCCGCAGTTCATCACGCCGCCACCGGTGCCGCTGCGTGGCCCCGCCAGCTCCATCATGGCCGCCCAGAACGGGCCTTCCACACAAAGCACCAAGGCGGTCGCCAAAGTCAGACATGCGACGGCCGTGTAAGCGTACTGGGCGCGTGCGCCGAACACTAGGAACACGGCCGAAAATGTCAGTCCGAATATCGGGACTGTCCGGCGTCCCCAGAGAGCGCCGGCGCGCCCGGCTATCAGTCGGTCGGAAACGACTCCCCCCAACGGAATAGAGATCATGGATAGCAGCCAGGGAAGGCTACTTAGCCATCCGGCCCGAATCAGGTCAAAATGCCTCACTTGCACGAGGTACAGGTAAAACCAGAAAACGAAAATATAGCCAACGTATCCCTCCAACGTGTAGCTGAGCACTAAAAACGCAAAACTGCGGGACCGCAAAGGCGACCGGCCATCACGAACGACAGTAGGGTTTTCAGCGACGCTCGCGACAGTTTCCGTGTTACGCACGAAAGCCCAACTCACAGCCGCAACAAAAGCCGGCAATGCCGAAACCATGAGTGCGAAGCGCCATCCCCAGTGAACCATGACACGCGACAGTAGCGCTGGAGCAATTGCCGAACCTCCTCCAATCGCCGCCATCACAACACCATTCGCTAAGCCCTGGTTTGCCGGATGGATCCATCGCGAGATACCCTGAGCAGCAGCGGGAAATGTGGGAGCCTCGCCGATCCCCAGCAGAAATCGCAGCACGAGCAAGGCAATAAATCCCTCGCTTGCCGCCGTGGTCAGACGTATCGAGCCTAAAGCTGACATCAACAGGGTAGCCACGACCCACCAGGAGACGGCCCACACAAGAACGCGACGCGCTCCCCAGCGGTCAGATAAGGCGCCAGAAGGAATTTGAAACAGAGCATAACCGAGGACGAAAGCGCTGAACAGCCTCCCCATGTCTACTTGCGAGAATCCCAGCTCTCGCATCATCAAGGCGCCGACCACTGAGATATTTACGCGGCACAAGTAGCTTGCCGTAGCGGTCAGAAAAAGCAGTGCGACCAGCGCGTAAGGCTTGACGCTCACAATTCGGTCACAGCTCACTCCCGTGGGCCGGTGCAGGTGCTCCGCAGGTGTCCAAGCGTCTCCCACTGCGTCGGTTCCGACGGTGCGCCTTGTTTGCCCGGCGGTGCTGCTTGGTTCTGGGGCCTTCGTGCGGCGCACGTGCAGCGCATACTATGGAGCCTTCCCGATTGTGTCAAGATGATTTTCTCCTCGTTTCAGCCATGAAACAATGTGTATCAGATTTCGTCCTTTTTTGGATTTGCGCTTGCGCCAGTGTCGCCTATCACCAGTATGGGACACGGACCACGGCCACGTTGCCAAGTCTCGATTCGAGTTCCTATTGCTCGGCGGTTCAAGCAAACAGCGAAATCGACGTGCGAGACGCGCCAGAAGTCACCGCGAGCTGGACTTCCACGCCAATGGTTTGCGGTGTGAACCGGTCCAAATGAAGCTGCTAGAATCGCATGGCAATCGCGCCAGTCACTTCGCGATCCCCGTTCGAGACGGCGGCCAGATCAAAGATGCAATGCTCATAGAATTAGAATTGTGATAGTAAATCGTAAACTGGCACACCAATGATGGAGACTGCGCCTGAGGGACACCGCTGGTGGCACTTTCTGAGTGCTCACAGATCGCGACCCACTACTCCCCGATGCCTTTCGATGGCTTCCTTTGTCACCGGAGATACGGCCAGAATAGCCTTCTGCGCACAATAGATCTTCGTGAGGTTTTCGAGAGCTTGCTCGCAACGGGGGGAAACTCGGTAGTCATTCTTCACAAGCTCATCGTCGATTAGAGCACGGAGGTAAAGAATCTGCCAGCGCCAGGAAGCTCGTGCCCGAGGTGAAAGTTGTCTGTCAGCCTGCCTGATCAGATTCCAGGCCTCTCCTGTCGCGCCGCTATGCTCGAGCACGAATCGGGGCACGCCCTTTTCTAAATTCTCAGCCCGGCGCGGAAGGTTCGTTTCTAAAATCTCAATCGCCTTTCGCACTGAGGTCACGACCGCCGGCGAAAACTCATAGGCGATGTATTCATCCACGATCGAGTCCGCCGTCCGATCCTTTTGCCAGTAGAACTGCGCGTACAGCGCCTTGTTGAGATCCTCAAAAATACCTTCCGAGTAGAGGAACCCGCCCGCGAGCAAATCTTTCTGTGCATTCCATAACTTCTGATGATGAGCCGGCGCCGGGTTGGCGCCAAAGCCTCCCCATGGGTAGGCTCCCCACATGCTGACCTCGGGAAACCCCACGACGGGAAACCCTCCGGGGGCCGGATGTGCAGGCGATTTGCCGGAATAACGCTGAACACCGATAAACTCGTCCACCAGAATATAGTCAATCCACTGGGGTTGCTCTTTGCCGAACCTCTCCTCGAGCCCCGCATACTCGCCCGACGTAAAGTAGTCAAATAGCCAAGTCGATAGAATGATCCTGCATCCCGGAAAGTCACGGCGGGCCATTGCTGCGATGGGCTCGGACAGGGTCAGGAACCCATTCGCCCCCCAAGGCTTACAAGGTGAGTCGGTACACCCGCCATTGTCGTAGGGCCAGGGAATGACATAATCGAGCCCCACATCCTGGAACGCGTGGAACGTTTCTTCCCGCCATTTCAACAACAACTCCTTCGCGCCAGGTTTATTGGGGCAGAGTTCTTGATGATAGTGGGCCGCAAGCTCATGGGTGTACCCGTCATGCCCGGCACTCCAGTCGGCACGCATTGCCGGCGGACTATTCGCGTAGGCGTCGTTCACAGCGATTCCGAGACCCATATCAAGACCTAACTTCTTTGTTGTCCTGGCGATCACATTCATGCGGCCAAGCAGCGCTTGTGCCGCCGGATCCTGGATGCTCTCAAACTTGTGTATATCAAAGCCAAAGACGATCAGGTTGAACCCCCACAAGGCAAGGTCTTCCAGGTAGCGCTGCATCTGCTCAACCGGCGCTACGTGATAGAAATTGAAAAAATGCGGGACAGCACAAACCCCCCGCAACGGCTTGTCAGGTAGGGAGGTTCCCCTCCAATTTCCCAGCGTGAACGAACCCTGATGATAGGTGTTGCTTCGCAAGAACTTCCCAACGCCATAGAGTAGTCCCCGGCTGTCGTTGCCGAGGATGCGCACCGAACCCCGGGAGACCTCTTCAATGCGAAAGCCCTCTCTGCCGATCCCTTCCTGAACCTTGAGTTCAACGCTACAGTCAGCAGTGCCGTCGAATGTGGGCTTAACCCCGGAGCGCTCTTGGACTCTACTGGTGAATATTTCGACCACGCGATCAAGCACCGGGCTCTTCGCACCGGTCAAGCGAATGTCTAACGACCTGCACTTCGTTTCCCTACCTATTGAGGACGACGTATTCGCAGCGTGTTTCAGGTATTGCTGCGCGGGGCAAGCGCCGGCCACCAGTTCACCAGCAGCGACCAAAGATGCCTGCGTCAAGAAATCTCGCCGTTTCACTTTCAGACCTCACTTTCGCGCTGTCGCAATTGCCGCCCCGACTTTCGTATTTCACCTTCTGAACAACAGAGGACGAGCGCAGGAGGTGATCTTGAACGATCGGAGCAGCGGGCGAAACTGGCAGGCGAGGGGCATCAATTCGGTGCGTGCCCATCCTTTACGGCGCCTTTTCACGGGCGCGCGCGATCGGCCTCAGGGCGTCGAAATGGGCCCGGCAGCCACTGGGAGCATCGAGAACCGCTCTCCCAGTGGCTAGCCGGCTAGCTGTTGCTCATGGGGATTGAGCAACATGCTTAGAAGTCGAACCGTAAGCCCAATTGAATGCTGCGAGCGGAGCCCACGATGCTACTGATTTGTCCAAAGTTAGCGGCGCCAAAGGCAGTTGACGGATTGCCCAGATTGGGATGGTTGAACGCATTGAACGCCTCCAACCTGAACTGGAGACCCATACTCTCCTTGATTGCGATCCGCTTGTGGAGGGCTAGGTCAAAACTGTTGTACCCGGGTCCTGCGATGATACCGGGGCCGGAATTACCGAAGGTGAACTGCGGGGCACGCCGGAATGCGCTCGTGTTGAACCACTGCTTGATCGATGCGTCCCGGCTGGAATGGTCCTGACTATTCGGATCACCGATGACATCGGGTCGACCGCCGCCTGCATTCGACACATCCACGATGTCACCTGGTGTCAGATAGGACCCAGTTCGCAGCGAAGCGATACCCTCAAACCGCCAACCACCGACGAAAGCATCGGCTACGCCGCTCAAGTTGCCGGCCAGCGGCTTACCCTTGCCCCAAGGCAGCTCGTAGATCCAACTGATCGAAGCAATGTGGCGCACGTCGTACGGGGTATTTCCGTATTCAGCCTTATAGTTCCTGAAGTCACGAAGAGGTTGACCCTCATTGATTTGTGGTCCACTTATTGAATCACCCAAAGCGTGGCTCCAAGTATAAGAAGCCAAAAGCACCAGCCCTACGCGGTCGTAGGTCTTACGAAGCGAAGCTTGTAGCGAATCGTAGTGGGCCGTACCAATCGTTTGAATCGCGGTTAACGAACTAAACTTGGGATATGGCAGTCGAGAGGTCACCGAACCTGGTCCTGGCGCTGGTTGGTTGATGTTCATGCGTATCAAATTGTTGCCAGATGCATTCCCGACGTAGCCGACCTGCAAACCCAAGGTGTTGGTGAGTGCGTACTGAACGTCGAGAGAAAATTGATGGACATACGGTGTCCTGTTCGTTTTGCTCGCGACGTTACCGCTCGTACTAGGCACCACCGTAGTGGAGAATGGACGAGTAGCAGTGACGCAGGGGACATCGCGATTACAAGAAATACCGGTAGATGGCACCCACGGAGGGCCGAGAGCTAGTCCAGTTGCGGAATCAATGACCAGCCAATTGTAGAAGAGGCCGTAACCTCCGCGCAGGACGACTTTCTGGCTTTGAAACGGTCTCCATGCAAAGCCCGCACGGGGGCTCCAGTTGTTCCACGTCGTCGGGAACTGCAGATTGCGAGGATAGCCCAAAGTTTCAGCTACCACCGAGCCCGCCGGAACTCCAGGCAAGGTGGGCACTTTGCCAGGATACACATTCACCTGCTTCTCTAGATCGAATGCCGCGAACCGATCCTGGGTGTCAAAAGGCCGAGTGTAAACGTCATACCGCAAACCTAGGTTGACGGTCAGGTTTGGTGAAACATTCCAATTGTCTTGGATGTAACCGGCGACGGTGTGCGACCTCCAGTCTGAGTCCAAGGGGTTCAAGAACACGAAACCGGAAGAAGGCAGCCCCAGGAGAAATTCCGCCAATGCGTTATATTGGTTTCCCGCTCCACCCACTGTCGCAGTCGTGTACCTCGGCGAGAAGCTGATCAGGCCACGGTCAAAAATATCAAGATGCGATTGTGTGCGATTGTAGAGGAAACTGGCTCCGATCCTAATCGAGTGTTTTCCCCAGACCTTGCTCAGAGTGTCCTCGACGACATAGTTGTTGAACGGTTGCCGGATGGGAGAAACATAATTATCCCCGATAGATGAGAATCCGGAGATTTGAAGGTAAGGAATTCCGGCTTCGACCGCATTTAACCCTTGCATTCCTGAGGCAACGACAAAGCCTTTCCCGGTAGTTTGGTTGAAACGATTCTGGTAATACTGGCTGAATCCAAGATTCAATGAGTTCAGCGTTGTATTGCTGAAGAAGTGGGTCCAGCCCACTTTGTGATTTTGCCCGTATAGGGTTACGTCTTCGCCAAGTCCTACGAGGGGTGTAGCGACCCCGGAGTCTCCTCTTGGAAGAAGGGCAGTGTACTTGTTCCGCGTGTAACGAAACATCACGGAATCATGCTCAGAAAAATCCCGGTCATAACGCACACTGATCTGGTTAATGTTCTGGCTTTGGGTTGGATTTGATACGTAGTTGTTAGTGATGCCAGTTCCGGCGGGAACCGGAACAAATTTGTCCAGAAAGAATTTAGTCACGGGCGAGATCCGGTTCGAAGGAATCATATTGCCCGGGAAAGGCTGCCGCCGGCCAGTCGTTGTATTCAGGGTTTGAGGATCGTAGATCGTGGTTCCGGTACCGGAGAAGTCCCCAGCTCGAAGCGTCGCAGGAGGGAGGCTCAATACGGCAGTGAGTCCCTGATCCGACCGCAATCCTTCGTAGGAGAAGAAAAAAAAGTCCTTCCTCAAATGGGGGATGTGTCCACCGAAGGTGCCGCCGAACTGGTGTCGACTGAACGGCGGAAGTGATCCAGGTTGGAACAGCGGGCGGGCATCTAGGGCATCATTGCGCCAAAACTCGTACACTGAGCCATGATAAGCGTTACTTCCCCGCTTCGTCAGTACTTCAATCTGAGCTCCGCCAGTCCTTCCATACTGAGCATCGTAGGTATTACTCTGAATCTTGAACTCCTGGATGGCATCGATGCTCGGAGAAAACGTCATTCGGCCAGCACCCGTTTCTTGGTTCATGATCCCGTCGACCATCGTGTTATTGGCGAAAGCAGACATGCCATTGACGGAAATGCTTCCCCCGGTTGTTTCGTGATACACGATGCTCGCCTTCTGAACCCCGGGCGTTAGCGTTGCGAGCTGAAGAAATTGGCGTCCATTCAGGGGCAGGTTAAGGACGTCGCGCGTGGTAATCACCTTTCCTACCGAAGCACTCTCCGTCTCGATGATCGGCGCGGTCCCCTGCACCTCGACCCTTTCCCCTGCCGAACCGACTTCCATTCCGATGTCGATACGCGCACGCTGCGACACCTGCAACGTGATGCCCTTGATGCTCTTCTCCTTGAAACCAGCTTTGACGGCGGTAACCTCGTAAGAGCCTGGCTTGAGGTCTTCGACGATGTAGCCCCCATCACCGCCAGTCTGTACCGTTCGCTGGAATCCTGTGCTCGTGTCTATCACTGTCACTTGAACTTGGGGGATGACAGCTCCAGAGGAGTCGGTGACGACACCGACGATAGTGCCATTTGTCACCTGCGCCGACGCCGTCGGGACCAACCACAAAAGAGTAGACGTGATCAGCAATGCCTTCCAGTAACGCATTTGTTTATCTCCCTTCAAATTGAAACTGACCGAGACCGAACCATACGCGCCGGAGCTGGAGGAACCCTCAGAGACCATGTGGCCCTCGGTTCGTACCAGGCATGCG
>Ga0209011_1000256_pt1 | contig 21929 bp, 24 predicted proteins | sample BlaSpr_A8_OM1_M3_FD_187986 | JGI IMG/M metagenome (GOLD analysis project Ga0209011, IMG submission 187986) | Forest soil microbial communities from Thunder Bay, Ontario, Canada - Black Spruce, Ontario site 2_A8_OM1_M3 (SPAdes) (version 2) | ecosystem: Environmental > Terrestrial > Soil > Boreal... | reverse complement strand
AACTTCGTCAAGCCTCTTGAGGACTAGCGCGAGACTATTGTTTTGGCAGGGGAGTCACGATGGACAGCATTCGCTGGCAGAGAGTTCAATCCCTGTTTCACGAAGCTGCGGACTTGCCGTAGGACGAGCAGCGCGGTTTTCTTGAAACGCAATGCCGGGATGATGTCGCGCTCGTAAACGAGGTTCTGATCCTCTTGCAAGAAGACGCCCGCAGCGGCTCGCTTCTCGACCGTAATGTCGCTCAAGTCGCCCACCAGATTCTCAGCGATCCTTCCTCAGCCTCACCTCCTTTCAAAGAGTTCGGCCCCTACCGGATTAAAAAGGCTCTTGGTGAAGGGGGAATGGGCATGGTTTACCTCGCGGAGCGCGAAGATCTCGGCAGTCAGATCGCTATTAAGGTTTTACGCGACGCCTGGCTCTCGCCCGCGCGTCGAGAGCGCTTTGCCAGCGAGCAGCGCACTCTCGCGCAACTCAATCACCCTTCGATAGCGCGGCTCTACGATGCGGACACCTCTCCCGATGGGACTCCCTTCTTCGTCATGGAGTACGTTGAAGGCATTCCGCTCACAGATTTTTGCAAAACGCACGATTGCTCCGTTCCGGAACGTCTGCGCTTATTCCACGCCGTTTGCGAGGCGGTGCTTTACGCGCACCAGCAGGCCGTCATTCACCGCGACCTGAAGCCTTCCAATATCCTCGTGAAAGACGACGGAGCCGTTCGGTTGCTCGATTTCGGCATTTCCAAGCAACTGGAAAGCCTCGGCGAGTCCGTGGACCAAACCATGACCGGCCTGCGCTTGATGACTCCCGCTTACGCCGCGCCCGAGCAGATACGCGGCGAACAAGTCGGAATCCAGACAGATGTCTATTCGTTGGGTGTCGTTCTCTATGAGCTGCTAGCGGGATGCCTCCCGTTTGACTTGTCCAATCGCACGCCTGCGCAAGCGGAAAAGTTTTTGACCGAACAGGAAGCCGAGAAGCCCTCGACGATTGCCAAGAAGAGGGCTGCGTCGGCAGAAGGAAACAGAAATGCGGTGTTAGCCAGCAAGTCGGTTTGGGCCGATCTGGACGTGCTGTGTCTCACCGCGATGCACAAGGACGCCCCACGAAGGTACCAATCCGTTGAGGCACTTATCAGGGACATTGACCACTACTTGAAGGGAGAACCTCTTGAAGCGCGCGCAGACACACTCGGCTACCGCTTGAGAAAATTCGCCGTGCGCAATCGCCGTGCCGTCGCCGCAGCGGGGATAGTCACAGCACTTGTTCTCGCCATGGTGATTTTCTTTACCGTCCGACTGGCCATCGCACGTAATGCGGCGCTTGCCGAGGCAGCACGCACTCAGCGTATTCAGAAATTCATGACCAACCTATTTCAGGCGGGCGACGCAGCCGCCGGACCTGCCGACAATCTGCGCGCAGTTACGCTCCTGGATCGTGGCGCCCAAGAGGTTCAGTCGCTCAGCGCGGACCCTGCAGTCCAGGCGGACTTGTATGAGACCCTCGGCACGCTCTATCAGAAACTGGGGAAGTTCGACCAAGCCGAGTCGCTTCTTCGTTCCGCCCTTGAGAACCGCAAGTCACTCTACGGATCTGATAGCCCGGAGGCCGCTGAGAGTTTTGTTGCGCTGGGCCAGTTGCGCGCCGACCAGGCGCATTTGGAAGAAGCGGAACAGTTGATCCGGCAGGGAATGGAGATCGAGAAACGGCATATGCCGCCGACGCACCCGGCTGTCGCCCGAAGCATGGTGGCATTTGGCAAAGTGCTCGCACAGCGTGGTTCCTACGACGCCGCCATCCAGACTCTCGGCGAGGCGGTGCGTATCGACTCTGTTCCAGGTGGCACCCCGAGCGATTTGGCGGCAAGTCTTTCCGCGCTGGCCGGCGCACAGTATTCCGCAGGACACTACGAGATTTCTGATGCGCTGTACCGACGGGTTCTGGAAATGGATCGTCAACTCCATGGTGCTCGTCATCCGCTTGTCGCCGGCGATCTCGGCGAGCTCGGTTCGATTCAGCAGGACCTAGGTTATTACAGTGAAGCGGAGCGATTCGAACAGGAAGCGTTGGATATCACCCAATCCTATTACGGCAAGGAGCATCCCCGCACCGCTAACAACCTCACCATGCTTGGCCGTGCGCTCTTGTACCAGCATAAGTTTGATGAAGCGCAAGCTGAACTACAGCAAGCCCTATCGATTCAGGAAAAGATCTTTGGGCCGATACACCCGGAAGTTGCCGACACGCTGAACGAATTGGGAAATGTGGCGTCCATGCGCGATCACTACGACGAGGCCGGAACAAGATTCCAGCGTGTCGCGGATATTTATCGCTCCGTGTACGGCGATCACCATTACTTGGTCGCCATCGCGCTATCGAACGTCGCTTACAACTATCTGAACGAGAAGGAATACGCACGGGCCGAACAGCTTTTCCGCGATGTCGTCCGCCGTTTCACCGAAACGCTTTCCGCCGGCAACGTAAACACGGGCATTGCGCGCATCAAGTTGGGTCGCTCCATCCTTCGCCAAAATCGTTTCAAGGATGCGCAGGAAGAAACCATGGCCGGCTACCAGGTTGTGGCAAAGCAGGCCGATCCGGCCATCAGCTTTCTTCAGGCCGCGCGAAAAGATCTCGTTGCGGAGTACGACGGATTGAACCAGCCGCAGATGGCGGCAAAGTTCCGCGCCGAGTTGGCCGCCGAAGAAAAGAAAAAACCGCCTGGCATCGGAAAGCGGTGATGCCTCGCTCGCGACTAGATAGCACGAGATTTGAGTCCAGGAATAGTCGCGGCAGGCGCAGCTTGTTAATTTGCTGCTGCGATCGCACCTCTGACAATCAGATTTTGAATCAGAGCTTTCCCCTAATAATTTATATTACTATATAGTTTATACGATGCAGACGATTTTGTGCTCACACTGCACCCAAAATCAACAAAGTTCAAGTTCGTGGTTAAACGGTTCCGAATCAACGGTATATGTGAAAGTAACAGCCGAATGCTCTACCATTGAGCTACCGGGGGGCAGCGCAACACTAATTTTTTGATTGTAATACAGGGCTGCCCCAAGAACGTCTGAGTAGTTTGGTGTAACTGCTTGACGGAACGAAGGTAAGGGGTTCCGGTGAGTTTTGTCGATTTCAATTGTTTGCTCCTTTCTTCGCGCCATCCTATTGCTTTCCAGCTTGTTCCGGAGGCAGTAGATGAATCTTGGCCGAACCGTCTTCTCTCAACTCGTGGACTTCCTCCCGACCTACCAGTTTCAAATTTGCGTCGATCGATACCAAGGCAATCGCTACGTCAAAGAATTCTCCTGCTGGGATCAATTCCTTTGTCTGGCCTTTGCTCAGCTCACCTACCGAGAAAGTCTCCGCGATATCGAAGCTTGTCTCCGCGCCCAGCAACCCAAGCTCTATCACATGGGTTTCCGGGGGCAAGTTTCTCGCAACACGTTGGCCCACGCCAACGAGCATCGCGACTGGCGGATCTACGCCGACTTCGCTCAGATTCTGATTGCCACCGCCCGCGACCTTTACCGCAACGAACCTTTCGGAGTGGAGTTGTCCGAGACCGTGTATGCCCTCGACTCCACAGCCATCGATTTATGCCTGGTGGCGCTGTTTCCGTGGGGAAAATTCCGCCGCCACAAGAGCGCCGTGAAACTACACACACTGTTGGATCTGCGAGGCAGCATTCCGACCAATGTTTACGTGACCGGAGGTCAAGTCCACGACGGGTGGAGAGTACATATCCAACCTGCAGTTCTTCAGTTCAGGCGCGACGGCGAAACGTTGGATGCTTTTGGATTGGTGAACGATCTCTTGGTCGGCACGCTTTCGCCCGAAGATTGGGTTCAGAAATGCCTTCACCTGGGTATCGCAGAAGAAACTCTCGGTGTCGTTAAGGCGCAAACAATTCCAACAGCTCTCTCTGCCTAGTCGGCCTTCCGCGATTGAACTGCGACCCTTGTTAGCTACCAAGCTATGGAAGCTGCCCAGTGAGAAGCAAGATTACGGCCGTCCCCAGTCTGCCCAGGGCAGCTCTTTGATTCGAGCAAATTCTGAGAGATTTGCTGTAATCAATGTCAGCTTGTTTCGGATCGCCTGCCCGGCAATCAGAAGGTCATAAGCGCCAATCGACTTTCCGATGGACTCCAGATCAGCTCGGATCGCGCCAGCGATTTCAGCATCCTGATCCTCAAAGGACAGCGGATGAATAGGGCCCGCAAAAAAAGTCTCGAGTCGCTTCTTGTTAAAATCTCGTCGCGAACTTTTCGCGACACCGTACCAGAGTTCGAACAGAGCGATGGACGACACAAATACCTGGCCCCCGAGGTCAGTCGCCTTCCGAAACTTGGCACGGACCGAGGGCGGATTCCCATTGATCAGCGCGATGCAAGCATTGGTATCCAGCAGATAGTTCACTTGAAGATCTCGCGACGCGGAGTGATGGGTTGATTGCGTCTCTTGCCCATGAACTGTTCCTGATTGAACCGGTCCATCTCATCGAACCACTTAGCAGCATCGGGAATCAGTGGTTCTAATATGACGCCATGATCGATTCTCCGAATGCGGACTCGATCTCCTTCGAAGCGAAACTCTTGCGGCAGCCGAACGGCTTGACTGCGCCCATTGCGAAACAGTTTGGCGATCCCGTTTTTGCCCATCGCAACCTCCAATAGCGGTATATACCGATAGTATATATCAACGGAGGATCGATGACCAGATGTTTCTCGATAGGGCGCCGCCTTCAATCATGCTCTCGCTGTCCGCGTGCCGCAGGGTGGCGGCGAGCTTTGAGCGATTCGTTTTTGAGATAAATAGCCGAATTCTAGCAGGACGTGTAGCACAAAACTCTCCAACCGTAGCGCTACCGAACGGCCTCCCCAAGCTGGGCCGCAACTCGATCCGCGTCGCCGCGCAAAACTCTATACGCAAAATTCTTGTCTTTCTGCATGCGGATGAAATCATCCAGCGGATGAACACTCAATCCCCGCGTGCGAGCTTTTAGGTAACGCTGCACCTCATATTTCGGCCAACTCAGTTCGTCTGTAAAGTTGGAAAATGTACGTCCGCTGGGGACATGACTTCCGACCTGGCAAGAAAATTCCGAACAGCTGCAAAGGTGAAGAGTGATTGGCGCGTCCAGGTCGGAACGAGCCGCACGCTTGAGTGACGGCGGTCTTGCTGGCACGAGGGGTGCTAGAGGAGAACGGAGGCGGGCGTATCACCCGCCGTGACGACGAGGAATTCTCTGCTCCATACCCACACTTACCTTACCTGAGATTTCATCGAAGATGCCGCCGTACTTGGGCACTTCGTGAGGAGCTACCTGGCTGCTCGCAGCAGGAACCCGTGTTGCTTGTTGTCTCCGTCTGTATATGGCCCGACCATGTCGCCGTGCACGTTGATTCCCCGTATGACCGTTCGAACCGCACCGGGGTAATCGATGATTGTGAACGTACCGTTCCGCAACAAAAATCCGTGGACCTTCTTGTCGGGCGTGTGGACCCCGCCGACGATCTCCCCGTGATCGTTGATGTCGTCAGCCAGTGTATAGATTGATCCGGGTGCATCGATTGATGTAAACCGTCCTTTGCTCCACAGAAAGGCGTGCTGGTGGCCATCGGCCGCGACCCACCCGCCGGCCACGTCCCCGCTGGCATTAATTCCCCATGCGGAGGTGACTCTGGCGCCTGGGTAGTCGAGCGAAGTGAACTCTCCCGCCCGGAGGAGGAAACCATGCACGTCATCTGCCGAGGTGGCGTAGTACAGGCCAACTACATCGCCCCGGTCGTTGATCTGCGTCGCGAATTCACCTTTCCGTCCAGGATATTTGATCGCTGTAAACTTGCCATTCTTAAAGCGAAATCCGTTTTTGGGGTTGCTTGGGCCGGACGCCCCCACCAGTTCGCCCTCGGAATTCATTCCCCGCACGACGGTGAATGGCGCATCGGGTACGTCGATGGACTTGAACTGGCCATTGCGCAGCAGGAAGCCATGTGTCTTCCCGTCCGCGTCGTCGAACCGCCCAGCGATATCACCTCGTGAGTTGATGGCACTCGGAATCGTAGACTTCGCGCCCGGGTAGTCGATCGCCTCGAACTTCCTGTCGATGCCGCCCGTTCCCTTGCCTGATTCCTCCTGCACCGGCGCCAAGCGGTCGCCGTAGCCGGACACAATGGTGACTGACACGAGTGCGGTCACAATAGCAATCAGCAGCCCATTCATCGTCGTCCTCCGCGGGATGTGAAGCCCGTCCCGCGGAATTCTATGCCCTTTGGTTGGTGCGGGCAATCTTCCGCCCTCGACGTCTCGACGTGCCAGCGGCAACGTGATGTTACTCACATTGAGTTACCGGGGATCATCCACATTTTGTGCTAGTCACGCAGCGTTTTCAAGTAAGGTTCTGGGAACATAGGCGACAAATACAAAGAAAAACATGCTCAAAACGCATAAAGCGGCAGGCGGGTGATGCCGGCCAATCTCGAAAAGTCCGTATCCAGAGTAAAGAGTGTAACGCCATGCTCTAAAGCAATCGCCGCGATCAGAGCATCGATGGTCGTAACCGCAACACCTTTCGCTCGCGCAGCCCGAAAAATGATCGCCGCTTCTCGATACGTTGAAAATCCCTTAGGTTCGAGCATGTCCCATTGCGACAGATAGTGCTCGAGGCGACTAACGTCACGCTTGAGCCCCTGCAAACCTCCGTGATCACGACTCCAGCGAGGGCGAGTGGTTCAGCATCGGCGATCATGCGGCGCAACTCAGCTCCGGCAGGGGAAGGAGACGAGCCGAGAAAATCGATCCAAACAGAACTATCGACCAAGATCAAACGCGATTTCTCCGCATGGCTTTAGGATCCCCTTTCCAATTACCACTGCCGTAATATCGCAGAATGCCCTTTCGGCTCTCCGAACGGACGAGCAATTCTAAGGCTTTATCGACGATCTGCCGTTTCGTTTTGAGACGCGTAAGCTTTCGTGCTTTGCGCACCAAACTCTCGTTAATGTCGATGTTGGTTCTCATGGAATGATTATACACCATTCTCGGATATTTTTGTGCATCGCTTGGTGACACCAGTATCAGATGAGGTCAAATCCTTGTGATTTTTCAGGGTCAATCGACCACCTGAGGCAGTAGTTTTTCACTAACTTTCACCCACATTTTCAGGATCATTCACCCACCCCCGATTGCGCTGGAGCGTGCACGTATGCCAACCCTTCCAAGGAGGACAGAGGATGGCATACCGGGAGGTGGGAATGATGAAGGTGAGGGACAGTTGAAACTACACATCTGACTGTGTAGGCTACTACACATAGGAGGTCATAATGCCAACCAATCTTGCAATCGACGACCGCCTGTTGGAAGAGGCTCAGAAAGTAGGGGGACACCGAACTAAACGAGAAACCGTGACAGCGGCCCTGCAGGAGTACATCGAACATCGCAAACAGCAGGAAATCCTTTCTCTTTTCGGAAAAATTGACTACGAGCGTGGTTACGATTATAAGCGTGAGCGCAAGGCAAAGCGCATATGACTGTGCTGGTAGATACCTCCGTTTGGTCACGTCCACTTCGTCGGAAGAATGAAAGCCTCGCAACGAACGAAAGAAACATCGTTAACGAGTTGTCGGAACTCATCCGAGAAGGACGAGCCCAACTAATCGGATTAGTTCGGCAGAGCTCCTTTCGGGCATAAAGGCAGCGGAACAATATGAAAAACTGAGACTTTACCTTCGATCCTTTCCGGACGAAGTCGTCGACACCTCTGATCACGAGGAGGCGGCAAAGGCCGGCAATCGGTGTAGAGCAAGAGGGATCGTAGTTTCGATTGTGGACATCCTTCTATGTGCTGTCGCGGTCAAACGTGAGTGGGCTATCTTTAACAACTGATCCTGATTTTTCAAATTACGCAAAAGTGCTACCCCTCCGGATCCACGCGCCCCAAAGATAATAAGTTCTCCACCGAGCTCGCTTTGAAGACGAAAAGATTCTCTCCAGCTTGCTCTTACTGTGTTACTGCGAACCGCTCCCACAACGATGGGGCACAGTGGCTTCCCGAACGGGGCAAAAGCCATCTGCGGGCGACGAAAATTCCAGTGCCACCTCGTGGGCAACTCGTAAGGCGTCCCCTGGTATCAACTAGCGCATGGATTTCTTGTCGTGCGTCTTCAGCGGCTGGCAGTCGGAATACTTGCAGGCTCGAACTCCACGACGGAATGATGCATGCTCGCCATTCTCCAGCGTCTATCAGACTTCCTGCACATGGCCATGCCGCGGCCATGCAATCGCCCGCGCTCCGATTTGATCGTGAACTCGTACTCGTACCAGACAGCGTCAACGATTGGGTGAAATGCGCTTTCGCGGATTTCCAGCAGCGCTGGCGGCGTTTGATGAAAGTAGCGGTCACGGAAATAGCCGACCACTTTTCCCCGGCCATAAAACTCCTCATTCGCCGTGAACAGCACAATCTTGGGGTCCAAGCAATCAGCAAACGTGTCTTCGCTCGAGTCGTTGAAAGCTTTCACACAGCGTTCCGTATCCCGCTGCATCTCGGCCACCAGCTTGGCCCCGCGCTCCTCTTCCGCAGTGGTTACATGCAGCAACTCGCGCTTTAGATCAATGGTGGCTCCGATCTTCCCCAACAGGTCCACTCCGAGAATTCCGTCGATTTTCCGCCCGCAGGCTTTTCCGATCGCGGAAAGATCAATGGCTGGTAGTTTCAATCCGACCAGTTTCGTTCGGCCCACCAGCAATTCCGCAATGGTGACTTCCTTCGCGCTCGTGGCCAGCGTGCCGCTCCATGAGGTCACCCGAACGTCACGCGTCAGCCCATGCGCGAACGATTCCAGGTTCAGCATAGATGTTGCCGCCGTGTCCACGAGGAACCAAGCCTGTTGGCCCGCTGCCGCGACCTGAATCACGGGAAGTGTGTCGCAGTGTTCGAGTGGAATCTCTTGGCCATATACCGCGCCCGGCGCTGTCATCACTGAAAACAGAATTGCGAGCGGAACTAGCGGTCGGAAAACGGCCCGCCCACCTGTGCCTAGACATTTTCGGGAAGCCACGGGAAACCACGGTCGGAACCATCGCCGGAACACTGGCTCGAGAGTTTTTTCGAAGACCGGTCGGAACCCCAGTCCGCGCGCAAGCCGAGACGCTGCCGCATGCATCGAAGGGCGCAATTCACCGAGCAGCGTGCGATTTCCCATGGCCTGACCTCTGGCCGTGAAGCTTAACACATAATACGAACGTTCGTACTATTTATTCGTTTGTGTTACAGTCTTTTCATGGCCAAGGCCGTGCTCACCCCTCGCAAGAAGACTATCCCCCGCCGTCAGGCTCGCGGTCTCCGTACCCGAGAAGCAATCCTGGCCCGTGCCGTGGACATTGCCTCGATTCAGGGCCTCGAGGGACTCACCGTCGGCTCTCTCGCCACACAACTAAAAATGAGCAAGAGTGGTCTCTTCGCGCATTTTGGTTCCAAGGAAGACCTTCAGTTAGCGACCGTCGAGCTCGCCCGCCAGATTTTCATCAAAAAGGTCACGCGACCTGCCATCGCCGCGCCCAGAGGGATGCCCCGCCTCTGGGGCCTGCTCGAGTATTGGCTGGCTCTGGTTGAAAAGCGGGTTTTCCAAGGAGGCTGTTTCTTTAGCGCTGCCAGCTTCGAGTTCGACAGCCGGCGCGGCGTTGTGCGCGACCGTATCGCGGCCATCATGCACGAGTGGATTGGCGCCATCACGCGCGCCGTCTGCGAAGCCCAGAAAGCCGGCCACCTCGACACCAAAGTCGATCCCACACGTCTGACCTTTGAGATCCACGGCATCGCCATGGGAGCGCACTGGGCGCATCAGTTGCTTGATGACAAGCACGCCTATTTCCGCGCACGCACGATTCTGCTGGAGAAATTGCGAAGCATCAGCACGCCTGAATGCCCACATCTACCGTAGGTCGGGTCTTGCGGCCGCGTTGCTTTGTCACCGATTTCGGAACGCGATACCCCCGATTGTTGTTAACGCTACCCTGAGCATCGCTTGTGCGGCTACTTTGGTATGGAAGCAACTCAATCGAGGTCTATTGCACAGGCAAATTGCGCGGAGTTGAAAACATCACGCTCGAACAGACCGGGCAAGTGGCTGTATATCGCCCGGACGAGTGAAATTTCGCAAGCCCCCCAGAGGTCCGGCTGTGGGAAGTTGGAAACCCAGTTGCCCTTCTTGACGATTCCGGGCGTATCACGGGCTGCTCTGAAGTTATCGGTCGGGTTCCAGTTTCCGGATTGCCGACAAGATCCTCCTTATCGAAAATGCCTCGGAGCCGCGTACGCGGTTGACGGGAACTCTTCTGCCCGAGGCATTTCCGATCAAGGCTAGCGACCATCCGTCCAGAACCTCGCTTTTCCTACTTCTTTAGCCTGTCCCTACCGAAAATGCTACCCGGCGCGAATGTCTGTGAAATCAACAACATTCAAGAAACCGAAACTGAGGGCCCACTAACCAGGCGATCACGATGTAACAATGTTGCGTTGCGTTGCGTTGAAAATCGGTGGATGGAATTTTTGCACACCACCGTACGTATGACCATGCCTCGTTTCGCCATTCGAACTGACACGGAATTCGTTGGAACAAATCATTGACTCTCGAACATGGGCGGGAGTTGCCAAGAAAGAACTTTTAGCGTTGACAATGTAGCTTCATGAAGCTACATTGTAATTATGAAAAGCGTGGGGCTTCGGGAACTGAAGAACAATTTGAGCGAGTATGTTCGGGAAGTACGGTCCGGCAAGAGCGTGTTGGTGACGGATCGCGGTGAAGTCGTTGCCGAACTCCTCCCAGCGGGACCAGGGCTCGATGAGACGGGTGTCCCATATGGGCTGAGGGCACTGGCGAGGAGAGGGCAGCTGACGCTCGGTGCGTCAAATGATGCGACGTTGTATCCGAAACTTTCACCTCTCCTGAAGCGACACCGTGCCACTGTCCTCCTCGATGAGGAGCGCGGTACGCGATGAACGTCTATGCTGAGTCCAGCGCGGTGTTGGCGTGGCTGCTTGGGGAAGTCACTGGCCGCCGCGTCCGCGAGGTGCTCCGGCGTGCGGAGCTTGTGATGGCCTCCGATCTCGTGCTTATTGAGTGTGATCGCGTGTTGATCCGCGCGGTCACGCTCGGAGAAATCGATGAAGCCACGGCCGCCGATCGCCGGGCGCTTCTGAATGCAGCCGCTGCACACTGGCACCTGAGCCGGCTCAGTTTGGACATTGTCGACAGAGCAAGACGTCCGTTTCCCCTGGAACCTGTGCGTACCCTTGATGCAATTCACTTAGCGTCCGCATTGGCCGTACGTTCCACCGTCCCGAATGTGGAACTCCTAAGTCTTGACGATCGCATTCGTCGCACCGGCGAGCAGCTCGGATTCCGCCTTCAACCGAGCTGACCGGTGGTAAGGCGCATGGGGAAATGCCGTGGGCGAGAAAAGAATATTTGCCGAAGGTTTTCCGACCTGCTAATTGGGCTTCGCTTCCGGTAGGTGCGCAAATGTGCATACATCCGTGTCAAGACCTTTGAATGGCTTCAACTCTTGGGTCATTGGGGATGCCGTGCTACCAGCAAACGTGACACCTACGCTGACAAGCATTCAACTTGCACGTGAAATCGCCTACCGTCCCGATTTATCTATTCAATACGGGACTATCGAGTTCGCCTTTGATCCGCCAAAGAATCGTTTGGGGGTGTTGCCTTTCCGATGATATCTACCGCGGACTACGAGATCGTCCATTGTCGACCCAGGGAAGGCCGCGGGGCTTCGATTCAGTACCAGCCAGTGTTTGGCGGTGAGACTACCTGGCTGCTCTATCCCGGTGACGGATACGAGTCCAAGCTCACTTTGGCTTGGGAGAGCATGGTCGCATCCGTGCCGCTCACCGTGAAGCAGGCCGACAGACTGGTCTTGGGCAGCGGAGGGGATTTGGGTATCCGGGGAACTCGCTTCGACCTGGTGACCGTGCTGCGGGAAGAAAAATGCGCCAACGACACGCAAGGGGTGGGACTTTATCAAGTCGGGGAGCAGCCATAATGCCAATGCTGGACATGACAAACGCAAGACACTGGAATGTGCGAGACAAATCAATAAAAATAATGTTGCGCCTGGGTCTGGGCGTCGTGTGCCTCGGTACCTTTTGCGCGGCTCAGGCACAATCTATTCCGACCGATCCTCCACGCTGGCAGCTCGAGGGTAAGGCTAAAGTCACCGAATATTTAAGTCGACGCTGTCTCTGGTTGCAAGGCGGCGCCGCCTCGCTGAAAGATTTCGAAATGACCGACGGCGTAATAGACGTCGACATGGCCGGCAGTGGAGCACGCGGATTTTACGAAATCCTTTTCCGCACACAAGGAGACGGCAACAGCGAGGTGGTTTATCTGCGGCCACACAAAACCGGTCTGGACGACGCCCAGCAATATACGCCGATCCTGAACGGAGCAGCGGTCTGGCAAATCTATAACGGTCCAGGTTTCACGCGAGCCGTCGATATTCCGAGAGACGTTTGGTTTCATGTGCGCCTTGAGATAACGGGTGCGCAGGCGAAGCTGTACGTCAACGATATGCGCGAGCCTTCGCTCGTCATGAACGATTTGAAAAGTGGAATTCGCAAAGGTGGCGTAGGCTTGAAGGGTCCCGCTTACTTCTCGAATTTCGCAATACGCGAGACGCCACCCGTGGCATGGGAGCGTCATGAACCTGCAATGCCGGCGGCAACAATTACAAAATGGAGCCTGTCGCCGAGTCTGGATGGCTTAGAGCGCGATCTCGAGCGCCCGCTATCGAAATCGGAAGCGGAGGCGATGAAGTGGCAGGACATCGCGGCTGAACCCCCGGGGTTCGTAGTAATCAATCGGTACCGAAGGAGCCCGGAAGTCAACCCCACCTTTGCAAACGATTTCTCAAAGCGCCTCGAGCCGCAAAAAGGAATGCTGGTGGTTTACGCGCGCACCACGGTAGTGTCCGATAGGGATCAACTAAAGAAACTCAACGTCGGTTACAGCGACGACATAAGCGTTTTTCTGAACGACAAGATTCTTTACCGCGGCAGAAGTGCCCAACGCTTCCGCGACCCCGGATTTCTGGGCATTGTAAATCCAGAAAACGACGCAGTATATTTGCCGCTCAAAAAAGGACACAACGACTTGATGCTAGCAGTGAGTGAGCTAACCGGCGGCTGGGGCTTTATTTGCCGCTTCGATAACATGGACGGAGTTCACTAGGGGTTAAGGCTTCTCCGCCTGGGTGGAGGTTGCTTGGGGCTCTATAGTTCCAATTCTCTTTGGTTTCGATGACATACTCGTCTCCTTCTTCCCTGTGAGTGGATTGCTGTTGATCGGTTCGGGCGGTGCGCATTGGAAGATGCAAAAGCACGCCACCTCAACTTGCCAAGTCCAAGGTGAGTCCAACATCGTGGTTTGCGAGTTGTCTTGGTGATAGGGCTTAAGTTCTCCAGAGCCCGCCGAGTGATCGGGAGGAGGAGAATAACAAGAGAAATGGGGGTGTCCTGACTTTTCTTAGTTAGAAAGTCAGCTTCAACCTCATCCTCATTGTTCGACCGACAGATTCTGTCTGGCCAAAATTCAGAAAGGTGCCGGGTGTTCCACCGCTGACCGTCCTCGGAGCGACGCGATAACCCAGACTGATGGAGTTAAGTGCGTTGAGCATATCCGTACGAAATTCTAGGTTGGTCCTTTCGGTAAACCGGAACTTCTTTGCGATGCCGAAGTCCAGATTGTCGATACCAGGTGCCCGCAACGTATTGCGACCAACGGTTCGAGCATTGGGGCCTCCGATTCCTTCGATAAAGTGCACCGCGGCGAGATCAATAACACATGGCGTGCGAGCTATGTCTGGGTTTCCATAGCCGCTCGCACATGTGCTCTTACGAACGGCCCGAGTATTTAACGGAGCCGCGGGGTTGCTGATGTCCGGCCGATCTGCATCCACTTGGCCATCACCATTGCGATCGGTACCGTTTACCACCGTGAACGGGAAACCGGTTTGCCAATGAGCCGTCCCGGAGAGCTGCCAGCCACCAATCAAAGTTCCGGCAAGCCCGTTTTGGGGCCCACGAACATCCCAAACAAAACCTATTGAACCGACGTGCCTGCGATCGTAGTCCGAATCCCCGTAATCTAGGTGCCGGCTCGCACCCAGTACTTGAGAAACCGATTGGAAGGGACTTAGTGACGCGTCACGCGCAAAAACGTCGCTCGTTTCATCAAGAAAATGTGAATAGGTGTAGGACCCGACAAAGACCACCAGTCCCACGGGCGTTGAGCTAAAGCGCCTTCTGAGATCGAGTTGGAGCGATTCATAATTCGAGTTTGCGGATGTCGCGCGCACTGTGCGGATGCCCACATTCGGTCGGAATCGAGTTCCGGTGGTCGGATCCACAATTGGATTCATATCAATAGACCGAAACAGCTTGTGCGACACTGACCCTACATAAGAAATGTCCGTCAAGACACCGTAAGGCAGCTCTCGCTCGACTCCGAGCGACCAACGCTCCGTATAAGGATTCTTAAATGGTTCTAGGAAAAGGTTTGATTGAGCGCTAAGAGCGGTGGCAGGCGCGGCCTGAATGGCATTGAATCGTGCAGTGTAGTTCGCTATTCCGCGTGGACCAGCGGCAACCGTTGATGGAATCGTGGTGCCCAATGTGTTGGGCGAGGAACCGGCTATGTTCGAAAGAAGATTGTTAAACCACGTGTCATAGGTCACCTGGAAGCCGCCTCGCCAGACAGTCTTGCGTCCCCCCATAGCTCTCTCCAGCCAGCTCGAGCCCTTAGGATTCCACGCGAACCCGACGCTCGGTGCAAAATTGTTGTTGTCAGGCTGCACTTTGTGCGGCGCCGCGAAATTCACCGGGTCATAATCGGTAAAAGCGGCAACCTTGAAGACATTGACAGGCGTTCCGAAATTCTCATAACGCAATCCGAGATTTAGAGTGAGATTCTGCGTGGTCTTCCAGGAATCCTGGAAGAAATACGATTGCCGAAACAGGTTGGGGTGGTAAACCGAATCCCCGAACTGTCGGTTGAGGCTCCCTCCGATCCCGCCAAAATCATCCAGAAAGTTGGAAAAGTCAGTCGCCCCTCCACCCGCGCGGTAAGCCAACGAGCCGCGCTCGCTGAATGGCGGGTGCTGCCGAGCCAACTGCCGTAAGAAATCCGCTCCGAAGCGGAAGGTGTGCTTGCCACGCAGCAAACTCATCGTATCCTGATATTGCCAGTTGTTTGCGAACCTGAACTGCGGGATATTGGTGGCTCCTCCAAACCCAGTGACTCCAAGTCCCGAATAACTCGCAAGGGTGGCATGGAAAAGGTCCGGGGCCAACAGAGGGAAGTCCAAGCCGATGCGTCCATAGTTGAATCGGAACTCGTTAGTCCAAGTCTGGTTGATCGTATACGTATCTGAAAAGCTTCCAGTCAGAGTCTTAGAGGGGTTTGAATTATCGAAACCTGGAAGATTGTTTAATCCGCTCGGTGTATCAATGCTGCTGTTATAGAGCCATCGAAAACTCATGTTCTGCTTGTCCGAGGCCCGGTGGTCGATCCGAATTTGATGGTTGTTGTCCAAAAACGAGTGAGTCTCGGAACGAGTGAACAAGCCGGTCTCGAGAGACAGCCCGGAACGGGTAGCATTCGTGCAGCTGCCCACGGCGCTCGGGGCGCTAAGGTCGATGCTACCGGACCGTTGACCGCCACGCAAAGAACCCAAAGCCTTGAGATAGAGCGCGGCTTGCGGGCACTGCGCCGCGAGCGATTGTAAAGTAACTACGCCGGCGTCCGTTGGCAGAGTTAATACCGTCGACGAAGTGATATTCCCGAACTGCCGGTCCCACTGCGCTGCCGCAAAGAAGAATGTCTTATTGTGTCCGTCATACAAATGAGGAAAAACAACCGGCCCACCGATGGTAAAGTCTGGAATGTTTTCCACCTGCCGCGGAGAATGTCTAAATGTTTTTCTTTGAAGATGCGTCAAGGACGAAAAGGCGCTTCCTGTATATAGGTAGGCTGCTGTTCCGTGGAGGTTATTCGTTCCGGACTTCGTAATCTGATTAAAAACCGCTCCACCGGCCCGGCCAAATTCGGCGCTGAAATTTGAAGTCTGTATGTTGACCTCTTGGATTGCGTCGGGATTCGTGATCGTGTATGCGGGTCCGGTTATCGAGATATCATTATTCTCAACTCCGTCGATCATGAAGTTATTGCCGCGCGGCCTTTGCCCATTCACCGAAAACGCGTAAGTACCACTTTGATTGATGAAACCTCCGAGGCTTTGATTCATGATCGATACGCCCGGCAACAATTGGGCCAGCGTCAGGCTATCGAGACCTGTAAGGGGAAGATTACTGATCGTGTGTGAAGAGAGATTTGCACCCCGCACTTGCTCCGAGGTTTGCAAGGCGACTTCGAGGGTTGAGGCCTCCACGGTTACTACTTCCGCGCTACCCCCAATTTTCAAGGACACGTCAATCTTCGTGGTGTTGGCAGCGTGGATGTCAATCCCGACCGTGTCTTCCTTGACAAATCCCGCAGCTTGCACGCTCAGGGTATAAGTTCCGAGGTCCACCGCGTCAAACCGGTAGATACCGACTTCGTTGGTTTTGGTCTGGCGCTCCAAATTTGTACCGACCTGCGTGATCGTAACGGTGGCATTTGCGACCACCGCGGCTGAAGCATCAGTGACTGTGCCAGTCAAAGCTCCCCGGCTCGTCTGACAGTAGATTGGACTTGAGACTAATGAGAACAGAACAAGGAAAAGAAAAGCGCAGAACAGCCTTTTACACCAGTTTGCCAAAGCCACTTTGAATACCCCCATTTAGAATCGCCGTCAGTTCTGCGAATTTTATTCGCATTCGACTGGCCAAACCGAAAGAATTGCAGAGCGTTCGTAAATTAATGGTTTGATGCAACTTAGGTGCGAAAACAGGTTCGTACTTAATAGCGGGATGTTAGGCCTGTTCCATTTATTGTAGAATTTATCTCATCGGCGTATGGAACCGTGAATTTATATAGCATCGAATCTTGATTTGCCTCTGCTTCTAAAAAATCACACGATCGCGCTAACAACACGCGTGAGCACGATACACCGACCTCACGTCTACCGATGCTACAGACAGAAATTTACGCCAATCCCCGCGCCGCTTCCTACCAGACCTGGCTATTGTTCTACAGCGTTCACGGGGCCATCGCCGAGCACTACAAAGTTGACCCGGCAAAGCTGAAGGAGTCGCACTCCTCAACAATCGACTATGCCATTTCCGCAACCGCTGGTTGAATGGTGGGCACCTTCGGAGGTGCGCTGGAAGCGCGCCAAATCGATGCCAGCAATGGAAAGTTGACCGCGGATGTGACTGGAGAGGTGGAAACCGAGGAGGGCGTGTTGGTGATCCGCCGAATTCATGTAGCGATGCGCCTTGTGGCGACAGAAGAGGTCAAGGAGAAAGTGGAGCGCGTGCATGGAATCTATGCGATGAACTGCCCTCTGTATCGCACCTTGCACAAAGCCATCCAGCTCACCTCTTCCTGCACACTTGTGCTCCAGACTGCTGGGTCCTAATTCGCGTGGTCAGAGGACCAATGATGTTTGCGGCGAATGAAAAAAGCAAAGGCAATCTCGACTAAAGTACGAAAATGGCTCTGATTTTCTTGTAAGCGACACCAGATAGGGCACTTAGATTTCTCGCGCGTTAGATTATCAACCGGTGGGCTGCAGCTTCCAATCTCGATCGAGCGTCGGCCGAGGCTCTGTTGGTGGTTGAGCGTATCGTGGGTTAAGCATAATAATCAACGATAGATCGTTGTAGGCGGTGTCAAGCTCCGACGTGCAATGTGGCTCTCCAGGAGTTGGTCGAGTTCGAGCGGCCGGATAGGTTTGGTGAGATAGCCGTCCATCCCGCTGGCCAGGTATTTCTCGCGATCTCCTTTCATGGCATTTGCCGTCAAGGCGATGATCGGTGTATGCAATCCGCGTCCTTTCTCCATTTCTCGGATCGCCGCAGTTGCCTCTATCCCGTCCATCTCTGGCATTTGCACATCCATCAACACTAGGTCAAATCTCTCTTTGTCCAGCGCCTGAAGCACCTCCCGCCCGTTGACGGCAATCTCAACACGGTGCCCTCGTTTCTCCAGCAAGCGCACCGCCAGCAACTGATTCACCGGATTGTCTTCCGCCACCAGCACGCGCAAGAACGCGGCGGGGTCGCGCGCGTCTTGCAAAGAGAGCTGGGTGATCAGAGGTATCGCGCCCTCGCGGGCCCCAAGCGCCAGAGCGATTGCCTCGCGCAATTTCGATTGCCGAATGGGCTTCAGCAAGTACGCCGACACTCCCAGTTGCTGGCAACGTGCTGCATCCCCCCGGTGGCCCGCCGAAGTAAGCATCATGACGGTGGCTGTGGATAATTCCGGTCTCTGCCGAATTCGTTCGACTAACGCAAAACCGTCCATCCTCGGCATGTGCATGTCCACCAGGATTAGCGCGTACGGTTCTCCGGCTTCCCGAGCTGCGGACAGTTCGGCCATCGCTTCTTCACCGCCTTCCACCAGGGTCGGTTTCATTTCCCAGCGCCCTAGCATTCCCTCAAGAATCCGCCGGTTCGTGCGGCTATCGTCCGCCACGAGAACCCTCACACCGCGCAACAATTCAGGTGAGGTAACGGCGACTACATTCATCTGTTGGGCATCCACAACCCCGAGACGCAAGGTAAAATAGAACTCGCTTCCTCGGCCCGGTTCGCTCTTCACCCAGATTTTCCCGCCCATCATTGCCACCAACCGCGCCGAGATAGTCAGGCCCAGGCCGGTTCCTCCATACTTTCTCGTCGTCGAGGTGTCCACCTGGGAAAACGAATCGAAGATTGATTCTTGTTTGTCCTTGGGAATCCCAACCCCTGTGTCCGATACCGTAAAGCGCAAGATGCGATCCTGACCGTCTTCGGCCTCGATTTGAACCTTCAGCGCAACCTCGCCCTTATCCGTAAACTTGATGGCGTTGCCCACCAAGTTGACCACGACTTGGCGCAGCCTGTTGGGGTCTCCCCTCATAATTTCCGGCACTTCCGGAGCCACCTCACACAGAAGCTCCAGGGCCTTTTCGTCCGCCCCAAACGTAAGCGTTTTCAGCGTCAAGTCCAAACAACCGCGCAGGTTGAAATCGCATACCTCCAAGTCGATCTTTCCCGCCTCGATCTTTGAGAAGTCGAGAATGTCGTTAATCAAGGAGCGCAAGGAATCTGCCGACATCTTCAGTGCGTCCAAGTATTCGCGCTGCTCTGGCGTGAGCTCCGTGTCGAGAGCTAACTCGGTCATCCCTATGATACCGTTCAGCGGAGTGCGAATTTCGTGGCTCATGTTGGCCAGAAACTCGCTCTTGGCGTGGCTCGCCGCTTCAGCAACCTGGCATGCTGCTTGCGCGACTTGTCTTTCACCTTCCGCAAGATCGGTCGCCTTGAGCAACGCTTCGTTCGTTTGGGCGAGGATGCCTTTTTCCACGAACAATGCCTCTTCCATGATCTTGCGCTCGATGGCATAGCGCAGGGCTCGCAGAAGCCCGCGCCTCTCGATTTGGCCCTTGATGAGATGGTCTTGCGCGCCTTCTTGCAAGGCTTGTGCGGCCAGCGACTCGTCGTCCAAGCCCGTCAGCACCACCAAGGGGACGCGGGGTGCGGCTGCGTGGACCCGCCGTACCGCTCCCAGCCCTTGTGCATCGGGCAACCCGAGGTCCAGCACGATAATGTCAACCGCATGCTCCGCAAGATGCTTCTCGGCCTCCCTCAAGCACTTTACGTGCGTCAATGCGGTGTTGCGCGAGCCCTGCTCGTTGAACATCTCGAGGAACAAACGGGCGTCTCCAGGATTATCTTCGACCAGAAGAAGTCTTTTGATCGACTCTTTGCTCGGCGGCAACTTGACCTTAGTCAGCCAGAAATCATTGATGCTCTTCACCAGGCTCTCGAACGCGTCCAACTGCACGGGCTTGCTGAGGTAACAGTTCGCCTGGAGTTGATAGCTTTTCACAATATCCACTTCCGCCTCGGAAGTGGTCAGGATAACTGTAGGGATCGATTTCAGGCTGTCATCCTGCTTGATGTGAGCCAGCACCTCGCGGCCATCCATTTTGGGGAGGTTTAGGTCCAGCAAGATAAGATCCGGGCGAGGGGCATGGACGTGAGCCCCTTCGTGCCTCAGAAAGGCCATGGCCTCCACTCCGTCGGAAGCGACGTGCAAATGGATGGACATGCTGGCATTGCGGAAGGCTTCCTGCGTCAGCCGGACATCACCGGGATTGTCTTCGACCAAGAGAACCTCTATGGGCACACCTTATCCTCCGATGGCTTTCATGATTTCCTCTCACGTCCTGCCAAAGCAAAGAGAAGGGTTGAGCCCTTTCCGGGTTGCGACTCGACCCAAATTCTCCCGCCAAGCAGCTCCAGCATCTTCTTGCAAGTGGCCAACCCGATTCCGATGCCCTTGAACTCTTTTTGCCCGTGCAACCGCTGGAAAAAGATGAAGGTCCTTTCAACGTACTGATGGTCAATTACCAGGCGGATTGTCTCGCACGGAAAAGACCCATTCATTGCCGCCAGTTTTCATGGCAGAAATGTGTACCTGATGGACTTCGGCACCGCGGTATTCGATTGCGCCCCCGACGAGATTCTGAAATATCTTCTCAATCGTTGCTCGTAAGCTTGTAAGCGCTTCTTTCAATTGTTTTCACTGGAAATCTCGCGGAGTGCCTTTCCATTTGTCCCCGCGCGCGAACCATATTAGGAATGGAAGCACTTCGTCGGACAACGGCTGAAACAGGGCAGCCCGCAACCGCGTGCCGGTTATCTTGGAAGGGAATTAAAGTTTACTCCGGCGGCACACGCGGTCAAGCTAGCCTTGCAGGCAGATGTCCAATAGGCTACCAGCGGGGAACCGGAGTCAACTCGCTACGCAAAAAGTCACACTTCTGACAAGCGTTAAACATTTGTATTCGGCGGGCTGAAGTAACTCAATCGGCTGATGCAAACAAAGGCCTAACCTCAAGGCAAGCCGCTGCACGGTAATGTCATTTTTCGTTTGCTCGCGGCGAGTGACGAGCGTTCCTACTACCGTTTTCCGTCCGTCGGGCCAGGCCAGTTGTCACTGCGGAACGGCGACGCCGGGATGCCCGTATCATTGGTGAGATTCGCGTGCCGCGGGTTGCTGTTGAAGGCATAGCGGACAGCTTCCGGTCGGGGCACGTCAGCGGCCCAGACGACCACGCGGTCGCGCCCTTTAATTTGAGCATTGGCCCAGTGCCACTGGTGGTCCGGCCCAGCCACGGCAAACTCGTCGAGCTTGTCTCCATCGCGCATTCGCAAGCCTTTGCCCGCTACATCGAATTTCAATTCCAGCTTCGAACGCTTGGTCTTTACCTGCCGAAACATCGGCCCGGAAGCAACCAATTTCTGCTGGTAAGCCGCGACCAGGGCCCACCGCGCCATTCGCTTGCCGACAGCAAGTTTGTTTTTCGGGTGGATGTCGCGAGCCTCGCCAATGTCAATGGTGACGATCAGGCCGGTATTGGCTGTGCTCATCGCGGTACGGCGTTGCGCCTCGCGTAGAAAGCTCCATGCCTCGTCCGCCGGCTCGGGCCGAACGTCGCGGTAATTCGGCAACTGCACTACGCCGAATGGGAAATCGCCTTGGCCCCAGCGCTCGCGCCATGCCTTGATCATCGTGGGAAGCAGCAATTCATACTGTTGCGCGCGGGCTTCATTGGATTCGCCCTGATACCAGACCGCGCCGCGAATAGTGAAAGGAATCAACGGTGCAATCATGCGATCGTAAATAGATGCTGCGATGCGGTTTTCGCGCAGAGCATCAGGTACGGCGGGCCGAGATGGCGGACGCGTGCTTTCT
>Ga0209011_1000254_pt1 | contig 21947 bp, 21 predicted proteins | sample BlaSpr_A8_OM1_M3_FD_187986 | JGI IMG/M metagenome (GOLD analysis project Ga0209011, IMG submission 187986) | Forest soil microbial communities from Thunder Bay, Ontario, Canada - Black Spruce, Ontario site 2_A8_OM1_M3 (SPAdes) (version 2) | ecosystem: Environmental > Terrestrial > Soil > Boreal... | reverse complement strand
GCCATTCATTCCGTCCCTTTTGATCAAACGGGGCGTTTGCGAGGGAGGATTACGCCCCGTTTGATAGAACGGGGCGTTATCCAAGGGGGGGAACTGGGTAAGCCGCCCGCCTGGCCGGACAAACCTGCCTGGAAGCGCTGGATTCGACACGTCTGGCACCAACGGTGCCTTTGAATTCGCTTGAGTTCAGGGGGTCGTTGCAAGGACGAAAGCACGCGAAGATGGGCGCTGACGGTCGCCGGTGTTGCGCCCACCGCATGAGACCACGCGCCAAACGTGCTTTAAGCCTTCCCGTCCCTCAACTGCGCGACAGTCTTGGCGATGCGCTTCTTCCGGACATCAGCACCGTCCACTAGCATGTGGCCCGCAAGACGTGCCCAGAAGCCTCGTCGTCGGAAATGGCAACGTGCTGGTCGGCTTCGACGCCAACTATTCGGTCCGCGACCTCTACTTTCCGCGCGTCGGCGATGCCAACCAGACGATGGGCAACATCTGCCGGACGGGCTTTTTCATCGATGGCAAGTTCGCCTGGGTGGATGCTCCGGGCTGGGAACGCAAGCTGGCCTACGCGGAGGACTCGCTCGTCAGCGATGTCACGCTCAAGCATCCTGGTCTGGGGATCACAGCGAAATTCGCGGACTACGTGGACCTTGCACGCAACTGGTTCATTCGTGAGGTTTCCGTCGAGTCGCCGACCGGCTTCACAACGGGGCGGATCTTCTTCCATTACGACTGGTACATCGAGGGCTCGGACATCGGCAACACCGTCGCCTTCGATCCTCGACACCGAGGGATCATCGCCTACAAGGGGAACCGCTACTTCCTGATCGGCGGCCAATGCGGGCCTGAGTTCGGGATCAGCACGTGGGCCAACGGCAAGAAGGGCAACGGTGCCGCGGGTACCTGGGTCGACGCCGAAGACGGGACTCTCGGCAGGAACCCCATCGAGCAGGGCTCGGTGGACTGCACCATCGGCTTTGATTTCGGTCCGGCCAAAGCGGGCGAGACGCGGACATTGATCCATTGGGTCTGCATGGGTACGCGGCTGAGCGAGGTCACGACTTACGGCCAGGACCTGATCTTGAGCCGGGGGCCTGACACGTATCACGGCAGGACTGTTACGTACTGGCAGGTGTGGTCGAAAAAGGACCACCGCCACATCGACGAAGAGCTTGGTGGCGACGTGACGCAGCTTTACCGCCGGAGCATCCTGACCGCTCGCACGCATGCCGACAACCACGGCGCGATCATCGCTTCGACCGACTTCGACATCACCAAGTTCGCTCGCGACACTTACGCGTACGCGTGGCCGCGCGATGGCGCGCTGGTCGCCAACGCGCTCGACCGCGCGGGCCACGAGGACATCACCCGCCAGTTCTTCCTGTTCTGCCAGCAGGCGGTGGTGGAAGAGGGCTTCTTCCTTCACAAGTACACGCCCTACGGACTGCCCGGGAGCTCGTGGCTTCCGTGGATCGACTCGCACGGGAAGCGAACGCTGCCGATCCAGGAAGACGAGACGGGCTTGGTGCTGTGGGCGCTGTGGCAGCACTACCGGATTCACCGCAATCTCGACTTCGTCGTCGGTCTCTACTCGACGCTGGTCGTTCCCGCCGCCGAATGGATGGTCTCGTATGTCGACCAGAGGAATGGCCTGTTGATGCCTTCGTGGGACTTATGGGAGGAGCGCTGGGGCGTGCACGCATTCACCGTCGGCGCCGTGTGGGGCGGCCTGGATGCGGCGCGAAACTTTGCCGATCTCTTCGGGGACGTCTCCGCCTATCTACGCTACCGCGACGCAGCCGACCGGCTCCGCAAAGCGGCTGATACCCACCTGTACAGCTCGGAGCTGAATCGATTCGTTCGCCGCCTCGCGGTCGAGGAAGACGGCACCCAGACGGTGGACATGGTCCTCGACAGCGCGATCTACGGGCTCTGGCGCTTCGGGATGTACCCGCCCGACGACCAGCGGATCGCGGCCACGATGAAAGCGATTCGCGATCAGCTTTCCAACAAAGGCGCGACCGGAGGCATCGCGAGGTATCAGGACGACTACTACTTCAGAGTCGACTCGGACACGAAGAAGGTTCCCGGCAACCCCTGGTTCATGTGCACCTTGTGGCTGGCGCAGTGGTACATCGCCGTCGCCAAGGACACCCACGACCTGAAGCCCGCGCGCGACATCATCAACTGGGTAGTCGCCCACCAGCTGCCGGGGGGACTGCTCTCGGAGCAGCTCGAGCCCAACTCAGGAGCGCCGATCTCGGTATCACCGCTCACGTGGTCGCACGCCGAGCTGGTGGTCACTGTGGATGAGTTCTGTCGCAAGTCGGAGCGTCTGCGACATTCAGCGATTCCGGCTACCGTTCCGCCGAAGTCGCGAACCGCGACCGGAGACTCGTCTACTTAGAGCGGTATGTTTCCGTGCTTTCGGGGCGGACGTTCGACGGTCTTGCGCAGGCAGAGCTGAAGGCCTCGAACCAGCTCGCGCCTCGTCTGGCTAGGTTCGATGACGTCGTCGATATAGCCGCGCTCGGCTGCCACGTATGGGTTGGCGAATCGCGCCGTGTACTCGGCCACGAGCTCCTTGCGCCGGGCGGCAGGATCCTTTGCCGCCGCGAGGTCGCGCTTGTAGATGATGTTGACGGCGGCATCCGGGCCCATGACCGCGATCTCCGCCGTCGGCCACGCCAGGTTGAGATCTGCCCCCATCTGCTTGGGCGCCATCACTGTGTAGGCTCCCCCGTAGTCCTTGCGAGTGATTACTGTCAGCTTCGGCACCGTCGCCTCGGCGTACGCATACAAAAGCTTGGCGCCGTGCCGGATGATCCCGCCGTGCTCCTGGTCGCGTCCCGGCAGGTATCCAGGGACGTCGACGAACGAGATGATCGGAATGCCGAAGGCGTCGCAGAAGCGGATGAACCTCGCGGCTTTGACCGACGCGTTGATGTCGATCGCACCCGCCAGCACCTTGGGCTGATTGCCGACGATGCCCACGACGTGCCCGCCGAGCCGCCCGAGGCCGATCACGATGTTGGGAGCGAAAAACGGCTGCACCTCGAAGAACTCGCGATTGTCGAGCACGCGCGAGACGACCTCACGCATGTCATAAGGCTTGTTTGGTGAGGACGGAACAATCGTCTGAAGCTCAGGGTCCGCTCTCTCGAGGTCGTCGGTGGTGGGGACGAATGGCGGACGCTCGCCGTTAGACGATGGCAGGAAGGAGAGGAGCTTGCGGACTGCTTCGGCGCACGCCTGCTCGGTCTGCGGCAAGAAATGCGCAACACCGGATGTCGCGTTGTGCACGTCGCCGCCCCCCAATTCGTCAAACGAGACATCTTCGCCGGTGACCACACGGATCACCTCCGGGCCTGTGATGAACATGTAGCCCTGTCCCGCGACGATGAAGATGAAGTCGGTGATCGCGGGCGAGTAGACGGCGCCGCCGGTGCATGGTCCGGCGATGACGCTGATCTGCGGAATTACTCCAGACGAGCGCACGTTGCGCAAGAAGATGTCCGCGTAGCCCGCCAGGGCGACCACGCCTTCCTGGATGCGTGCGCCGCCCGAATCGTTGATGCCGATGATCGGCACGCGATTCCGAAGGGCGAGCTCTTGCACCTTGACGATCTTCTCCGCGGTCACCTCGCCGAGTGATCCGCCAAACACTGTTGCGTCATACGCGTAGACCGCGACCGGACGCCGGTCGATCTCGCCAAATCCGGCGACCACGCCATCGCCCGCGATCCGGCGGTCTTCCATGCCAAATCCATGAGCGCGATGTACGGCGAAGACGTCTAGCTCGACAAACGATCCCTCGTCGAGGAGCATCTCGATGCGGTCTCGAGCGGTCGCCTTGCCCGCGGCGCGTCGCTTGTTGGCAGCTTCGGTCTCCGCATGCAAGGCCTGGTAGCGGCGCTTGCGGTACTGGTTGATCTTCTGTTCCGAGACGGTGGTCTGGGCACGGTGCGGCGCTTCGACGCCCTCGATGCTCGGGGTGGTGCGGCGGACTGGTGTGAGGGATTTGGGTCGCCTTGCTGCCATAGGGCATATCGTAGGGCCGTGCCCGAATACGGCCCTCCGCTCGACCTCGAACGCTCCGTGACGCTGCGTCAATTGCGAACGTTCAAGACCGTGGCCGACCTCAAAAGCTTCAGTCTCGCCGCACAGCAACTGCGCCTGAGCCAGCCGTCGGTGTCCTACCAGGTGAAAGAGCTCGAAGAGGCGCTTGGCCTGCCCCTGCTCGACCGGATGGGCAAGAGCGTGCACCTCACCGAGGCCGGTTCGATCCTTTACTCCTATACCCGCCGAACCCTCGACGTCCTCGACGAAGCGGCAGTGGCGTTCGAGGAGATGCGCGGCATCAAGCGCGGAAATTTGCGCGTTGGCGCGAGCACGACGGTCGGCATCTATCTGCTGCCGGCCGCGCTGGGCGCCTTCAAGAAGCTGCATCCCGGAATCGTCATCTCGCTCGAGATCGGGACCCGCGTTCGCGTCCAGGAGCAGGTCTTGTCGAACGAGCTCGACCTGGCGGTGGTGGGGCCGGCGCTCAAGGACCCAGACCTCGCCATCCTTCCTTTTGTCAGCGATGAGCTCGTTGTCGTCGCGCCCGCGGGCCATGCGCTCGCCGGGCGACGTGGGCTGGCGCTCAAGGACCTCGTCAGCCAGCCATTCGTGATGCGGGAGCCGGCCTCCGGCAGCCGGTGGTCGCTGGAGAAGGCGGCACGTAAGGCGGGCGCGAAGCTGAATGTGGCCATGGAGCTCGGCTCCAACGGGGCGATCAAGCACGCTGTCGAGTCAGGCCTCGGCCTCGCTGTGCTTTCGCGTTATGCCTGCGCGCTCGGGCTGTCGAGCCGGCGCCTGGTCGAGCTGGACGTCAAAGGATTCCCAATCCGCCGCGACTGGCACATCGTCCATCTGCGCCGTCGCCGCCTCCCAGCCTCAGTGCTGGCCTTCATCGCCTTCCTCAAGGACACCACGTGGCTCTCGCGCAACGGCGCGCCGGGCCGCCAGCGACCCCCTACGGATTGATCGCGCGTCTGGGCCGTGCGGCCGCCGACGTGCTGTCGCGGCCGGCACTCTGGTGGGCGCTCGCTGCAGTGTTCTGGCTTCGCGTGGCCGTCCTCAGCGCTGTGCTCCCGAGACGCCCGGACGCGGAGCTCATGTGGCGCGGCGCGCGCGCCTACATGACCGATCCCGCTCACATGTACGACTCAGCCGCCGCATTCCTCTCGCGCTTCCAAATCATCTCTCCACCTGGAGGACTCGAATCGTTTATCGGCCCGCCGCCACTCGCGGCGCTTGCGGTTCCCGTCGCCCTCCTGCCCATGAACGTGGGCGTCCAGGTCTGGACGTGCATCGACGCTGCCGCGATGTTGGCCGGGCTGTTTCTGCTGTATCGGGTACTTGCCGGCCGGCATCCGCTGGCTCGGCCGGCTTTCTGGTTGGCGGCGGCCTACTTCCCGCCTTTATTCGCCGACATCGGCGCAGGGCAGCGCGGAGGCGTCCTGCTGCTGGGCGCCACGGCCTCGATCTGGCTGGAGGCAAGCCGTCCCGTTCTGGCGGGTGTGGCGGGGGGTCTGGTCGCAGCCCTGAAGTACTACCCGGCGGCGATGGTGATCGGCGTGAGCCCCACAAACCGCATCCGGTACGTTGCGGCGCTGGCGGCTGTGCTGGTGCTCGTGACGGTCGCAAGCTTTATCCCACTCGGGCTGAGCGGCGCCGTCTTCTACTACCAACACGTGCTCATACCGTCTCTCGCCTCGTACAACCCGGACTGTGCGTACGACTCGGTGCGCACTCTATTCATGCGCACCATCGGTGGAGAGCAGTACGCACAGCCGTCCAGCGACGGCTATGTGCTAGTCACCTCCCCGCTGCATCTTCCCCAGGTCGCGCTCGCGCTCTCCTACTCGAGCGCAGTCGTCTTCGCCGGCGCCGCGGTGTGGGCCGCGTCGCGAAGTGGATGGAATCCGGCCTATGGCATGTCGGTCGGCTTTGCACTGGGCGCGCTGATTCCCAACGAGGTATGGCCGTATCAGTGGCTGGCGCTCCTGCCTCTAGTCCTCCTGCTGGTAGTGCGCGGAATCGAACAGCACAAGTTGAAAATGCTTGCCTTGCTCGGCGTCTTCCTGCTCGGTTTCTACCGGCAGCCTTGCGATCTCATCTTCCCCAACCTCTGGACCCTCGCTGGCATCGCAATTTTCGCGCTGGGCGTGTGGGAAAATCGCCTTTTCCGCTCAGGCTCGAGGGAGGGTGGGTATGAAACTCAACAATGAGCTCAGCTTCACGTGGATCGGCCACGGTTCATGGAAGGTTCGCAGCGCCAAAGGGAAGGTTGTCTACATCGACCCCTGGGTCATGAACAATCCTGTAGCACCGGACGACTTGAAGAAGGTCGATGCTTGCGACCTCATGTTGATCACGCACGGTCATTTCGACCATGTCCATGACGCACTCGAGATCGCGAAAGCAACCAAGCCCAAGATCGTGACCAACTACGAGATCGGCGCGTGGTTGGGCTCGAAAGGAATTGGCGGGGACACCATCACGGGCGCCAACCTCGGGGGGACCGTCGACGTGGACGGCATCAAGGTCACGCTTGTGCACGCCGAGCACAGCTGCGGTATTTCAGACGGCGACAAGATCATCTACGGCGGGCAGGCGTGCGGGTTCGTCATTGAGTTCGAAAACGGTTTCACAATCTATTTCGCCGGCGACACCGATGTGTTCGGCGACATGGCCCTCATCGCCGAGTTGAGCCAATTCGACGTGGCCTTCCTTCCCATCGGAGACCTGTTCACTATGGGGCCGCATCGGGCAGCCAAGGCGGTCGAGCTGCTCGGTGTGAAGACGGTGGTCCCCATGCACTTCGGCACATTTCCCCCGCTGACAGGCCGCCCCAAGACGCTCCAGGAGCTTGTCGACCCAGGCGTGAAAGTGCTCGACATCAACCCGGGCGCCACCGTCTAACCTTCTACTCCGCGTAATGAGGAACACCTGAGGGACATCATTGGGGCGCCCGCCGGCTGGCTGGCGCGCGCGATCCGAGCCAAGAAGGTCTCCTCCCTCGAGGTCGTCCGCGCGCACCTCGAACACATTCACACTGTCAATCCCCGGCTCAATGCCGTGGTCTTCGCGACGGCCGAAAGCGCACTGAAGCAAGCGCGGAACGCCGATCGCCGGAACACTCGGAAGAACGTGCTCGGCCCACTCCACGGCGTGCCTTTTACCGCCAAGGACATCTTCGACACCGCAGGCCTTCCGACCACGGCCGGGCTGCGGATGCTCCGCAGCAACATCCCGGACAGAGATGCCACCGTCATCGCGCGCATGCGTGAGGCGGGAGCGATCCTCATCGGCAAGACCAACTGCCCTCCAGGCGGTACGGGCGGCGACAGCTGGAACTCGCTGCACGGCGGAACTCGCAACCCGTACGACATCGCGCGCTCGCCAGGGGCGAGCAGCAGTGGCGAGGCAGCGATCATCGCCGCGGGCGGATCGCCGCTCGGGATCGGCAGCGACTCGGGAGGCAGCATTCGCATGCCCGCTCACTACTGCGGCATCGCTGCCTTGAAGCCGACGACGGGCCTGGTGCCAGGCACCGGTGGGTACGGGCTCGTCGGCGGTCTCACGGACCCACGCAGCCAGGTTGGGCCTATGGCCCGCTTCGTGTCCGACCTCGCCCTCACTCTGCCCCTGCTCGTCGGGCCGGATGGAATCGACTCGGGCGTCGTCCCGGTGCCGCTGGCCAAGCGAACCCCCAAGCTCGGCGATCTCAAGGTCGCGTGGTACGCCGACGACGGCATGGCGAAGCCGACTCATGCGATCGCGGCCGTCGTCCGCGCGGCGGCGCACGCCCTTGCCGAAGCCGGGTGCAGCGTGACCGAGGCGCGGCCGCCTTCCCTGCATGAGGCTCACCAGGTGACGCTTGGCTACTGGGGAGATAAGCGGATGAGCCACGAACGGCTGTACCGCCGCTGGGACGCCTTCCGAACCGCCATTCTCGGCTTCATGTCTGAATTCGATCTCATCGTGTGCCCGGTCGCGCCAGACATCGCGCCTCTGTACCGGGCGAAGGTCGAACCGGCCCACCTGTTCAGTTACACGATCCCGTACAGCCTCTCGGGCAACCCATGCGTCGTGGTCCGGGCGGGCACGTCCTCCGAGGGTCTGCCGATCGGCGTCCAGGTTGTAGCCCGCAACTGGCATGACGACGAGGCCCTGCGCGCCGCGTATTCAATTGAGCGCGCGCTAGGCGGTTGGCGGCCTGCTAGCGTGGTCAGATGAAGTTCCGGTACTCGCGCTGGGACGGCTCCCAGAAGATGGACGACCTCGATGCGGGCGACGTGCTCGACGCCCTCTCGGACGACCTGATGAACTACGGCGACCTGAATGCGGCGCTGCAGCGATTGCTGCGGTGGGGCACGCCCAACATGCCGGGTCTCGAGCAACTGCTCAAGCAGCTTCGCGAGGCGCGTGAGCGAGAGCTGGGCCGCTACAACCTGGACTCCACTGTCGAGCAGCTGCGCCAGCAGGTGCAGGAGGTCATCGACACCGAGAAGGCGGGGATCGAGCGCAGGCTGAACGAGGCAGAGACCCCCGAAGCCGGCAAGCTCATGGAGCGGATCGCCCGCCAGCGCAACGAGCAGCTCGACCGGCTGCCCGACGATCTGGGCGGTCGAGTGAAGTCCCTGCGCGACTACGAGTTCGTTGACGACGCTGCGCGGCAGAAGTTCGAGGAGCTGATGCAGCAGCTGCAGAAGCAGATGGTGGACCAGATGTTCCAGGGCATGAAGGGCTCGATCGAGCAGATGCAGGGACAGGACCTGTCACGCGTGCGCGACATGGTTCGCGAGCTGAACAAGATGCTCGAGCAGCGCATGGAAGGCCGGACGCCTGACTTCAACGGCTTCATGGAGCGCTTCGGCGACATGTTTCCGCCTGGCATCAACAGCCTTGACGAGCTGCTCGAACACCTTCAGCGCCAGATGGCTCAGATGCAGTCGCTGTTCCAGAGCCTGAGCCCGGAGGCGCGCGAGGAGCTGCGCCAGATGATGGACGCGCTCCTGCAGGACGATTCGCTCCGGCTGGAGCTCGCGCGGCTGTCGGGCTTCATGCAGGCGATGATGCCGCCGTCGGAGCTGAGCGAGCGCTACCCGTTCTTCGGCGAGGACCCGCTCAGCATGGGCGAGGCGATGGGCCTGATGGAGCGCTTGCAGCAGATGGACCGGCTCGAGTCACAGCTCGAGCGCGGCAGCTTCCGCCCCGACGACGTGGATCGGTCCCTGGCGCAGGAGCTGCTCGGCAATGATGCGAGGCAGGCGCTGGACCAGCTGCGGAAGCTGACGGACGTGCTCGAGAAGGCCGGTTACGTAGAACGTAAGGGCCGGCGCATGGAGCTCACTCCGCGCGGCATGAGACGCATCGGCCAGTCGGCGCTGCGGGACATCTTCGATCAGCTGAAGAAGACGCGCATGGGACAGCACCAGCTCTTGCGAGGGGGAATCGGAAACGACGCGTCCGACGAGCTCAAGGAATACGAGTACGGCGACCCGTTCCTGCTCGACATGAAAGAAACGCTCTTCAACTCGCTGGTCCGCGAGGGCCCGAAGGTTCCAGTCAAGATGGCCCCTGCCGACTTCATAGTTCACCGCACCGAGCATGTGACCCAGGCGTCAACGGTCTTGATGATCGACATGAGCCGCTCGATGTTTCTGCGCGGATGTTTTCTCGCCGCTAAGAAGGTCGCGATCGCGCTCGACTCGTTGATCCGCAGCCAGTACCCGAGGGACTCGCTGTACGTCGTCGGTTTTTCGAACTACGCCGTGGAGCTCAAGCCGCAGACGCTTCCGCAGCTCGCGCTGAACGACTACGTCTATGGAACCAACATGCAACACGGGTTTCAGCTTGCCCGCTCTCTTCTGGCGAAGCACCGAGGAAACCGCCAGATCATCATGATCACCGACGGCGAGCCGACCGCTCATATCGCGGATAACGGCAAGGCTCAATTCGCGTATCCGCCGACCTTCCAGACCATCCAGCAGACGCTGCGCGAAGTCAAGCGCTGCACGCGCGATCGCATTGTCATCAACACGTTCATGCTCGAACGCGGTCCGTACCTGACCGAGTTCATCAACCAGATGACTCGAATCAATAAGGGCCGGGCATTCTTCGTTTCGCCTGACAGGCTGGGCGAGTACATCCTGGTCGACTACGTGAGCGGCAGGCAGCGCCGGCGGGCAAGCAACCGCCGGGCGCGCATCGCCTGAAAGCGCCAGGCCGTCTTCCCTATGATCGGAAAGTGAAAGCTGCACCTGATCGAGAAGTGGGCGGTCTGCCCAACCCCGTTCCCGAGCGACGCAACGTCAGTCCCGCCGCCCTTTACGAGCACGCGATCCGCCGCAACGAGGCGGTGATCGTCTCCACCGGCGCCCTGACCGCCGAGACCGGCAAGCACACGGGCAGGTCGCCGAAAGACAAGTTCTTCGTCAAAGAGCCCACCAGCCAGGACGCGATCTGGTGGCACCCCGGCAACCAGGCCATCTCGACAGACAGGTTCGACGCTCTGCTGAAGCGGATTGAAGAGTTCTGTGCCACTCACGAGGTCTTCACCCAGGACGTATTCGCGTGCGCCGACCACCGCCACCGCCTGCGCGTGCGAGTCGTCACCGAGTTCGCGTGGCACAGCCTTTTCGCCCGCAACCTGTTCATCCGGCCGAATGCGGATGAGCTCATGAGCTTCGATCCCGACTTCACGGTGATCTCGTGCCCATCGGTCAAGGCCGAGCCCAAGTCCGATGGCACGCGGACTGAGACGTTCATCCTCGTCAACCTGGGCAAGAGGATCGTGATCATCGGCGGCACCGAATACGCCGGCGAGATCAAGAAGTCGATCTTCACGGCACTCAATTACCTGCTACCGGCGAAAAGCGTCTTCCCTATGCACTGCTCCGCCAACGTGGGGAGCGGGGGCTCCGACGTGGCGCTGTTCTTCGGGCTCAGCGGAACGGGCAAGACCACGCTTTCGGCCGACCCGTCTCGCCGGTTGATCGGCGACGACGAGCACGGCTGGAGCGACACGGGGATCTTCAACTTCGAGGGTGGGTGCTACGCCAAGACGATTCACATCCGCAAAGAGTCGGAACCCGAGATCTATGCCGCGACCGAGAGCTTCGGCACGATCTTGGAAAACGTCGTCTACGACCCTCGGACGCGAATTCCCGATTACGACTCCGACGCGAAGACGGAAAACACACGCTCCGCGTATCCAGTCGACCTGATCCCGAACGCGGTCCTCTCTGGGACCGGCAGGCATCCCAACAACGTGCTCTTTCTCTCGGCGGATGCCTATGGCGTCCTGCCGCCGGTCGCTCGCCTCGACCACGACCAGATCCGGCACTACTTCCTGTCGGGTTACACGGCAAAGGTGGCGGGGACGGAGCGTGGTGTGACCGAGCCCGAGCCCATCTTCAGCACGTGCTTTGCGGCACCTTTCCTCGTGCTGCCGCCGGAGCGGTACGCGGACATGCTCATCGAGCGCGTCGACCGCCATAACGTCGACGTGTGGATGCTCAACACCGGCTGGGTCGGCGGGCCGTACGGAGTCGGTCAGCGCATGTCGATCGCCCACACCCGCGCGATAGTTCGGGCAGTGGTCCAGGGCAAGCTGCACGGCGTGACGACCCACACCGACCCGGTGTTCGGGCTCCAGATCCCGGACGAGGTGCCTGACGTCCCGACCGAGGTCCTGGATCCGCGCGCTACCTGGGCTGACCCAGACGCGTACGACCGTCAGGCGAAAAAGCTGCGCGCGATGTTCGAGGCGAACATCAAGAACATCGGCAAGAGCGCCTCCACCTCGGGTTAGTGGCCGGGCCCGGAAAGTAGCGTGAAGGTGGCCATTGTCGGGAGCCGGCGTTTCGCAGAGTCCTCGCGCGTCGGCGACTATGTCAACGCGCTGCCGCCGCGGGCATCCATCATCACGGGCAGCGCGAGCGGGGTGGATGCTGCCGCCACCAAGGCGGCGCGCGCGAAGGGAATTCCCGTCCAGGTGATGCCGGCAAGCTTTGAGGAGATGGCGGACGCCAGCCGTTCGGCGGCGCGCAACCAGCGGCTTGTCGATGCATGCGACGTCCTGGTCGCCTTCTGGGATGGGAGCTCGCAGGGTACGCGTGCCACGGTGGAGCGGGCCCTCGATTCCGGCAAAGAGGTTCACGTCTTCATCGGGCGAGTAAATTGAGGTCGTGCCGGTAGCGATCGCAGTCCGCGTCAGGCTGTTTGCGAGGCTGCGCGAACAGGCAGGGGCGGAAACCGAGACCCTCGAACTTCCGGCCGGCTCGACGGTCGCCGACGTGTACGAGGCGCTCCGGCGCAAGCACAACGCACTCGAGGCCGACCCCAACGCGGTCCGGGCCGCGCTGAACCAGGAGTTCAAGGATTGGAGCGCTGAAGTCGCTGACGGCGATGAGGTCGCTTTCATCCCGCCGGTCAGCGGCGGCGCGCATGGCGCGGGCATCTTGTTCGAGCTCACGCCGGATCCGCTCGATGCGCGGCGCATGGAGGCGGCGGTGACGCACAAGGGTGCAGGTGCGATCTGCACTTTCACAGGCGTCGTCCGCGACAACTCGCGCGGGCGCTCGGTCACCCATCTCGACTACGAGGCCTACGCCGAGATGGCCATTGCTCAGATGCGAAGGATCGGCGACGAGATCGCAGAGCGCTGGCCGGAAGCACGTGTCGCGATGGCGCACCGCACGGGGCAGCTCGACATCGGAGAAGCGTCAGTCGTCGTGTCAGTCTCGTGCCCTCATCGCGGAGAAGCGATAGCTGCGTGCAAGTGGGGGATCGACCGTCTCAAGGAGTCGGTGCCCATCTGGAAGAAGGAGTACGCCGCCGACGGCACCTACTGGATCGAAGGCGACGAGGCTAAAACTGCGCCTAGTCCTTGACCCGGGCCACTGACAGTCCGTCGCGGATCGGGATCACCACGCTTTCCAGCCGCGGGTGCTTCGAGACCCACTCGTTGTAGGCGGCGACGTTGCGCGCCTGCTGGGTCTTTGGCTTCACCACCTCGCCCTGACGTAACGCGTTGTCGGCCATCAGAAGCGCTCCTTCGTCCAGCCGCTCGAGACACAGCTCCGCGACGCGCAGCGTCACCTCCTCCGAAGGAAACGAGTTCAGCAGGTCGATGAAGCAGGCATTGAATCGCGCCTGGAGCTTCTGGAGCCCTCCGACGGCATCTTCTTCGAGCACCAATGCCTGCTTTCCCAGGCGCGCCTCGGAGAAATTGGCGCGAGCCCGCTCCGCCCGTTTGTGGTCGACCTCAAAGGTTGTCAACGCTCCGCCGTCCGTGCCACGCAGCAGCCAGATTCCGCTGTAGCCGATGGCGGTGCCCAGCTCCAGCACCCGTTTTGCGCCGGCGATCTTGACCAGGAGGTACAAGAGGGCGCCTTCGTGGACGTCGACGATCGGAACGTTCTCGGCGTGCGCCTCCGTTTCCATGCGCGCGAGCACCGGATCGCGCGGCGGCACGAGCCCGTCCAGATAGGCCTGGAGCTCGTCGGTGACCTCGACAGTCCTCATTCCATTCACCCTAATCCTTCGCGAAGGAGCTCAGCAGGGGCTGCAGGGTGGTTATGTAGGCGGACATCAGGTCCACCGCGGCGTCGAGCACGCCGTCATCCAGCTGTGGCGCCGGCAGGGTCTCGTACAGGCGCGACCAACCTCGGTCCCACGGCTCGAGCTCCGCATAGGGCAGGCCTGCCTTGATCTCGATCATGCGCGCGCGGAAATAGTCGAATGCAGCCTGGTTCTCAGCCGGCGGTCCTTCGAAATGGAGGCCGATCTCGAGGCGGCCGACTCCGGTGTGATGCCAGGCCTCGTAATGAAACTCAGGGCGGTCGAAGTGGAGCTTCATCAAGCGCCCACGGCCGCGGCCGGTGGTGAGGCTCTTCAGGTCTGGCGGCAGCTTTGCCTTCACGCCCTTTCGCAGCCCACTGAAGAAGTCGGCCGGCGTCAGGACGGTCGGGTTTGCCAACTCTCGGATTATGCCCTGCTACATTGCCATGAAATGGGTTACGTCCCAACCGTCACCGAGAACGAAGGCGGCAACCGCGAGCGAACCTTTGACATCTACTCGCGCCTGCTCAAAGACCGGATCATCCTGATCGGCCGGCCTATCGACGACATCGTGGCGAACCTGGTAGTCGCTCAGCTGATCTACCTGTCGGCCGATGACCCGGAAAAGGAGATCCAGATCTACGTCAACTCCCCTGGCGGCTCGGTCAGCTCAGGTTTCGCGATCTACGACACGATGCAGTACGTCCAGGCGCCCATCTCGACGGTATGCATCGGCCGGGCCGCGAGCTTCGGTACCGTCGTCCTGATGGCGGGCGCCAAAGGCCGCCGGTTCTCGCTTCCGAGCTCCAACATTCACATGCACCAGCCGCTGATCAGCGGCCGCGGCCTTCAGGGCCAGGCGACCGACCTCGACATCCACGCGCGAGAGATCATTCGCATCCGGGGAGTGCTGAACGAGCTGATCGCCAAGCACACCGGCCAGCCCCTCGAGCGAGTCGAACGCGACACGGACCGTGACTACTTCCTGACCCCCCAGGAAGCAGTCGACTACGGACTGATCGACGGGATCATCCAGTCGACAGCAGTGCCGGCTCTCGCCGCCACCAAGGGATAGTCGTTCGGGCCAGCGACGGCGCTCGCCGATGCATCGACCCTAGTCGGCCGGGCTTCGCTGATGCCGGCGTCGCCTCCTGCGCGCGTTCGGTCACGCATCTGACGCGATGCGTTCCCTCACGTGCTCGTCGCCTCCTTGGCACCGGCCGCCGAGTCCGCGCCTCGTCGAGCTGAGCCGCCAGCCCGAACGACTCCTGCAGCCCGGAGCAGCACCCAGCCGATAGTTAGCACACCGGCCACGGTTGGTACCGGCACTGGTGTGAAGGCCGCGATCGCCGTACCGACTGAGAGCACGAGCCAGTCATACCACCTGGCCTGGCCCCAGATCGCCAGCGCTAGCGCGACCAGGACCATGTCCGTCGGCAGCGCATGAGGAGCGGCAAGAATCCCGCCTGCAACCACGATGGCGGCAGCTGACCGCGGATCACTTCGACGCCGCCAGGCAAGCGCAACGACGCCGGCCATGGCGACCAATGCCAGTCCCGCCTCGACGAACACCTGAGTCCCGGTCGGGAACAGGATTCCGAAGTGTGCGAGGTCGACTTCGCGACTGCCGGTCTGCACCGTTGTCCCCGCCGACTTCAACCAGTCGAGCACCCAGTGCGGGTTGAGGGCCATGGTCGAAGCCAACAGCACCAGGCCGGCGGCGGTCCAGCCCAAAATCACCCGCCACGCTCGAGTGACGAGCAGCGCCAGGGCGACCGGAAGGACCAGGTGCGGCTTCACCAGCGTCAGCCCAAGCGCAAAGCCCGCGAGGTAGGGTCTCGATCGCAGCGCGATCGCGGCGCCGACGCCGAGGGCGATGAGTCCGTCCAGCTGCGCATTGAGCAGCAGCAGCGCCGTTGGCACCGAGGCGAACGCGGGCAGGATCGCCGGCGGCGGGCGCGGCCGGACCACGAGGAAGAGCCCAAAAGCAAGGCAGACCAGCTCGAACAGGATCCACAGCCGGCCCCCGAGATTGGTCCCCAGGAGATCGAACGGCACAGCGATGAAGGCGACCCATGCGGGGGCCAGGAACGGAAGGATGCCCTGGATGCCGAGGGTGATCAGGGTTCGGCCGCCTGTGACCTCGAGCTGGACGCGGCGCTGGAGCTCGATGTCGTACAGATGTCCCGGATCGGTGACCATGATTCGTGCCCCGGTCGCGAAGGCAGGCCAGTCCGAGTTGATCACATCGTTCTCGCCTTCGATCACGGGGTAGATGACGAAGGCGACGGCGACTGCCAGCAGGGCAACCGATCCGCGCCAGCGCCAGCCCGTCACAGCTCGACGGACATGCCGTCGCGCGCTGCCTTGACTTCAATCCCGATGCGCTGGGTCAGGTCAGCAGCGAGCTCCCAGGGGTGTGCGCGCCAGACCGTCATGCCGAAATGCGTGAGGATGGCAACGCGTGGCTTTGCCTCGCGGATGATCCGCTCCGCATCGTCCAGGCAGAGGTGGGGCAGGTCGGCGCGGCATTGCATGAGGACTACGTGGATGACCATCACGTCGGCTTTGTGCTGCTCGGCGATTCCGTCGTAGTACGCGGAGTCGGTCACCCAGCCGAGGCGGTCTCCGAAACGGAAGCCGTAGGTTTCGACCTGATGCACGTGGCGGGGGGTCGTGGAGAACGTGATGTCCTTCACCGTGTAAGTCGTCGCGGGCTCGAGCCGGATGACCTCCTCCGGGAAGCGCCGAAGGTAGCTGAGCACTACAGGGTCGACGTCGAGCGCGTCGGAGGGGCAGAACAGGCGGCCGCGTCGCGCGAATCCCCCCTCGGTCATCGCCTCGACCATCACGTTGACATCGCCTGAGTGATCGAGGTGCCTGTGACTGAGCACTATCGCGTCGAGCTTCGTCAGGTCGACTTTGCGCTTGGCGTACTGCACTATCGCGCCGGGGCCGGGGTCGAGGCTGATGCGAGTGTTGCCCTCTTCGAGATACAGGCCGCCGGAGGCCGCCAGCTGCTTGGCGACCATGAACCGCGCCCCGGCCGTCCCCATGAACGTCAATTTCATGGTGTTTCGGCGACCTCGCTCAACGGCACTTCAGACTTCTCACCGAAGTAGCGGTCGTAAAGCTCGGCGACACGTTCGACGGTGTCGATCTCTTCGACAGGTTTGTCGTCGCGGATGCGGACGATGCGTGGAAATCGAAGCGCGTAGCCACTCTTGTGGCGCTTGGAATGCTGAATCGAGTCGAACGCGACCTCGAGCACCACCTCCGGCCGCACCAAGCGCACGTAGCCATGATCTTCGATGGTGAGCTCGAGGAATCGCTTGGTCATGGCGGCGATCTCGGCGTCGGTCAATCCCGTGTAAGCCTTGCCGACATTCACCAGCCGGCCTGTGCTCGTGTCTTTCACCGCGAACGTGTAATCCGAGAGCACGCCTTTGCGCTTGCCGTGACCCCACTCAACCCCCGTCACGACGACGTCGAGAGTTGCCAGCGGCCGCTTCAATTTCAGCCACGCGAGCCCGCGACGTCCGGGGGTATAGGGGCTGAGAGGGTCTTTCACCATCAGACCTTCGTTGCCGCGTGCACGAGTCTCGGCGAAGATCCGGTCGAGGTCGTCCGGGCCCGTCGACTCCTCGACCCGCGCGAGCAAGAACGGATGCCTCAGGCCGAGACCTTCCAGCAGCCTGCGCCTGGTCTCGAGCGGCTCATCGAGCAGGGTCCTGCCGTCGAGCCACAGCAGGTCGAAGATGACGAGCGCGACGGGAACCTCTTGGCGGAGGTCGGCCGACACCTTCTTGCGACCAAGCCGTCGCTGCAGCTCAAAAAACCTCAGCACGCGGCCGTCGCGATGCGCCAGCACCTCTCCGTCGAACAGCACGTCGTGGTTGATCGAGGCTGCGTGCTCGCTCAGCTCAGGGAATGCGCTGGTCGTCTCCTTGAGGTCGCGCGAGAAGAGCTCGACGCGATCGCCGTGCCTGTGCAGCTGGCAGCGCACGCCGTCGTACTTCTCCTCGGTCCACACACTGGCGGCACCCATTCGCTGGAAGACTTCGGCTGAAGTTTCGACGGGGCTTGCCAGCATGAAACGCACGGGCTGGAACAGGGTCAGCTCGGACGTGTCGAACTGCTTGTGCTTGCAGCGTACGGCAGTCTCGCCGATGTCGCCGGTGATCAGGTGGACGCGCTTGACCTGAGTGATGGGCACATCGAACGCCTCCGCAATCGCGGCCTCGACCAGTCCTTCACTGAGGCCGATGCGCAGCTCGCCCGAGATGATCTTGATGAAGAAGCGCGCAGCTTCCGGGTCCAGGCGGCGCAGCACTTGCTCCAGCGGTATCGCTTTCGACGCTCCGCGTGCTGTACGAATTGCTTCGAGCGCCTCGTCGATCTCTTGCAGCGAAACCGACTCAGACAACGTTCGGCCCTGCAGCGCTTCGCCTGCCCAGTCACCAATGTCGGAGTGCTTGCGAAAGATGCGGCCGAGCTCGTTCTCGTCGAGACCTGAGAGCGACGACACGACCTTGCTCACCGCGGACCAACCGAGTCCCAGCGTTCGTCTCTGGGAGGGGCTGAACGCGCGCCCGCTCATGAACACGGCAGCGCGCCGAAGATCGTCATCGTCAAGGGTGCGCAAATATGCGGCGAGGGCGCGAGTCTTCTCGAGCGTGGCGGAGGTCGATCCGACCGCCGATCCAGCCCGTGCGAATTCAATCACGCTCGTCCTGCTGCACGGTGGCCTATCGTAGATCGCGATGCGTCGTTGCCCTTACCTCGAGGAATACCTGAAAGAACGTCGTTCGGTGCTGCGGATCTATAGGTTCGACTGTCATGTCGACCGCCGCTCGAAACGCAAGTACGCGCTGAGTGACAGTCCACCCATATGCGTGCGCAACTACGAAGATTGCCCGCTATATCAAGCCGAGAAGAGGCGCGAGGATCACACGATCACGCGTTACACGGATTAGTGTCCGGGATGCTCTAGTGGCGTGTCCAGTGTGCTCGGCACCGTCAATGCCCCTCGAGGGCGCATGCGTCTTCTGCCATGCGCCGATCAGCGGCGAAGAGGACACGACCCAGCTTCTCGACTACCTGGTCGAGCGAATCCCTACGGCTAAGGTGAAGCGCGGTCACTTGAACCGCGGCCCGATCACGGAGCTCGTGCTCGACATCGCAGGCCGGAGCTTTCGAGCACGCGTGAAGAACGAGCAGCTGGACCTGGTGCCGCCGGTTCACCTGACGGCTTGGGTTGACCTGCTGCTCACCAAGCTGAGCGATGCCGCGGCAGTCGACCCCGTGCTCCGCCGTGCGGTGCTGCGTTCCGGTTGGGCGCTCCGCTAAGTCAGATACACACGAAGCAGGAGTGTGAGAGGGCCTCGATAAACAGGCCGACCAGCAGCCCTGCGATTCCGACCACTATGCCTAGTTCGGAGAATCCCAGCGCCGGATTCCGGCGGGCTCCAATAATGCCCGCGACAATGCAGGTCAGGCTCGTCGGGATGCCGGCGCGGCTGGCCGCCAAAGCGAGGTCCCAATTGGGGTAGCTGGTGTGAACGGCGATTACAAACATGCCCACCTCGATTACACCGGCGGCCAAGCACACGAGCACGACGATCAGAGGCCGGTTCACGCGTTCCAACCCCGCTAGAGCGCCAGGGCCAGTTGCTCGGTGGCCTCTAGCGCTGAGGCCCTGATGCCTCGCTTCCGCAGGTGACGTGCGAAATCCGCCGTGAAGCCATGCACGGTGTACACCTGGTCTGCGCCTGATCGCTCGACGACCTCCGCGAGCTCGTCGAAGTCGCAGTGATCGGAGAGATCGAACGTAGCGTCGGCGCCGAACATGCGCGCGAACTCGGCGTCCTTCGCCCAGCCTGACACCAAGGCGGTTCTATAGCGGCCGAGCCGCCGGACCTCGTCCTTGCCCGCGGGCGGGGCGATCACGACACGGCCCGACTCGGCCTGTCCGTCCAGCTCGACCCAGTCGGGTAGGGGGCTCCCCGCGGTCGCATATTCACGCGCACACGGCGCGCACCGCTTCTCGAGAGCAAACCTGAAGCCATACGGTGCGAGTGCCAGCATCATCTCCTCGGTCTTGCCCAATGCGTGGCACAGGAGCACCGGCGTCACGTTGCTGTCCAACGCGCGGCGGCACCACATCGCGATCGCCTCGATGGTCGAGTCTGGGTCGGCGAAGCGGAAGTGGGGGCGGCCGTAGGTCGACTCGATGATCAGCACGTCGGCCTTGGGAATGAACGTCGCCGGCGCACCGCCCGCCTGTCTCAGCTTGATGTCACCCGTGTACAGAAGCGTCGTGCCGTTGTGCTCAAAAAGGAGCTGCGCCGACCCGAGCATGTGACCAGCCGGATACAAGGTCACCGCGGCCGGCCCGCGGCGCATTCGCTCGTGGTAGCCGAGCATCCGCCAGCCCCGCGGCCGCCGGTACTCCGGGATCAGGGCGAGCGTCTGCGGAGTGAGCAAGGCCTCCTTGTGCCGCCGGGCATGGTCGGTATGTGCATGCGAGATAAATGCGAACGACCTGACCACCAGGGGGTCGAGCCACAGCCGGTGACCCGGCAGCGAGACCCCGTGGTCCCAGACGACCTCTCGGGTCATCGGATGGAAGCCAGCCGGACCCGATCCTCAGAGGCGAAGAGGTCCGGCGGAACCTGCAGGCCAAGCACCGCGTAAACCTCGAACGGCACGCCGATGTCGGCGACCCACACTTCGCCGGCCAGTCGAGGGCCGTCACCGGTGAGCAGCCCGGGCTTCGGAAGCCCGAGCGTGACGGTCGTATGTGCTTGCACAGTCGGAGCGTAGGCGTCCCCAGTGTCGGCGTCGAGGCCCGAGGGCACGTCGACGGAGATGACCTGCTTTTGCGAGGTGTTGATGGCGTCGATCCAGGCCGCAAACGTGCCCTCAGGCCGCCTGGAAAGGCCCGTGCCGAACATGGCGTCGACGACGGCGTCCGCGCCTTCGAGGTGCAGGTCGGTGGCGACCTCGACCCCGATCCGCCGGAGCGCGACCACCTCCTTTGCCGCCGCCCCCTGCAGCCGTGCGTGGTCGATGCAACTGACGCTGGCGAGCTTGCCCCAGCGGTGGAGGTGCCTCGCCGCGGCAAGGCCGTCACCGGCGTTGTTCCCGACGCCGCACACGACTGCGGTGCGTTTGGGACAGAACCGCGCTACCTGCCAGCCAGCAGCTTCCATCAGCCAGTCCAAGGAGATGCCAAAGCGCTCTTGCGCGAGCGCGTCGACCTCCTTGACGAGGCGGCTGTTAAGCGCTGGCAGGCCGCTGGACGACAAACGAGCAGTAAGGGTCGTGTCGGTGGATGGAGTCGGCCTGCGACACGGCAGTGCCAAGGAGCCTTGTCATGAGGTGCGGGGTGATCGTGCAGACCTGGGGGAACTTCAGCGCGGTGTTGCGAAACGGGCAGTTGTGAATGGTCACCTTCACGCCCTCCGGCGTCTCTGCCTGCTCCGCCAGCGTGCCGGCGCGGCCGATCCAGGCCACGACCCGTCGAAGCTTTTCGTCGAAGTCGAGACCCTCGAGATCCGGCTCGATGGCGCTCGCGTGGCGGGCCGCGACGCGGGAGAAGACCTCATCCAGCGCCTCCGCGCCGCCCATGGCTTCCACCTCCTGGAGCACCATCGTCGCCAGCTGGCCGTAGCGCTTGGGGAATACGGCGTCGGCGCGCTCGGTTAGGGCAAAGAGCAAGGCAGGCCGGCCGCGACCACCGCGCTCGGGATGGCTCACGACGAACCCGTCACGCTCGAGGTTGGTAAGGTGTTGCCGGACCGCGTTGGGCGTCACACCGAGGTCGCTGGAGATGGTTTCCGCGCTCGATCGGCCCTTGCGCCGCAATAGCTCCAGGACTTCGATGCGGGTCGAGCGGCCGGCGATCATTGGGGGCTCATCCGGGAGGCTGGCAGGCCATGCTAGCAGAGCCTGGAACCATTTATTACAGGCCATCCTTGACAAATTGGAGGGAGGCCGTAAAATATTTTCCGGGAGAAAGTGAATTGACAATGATCAAGCAGGCGAGCCGCGCCATCGAGCACATGACCGCCAGGGAAAAGCGAATTCAGCGCGCCAAGTATGCGCGCCGAAACAAGATGCATCACATCGACAGGCTCTTGAACGAGCTAGAGATGCTGAACCTGGCCGATCAGCGCCAGATGCCGCCGGTGCTGTCCGTCGCGATCAACAAGGTCATCGAGGAGTCACCCGAGGTGACCGTCCTGGCACAGGCCAAGCCGGGCTCCGTGATGGAAGCCATGGATGCCCTGTACGAGATCCAGGACAGCTTGATGTACAACCAGATC
>Ga0209011_1000253_pt1 | contig 22066 bp, 16 predicted proteins | sample BlaSpr_A8_OM1_M3_FD_187986 | JGI IMG/M metagenome (GOLD analysis project Ga0209011, IMG submission 187986) | Forest soil microbial communities from Thunder Bay, Ontario, Canada - Black Spruce, Ontario site 2_A8_OM1_M3 (SPAdes) (version 2) | ecosystem: Environmental > Terrestrial > Soil > Boreal... | reverse complement strand
CTGCTGACCTGCGGGTCATTCGCAGCGCTCACACCCATCGTCAGGGCCAGCAGCACGCCAAAGCTGCGGCGCGTCCTCGCGTACCTCGTCATCTCGTGACTCCCTCGTTGGCCACCGGCGGGGACGCCAGGGTTGCCGCCAGCGTGAGCTCCGGACCCTCGAGCGGCCGGCGCAGCGCATCCTCGAGCGTTGCGAGCGCCTCCTGGGCACTGCGCACCGCATCCAGCACCAGCAGCTCGGCGAGTGTTTGCGCCACGCGCGCCGCAACCAGCTCGGTGCGGTCGTTGGCGCCGGCGTCGAAGCCGCGTGCAGTCTGGGCGTAGATGTGCTGCGCGGCGTCGTAGACGGGCCCGCGCGCCTCGGCGAGGCGCGCGCGGGCCAGCTGCCACTGGCGGATTGCCTCGTCGATTCCCTGCCACGCGCTCGCGACCGTAGCCTCCAGATGCGCGCCGGCCTCCTCGCGCCGGGCCTCGGCTTCGCCGATTGCCCCGGCGTTGCGGTTGAGAAGCGGCAGCGTGAGACCCAGGTTGAACTGATAGCGCCTGATGCCGTGATCCCACGTATACGCGGGGCCCAGGTGCACGTCCGGGTACTGTCTGGCGACCTCCAGACGCAACGCCTGCTCGGCCATGCTGTAGGCGACCACCGCGCTGTGCACGTCGGCGCGCGCGAGCAACGCGTCATCGCGCCAGCGCTCGAGCCGCAGCGCATCGACCCCGGGGGGATCGTCGAGCTGCTGCCAGCCGAGCTTCAGGCTCTCGAGAGCCGTCACCGGCACACCGACGGTGACCGCCAGCGCGCTGCGCGCGAGACTCGCACGCCGCCTGGCATCGTGCAGCTGTTGTTCGTCCTGCAACGCATCCCGCACCAGGCGGTCGAGGTCGCCGCGGGTGGCGGCGCCCGCCTCGAGGCGCTGGCGAGCCATGTCGAGCTGGGCCCTGCGGTCGGTATTGACTATTTCACGCAGGGTAATTTCCCGCTGGGTGATCAGCAGGTCCGCGGCCGCGCGCCGCAGCGCACTGCGTTCCTTCCAGGTGAGCTCCGCAAAATCGTAACCGGCCCGTTGCGCGCTCAAGTCCGCGAGGCTGATGCGCGCGCCGCGCTTGGCCCCGGCGTCCAGCAGCCAATCGGTGGCGATCCCCCAGAGCCACAGCGGTGTACCGTCATGCTGGTTCGCATACTCGGACATCAGCGTCACGGTCGGATTGGGGCGCTCACGCGCCGTGCGGGTGCCGGCGGTGGCGACCCGCGCGCTGGCCCGCCCGGCGGCGAGGCCGTCATTGAAATACAACATTGCAACCAGCAGATCCGCGCGGTCCCATTGCGATCGCGGCCAGGCGCCGGCGCGCGCGGGCAGCTGCTGGTCGAGGATGGCGCGCAGCTGCGGATCGCTTAAGGTGCGCTGCGTAAACTCGGCGGCGATGCGCTCGGCGGGGCGCGGACGTGGCGTGTAGTGGACGCAGGCCGAGAGCAGCGCCGCGACCAGACCCAGGGCGCCGCCGAGGAGCCGTAGCTTGCCGCTCACTTCCTCCATTGCGACTGCAAGGCCAGCGTGCCCGAGCGCCCCTCGATCGTGCCGGCCACGATGCCGCAGCGCGGAAGGCTCGCGAAATCCAGCTGCGCGGCATAGGTTGCCAGGTCTGTCAGGCGCGTACCGCGCTGCTGCCAGGCGCGCAGCAGCCGCTCGAACGAGGGCAGATACGCGCCGCCTTCGAGCTCGGCGTGCAGCGTGAACACGTGATCGCGTGCGGGCGCGGCGGCCGTGACGGCCAGCAGGTGATCGACGGGATCCATGCCGCGCAGCTCGGCGCGGCCGATGAGCTCATCGAGCGTCGGCAGGGTGGTCGGCAGTTGCGGAACCGCGGCGGCGCCGTGGTCGAGCAGCGGCACAAACGGCCCGGTACCGCGCGTATCGGAGGCGTAGCGGAAGCCGAGCTCGCGCTCGAGGGCCGGTACGTAACGGTTGGTCTGCCACCCGGCCGCGCCGTGCACGAGCGGTGCGCGGCCGAAGACTTCCGCGAACTGATCACGGGCGAGGGTGAGCTCGCGGCGCGTCCACGGCTCACTCGCCCGGGCCACGCCGTCCTGCCAGCGCACGTGATCCCAGGTGTGCACGCCGACCTCGAACCCGCGCCGTGCAATGTCCTGCAGCTGCGGGCCGCAGCGCCGGCCGATGTGCGGGCCCGGAAGCAGGACCCCGTAGAGCAGCGTCTTCAGGCCGTAGTGCTGGAGCACGGAGGTGCGTTTCACCTTGCCGAGGAAGCCGCGGCGGAAGGCGCGCTTGATCGCGCGGCCGGTGTGATCAGGGCCGAGGCTGAAGAGAAACGTCGCCGGCACGCCCAGCCGCTGCAGCAGATCCGCGAGCCGCGGCGCCCCGGCGCGCGTGCCGCGATACGTGTCGACGTCGATCTTGAGGGCAACGAGCGGCACGGTCAGGAGAGCCGCACAGGTGTCGCCAGCTGGCGGGCCAAAGCGGCGGTATCGATGGGCCCACCGGCATTGGCCGCGGCGAGCAGCAGCAGGACCCCGCCATCGCCACAGGCGAGGTAACACTTACCGTCGGCGGCGAACAGCCGGACACGTTCCTCGGGGAACGCCCGACAGGCGCTGACGCGGGTGCGATGGATCTCCCAGCGCTCGCCGCCCACCTCGGCGAACGCGGCCGGAAAGGGTGGCGCCACGGCCCGCACCAGGTTGTGGATTTCCAGCGCCGGGCGGCTCCAGTCGATGCGCCCGTCCTCAGGCTTGCGCCGGCCGAAGTACTGGCCCGGCACGATGCGCTGCGGCGTGCGCGCGGCCGTGCCGGCGATGAGAGCGGGCAGCGAGCGTCCCAGAATCGTCTCGGCGGCAACTGTGACCTTGGCGAACACCTCGCGGGCATCGTCATCCTGCAGGATGGGGACGCTCTGCTGATCGACGATGTCGCCGGCATCGGCGCGCTCGACCATGTAGTGCAGGGTCGCGCCCGTCTCGCGCTCGCCCTTGAGGATCGCCCAGTTCACCGGAGCACGGCCACGGTACTTCGGCAGCAGCGAGCCGTGCATGTTGAGGGCGCCACGGCTCGCGGCCTTGAGCAGCGGCGCCCCCAGCATCGAGCGGTAATAGAAAGAGAAGATAAAGTCGGGCTGCAGCTCGCTGACCGCGCGCTCGAGTTGGGAACTGTTCGCCTGCGCGGGCGCGATTACCGTGAGCCCATAGTCGGCCGCGGTCGCCGCGACGCTCGCATACCACTGCGCCTCGCGCGGATCGTCGCGAACGGTGACCACCAGCGGAATTTCGACTCCCGCGGAGATGAGGGTCTTGAGGCACCGGACTCCGACATCGTGATAGGCGAAGACGACGGCTCGCGCCCGGCTCACTCCGACGCTCCCCGCACGCGCACCGCTGGCGTCAGCGGCGCGGGCAGCTGCACGGCACCCGCCTGTGCGAGCCGCTCCGTTGCGCCGTGGTCCCCCTGCTCGAGGACCGCCGCCACCATGTAGCGTGGGCGCTGGCGCACCTGCTCGTAGATGCGGCCCACGTACTCGCCCACCACTCCCAGGCCGATGAGCGCCACGCCGATCAGGAAGAAGGCAATGCCGAACAGGGTGAACACGCCCTCGGCCTCGGGACCGACGATCAGGCGGCGGATCGCGAGGTACACGACCAGGATCAGCGAAATCAGCGCGATCACCCCGCCGGCCATGGAGAAGAACTGCAGCGGGGCCACCGAGAATCCGGTCATCAGATCGAAGTTGAGTCGGATGAGACGATAGAGCGAGTACTTGGACTGTCCGACCGTGCGCTCCGCATGCGCCACCTCGATCTCCACCGGGTGGCGCGCGAACGTGAAGGCGAGCGCCGGCACGTAGGTGCTCATCTCGGTGCAGTGGTTGACCGCATCGACCACGCTGCGATGGTAGCCGCGCAGCATGCAACCCTGATCGGTGATGCGGATCGAAGTGGTTCTCTCGCGCAGGCGATTCATCAGCCGCGAGGCCGCCTTGCGCCACAGCACGTCCCGGCGGCTCCTGCGGATGGTGCCGACGTAATCCGCGCCGGCGTCCATGGCCTCGATCAGTCGCGCGATCTCCTCGGGCGGATTCTGCAGGTCGGCATCGAGTGTGATCATGTAGGTCCCGCGCGCCTGCGCAAAGGCGGCGAGAATCGCCAGGTGCTGGCCGGCATTGCGCGCCAGCAGCACGACCCGCGTCACGTCCGGCCGCCGCTCGAACTGCTCGCGCAGCTCCGCGACCGACCGATCCGAGCTGCCGTCATCGACGAACACAATCTCGTAAGAGCGTCCCAGGGCATCGAGCGCCGGGTAGAGGCGCTCGAACAGCAGCGGCAGCCCCTCCTCCTCGTTGAACACCGGGACGACCACCGAAAGCTGCGGGTTCATGCGCTAAGCTCCACGCACGATATCGTCCACCGCGTGCACCACGCGCTCGACCTCGTGAAGCTCCATCGCCGGAAACAGCGGCAGCGTCACGGTCTCGCGTCCGATGCGCTCCGCGTTGGGGAACTGACCCTCGCGATAGCCGAGCGCCCGATAGGCGCTGAACAGGTGGATCGCCGGGTAGTGGACCCCGACACCGATGCCGCGCTCTTTCATGGCTTCCATGAACTCGCGCCGCGAGATGCGCAGCTGCGTCAGGGGCAGGAGCGGGGTAAACACGTGCCAGCTGTGGCCGGCGTCACCGCATTCCGGCAAGCGCAGCGGCGGATCCGCACCCCACAGCTCGAAGTAGCGCGCCACCAGCGTACGGCGTCGGGCGTTGAATTCCTCGAGCCGCCTGAGCTGTCCCAGGCCCACCGCGGCTGCCACGTCCGAGAGGTTGTATTTGCCGCCCGCCAGCAGCGTGTCGAACCCGTCGGGCCCGGACTTCACCTGGCCGTGCCAGCGGTGCAACTCGATCGCCTTGAGTTCCTCGGGCGAGCCACCCGAGATCGCGCCACCTTCGATGGTGGTGATGTTCTTGTTGGGGTGAAAGCTGAAAACCACCAGGTCCCCGAAGCTGCCGATGCGCCGCCCGCGCCAGGCGGAGCCGATGGCGTGCGCGGCGTCCTCGATGACGCGCAGCCGGTGCCTGCCCGCGATGGCGTACAGGCGCTCCATGTCCACCGGCAGGCCGGCAAAATGCACCGGCAGGATGGCGCGGGTGCGCGGTGTGATCGCCGCCGCCACCTGGTCCAGATCGATGTTGCGCGAGTCCAGTCCCACGTCCACGAACACCGGGCGGGCGCCCACGCGCACGATGACGTTGGCGGTGGCCACGAAGCTCAGCGCCGGCGTGATGACTTCATCGCCCTTGCCGATGCCACAGGCGAGCAGCGCCATCTCGAGGCCCGCCGTCGCGGAGGTCTGGGTGCGCACCGGCCGTCCCCCGAAATAGCTCGACAGCTCAGCCTCGAGTTGCGCGACCTTCGGTCCGCTCGCCAGCCAGCCCGAGCGCAGCACCTCGGCCACCGCGGCGATCGTGTCCTCGTCGATGCTCGGACGCGTAAAGGGCAACATCCGGTTCACTTGCTTGCTCGAATCATTCATGAGCGGGCCACCAGTACGACTCCCAGCACGATGATGCCGATTCCGACAACGCGCTGGGCGTTGGGTACCTCGCCCAGGAGCCACCAGGCGAGGCCGATGTTGATGACATAGCCGAGCGAGAGCAGCGGGTACGCCTGGCTCACCGGCACCCGTGACAGGCCCACCAGCCACACGACGACGCTGAGGCCGTAGGCGCACAGCGCATACCATAACGAGGGCACGACCAGCAGGTCGAGCCCCTTCTTCCACACGCCGGCGTCGGTGGCCAGCAGCGGGCCGCTCACGCGGGTGGCCGCTTTGAGCCCCAGCTGCGCCAACGCGTTGAGCAGCACGCCGCACGACAGAACGGCAAAATCGGCAAGCTTCACAGGCGACTCACAGCGACGGTGTAGTTGTCGGCGGCAAGCACGCGCCCGGGCAGCCCGCGCCGCCGCCACTCATCCCAGACTCCGGGATCGAAGAATGCCACGGCCTCGCCCCCCGCGCTCCAGCGGGCGGCGAATTCCGGCAGCGCCATGCGCTTGTCCGGCTGTTCCTGCAGCCCGAACTGCAGCTCTCCCTCATAGCCGACCAGCTGCAGCGTGCGCCCCAGGTACGGTGACACCGTCTCGCGATACTGACCGACGCTGTAGAGCGGCGTGTGCGCGCCGATGAAGGGGCGCGCGGTGCTCACCAGATCGCGCGCCGAGCGGGTCGGGGGGATGACGGTGTACTCGCACAACAGGCACTGCCACGCGAGGATCGCGCTTGCGGCGGTCACGATCGCCGCAGGGATCTGCATGGAGGGTTGCGTTCTGAAGGTCACCGCCACGGCCACGAGCGCCGCCAGGGCGCCCGCCAGTGCCCACCACAGCGCCTGATGCGGCACATAGCTGTTGCGCTGCGCACTATAGACAAGGAGTCCCGCCGCAATGAACCCCACCAGCCCCGCGCCAATGCGCGCCGCGTGGCGCGCGAACTCGCCCCCGGCGCCGCTGCCTGCGCCGGTGACGGCCGCCAGCACGGGCAGCATGGGCAGGATGTAGGGCGCGAGCTTGGATCCGGAAGCAGAGAAGAACACCAGCGTGACCGCGGCGAAGATCAGCAGGAACTTGAGGGGTTTGAACTGCGGCACCGCCGCGCCGGACGCTGCGGCCGCGGAAGGGGCCGCCGTGTCGAGGGCCGCCCCAGCCCAAGCGCGGCGGCAGGCCCGCGCCAGGGGTGCAATCCACGGCAGCACCCCGAGCAGCAGCAACGGCAGGAAGTACCACCACGGCTCCACGCGCTGGTGCACCGTGGTCAGGAAGCGCGTGAAATGCTCATGTACGAAGAAGAATTCCGGGAAGCTGGGATTGCGCAGCGATACCACGACAAACCACGGGGCGGCAATAGCCGTGAACAGCGCCAGGCCCGCGCCCAGGTGCAGCCGCCGCCAGGTGCGCGTGTCACGCTCGCTGAGCGTGTAGAGGATGAGCGCCGCGCCGGCGAGCACGCCGACGACGATTCCCTTGGTGAGCACCGCCAGCGCCCCCGCCCCCCAGGCGCTGAGCATCCAGCGCCGTTCGGCGGAAGATGCCGGCGGCAGGGTCTGCGCCCGTGTGAAAGCCAGTACCGCGGCCGTGAGCCAGAAGGTGAAGCTGCCGTCGAGCAGGTTGAGATGGCCGACGATCACGAAGAACGGACTGACCGCGAGCGCCGTCAGCGCCAGGAGCGCACTGTCGCGCCCGTACAGGCTCGAGACCCACGCAAACACCAGTGGCAGGCACGCGAACGCCAGTCCCACGCTCCACAGGCGCGAGCTCCACTGCCGCAGGCCGAATGCCTCGTACGCCACGGCCGTCGCCCAGTACTGCAGCGGCGGCTTCTCGAAATACTTCAGGTCGTTGAAACGCGGCGTGATCCAGTCACCGCTCGCCAGCATCTCGCGCGGGATCTCCGCGTAACGGCCCTCGTCGGGATCGAGCAGCGGCCGCACCTGCAGTGTCGCGAACCAGGCGGCCGCGAGGATGATCCACGCCAGCCAGCCGAGCCGGCCGCGCAGCCCCTGCCCCAGTCGTAAGTCCATGCTGTGGGCAGAAAGGTGCGCTAGATGCCCGCCGCGATCGCCGCCGCGCGCGTGCCGAAGCCTTCCTGCTTCACGTAGAACTCGACGGTGCGCCGGATTGCGGTATCCATGTCGGTGGTTGGGCGCCAGCCGAGGTCGCGCCGCGCGGCTTCGACGTTAGGTACGCGCACCTGGATGTCCTGGTAGTACTTGCCGTAGTACTCGCCGGCGGAGATGTCGATGATCTCCGTGGCCCTGGCGTTATCGCGCAGCACCGGGAACTCCTGCGCAATCCTGATGGTGCGCTGCGCCAGATCGCGGATCGAGATGCAGTTGGCCGGGTTGCCGATGTTGAAAATACGCCGGCTGGCGATGCCATTCGGGTTCTCGAGGATCGTCAGCAGGGCTTCGATGGCATCGTCGATGTAGGTAAACGAGCGCTTCTGGCTGCCGCCGTCGACCAGCTTGATCGGCCGCTTGTAGAGCACGTTGGAGAGAAACTGGGTGAACACCCGCGAGCTGCCTTCCTTCGGCTCCTCGACATTGTCGAGATTTGGACCGATGAAATTGAACGGCCGGAACAGGGTGTAGTCGAGGTTGTCGCGCACGCCGTAGGCGAAGATGACACGGTCGAGCAGCTGCTTGGAGGCGGCGTAGATCCAGCGCTGCTTGTTGATCGGGCCATACACCAGCGGGCTGGTCTCCTCATCCAGCACCGCATCGGGCGACATGCCGTAGATCTCGGAGGTCGAGGGGAAGATGAGACGCTTGCCGTACTTGACGCAATGGCGCACCACGTCGATGTTGGCCTCGAAGTCGAGTTCGAACACCCGCAGCGGGTGGGTCACGTACTGCGCCGGGTTGGCAATGGCTACCAGCGGCACCACCGCATCGCACTTCTTGACGTGGTACTCGACCCACTCCTTGTTGATCGTGATGTCGCCTTCGACGAAGTGGAAGCGGTCGGTTTTCGGCAGCTCGCCCAGCTTGTTGTCCGCCAGGTCGATGCCGTACACCTCCCAGGGCCGGGTGCGCAGGATCGCATTGGTGAGCGCGCTGCCGATGAAGCCGTTTGCCCCAAGAATCATTATTTTCAGTGCCATACCCGTCCTTCCACCGCCTGCGCGCCGCCTGAAAGCGCCCAACAACGCCCCAAGGTTAAGCGTGTAATGCTAGCATTTTCCGGCACTTTCGGCCGGCGCTTGCCGGCGCGCGGACCTGAGCGCGTAAGCGCCGGCCGCCCTTTTGGCAGGAGATGAGTTCATGCGCTCGGTTGGCCGCGATGCCCTGTTCAGCCTGGCAGCGCTCTTGGTGAGCGTGATCCTCGTACAGTCGCTCTACGCCACGGTGATCCGCCCGCGCGCCGCGGCGATCCTCGCCGAGCCCGCGATCCCGCAGGACCAGCTGAAACCCGGACAACCGGTGCCCCACAACCTGCGCTCCCCGTACGTGATCCTGAAGGACTACGAGCAGGAGGTGGCGCTGATCCTGGCGACCTGGGCGCTGTCGCTGATCGCGTACCAGGCGGCCGCGGTCGCCCGTAACCGGCGCCTGCTTGACAAGCCCTACATCGAGCTCGGCGAAGGGCACGTGGTGCTGCCCGATGACGCGCGCGCCTACGGTCGACCGATCGAAAGCCTGCCACGCCAGGAGCAGGAGATGCTGTTGCCGCGGGCGCTGATGGTGGCGCTGAACCGCTTCGGAGCGACGCGCAGCGTGCAGGACGCCGCGGAGGCGGTGCGCGCCGAGTGCGAGAACGAACTCGATCGCCTGGACGCGCAACTGTCGATGGTGCGCTTCACCGCGTGGGCGATCCCGGCCGTCGGGTTCGTGGGCACGGTGCGCGGCATCGGCCGCGCCCTGCAGGAAGCCCAGGGTGCGCTGCGCGGGGACATCTCCGGCGTCACGCTCGGGTTAGGGATCACCTTCAATGCCACCCTCACGGCACTGATCGCCTGCATCGTGGTCATGTTCTGCCTGCACCAGTTGCAGCAGGCCCAGGATCGCCTGGTGCTGGACGCACGCCTGTACATAGACCGGCGCCTCATCCGCAACATGCGGGTGAACTAACAGCAGCGACTGACGCCGCTCCACTTGCGCCGTTGCGTGTCCTCGTAGAAGGCGCGGCGGCTGAGGGCCGGCTCGAGCGCATGCCGCGCCGCCCGATGCGCGCAGTAGCGCTCATAGGCGTCATCGCCGCAAGCCGTGCGCAAGGCGCTCCAGAGCGCCGCGGCGTGCCGCACCGCCAGGTGTGCCACGCGCCTCATGGCTGCGCCTGCGCCATCGCGCCCTGCAGGCGGCTCAGCTGATACGGCGCTTCCGAGCTCGAGCGCAGCGGCAGGCCCCGCAGACGCCGCACGCATACCCGCGCCATGTCGAGGATCACGAACCACAGGATCGTCAGGAGCAATATCGTGATCCAGCCATCGAGGCGCTGATTGAATATGAGTTGCGGGGCGACCGCGGCGCGCTCCGGCGGCAGCACGCCCGAGGCCAGCTTGCGCGCCAGGTCATCGGCCGCGGCGAACAGCCCGATGCGGCTGTCGGCACTGGTGATCTTCTGCCACGCCGCGGTCGTGGTAATGAGGGCGAGCCATGCGAGCGGCACCAGGGTCACGAGCGCATAACGTGCCTTGCCCGACTTGATGATGATACCGGTCGCCACCGACAGCGCGATGCCGGCCAGCATCTGGTTGGAAATGCCGAACAGCGGCCACAGAATGTTCACGCCACCGTTCGGGTCGATCACGCCGATGTACAGGAAGTAACCCCATGCGCCGACCATGAGCGCACTGGCGAGCAGCACCGACGGATACCACGAGGTACGTCCCAGGGGCTGCCAGAGGTGCCCGAGCAGATCCTGCAGCATGAAGCGGCCGACACGGGTGCCGGCATCGAGGACCGCCATGATGAATACCGCTTCGAACATGATGGCGAAGTGATACCACAGCGCGAGCAGCCCGCGGCCGAAGGTGCTGCCGAAAATGCTCGCCATACCCACCGCCAGGGACGGCGCCCCGCCACTGCGCGCGAACAGGGTGCGCTCGCCCATGGCGTTGGCGAGTGCCTGCATCTGCTCCACCGTGACCGGATAGCCCCAGCTGCTGATGGTGTGCACCGCCGCCGCGGGGCTCGCGCCCACAACGCCGGCGCCGCTGTTGATGGCGAAGAACACCCCCGGGTCGAGCAGCGTCGCCGCAATGAGCGCCATGATGGCCACGAAGGATTCGAGCGCCATGCTGCCGTAGCCGACCAGGCGCACGTCCGCTTCGTTGGTGATGAGTTTGGGAGTCGTGCCGCTCGCCACCAGCGCGTGAAAGCCCGACACCGCGCCGCAAGCGATGGTGATGAACACGAACGGAAACACCTTGCCGCCGAACAAGGGACCCGTGCCGTCGGTGAAGGCCGTCACCGCCGGCATCTTGATCTGCGGGTGGGTCAGCACGATGGCCACCGCCAGCAGCACCACCGTGCCGAGCTTCAGGAACGTCGACAGATAGTCGCGCGGCGCGAGCAGCAGCCACACCGGCAGGATCGCCGCGCAGAAGCCGTAGGCGATCACGAAGCCCGCGAGCGCGATGGCCGAATAGTCGAACAGCGGACGCAGCAGCGGCTGGTGATCCACCCAGCCGCCGGCGAGCAGCGCCAGCAGCACCAGCGTCACGCCGAGCAGCGATCCTTCGAGCACCCGCCCCGGCCGCCACAGGCGCAGGTACAGACCGACGAGCAGCGCCGCGGGGATGGTGGCGAGCACCGTGGAGGTGGCCCACGGGCTGTGCTTCATGACATTGACGATCACCAGGCCCAGCACCGCGCTCAGGATGATCATGATGATGAGCGTGCCGATGAGAGCAGCGAAGCCGCCCAGGGGACCCAGTTCATCGCGCGCCATCTGGCCGAGGCTGCGCCCGTCACGGCGTGTGGACAGCAGCAGGATGATCATGTCCTGCACGCAGCCGCCCAGCACCGCACCCACCAGGATCCACAGCGTCCCCGGCAGGTAGCCGAACTGCGCTGCCAGCGTCGGACCCACGAGCGGTCCGGGCCCGGCGATAGCGGCGAAGTGATGGCCGAACACGATCACGCGGTGCGTCGGCACAAAGTCGCGTCCGTTGTTGAGCCGCTCCGCCGGCGTGGCGCGCGATGCATCGACGCTGAGCACGCGGGCAGCGATCCAGGCGGCGTAGAAGCGGTAGCCCAGAAGATAGATGCACACCGCCGCGGTCAGGATCCACAGCGCATTGATCGGCTCGTGCCGGTGCAGCGCCACTGCGCCTACGGCGATGGCACCCACGATGGCCAGCACGGCAGCCGAGATTTTTCTCAGCATGATGTGGTGTCCGAGGCGCGCAGCCGCTGCAGGGCGCGGGCGTAGCGCGCGAGAATCGCGTCGCGATCGCGATGCCGTCCGTTACTCACGACCCTGACGCCGGCGCGCCACACGCAGTCGATGACGCTGCGGCCACCGGCAAAGATCCAGCTGTCCAGGATCTCATCGTCGCGCCGTTCCAGGAGCGCCGGATGGCCGCGTGTGAGGCTGACCACGTCCAGCGGCGCCCCGAGGGCGAGTCCTGCCGCACGCCCCTGCCCGGGCGTGCCGCTCTGCAGCACCTGCCGGCCACCCTCGAGCGCGCCGTCGAACAGGCAGCGTCCGGTTGAAGCGCCGGCGCCCGAGGCGAGCACATTGCGCGCGCGTTGCAGCAGGCGCTGGGAGTACTCGAGGGTGCGCAGCTCTTCGGCGGCATCCAGCAGGATGTTGGAATCGCTGCCGATGCCGATGCGGCCGTGGTGCGCGAGGAAGGCCGTCGCCGGGAATATCCCATCGCCGAGACTCGATTCGGTCAGCGGACACAGGCCGACCACGGCGCGCCGCGCCGCGACTGCCATGAGCTCGGAGGGCGTGGCGTGCGTCGCGTGCACCAGGCACCAGCGTTCATCGACCGCTTGGGCTTCGAGCAGCCATTCGACGGGCCGGCGGCCGCTCCATGCCACGCACTCCTCGACCTCGCGGGTCTGTTCCGCGACATGGATGTGGATGACGCCGCCTTGTGCGAGCTGCACCACGGCGCTGAGTTCCTCGGGAGTCACCGCGCGCAGGCTGTGGGGCGCCACGCCCACGCTGGCTCCCGCGAGCGTGCGCACCGCCTTGCGGCTGGCTTCGACGATGCGCGCGAAGCGCTCCGGATCGTTGATGAAGCGGCGCTGCCGGGTTGTGGGTGCGGTGCCGCCAAAGCCGCTGTGCGCGTAGAAGGTCGGCAGCAGCGTGAGTCCGATTCCAGTCTGGGCAGCGGCCGCGGCGATGCGCCCGGCGAGCTCCCCGGGATCGGCGAACGGCACACCGCCGCGGTCGTGGTGCAGGTAGTGAAATTCGCCGACGTGCGTGAAGCCCCCCTCCAGCATCTCCGCAAACGCGAGCGCGCTGATCGCCTCGAACTCGTCCGGATCGATGCGCTCGACGAAGCGGTACATGAGCTCACGCCAGCTCCAGAAGCTGTCGTCCCCGGGTCCGCGGCGCTCGGTAAGTCCCGCAAGACCCCGCTGGAAGGCGTGGCTGTGCACGTTGGGAAGACCGGGCAGCGCAATCCCATGGCGTTCATCGGTATCCGCGGCTTCCACGTTCGCGGTAACGCGCTCGATGTGTCCGTCCGTGGCACTCAGGCGCACGCCCCGCGCCCAACCCTGCGGCAGCAGCGCCGATTCAAACCACAGGCTCGTCATGGCGTACATTATTGATGATTGGCCTGCACGACGCAGCTGCGGGAGGGTTCGGCCCCGATGATCGAGGAGTCCTCAGCCCCGTGGCTCACGGTGCGGCGCGGCTTCGCGCCCGTCCTGCTGTGCATGCCGCACACCGGCACCCACATACCGCCGGCCATCGAAGCGCAACTCGCCTCCCGGTGGCTGGCGCGCAAGGATACCGACTGGTGGATCGAGCGCCTGTACGAGTTTGCCGGGGGCCTCGGCGCAAGCATCGTGCGCACCGGCGTCTCGCGCACCGTCATCGATCCGAATCGTGACCCGTCAGGCGCGTCGCTCTACCCCGGACAGGCCACCACCGGGCTATGTCCCACCACCACCTTCGACGGCGAGCCCCTGTACCGAGCCGGGTGTGCGCCTTCGGCCGATGAGATCGCCGCGCGCCGGCGCGAGTACTTCGAGCCGTATCACCGGGCCATAGAAGAGGAGATCGCGCGGTTGCGCCGCCTGCACCCGGCGCTGGTGCTGTACGACTGTCACTCGATCCGCTCAGCCGTTCCACGCCTGTTCGCGGGCACCCTGCCCCACTTCAACCTCGGTAGTTTCTCCGGCGCGAGCTGCGCTGCCTCGCTGATGCAGCGCATCGAGGCGCTGTGTGACGGGACGGATTTTTCCCGCGTCACCAACGGTCGTTTCAAGGGCGGCTACACGACCCGGCACTACGGTCGCCCGCAGCACGGCGTGCATGCCGTGCAGATGGAGCTCGCCTGCCGTGGTTACCTGCGCGAGCCGGCCGGCGCCGTCGACGAGGGCAACTGGCCGTGCGCGTGGGACGAGGAATTCGCCGCCCCGATGTGCGCCGTGCTGGAGCGAATCCTCACGGCGTGCATCGGATTTGCGTCCGAAGCGAAGGCTTAGAAGCGCAAGCCGAACCGGATCGGGATGAACTCGGTCGGCTCCTGGGTCTCGATGCGCTCGTAGCGCGCCTCGACGAACCAGGACTGACCGGCCGGCAGCGCGAAGTCCACCCCGACGCCCGCATTCCACGCGAAGCGCGTCGTGCTATCGCTCGCCACCACCGTGTTGCCCCCGAAGCCCGGCCCACAGAAGAAGGGGTCGCACAGGAAGCCATTCTGGGTGAGTTCGATGCGGCGGTAACCCAGCCCCACCCCGCCGGTGACGTAGAAGCGCGTCCAGGCGCTGACCGGTGCTTCCAGTACCCCGTTCAGAAACGCGGTGACCGTCTGGCCGTAACCATTGTCGACCGGCGTCTGGTTCACGGCCTGACCGAGGGAGATGAGCTGGTTGGTGGCGTTGAAGCGGCTGTAATTGACATCCGCCCGCAGCATGAACGGCTGCCCCGGAACCGGTCGCAGGGTGAATCCGGTGCCAATGCTCCAGCCGCTGTCGAGAAAGTCCGCGGTGGTTCCTGCCGTGATGCTTGCGCCGCCATCGATGAACCACTGCAGCGGGCGCGCGGGCGGGTACTGATACACCTGCGCCAACGCCGGCGCGCCGCCACCCAACAGCGCCAGGGGCGCGAGTATGCGAATGTACGGCTTCATGCGTCCCATCATCCGGTCCTGTGGCTGAATTGGGGCTGAATTAAGACCACCGCCCACGCGCACGGGTTCCCGCACGCTTCAGGCCGTGCGACGCAACCTGCGGCCTGCGGCGCGGGCGATCTCGTGCACTTCGCCGATCCCAAGCGCGTTGGCACACAAGAAGAACGCGGCAGCGCCGGTGGCGATGACAAGGACGAGGCTCCCGCACTTCGGCCAGAAGCGCTGCACCGCCCAGTCCGCGAGCAGCCAGTGCCCGCCCGCCCAGGAAATACCCAGCAGCACGGCCGAGGCCAGCGCCACTTTACACAGCAGCGTCAGCATCGCTCGCGATTCCAGGCGCCCGAGGTGTGAGCGCATGAGGAAATACAGAATGAGGAAGTTGCTGGTAGCCACGCAGGCGGTGGAGAACGCCAGCCCGCGATGACCCCAGCCGAAGTGCAGGGTGAACATCCAGTTGAGCAGCAGGTTGAGGGCCACCGCGAAAAAACTGACCACCATCGGTGTCTTGCGCTTGTCGAGCGCGTAGAAGGCGTTCACCAGCACCTTGAGTGCGGCGTAGCCGCACAAGCCGATGGCGTAGAAACGCAGCGCACCGGCGGATTCCGCCGTCTCGTGGGCCCCGAAACGGCCGTGCTGGTAGAGCACCGAAATGATGGGCTCGGCGAGCACCATGAGACCGACGCTCGCCGGGATGGTCATGAGAAACGCGAGCCGCATGCCGCGCGCCAGCTCACTGCGAAACGCCCCGGTATTGCCGGTCGCCGCCATGCGCGCCAGCAGCGGCAGCGCCACGGTGCCGAGCGCGACGCCGAAGACTCCCAGCGGCAACTGCATCAGGCGAAACGCCACCGTCAGCCAGAACGTCGGGCCGTCGCCGAGCTGCGAGGCGAACACTGAGTTGACCAGCACGTTCACCTGGGTGGTGCTCGCGGCGATCACCGACGGCCCCATCAGGCGCAGGATCGCGCGCACCCCCGGGTCGCGCCAGCTAAAATCCGCGTGAAACGCGTAGCCGGCGCGGCGCAGCACCGGCAGTTGCACCACCAGCTGCAGCGCGCCGCCGATCAGGGTACCGATGGCGAGCCCCAGAATCGCGCGCGGCCCGAACTGCGGATCAAGCCAATAGCCGAGCAACACCCCGGCGACGATCGATCCCAGGTTGAAGAAACTCGAGGCCATCGCCGGCATGCCAAACACGTTGCGCGCGTTCAGCATGCCCATCACCAGCGCCGCGAGCGACACCAGCAGGATGAACGGGTACATGACCCTGGTGAGGGTTACGGTGAGCGCGGCCTTGCCGGGATCGAAGCCCGGCGCCAGTGCCGCCACCAGCCAGGGCGCCGTGATGACCCCCAGCACCGTGATCGCGCTCAGGGAGACGGCGGTAAGGGTTGCCACCTTGTCGGCGAGCCGCCAGGCGGCGGCGTCATCTTCCAGCGCCGCGGTGCGGGTGAACACCGTGACGAACGCCGTGGACAGCGCGCCTTCCGCGAACAGGTCGCGCAGCAGGTTCGGTATGCGAAAGGCGATGGTGAACGCGTCCATGACGCGCCCGCCGCCAAACAGCGCCGCGAAGATCTGCTCGCGCGCGAGGCCGAGCACGCGGCTGCAGAGCACCGCGAGCCCGACGACCCCGGCGGCGCGAGTGTTCAGCCTGTCTGCGCGGTTATCCGCTCCGGCCGCGGCCGCCGGTGTTTCGCCTGATGGCATGCCGCCGCAACGCTACCATTCGGCGGCGCGACGCGCGAGTCAGCATCAGTGACCGTGCCACGTAAACGTGAGACCGACGGTCCTCGGTCGGAACGTCCACGCATTCTGCTGCGGCGTGTAGGTGCCGTCGGTCTGGCCGAGCGCGTAGTTGTTGACGGTGTGCGAATCAAACAGGTTGTCGCAGAAGGCCGCCAGCTGCCAGTCGCCAAAGTTCACGCCCCCGCGCACCGAGGTGAAGCTGGTCGAGGGCAGCGTGTATGAATAGCCTAAGAAGTACGTCCCATTGTTATGGGGATCCTGTACGGCCGCCAGCCAGGTATTGCGGCTCTGGTACTCCCAGTCGGCGCGCACGAAGGCATCTCGCTGCCCGAGCTTGAAGGCGTACTCGGCACCGAGTGCCACCGTCCATGGCGGGCTCGCTCCCGGGGCATAGTTGATCCCTTCCTGGCCGGAGATGGCGTCGCCGTTGCTCGCGAGGCACGGGACCTCGGCAACCGGCGGCACCTGCGTCTGGCAACCGCTCGGCGCGTCCTTGGTGAACCGGGCGCTGGTGTATCCGGTCGCAAGATCCACATGGACGGGACCGAACTGCATCTGCGCCTGCAGGTCGAAGCCCTTGGCCACCGCCGTCCCGAGGTTATCGGTGAACTGCAGCCCGCAGTTGCCGGCCACGTATAGGCTCTGTTGGATGTTGTTCCACTTGATGTAATACATGCTGGTCGCGATCTTCAGCCAGTTGCCGAAGGAGTTCTTCGAGCCGATCTCGTAGTTCTGGGTGGAGTCTGACTTGTAGGTAAGCGGTGCGCCGTTCGGGTAGCCGGCATTCGCCAGATCCTGGGTGCAGTAGTCCGGCAGGGGTGCGTTGCCACCGCCGACCCGGAATCCCTTCGCGTAGCCCACGTAGAAGAGGTTCTGCGGGTTCACCTGGAACGAAAGGGTCGCCTTGGGGGTGTTCGGGGTTTCCTTCTGGCCCGCCTGTGCGGGCCCGGGCCCGTAGTTCTCGTACCCGTCCGCGTAGTGGGTGAGCGAGAACGAGGTGCGTGCGATACGCTCGCCCACCGTCAGGCGCATCCAGTCCGTGAATGCGTAGCTCAGCTCGCCGAAGGCGGCGATCTGTCGATCAAAGGTCGTGTTGTTGTTGTAGTAGATGTCGCAGGCCGGGATCGACGGGTAGGCGGCATTGGTCGGGCATGAGTAGAAGGTGCCGCCGTATAAGTCCGTCGGGGAGAATCCGAACAGGTAATTAAAGACATTGTCGATGTTCGTGGAGCGCAGCTCCTCGACGCTGCCCTCCTTCGCCAGCTGCCAGAAAATGCCTGCCGTCCAAGTCCACTTCGAAATCGGATTAGACGACTGCCAGCGGAGCTCCTGCGTGTAGCTCTGCTGCGTGTTGGTCATGATATTGGGCGTCTGCGTTCCCTGCAGCGCCGCCGGCAGATGGATGCCGGTCGCGTCGAGCAGCGGAAACCAGGGACCTGGAGCGAGTCCCAGCGAGGCGGGGATCGTCTGCCAGTAGCTCAGGTCATAGACTGTGCCCTGGTAGGCCGTCAGCTGTTTGCGGTGGAAATAGGATGTGTTCGAGATAATCTGGCTGCTGCCCAGGTCCCACTGGATCTTTAGAGCTGGCAGGTAGTAATCGTCCGGCCCGCCGATCCGCTCGGGAGTCGCCGTGTTGAACTGCCCCTCGCCCAGATTGGAGTACGCCGTCCAGTAGGTCGACTCGTCGTGCTTGTCCTGTCTCTGGTAGAGCAAGCTCGGAGTGATGGTGAGGCTGCTGGCTGGCTGCCAGACCGCCGCCAACCGCGCCATGATGGAGTTGGAATAGTTGATGTTGTGGTTGACCACGGCCGCCGTCGTCGGGTCGACGCGGTCGATCCAGCCGCCGTCGTGCCGGTACCAGATGCTGGCGCGCACCCCGAACGTGCCATCGACGATCGGCTGCCCGCGCGCGATGCCGAACTCGGCGCTCGGCTGGCCGTACTGCGTGTAGGAGACCTCGCTGCGTACATAAGTGTCCGCCGTGGTGACGCTCGGCTGCGTGAGGATGTAGCGCACCGCTCCGCCCTCTGCGCCCGCGCCGAACAGGGTGCCCTGCGGTCCGCGCAGCACCTCGACGCGCTGCAGGTCGAAGGTCTTCGGCAGCGTGTCATCGGGGCTGAAGCCGACAGAGCGCATCTGGATCGGCGTGTCGTCGATGTAGATGCCGGTAGTACCCGCACCGCCCGAGGAAGAGATGCCGCGAATCGAGATCGCGTTCGTTCCCGAGTTATCGATGGTCACGCCAGGCGTGAACCGCGCGACGTCCTGGAAGTCCTTGATGCCGAGCTGATCCATCGATTCCCGGGTCAGCGCCGTCACGCTGATCGGCACCTTGCTCAGGGACTCCTCGTGGCGGGTCGCCGTGACGACGACCTCCTGGAGTCCGCCGCCGGTCTGTTCCTGGGCGCGCACCGGTGAGGCAACCACGGCACACAACCCCCACAGCAGCGTGGACACCATCGCGGGCATGGCGCGACTTGAATTCTTCATATGCTTATCCTTCCCCTTAAGCTCGCAAGCGTAGTCTATGACTGCAGCAGCACCGCCGCATCTGCTCCCCAGCTCACGAACACCTCATCGCTCCAGTCGATGGCCGCTTCCGAAGTGCGCCGTTCGTTCTGTGCGAACACCGTGACCAGCTTGCCGGTCGCGGTCTTGATCTGGTAGATCGAATGGTTGCCGAGGTAGCCGAGCTCCCACACGGTGCCGCGCAGCTGGTTGACGCGGGCAGCGCTCACCGGCTGCTTGCCGAGGCGCACCTTCTCCGGTCGCAGCGCGACCCAGACGCGCTGACCGACGCTGAAGTGTCCCGCGTCATCGACCAAGAGCTCCCCTCCGGTTTCGGCGCAATGCACGGTGATGAGCCCCGGCTCGCAGGAGCTCACCGTACCCTCGAAGAGATTGGTCGTGCCCACGAAGTCCGCGACGAAGCGGCTTCTCGGGAACTCATAGATCTCCGCTGGCGTCCCGACCTGCACGACCTGGCCGCGGTCCATGACCGCGATGCGCGTCGCGAGCGCCATCGCTTCATCCTGGTCGTGGGTCACGACGATGAAGGTGATGCCGACCTGATGCTGCAGATCCATGAGCTCGAACTGGGTCTGCTCGCGCAGCTTCTTGTCCAGCGCCGACAGGGGCTCATCGAGCAGCAGCACCTTCGGGCGGCGGATCAGTGCACGCGCCAGCGCCACGCGCTGCCGCTGGCCTCCCGAGAGCTGGTGCGGTTTGCGCTGCGCGAGTGGGCCGAGCTGCACCATGTCCAGCGCCTCCTGGGTTCGCTGATTCTTCGTCGCTCGGTCGAGCGGCAGGCGGCGCAGGCCGTAACCGACGTTGTCTTCCACCGTCATATGCGGGAACAGCGCGTAGGACTGGAACATCATGTTGACCGGGCGCTGGTGCGGTGGCACGGCACTCATCTCCACCCCGTCGATGCAGATGCGGCCGCTGCTCGGGTGCGCAAACCCCGCCAGCATCCGCAGCAGGGTCGTCTTGCCGCAACCCGAGGCGCCGACCAGCGCGAACATTTCCCCCTTGTAGATGTGGAGCGTGACGTTATCGACCGCCGCGTGGGCGCCGAAGGTCTTGCTGAGGCCGTCGATGACAATCTGCGCGCTGGCGCCGGGATCGAGCCACGGTGTGTCGGCAAGAGGTTTCGACTGGGTTGCGATCATGGCTTGTGTCGCGCCCTCAGAAGTCCGCCGGCGGCGTCGCGCGCCGCCGCTGTGGCGCGTAGAACGGCCGCTCGACCACGCGTGCCCGCGCCATGCGCCGCTCCCACGTGAGCTCGCGGTTCAGATAGATTTCCGCCCAGACCGAGGAACCCGTCGCCATGTACGGGGCGTCCACCATCGCGAGCGCCAGATTGCGTTTGCAGGTCGGCGACCAGGTCGCGGAAGATACGCTGCCCACCTGCTTGCTGCCCGCGCGCTCCGCGTACAACAGCGCGTTGTGCGCAGGCTTGTTTCCCTCGATATCGAGTCCTACGAGCTGCCGCGTGGGCCCGCGCCGCTGCTGCGCGAGCAGCGCGCGGCGCCCGGTGAAGTGACCCTTGCTGAAGTCGACCAGCCAGGCGAGCCCCAGCTCGAGCGGCGAGCGTTCGGTGCCGACGCGCAGCGTATGCGCGGCGCTGACAAAGTCGAGGTGCGGCAGCAGGAAGCCGGCCTCGATGCGCGCAATGTTCAGCGCCCGCGAGCCGATCGGGCGGATGGCGCGGTTGCGCCCCTCCTCCATCAGCGCGTCCCACACGCTTTCCGCATCCGCCGGCCGCATCCACAGCTCGTACCCGAGGTCGCCGGTGAATCCGGTGCGCGACACCATCATCTCGATCCCGGCCGGCGCCGCCGGGGCAGTGCCCGACAGCACGAACTGGCCGAGCTCGAAGGGCTTGAGGCGCTCGACTCCTGCCAGCCCGAGCGCCTTGAGCAGCGCGCACGAGGTGGGTCCCTGCACCGCGAGCGCGGCCACCTCTTCGGTGACTTCCACGATCTCGACGTCAAAGCCGATGGCTGAGGCGCTCAGCCAGTCGAGCTGCCGCTCGGCGGTGCACAGCCGGTACTCGTTGGCGCCCAGGCAAAACAGCGTGCCGTCATCGATCAGCTGTCCGCCGTCATTGCACCACACGCCGTAGGTGACTTTGCCGGGAGTGAGTTTGCGGATGTCGCGCGTCATCAGCCGGTTGAGGAAGCGCAACGCGTCGGGTCCCGCAATCCGGTACTTGACCATGGGTGTCAGGTCGTACACCGAGGTCGCGTTGCGTATCGCGAAGTACTCCTGCTCGACGGTGGTGAACACGTCGACCGTGGTGTAACCGCTCCACGGCACGAAGCTGTCCAGCTGGCTCGCCGCGCGCGCGCGCGCGTGGAACGGCGTCTTCAGCAGCGGCTGGCGATAGTGCGGCTCACTCTCGGTGAGCATGTCAGGCTGCCTCGCGCATGACTTGACGGGCGGCGTTACGTCCCGCGATCCCCATCACCCCGCCGCCGGGATGACAGCCGGCGCCGCACAGGTACAGGCCGGCGAGCGGCGCCTGATATTGGGCCGCGCCCGGCAGCGGGCGCACCATGAAGAACTGGTCGAGCGCGAGCTCGGCATGATGCCAGTGGCCCCCGCTGATGCGAAATTCGCGCTCGATGTCCGGCGGCGTCAGCAGTTCCGCGCTCGCCACACAGCGGCGCAGGTCCGGCGCGAAGCCCGCGATGGTATCGATCACCAGATCGGTGAAGCGCTGCCGCTGCCCCTGCCAGCCGGCCGCGAGCGCGTAAGGTGCGTATTGCACGATGGCGGAGAGTACCTGCTTTCCGGGCGGCGCGAGCCCCGGATCGGCGAGCGTCGGCACCGTGATCTCCAGCATCGGTGCTGCCGAGAACTCACCGTACTTGGCGTGATTGAAGGCGCGCTCGATGTAGTCGGGCGACGGCGCCACCAGTAGCCGGCCGCGCAACGCCGCAGGCGTAAGGCCGCGGAACTGCGGCAGCGCGTCCAGCGCCAGGTGCAGTTTGCCCGCGA
>Ga0209011_1000250_pt1 | contig 22330 bp, 22 predicted proteins | sample BlaSpr_A8_OM1_M3_FD_187986 | JGI IMG/M metagenome (GOLD analysis project Ga0209011, IMG submission 187986) | Forest soil microbial communities from Thunder Bay, Ontario, Canada - Black Spruce, Ontario site 2_A8_OM1_M3 (SPAdes) (version 2) | ecosystem: Environmental > Terrestrial > Soil > Boreal... | reverse complement strand
TCTATCTGATGGCGAAGAAGCTCGCCGAGTACGAGGCCAAACGCGATTTCAAGAAGACCCCGGAACCCGGCGCCAAGGTCCCCCGCACGGAGACCAAAGCGCCGCGGTTCGTCGTCCAGGAGCACCACGCGCGCCGGCTGCACTGGGACTTCCGGCTCGAGCGCGACGGCGTGCTCGTCTCATGGGCGGTGCCGAAGGGGGTCCCGATGGATCCCAAGACCAATCACCTCGCGGTGCACGTCGAGGACCACCCTCTCGACTACATAGGCTTTCACGGCGACATTCCCGCCGGCAACTACGGCGCGGGCAAGGTCCTGATCTGGGACAGCGGCACCTACGACACCGAGAAATGGTCTGAGCGCGAGGTGATGGTCATCCTCCACGGCAAGAAGCTCAAGGGAAAGTACGTGCTGTTTCGGACCAACGGCGAGAACTGGATGATCCACCGCATGGACCCGCCGCAGGATCCCGAGCGCAAGCCGATGCCGGAGCGCATCGAGCCGATGCTCGCCAAGCTCGTCAAGAAGCCGCCGACCCCCGACGACGCGTGGGGCTTCGAGTTCAAATGGGATGGCATCCGCGCAGAGGCGTACGTCCACGGCGGAGTCGTACGCCTGCTGAGCCGCAGCGGCGAGATCATCACCGCGCGGTATCCCGAGGTCCACGCGATGGGCAGGGCGCTGGGCGCGAAGGAGGTCGTGCTCGACGGCGAGGTCGTGGCGCTAGACGACAAGGGCCGCCCGAGCTTCGAAGAGATCCAGCAGCGTATGGGCCTCACCTCCGAGACCGAGATCCGCCGGAAGATGAAAGAGGTGCCTGTCACCTACATGATCTTCGACGTCATGTGGCAGGACGGGCACTCGCTGCTGAGAGAAACCTACGTGGATCGGCGCAAGAAGCTCGAAGCGTTGAAGCTGAAAGGCGCCTCGTGGCAGACGCCGCCTTACGAGAAGGGAGGCGGGCCGACGATGCTCGAGGCGAGCCGCAAGGCGGGGCTCGAGGGCATCATGGCCAAGAGGCTCGACTCGCCGTACGAGCCGGGCAAGCGCAGCGGCGTCTGGCAGAAGATCAAGAACCGCATGGGCCAGGAGCTCGTGATCGCGGGCTGGCTCGACGGCGAGGGCAAGCGGCGCGGATATCCCGGTGCACTGCTGGTGGGCTATTACGACAAGGGGGAGTTCGTGTACGCGGGCAAGGTCGGCACCGGCTTCACTGACGAGATGCTCGAGAAGCTCAGCAAGCTGCTGAAACCGCTGGAGCGCAAAACGAGCGCGTTTGATCGCGGCACACCGCCGAAGGGCGCGCATTTCGTGAAGCCCGAGCTGGTGGGGGAATTCGAGTTCGTCGAGTGGACCAAGTCGGGCCAGCTGCGCGCCCCAGCGTTCAAGGGCCTGCGCACGGACAAGCCGGCGCGTGAGGTGGTGCGCGAAGGTGGCTAAGAGCACCGAGGTCGAAGTCCAGATCGAGAATCGCACCCTCAAGCTGACCAACCTCGACAAGGTCCTCTATCCCGAAGCTGGTTTCACCAAAGGCCAGGTCATCGACTACTACACGCGGATCGCGCCCGCGATCCTTCCGCACTTGCGAGACCACCCGCTCACTCTCAAGCGCTATCCGAACGGAGTCGATGCCGAGTTCTTCTATGAGAAGAACTGCCCCAAGCACCGGCCGCCGTGGGTGCAGACAGCGACAGTCTGGAGCGGCGGGAACAACCGCGACATGTACTACTGCCTGTGTCAGGACCTGCCGACGCTGGTGTGGCTCGCGCAGATCGCTACGCTCGAGTTCCACACCTCGCTGTCGCTCGCCTCGAACCTGCCCGAGCCGCGGACGCTTGTCTTCGACCTCGATCCAGGGCCGCCCGCGACCATCGTCGAGTGCTGCAGGATCGGGTTGATGCTGCGCGACGTGTTCGCGGAGCACGGCCTCGAGTGCTACGCGAAGACGTCAGGCTCGAAGGGCCTGCAGCTCTACGTCCCGCTCAGCACCAAGGTCACGTACGTGGAGACGAAGGTGGTGTCCAAGGGACTCGCGCAGCTGTTCGAAGAGCAGCATCCGGACCTCGTCGTGCACAAGCAGCTGAAAGAGCTGCGCACCGGTCGCGTCCTCATCGACTGGAGCCAGAACGATCAGTACAAGACGACGGTGAACGTGTACTCGCTGCGCGCTCGCGCCCGGCCGACGGTGTCCACGCCGGTGACGTGGGCCGAGGTCGAGAATTGCTTGAAGAAGAAGGACCCGAGCCTGCTCGTATTCGACTCCGATCATGTCCTGGCGCGCGTCGCCAAGCACGGAGACCTCTTCGAACCCGTGATCAAGAAGAAGCAGAAGCTGCCCAAGTCTTTGCTTGAAGCCACGGGTGGAGGCGTCGCCCTGGAGAAGATGGCCAACCGGCGGCGGAGCGGCTCGGGACGGTTCCGCAAACCCCCCGAAAAGTGACCCGGCCGCGGGTCGTGATCGCGGGCGCCGGCTTCGGCGGCCTGACGTGCGCGCGCGGCTTGAAGAACGCTCCGGTAGCTGTGCTCCTGGTCGACCGCAACAACTACCACCTCTTCACGCCACTGCTGTACCAGGTCGCGTCGGCCGTGCTGGACCCCGGTGAGATCGCCCGCCCGGTGCGGCAGCTGATCCGGCCGCTGCACAACGCGGATTTCCTGCTCGCCAACATCACCGGCGCCGACTTCGAGAAGCGCCAGCTGCTGACGGACCATGGACCTCTTTCGTACGACTACCTCGTCCTGGCCTCCGGCAGCCAGAGCGACTACTTCGGCAACGGGTCGCTGGCAAAGCACGCTTTCGGCTTGAAGGAGCTCGATGAAGGACTCGCCCTTCGAAACCGCATCCTGATGCGCTTCGAAGAAGCCAGGTGGACTGAAGACCGCGAGCGGCGCCGAATGCTGCTCACGTTTGCTGTTGTCGGCGGGGGACCGACCGGCGTCGAGATGGCGGGAGCCCTGGCCGAGCTGACACACCTGGTCTTGAGCAAGGACTATCGCGACCTCGACCTCGGCCTCGTGCGGGTCGTGCTGCTGGAGGCGGCGGGATCATTGCTCGGCGCGTTCGCCGAGCCGCTGCGCGAAGCCGGCCGCCGGTCCCTGGAGAAAAAGGGCGTCGAGGTCCTGCTGAAGGCCAAGGTCGCCGACGTGACGGGAAGCTCGATCCGCCTTGCCGATGGACACGAGATCCCTGCGTCGACTGTCATCTGGACCGCCGGGGTACGCGCTTCCGAAGTCGGGAGCGCCGTAGGCCTCCCACTTGGCAGGCAGGCACGAGTCCAGGTCCTGCCGACGCTGCAGGTCGATGGGCATCCCGAGGTGTTCGTGATCGGCGACCTCGCCGGCGCAACTGACGCCGGTTCACCCCTCCCCATGCTCATCCCGGTCGCGATGCAGGAGGGCCGGCACGTCGCCGCCACCATCAAATACGGGCTTCGCGGTTACGGCGCCACCAACTTTCAGTACAAGGACCCGGGAATCATGGCCACCATCGGGCGAAACTCAGCGGTGGCACAGCTGGGGCCGGTTCGGCTGACCGGATTCCTGGGCTGGCTCATGTGGCTCGGCGTCCACCTCGTCAACGTGATCAGCTTTCGCAGCCGCCTCGTCGTCCTCGTGAACTGGGCGTGGGACTACCTCTTCTTCGACCGGCCCATCCGCCTGATCGTGCGAGCTGCCGCGGATAAAACGGAAATGGAGGACTGAAGTATCTTCAGGCGGACAACATGAGGAGGGGACTGGCCGGCGTCATGGCGCTGGCATTGCTTGTGGCATGCGAGGCAAGTCCGCCACAGGTCGATGCAGCGCAGACGTTGCGCGCCGCGGGCGCCGCGATGGCCAAGGTGAAAACCGTCACCGCGACCCTCACGTTCACAAAGGGCGCCATCACGTTTCAGGGCTTCACGCTGGTCTCCGCGAGGACCTCCGTGCGTCTGCCGGCCGACAGCGACAGCTTCTACACCGTGAAGCGGCAGGACATCTCGATCTCACTCGAGGTACTCATCTACGGCGGGCATGTCTACGTTCATCTGCCTTTCTCGACATTCCAGGAGTACACGGGCAACGAGGCCACAGCCATGCCGGACCTGGCCAAGCTCTTCGACCCTTCCAAAGGACTTCCTGCAGTCATCCCAGCCGGGCAGAATCCCAAATACATCGGCGCCGAAAAGCTCGGCGACGTGGACACCCAGAAGATCAGCGTGACCTACAGCGGAGACCAGGTCCGCGGCATGCTCGCGCAGCTCGGCTCCACCGGCGACGTGAGCGCGCAGATCTGGGCCGGCACCAGCGACCACCTGATCCGTAAAGCAGTGCTCGACGGCAATTTCGGCGACGGCGGCAACCCAGCTTCGGTCACGGTCACGATCTCCGGGTTCGACACCGCGGTCAACATCACGCCACCCTCTCCTTAATGCCCCGACCCGCCCTCCTTGCGTTGGCGGGGGCCGGACTCTTCATCGCGGCGCTGGACGCGTACGTAGTGGTCACGCTCTTGCCCGCGATGACCGCAGACGTCGGTCTGACCATCGAGCACCTGGAGCAGGCGACGCCAATCTTGACTGGCTTCTTGGGCGGCTACGTCGTCGCCATGCCATTGCTCGGCGCCTATTCCGACGCGCGAGGACGCGCGCCTGTGTATGCGGCATGCATGCTGGCGTTTGCGGCCGGCTCAGCCGTCACCGCTACAGCCGGCTTGTGGAGCTTCGCCGGCCTGCCGTGGCTCGTCGCGGGCCGCGTGCTGCAGGGCCTCGGAGGCGGCGGGCTCGTACCCCTGACTCTGGCCCTGGCGGCTGACCTGTACCGCGACCGCGCCCGCACGATGGCCCTCGGCTCGGTGGCCGGCCTGCAGGAAGCGGGAAGCGTGTTCGGGCCGCTCTACGGCGCGACGCTGGCTGCGCTTGCAGGCGCGGCCGGTGGCTGGCGGTTCGTCTTCTGGCTGAACGTACCGCTGGCCGCCATCTTCGCGGCCGGCCTTTTGATTGCGACCCGGCGCGACGCGCCGCCCGCAGCGCCCGCAACGTCAGCCGTCGACTGGGTCAGCGCGGGTCTCTTGGGGCTCGGGCTTGGGCTGCTCGTGGTGGCGCTCTATCCGGATGACCCAGACCATCGCGCCACGAGCGCTTTGCTGGTCCCAGCGGGGATCTCGAGCGCGGTCGTCCTCGCCCTGTACGGATGGCGCCAGGTGCACCGGCTGGAACCGTTGGTCCCGCATGAGCTCCTGCGGAGCCGCTCGTTCATCGGCGCCGCGATCGCCAACGTTCTGATCGGGGCCGCCCTCATGGTCGCGCTGGTCGACGTGCCCGTACTGGGCCGTCTGGTTTTCAACCTCGACCAGCTCGGCTCTGGGCTTTTGCTTTCGCGCTTCCTCGCGGGCATCCCGATCGGCGCGGTGCTGGGCGGATGGCTGGCCGGCCGCCTTGGAGGGCGCGCGGTGGCGGTGGCCGGCATGGTGCTGTCGGCGGCTGCCTTTCTTCAGATGTCGACGTGGCCGGCGAACGCTCTCACGCTCCACATTGGGCCGCTGCGCCAGGCCGACATTGCACTCGCCGCGTGCGGGCTTGGCTTCGGCCTCGTCATCGCGCCGCTGACCGCCGCCGTGCTCGCGATGACTCGCGACCAGAGTCACGGGCTCGCCACAAGCCTTGTGGTCCTGGCGCGCACGATGGGGATGATGGTCGGGCTGTCAGCCCTGACCGCGTTCGGCCTGTATCGCTTTCGCCAGATCCTCGGCACACCGGTAGTGACCGACCCCGACCTCAGGGCGCGAGTCGATCACCTCGCGAGGCTCGTCTCGGCGGCGTTCCTGCAGGAGTACCGCGAGATCTTCAGCGTCGCCGCCGCGATGTGCGTGGTTGCCGCCGCCGTGATGCTTTTGACCCTTGGTCAGCGCTTGCGGGCGACAGCGATCAGATAGGAGTGGTGGTAGCGAAAGGCGTCGTCCGGATCGCCGAGGCTGTCCATCGCCGATTCCACCTCCGCCTCCAGCTCGGATCGGTAACGAGGACCGAGAGCGTGGATGAGCGTGTACGGAAGTGGACCCGCCGCGGTCATTAGCTCTATCCACTCACCAGCGTCGCGAGTGCGGCCGCCGGTGACCATCTCCGTCATGCGCATCACCTCGAAGTTCGCGGCATCGAGGATTTGAGGCAGCACGTTCGGCTCGCCAAAGCGCGCGCGCTCCGAGCTGTAGCGGGGAAGCCGGAGGTAATGGCGGCGGGCGAGCGGCGCGAGGCCCTGAAAGAAGAGGTCCTGCGCGCGAGTGCTGAGGCTCCGCCGCTGCACGGACACCGCGAGGCGGCCGTCCGGGCGCAGCACGCGATGCGCTTCGGCGAGCGCGTCGGTGGGGTCGGAAAAGTAGGCGAGCGCCTCGCCCATCGTGACTAGGTCGAACGTCTCCGGCTTGAAGACGAGCCGCTCGGCGGCCATGCCGAGGAACTGCACGTACCTATAGGAAGGTGACCTGCGGTCGGCGCTCCTTTTGGAGCGGGCGATCGCGAGCATGTGGTCGGAGAGGTCGATGCCGATCACGCTGCCGGGGCTGACCCTCGGCGCGACGAGGTGGGCGACCAGCCCGGTGCCGGTCCCGACGTCGAGGACGTGCTCGCCCTTCTGCGGACTAGACCATTCGACGAGCCTGGCCGCGACTCTTTCGTGCTGCCCCCCGGCCCAGCTGTCGTAGGAGGGGGCAATGCGATCGAAGAAGTCGACCAGGTGGTCGATCATCTCATCCGAGGCATCCGGGTCCATCAAGGTGGTCGAGCGCTCCAAAAACCTGGGTCGTGGGCTGGTTTGCCCCGATCCTTAATCTGCGTCTGCGTCCGGCGGCACCCTGTTACCATGCAAGCCGCCTTCATCCAAAGGTCTGCTTGATTGTGGGGCGCAAGTACTCTCGGCGCTCAGAGTTTGACTAAAAGTATGGAAGGCACGAACAACCCAGTGGAGGATTCCCATCATGGCCAAGACTGAAGAAAGCGCGACTCAGTCGCCTTCGAGCTCACCGAACGGCGGCACCAACGTTGTCAACCTCGGCCCGCGCGACAGCCTGAACGGCCGCCTGGAGATCCAGGGCGACCTGAAGATCGCGGGCAACGTCGAAGGGGAGCTCAAGGCGAGCGGAGACGTGACTGTCGATTCGACCGCCGCCATCCAGGCCTCGATCGAGGGCGCGAACGTGAACGTCCGCGGCCAGGTCAACGGCAACGTCACCGCGAGGAAGCGCCTGACCCTGGGGGGTTCCGGCAAGCTCAACGGGGACGTGAAGGTGGCGCGGCTGACCGTCGAGGACGGAGCCACGCTGAACGGCAACGTCGTCATGTCGCCGGAGAAGGGCTAAGCAGGCAGGCCTCGTCCTCGCATTCCGCACGTTTGGCGCCTAACGTGCGTATCACGACGCGGAATTACGTCGGTTTGGCGCCAAAGATGCGTTATGACGAGGCTGACCGGCGTTCGGCCCGGGTGATCGAAGGTAAGACGACAGTCTCCAGGTAGCGATGAATCACGTCCATCGCGTTGTGGACGATGCGCCATTCGATCTGCTCGAGGATGACTTGCTCCCGGTTCAGCTGGCTCAAACGATCACGCCAGAAGCCGGCGTCGAGGTTGAGCCCTGGCAGCTGGGCCTTATGCGCCGGTTTGGTCGCCGGGACCACGTCAGGGAGTGGACTGAGAGGGGTTCTCGCCGGAGCTTCGGCGGCCTGGACTTGGGTGCCGATCGCGTGCCGCGTGACTGAGGCGGCGACTGCATTCCAGACGAGCACCAGGAGCACGCCAATGACGAGGCATTCGCCGATCACGATCCAGGTCAGCGGTTTTCGGAGCAGCTTGCGCATGACGCCAAGCTAGGCCTGGCGCATCACGGTGTGAACCCTGGTTGTTAAGACCTGGCAGTTGTGAGCCGGCACCGCCAGAGTCTGCTCGCAGACACGTTATCCACCCAAGATGAGGCACGTCCTGGCACCACTATTGGTGCTCGTTCTGGCTGGATGTGGCTCGGCAGTGGCCACGCAGCCGGCAGCTGGGACTTCTCCGTCGGCGAACTCCTCCGCAAAGTCCTCTTCCGCAGTTCGGTCGGGGTGGGTCCGATTCAACTCAAACCTGGGTGTGACCTTTGACTATCCCAGCGCATGGGGCACTGTCACCGTCACCCCAGAAGACAAGCAATGCTTCACGAGCGGCGAGGGGCGCAGATTTCGATTCAGCAGCATGGCGACTGTAGGCGCGACCATGCGCTCGAAGGACTACGTCTGGTCGTCAGCGTGCTCCCGCGGTGGCTCTTACATCGACTCGCCGGCGACCTACGACGGCGTGGCCAACCTGAGGCAGCAGGCCTGGGATCCGACGATGCAATCCGGGCGGTGGACGGTGATGCGCGCCGGCGACCGGTTCATCGATGGGCTATGCAACTCGACAGCGAAATTCGTCGGACTCGACGCCTTTGTCAAACTCGGCGGCCAGAAGTTCGCCGTGATCCATCTCTATCAGCAGCTTCGGTCGCCCATCACCAATGTCGCAGGCGTGGATACCACTGGCTGCGAACGTGGCGCCGATCTGTTCGCGCCGATTTCCGCCGACCTCACCGATGTGGTGAAGTCCGTTCGCCCTTAGGTCTTACGAGAAGGTTTCGACAACGTGCGTAGGGCTTCCAACCCGCGCTCGATGGTTTCGATCTTCTTAGGAAAGCTGAAGCGCAGGTGACCCCGGCCCGATGAGGGGTCGTGATAGAAGCTCGAAGCCGGCACCGTCGCGACCGCCGCCTTCTCGATGAGATGTCTTGCGAACGCAACGTCGTCGTCGAAGCCGAAGGATTTGATCCCCGCCATCACGTAGTACGCACCATCAGGCGCTTCGACTTCAAAACCGCACTCCCGCAGCCCGGTGACGATCACGTCGCGGCGTTCTGAATAGTCGCCGAGCAGCTCCACATAAAAGGACGAGGGCAGCTCGAGGGCGGACGCGACGGCGACCTGCAGCGGGTGGGCGGCACCGACGGTGAGGAAGTCGTGCACCTTGCGGATGCCCGCGCTCAGCGCCGGCGGCGCGATGAGCCACCCGATCCGCCAGCCGGTCACCGAGTAGGTCTTGCTCGCCCCGCTGATAGTGATCGTCCGCTCCCTCATTCCAGGCAGCGTCGCAAGGCTGATGTGACGGCCGCGATAAACGAGATGCTCATAGATCTCGTCGGTGATCGCGATGGCGTCGTGCTCGATGCACAGCCCTGCGATGAGCTCGAGCTCGGCCTGCGAGTACACCTTGCCGGTGGGATTGTGCGGGGTGTTGACCACTATCGCGCGTGTTTTGGCGTTAAAGGCGCGGCGGAGCTCGTCCGGGTCGAACGACCAGTCCGGAGCGCGCAGCGTCACGTAACGAGGAACGGCGCCGCTGAGGATGCAATCCGGACCGTAGTTCTCGTAGAACGGCTCGAACACGACTACCTCGTCGCCGGGGTCCACCGCCGCGAGCATGGCGGCGATCATCGCCTCGGTCGCGCCGCAGGAGACCGTGATCTCGCCGTCGGGATCCACATCGCGGCCCCACGCTGCTGAGTACTTCTTGGCCACCCCCTGGCGCAGCTGCGGTGCGCCCCACGTGGTGGCGTACTGGTTGAACCCTTCGCGCAGCGCCTTCGCCGCGGCATCCAGGATGCGAGAGTCGGTGTTGAAGTCGGGGAAGCCTTGCGCGAAGTTCACCGCTCTGTCAGGGCCGTTGAGCTGGAGGTTGAGTCGCGTCATCTCGCGGATGACCGACTCGGTGAAGCTCTGCGCCTTTAGAGAGAGGTCAGTGGCCGGGATCGGCGCGCTCCAGCTGCAAATCGAGGCTCGAACATGAATAGCATTTCGCGGGCTTCTCCAGGCTGTGCTCCCACCAGCCGCACACCTTGCACGTCCATCGCGTCCTGGCGAAGAAGTCGAGCACGTCGGAGCGGCTAAGCAGGCCGACCATCTTGCCGCCCTTGATCACCGGGACGCGGCGAATGCGCTCACCGATGAGCAGGCGGGCGGCTTCGTCGATGCCGGTCTCCTCGGTGACCGAGATCACGCGCAGGCTCATGATGTCGCGCGCCACCTTGCCCTTCTTCGAGAACACGTCGGTCTCGGAGACGATCCCCACCACGTGTCCTTCGCTGGAGACGACCGGAGCGCCAGTGATGTGCTTGGCGAGGAGCGTCTTTGCCACCTCGTCGACCGGCGTGTCTTCGCGAAACGTGATCACGTTCCGCGTCATGACCTCTTTGACCGGGATCATCAGTGACTGAGGAGTGTAGCCACGGTCGACAGGTCGGCGTTGCCGCCGCTGAAGACCAGTCCTGTGCGCCCTTTCGGAAGCTTGCCCGCGAGGTAAGCGGCTAGGGGCAGCGTCCCTGTCGGCTCGAGGGCCAGGTGCAAGCGGGACCATGCCACCCGGACGGCATTCGCGATCTCCTCTTCGGTCACCAGGACGATCTCGTCCACCAGCCGGTTGGCGAACATGACCTCAAACGTACGCGTCCCGATCGCGACGGTGCGCACGCCGTCGGCCATCGTTTTCGGGGACGTTGGGAGCGTCACGATGCGGCCCGATTTCCAGCTCTGGTACGCATCGTCGGCCGTCTCCGGTTCGACTCCGATCACCTTGATCGACGCGTTGTGACTCTTGGCTGAGATCGCCGAGCCCGAAATGAGGCCGCCGCCGCCAACAGGCGTGGCGATCACCTCCAGGTCCGGCTCGTCCTCGAGCAGCTCGCGCACCACCGTGCCTGCGCCATGGATCACGTCCCAGTCGTCGAAGGGGTGGACGAGCACATAGCCCAGCTCCTCCATGAGCTCGCGCATGCGCTGCTCGCGGTTCGTGAACGTGATGCCGTCTTGAATCACCTCGGCGCCAAGCGCTCGCGTCGCCGCCACCTTCGCCGGATTCGAGCCCTCCGGGATGAGAATCAGCGCCGGAAGGCCGACGGTGGCGGCGGCCAGGGCCACGCCCTGTGCGTGGTTGCCCGAGCTCACCGCGATCACGCCCGGCGGGCGGGTGCCACGTTCGAGCATCGACAGAATGGCGTTGAAGGCCCCGCGAGGCTTGAAGGCGCCGGTGACCTGGAAGCTCTCGGGCTTCAGTCGCAAGGCGGGGTCGAGGTCGGTGGTCAGCACCGGGGTGCGCCGCACGTACGCGCGGATCCGGTCTGCCGCCTGGCGGACCTGGGCCGCGTGCTCCTCGACGAAGGTCGTCAAGCGGCCGCGGAATCGCGCGCGGAGACCGGCTCGCGGCTGACGGGACGGTTGAGGTTGGTGAGCACGATCCCGGCGAGGATGACAACCATGCCGATGACGATATACAAGTTCAAGGTCTCGCCCAGCAGGACCACTCCCCACAGGACAGCCGTCATGGGCACCAGGATCGTCACCCCAGTGGCTCGCACCGGTCCAAGCGTGTTGTTGACGTAGTAATAGAGAAGGTAGGCCAGCCCTGAGCCGCCCACGCCGAGCGCGATGACCGCCGCAATGGAGGGCAACGCGAAATGCGTGCTCGGCAGCGACGGCGCGGCGATGGGAATGGCGAGCAATGTGGTCATGGCGAGCTGTCCGACGCTCACCTCGTAGACGCTGAAGCCGCGCAGCTTCTTCCGCTGATACAGAGCGCTGCCGGCATACGAGATGCTGGCGATCAGGACCGCGACCGCACCCGCGACGCTGCCCGCGAATCCTTTGGCGGTGACGTCGGGCAAGACAAGGATGACCACGCCCGCGAGCCCGATGAAAACGCCGACATAGTTCAGGGCGCTCGGCCGGTCATTCGGGATGACCCAGATGACGAGCACTGCGGCCCACAACGGGGTCGTCGCGTTCAGGATGCTGGCCAGCCCGCTGGAGATGGTCTGCTCACCCACGGCGATGGCTATCCAGGGGATGACGCCGCTTGTTACCGCGAGCACGGTGTAGGGAATGATCCGGCGCCTCCAATCGTTGCCGAGGAGTGGGCGGCGGGTGATGAGCATGAACGCGGTCAATGCGACGAAGCCGGAGGCGGCGCGGAACATCATGAGCACGGGCGGGCTCATGTCCGGGAGAGCGACCTTGATCAATAGGAAGGAGAAGCCCCATAAGAGGGCCAGGCCGATCAACGCTAGATACGGTTTGATCAAATCTGCTTTCCGCCCCTCACCCTAGCCCTCTCCCCTTTGGGGAGAGGGAAAAGCCTGCGTGTCCCACTTATCCGTGGACAGGACTAGCGTGACCGGGCCGTCGTTTTCGATGCTCACCCGCATATCAGCTCCAAAGCTGCCAGTTTGTGTCTCTATTCCGCGCGCCCGGAATTGCTTCACGAAGACCTCGTAGAGCTGCTCCGCGCGCTGCGGGTCGCCAGCCTTGAGCAGGCTCGGCCGCCGGCCGCGGCTCATATCGGCGAACAGAGTGAATTGCGACACTATCAACGCCGATCCCTTCACGTCGACAAGACTCAGATTCATCTTGCCTGCCTCATCCGCGAAGACGCGCAGGTCGATGATCTTGTCCGCCAGGCGCCGCACAGTGGTTTCGTCGTCATCGGAGGCTGCACCCACCAACAACACATAACCGTGCCCGATGGTTGCACTGCCCTGGTTCCAGCTCACCGAGCCCGCAGCGACGCGCTGCGCGATGACTCTCAGACTTTCGGGCCGAACTCAGGCTCGGCGTGAACCAGCGAGTCGATGTAGCGGAAGCGCTCGTACCGGTGCTGCAGCAGCTCGTCGGTGGGCTGGACCAGGAGCGCCTGCATGTGACGGTGCATCGCCTCGTCCAGCGCGACGGCGACCGCGTCGTAGTCCGCGCGAGCGCTGCCCTCAGGCTCCGTCACCACCTCTTCGACGACACCCATCGCAAGCAGGTCGCGCGACGTGAGCTGCAGCTGCTCGGCCGCCTCCACCTTGCGCGCGTTGTCGCGCCACACGATCGAGGCCGCGGCCTCCGGAGAGGCGACCGAATAGATCGAGTTCTCGAGCATGATCACGCGGTCGGCGACACCCATGCCCAACGCGCCACCACTTCCGCCCTCGCCGATCACCGCGGCGACTATCGGGACCGGAATCCGGAACCATTCCATGACCGCCTCGGCGATCGCGGCGGCGATGCCGCGCTCCTCTGCACCCGCGCCCGGATACGCGCCGGGAGTGTCGATGAGGGACACGATAGGGAAGCGGAACTTCGCCGCCTGGTGGGCGAGGCGGATCGCCTTGCGGTAGCCCTCCGGATGCATCATGCCCCAGTTCCGAGCCACTCGCTCCTTGAGGCTTCGGCCCTTCTGATGGCCGAGAAACATGGTCGTGCGCCCGTGCCAGGTGCCAATCCCGCCGACCAGCGCAGGATCGTCCCCGGAGAGGCGATCGCCGTGCAGCTCGATGAAATCGGGAGCCATCCGCCGGATGTAGTCGAGCGCGTACGGGCGGTCCTGGTGGCGGGCGAGCTCGATGACCTGCCAGACGCTCAGCGTGGTCTCGTCGGGCTTACGACCGTGGCGCGTCATGGATACATCTCCAGAAGATGCGCGAGCAGCCGCCGCAGCTCGGTACGCGGAACCACGAGGTCAACCTGTCCATGCGCGAGCTGGAACTCCGCGGTCTGAAAGCCATCGGGTAGGTCGGCGTAGGTCGCCTGCTTGATCACGCGCGCACCGGTGAAACCGATGGCCGCGTTTGGCTCCGCAATGTTGATGTCGGCCAGGAGCGCGAGTGAAGCGGCAGTGCCACCGAACGTGGGATCGGTGAGCACCGAAAAGTACGGAACTCCGGCAGCATGCAGGCGGCCCAGCGCGGCGTTGACCTTGGCCATCTGCATCAGGGCCAGCACTCCCTCCTGCATCCGGGCGCCGCCCGACGCCGAGACGAGCACATAAGGAATGCCCGAGGCGGCGGCCGCCTCCATCCCTCGCGCGAGTCGCTCGCCGGCGACAATCGACAGCGTTCCGCCGACGAAGCGAAAGTCAAATGCCGCCAGCCAGATGGGGCGCCCGTTGAGCTTGCAGGTTCCGGTGCGCACCGCCTCGTTTAGACCTTCGTCCATGAGGCGGTCGATCTCGGCCTGGTACGGCTTGGGCACCTTCCAGTTCAGGAGGTCGTGCGACCTGATGTCCTCCCAGCGTTCTTGCCATGAGCTCTGGTCCGCGATGAGCGCGATCCACGCATCGGCGCCGAGCCGGAAGTGGTGCCCGCACTCGCAAACGTAGTTGCGCTTTTTCAGTTCTTCGATTTCGAGGCCGACTCCGCAGCCTGGGCAGTTGGTGGGCAGCGGGATCACGGGCAGCTTGCTCCCAGCGATGCGAACCTCTGGCTGGCCCTTGGGTACGACCATCACAGCGAAAGTCCTCCGTCCACGGCGAGGACCTGGCCCGTGATGAACCCTGCCCGTTCCGAGCAGAGAAAAGCGACCGCCGCGGCGATATCTTCCGCAGTCCCCTCGCGCTTGATCGGCGTCATCTTGACCAGCTCTCCGACCATGTCGTCGGTCAGCGAGCCGGTGGTGAGCTCAGTGCGCACATAGCCCGGCGCCACGGCGTTGCACGTGATGTTGCGCGAGCCGTACTCGCGCGCCACCGATTTGGTGAAGCCGATCAACCCCGCCTTGGCGGCCGCGTAGTTGGATTGACCGGCGTTGCCGGTGAGGCCGACGATCGAGGAGATGTTGACGATGCGGCCCCAGCGGGCCCGCATCATGCCCGACATGATCGCCGCGCGCGTCGTCGCGAAGGCCGACATCAAATCAGTTTTGATCAGCTCCTCCCAGTCCGCCGGCGCCATCTGGATGAGCAGCTTGTCGCGCACCGCTCCCGCGTTGTTGACGAGGATGTCCACGCGCCCGATCGCTTTGACCATCGCTTCGACCTGCGCGGGATCGCCGACGTCGGCCTTGTACGCGCTCGCGTTCGGCAGTGAGGCCGCGGTCTCTTCGGCGGCAGTCTTGTCAGCCCGGTAGTTGATCGCCACGCGCGCGCCCATCCCAGCCAGGGCCTGGCTGATCGCCTTACCGATGCCTTTGCCCCCGCCGGTGACGAGTGCGGTTTTGCCGTCGAGCTCGCTCATTCGATCTATGCGAAGTCGATGAAGAGCTCTTCGGCATTCCAGGTGTCGACACCCGGGATGTGCTTGGCCGCCAGGCTTGCGAGTACGCGGCCCGGCCCGAGCTCGACCACCGTCTTCACCTTCATGGCTCGCATCGAAACCATCGTCCGTGCCCAATCGACCTGGCGCAGCATCTGCAGCCGCAGCTCGTCCTGCAAGCTCGCGACCGTGCGCATCGCCTCGCCCGACGCGTTGGCGAGGATCGGGATCGAAGGCGCCTTGATCGGCAGCTTGTCGACCAGCTTGCGGAACGTGGCGGCGGCGGCTGCCATCAACGGCGTGTGAGCCGCAAGCGGGATCGTCAGGATGAGCGCGCGCCGCGCACCGGCGGCAAGGGCAAGCTTCTCGGCCTCCTGGACGGCAGCGATATGTCCCGACAGTACGAACTGCACGTCCGCGTTGCGGTTGGCCACCCACAGATCTCCGTGCGACGAGGCCTGCACGCGGATGCGCTCGACCTGCGCCTCGTCGAGTCCGACTATCGCGATCATGCCGCCCGCCTGCTCATGCGACGCCTGCGCCATGATCCGGCCCCGCTCTTTGACCAGCAGCAGCGCGGTCTCCCAAGGAATTGCGCCGGCGGCTGCCAGCGAGGCAATCTCGCCCAGGCTGTGGCCGGCCGTGACGCTCACGTTCTCGAACCCGTAGCTCTCACGCCACACCTCGTAGGCGGCCCACGACACCGTCATCACGCACGGCTGGATGACGTCGGTGCGGTTGAGCTCCTCGACCGGGCCCTCGAAGCACAGCTTGCGGATGGGCATCTCGAGAACCTCCTCGGCCCGTTCGAATGCCCTGCGCGCCGCGGGGTAGCGGTCGTACAGGTTCTTGCCCATGCCGGGCTTCTGCGTGCCCTGGCCTGGAAACAAGAGCGCGATCGGTCCGGTGAGCGTTATACCCATTTCAGGAGGGTCGCCCCCCACGTCAGGCCGGAACCAAAGCCGGCCAGCAGCACGTGGTCGTCGGTCTTGACGCGTCCCTTGCGAATCGCCTCTTCGAGGGCGAGCGGGATCGACGCGCTCGACGTGTTGCCGTACTCGTCGATGTTGATGGCGACCCGGTCCAGCGGCAGCCCGATACGCCGCGCCGCCGCGTCGATGATGCGGAAGTTGGCCTGGTGCGGGACCCACAGGTCGATGTCCTCGAGCGCCACGCCGGCCCTCTCGCAGACCTCGTTGGCCTGGCGGATGAAAATGTCGACAGCGAACTTGAAAACGTCAGGTCCGACCATCTCGATGTATGGGTTCGCGTCCTTGTTGGCGTACGCGCCCTTTTCGATGTTGCCTGCGGTGACCTGCGCGTAGCCGCGGCCGTCCGCGCCGAGACACCAGCTGAGGAAACCTGAACCCTTGGGCGCCGTCCGCACTATCGCCGCGCCGGCCCCGTCGCCGAAGATGACAGCGGTCCCGCGGCTCGAGTAGTCAAGCATCCGCGACAGCACCTCTGCCCCGACGACCAGCACCGTGTCGGCGCGCTCGGTCGCGATGAAGGAGTCGGCGGTCGCCAGGCCGTACATGAAGCTCGTGCACGCGGCGAGCATGTCCCACGCCACCGCGCCCGGGGCGTCGAGCTCGTCCTGAATGCGAGCCGCGATGGACGGGAACGGACCGTCGGGCGACGAGGTGCCGACCAGGATCATGTCCAGGTCCTTCGCTGTGATGCCTGCCGCCTTGAGCGCACCTTCGGCGGCCTTGGTCGCAAGCGAGAGGGTGGTCGTCCCCGGCTCGGCGATATGCCGCTTGTGGATCCCGGTACGCTCGGTGATCCACTTGTCCGAGGTGTCGAACATCTTCTCGAGGTCGAAGTTGGTGATGATCTTCTCGGGCGCGTAGACACCCATGCCTGCGATCGCGCTCGGCCGGCCCTTGGCCTTGAACGAGCGGAGCGGCAACGCGTCGGAACGAGTGCGGTAGGCGCTGGTGATGGCCACGGGGACTATGCCTCCAGCCGCTCGGCGGTCTTCTGCTCCAGGAACTTCCAGAGGTCGCCGATGGCCTTCATCTTCTCGAGCTCTTCCTCTGGGAGCTCGACGTCGTACTTGTCTTCGACAGCCGCGATCAGCTCGACGAGGTCGAGTGAGTCGGCAGCGAGGTCCTTGGCGAAGCTCTTGTCGAGCTGCACCTGTTCGGGCTCGATGCCCAGGATCTCAGCGGCGAGGTCCTGCAGTTCTTTGAAATCGAGCTGGGTTGCCATTGGCAATACTCCTAGTTGGCCTCAGGGGCCTTGATGACGAGCGTCGCGTTGTGCCCGCCGAATCCGAACGAGTTCGAGAGAGCCACCTTGACCTGCGCCTTCCGAGCTTTGTTGGGTACGTAGTCGAGGTCGCATTCCGGGTCGGGGTCTTCCAGGTTGATGGTGGGCGGCAGAAGTCCACGGTCGAGCGCGAGCACGCAGGCAGCAGCCTCGATCGCGCCCGCGGCGCCCAGCAGGTGACCGTGCACCGACTTGGTCGAGCTGACCGCGAGCTTGTACGCGTGGGCGCCGAAGACCGCCTTGATCGCCTTCGTCTCCGCGACGTCGCCGAGCTTGGTCGACGTTCCGTGCGCGTTGATGTAGCCGACGTCCTCGAGCTCGACGCCACTCTTCTGCAGTGCGCGGCGCATGGCGCGCATCGCGCCCTTGCCTTCGGGCTGCGGCGCGGTGAAGTGGTACATGTCGGCGGTGGCGCCGTAACCGGCGATCTCGGCGAGGATCCTGGCGCCGCGCTTCTTCGCGTGCTCCATCTCCTCCAGCACGAACATCACCGAGCCTTCGCCCATGACGAACCCGTCGCGGCCAAGGTCGAACGGCCGGCACGCCCGCTCCGGCTCGTCGTTGCGCTCGCTGGTCGCTTTGATCTGGCAGAAGGCGCCCATCGTCAGTGGCGTGATGGTGGCTTCCGATCCACCGGCGAGCATCGCGACGGCGTCGCCGCGCTTGATGATCTCGGACGCCTCGCCGATGCCGTGCGAGCCAGAGGCGCAGGCGCTGACGATGGCGTAGTTGGGGCCACCGGCCTGCAGGTGGATGGCGACGATGCCGGCTGCCATGTCCGCGATCATCATCGGGACCGTGAACGGGCTGATGCGCTTGGGCCCGCGCTCTATCAGCTGCGTGTGGCTCTTCTCGATCTCTTCCATGCCGCCGATGCCGGAGCTCACTATCACTCCGACGTCGTCCGGGTCCATCTCCGAGGGGATCAGCCCGGACTGGGCGATCGCCTGCTTCGAGGCCGCCAGCGCGAACTGGCAGTAGCGCCCGATGTGCCGGGCGGTTTTGCGGTCCATGTACTCCTCGGGAACGAAACCCTTGACCTCGGCTGCGATCTTCGTGTCGAAGCCGTTGGTGTCGAAGTGGGTGATGAGGCCCACGCCGGAGACGCCTTCGATCATGTTCGACCACACGGTCTCTACGTCATTGCCGATCGGAGTGATGAAACCCATGCCGGTGACAGCCACACGGCGGCCGTTGGAGTTGGAGGTCATGACGCAAGCATACGGACGCCAGGGCCAATGTCCATCGGCGTGTAGTGGGAAAACTGGGGGCAAGTCTTGGACATGGTGTCCAAGGCCACTCTTAGAGCAGCTTCCGGAGCTCCAGGGCCAATTGCAGCCGCAGGCGGGTGGCCGGGACCTCGAGGTCGCCGCCCAGGATCTCGCGCAGCTTGTCGAGGCGGTACAGGACGGTATGACGGTGCAGCTTCAGGGCGGCGGCGGCCTCCTTGACCGAGCCCAGGACCAAGTAGGCCTCGAGCGTTTCCAGCAGCTGCTCGCGGTTGCGCAGCTTGGGTTCGGTGAGGGGACCGAGGCTGTTGGCGACGAACCGCTCGGCGAGGCGTGGGTTCTGGGCGAGCACGAGGTGGGGGATGAGCTCGTCATGGCGGTGCGCGATCCCTTCCGGGCGCAGCTTGCGGCCGACCTCGATGGCCTGCTGGGCCTCCAGGTACGAGCGCGAGATGCCTCTCAGTCCAGGGTGGTAGCCACCGATGCCCGCACGAACTCTTGCCCGCGCGGTGCCGGACCGTTTCACCGCCTCCTCCTGGAGCTGGGCCACGAACTGACCGACGGCGTCGACGTTCGCCACCGACTCGGCGGGCCAGAGCACGACCAGCGTGCTGGGGTCGGTCGCGTGGTGGATGGCGCCGCGCGGCACGTCGAGCGAGTTCGCGACGTCGGCCAGAGCGCTTCCTCCGCGTTCACCGTCGCGGCTCGCGACTATCAGCTTGCAAACGGCCACGACGTAACCGGTGGGAGCGATGGGAATGTTGAGCGCGAGCGCCTGCTTCTGAAGCTCCAGCTCGGAGTCGAAGTTGTCGCTGATCAGGGCGTGGAACAGGCGAGCCTGCGCGCGGGTCCCGCGCTGCATGTGCTGCTCGCGCGCGTGAAGGTACGTCTTCGTCACCTCGGCCGCGACCTGGTCGAGCGCCGTGAACACGTAGTTCGCCGTCAGCATGATCGCCTCGGGCGTCGCGTCAGGGTGACCGCGCCACGCGGCAAGGATCGCGTCCCATGCGACGCGCGCCGCGATCCGGTAGGCGGCGAGGATCGGTTCGACCGACTGGCTGCTGCGCGCCTGGAGGATGCCGAGCTGGGCGACGCGTCTCAGCTCTTCATTGGTGGCGGGGCGGGCGTCCCGGGCCGCGGCGAGGAAGAGGTCGAGGCCGGCCTCGCAGGCTCTCGCGATGGCCTCCCGCTGCGGCGGCACTCCGGTCGAGCCGTCCCACCTCACCAGGCTGACCACGGCGCGGGCCATGTGGCGGGCCATGCCGGAGCGGCGGCGTTCCAGCTCGGAGATGAGGGCGGCGGGGAGCTGGGGGGCGGGCTTGGGGGGCCGGGCGGCTTTGGACTCGGTGGCCAGCTTTGCCATGGGGTTGACTATACGGCCGGCGGTCGAGTTAGGACTCCGGGTCTAGGGGCGCCTCAGCTGTGCTTCTCGACGAAGGCGAGGATCCGGCGCCAGGCGTCGTCGCAGGCGTCCTTCCACTGGTCGAAGGTCCTGTCGAAAAAGCTGTGGGGCGCGCCCTCGTAGATGTGCATCTCGTGCGGCACCTTGGCCGCGGTGAGCTTCTGGTCGAAGTCGATGAACGACTCTGTTGGGGTGAAGTCGGCGCCGGCAACCAGCAGCAGCATCGGCGCCTTCATCTTGTTCAGGTAGGGGAGCGCGCGCTCGGGCCGGCCGTAGAAACCGATGGCGCCGTTGAGGTCTGGCTGCAACGCTGACTGGTTCCACGAGCTCGATCCGCCGAAGCAGAAGCCCACGGTGAACACCGACTTGACCGCGCCGCCGTCCTTCGACTTCAGGTACTTGATCCCCGCCGCCACGTCCTTGGCGATGTTCTCCTGCGTCGTCTTCTCCACGTGCGGCTGGTAGTCGAAACCTTCGTCTCGATTCCCAATGCCGGCCGTGCGGCCGAAATAGTCGATCGCCACGGCGTCGATCCCCGCCTCCGCGAAACGCTGAGCCAGCTCCTTATAGAAGGAATGAAGTCCGCGCACGTCCGGCATGACGACCATGCCGGCTCCGGACGGCTTCTCCGCGCGCGCAAAGTAGGCGCCAAACTTTGTTCCGTCGGATGAGGTGAGGACCAGGTCGCCCTGGTCCGCGGCAGCGCCGCTTATGGGAGGGAGTGGCGGGCGGGCGTCGTCGGAATAGCACATATGTCGCACTCTATTCCGAACGGAAGAGCGACCTCTAGATTTGCTTTTCGACGGCGAGGCGGCGCTCTCTTTCCGCCCATCCTTCATTCGCGTACATATGGGCGTAGCGGCCGCCCTTCGCGAGCAGCTCCTCATGAGTCCCTACTTCCACGACGCGTCCGGCATCCAGGACGAGGATCTTGTCGGCCCGCTTCACGGTGTCCAGGTCATGAGTGACGGCGATCACCGTCGGGTTCGACATGAGGCCGTGCAGAGGCTCCATCACATCTCGACGCGAGTCGGGGTCGAGCCCGGTCGTCGGCTCGTCCATGACCAGCAGGGGCGCGTCCCGGAGGACAGCGCGCGCGATTGAGATCCGCTGCAGCTGGCCTCCCGAAAGCCGGCGGCCTCTCTCGCCGAGGAGCGTGTCGTAGCCCTGAGGCAGCTCGGTGATGAAGGTGTGGGCATCCGCCTTGCGCGCCGCGTTCATCACGTCCTCCGCCGAGGCGCTGGGGTGGCCATAGGCGATGTTCTCGGTGACGCTGCCGTCGAAGACCAACGTCTCTTGCAGAATCACCGCAATGTTCGCGCGCAGCGAGTCGAGGCTGAGGTCGCGCAGGTTGTTACCGTCGAGCAGGATGCGGCCGCTGTCGGGGTCGTAGAAGCGCAAAAGCAGCTTGATGATCGTCGACTTCCCTGCCCCGCTGTGGCCGACCACGACTAGCGTCTGCCCTGGTTCCAGCTCGAAGCTCACATTCTTGATTGAGCTGGCTTGGCGGGTCGGGTAGCGGAAGCTCACATCCTCGAACCGCACGAGACCGGTGGCGCGCGCGAGGCGAATGGGCTGCTGGCTCTCCACCACGCGTGGGTGTTGATCCAGGAACTCGATGATTCGCTCGGCGCCGGCCGAGGCCTGGTACACGGTGTTGCTCAGGCCGCTCAGGCCTCGAATCGGCCCGTAAAGCTGGCTGAGGTAGCCCATGAAGACGAGTAGGCCACCCAGGCTTAGCCTGTTCTGGGAGAGCTCGTAAGTCCCGACGGCGAGCACCAGCAAGACCGCGAGGATGTCGACCAGATCGATGATCGGCGTGAAGAGGGATCTGATCGCCCCGGCGGCCATGCGGGCGCGGAAGGATTGGACCCCCTGGCGCCGGAATCGGGCGACCTCATTGGCCTGCTGGTTGTAGGCCTGGACCAGCGGCGCGTTGACCAGGCTCTCAGCTGCCACGGCGCTCATCGTTCCCGAGGTTCGCCGGCTCTCTCGCGAGGCGACCTGGATCCTGCTGGAAAACAGACGGGAGACAAGCCAGAACAGAGGTGTTGCCGCCAGGCTCACGATTGCCAGCCGGAAATCGAGCAACAGAAGAGCGGAGACAAACAGGATGATTCGGGCCACAGAGCCGATCGCGCTGCTGACGCCGGACACCATGAAATCCTCGATGGCGGCCACGTCAGACGTGAGCCTCGAAAGGATGTCGCCGAGCTTGCGGGCCTCGAAGAAGTCCATCGACAGCCGTTGGATGTGCTCGAACAATCGAGTCCTGAGGTCCAGCACGAACTGCTCGCTTGCCAGGTTGGAGATGTACTCGCGCTCGAAGGAGATCGCGCCCCTGAGCATCGTGAGCCCGACATAGGCAGCCGCCAGCGGCAGCAGCGGC
>Ga0209011_1000249_pt1 | contig 22348 bp, 14 predicted proteins | sample BlaSpr_A8_OM1_M3_FD_187986 | JGI IMG/M metagenome (GOLD analysis project Ga0209011, IMG submission 187986) | Forest soil microbial communities from Thunder Bay, Ontario, Canada - Black Spruce, Ontario site 2_A8_OM1_M3 (SPAdes) (version 2) | ecosystem: Environmental > Terrestrial > Soil > Boreal... | reverse complement strand
GAGCCGCAAGAGAAATCCGTCGCCAACGTCCGCGGCCGTCAGCGGATCATTGTTGTTCGCGGCAGGGACGGGGAATGCTCGAAACTGTTGCTCGAGCTTGTTGCCGCGGTTGTTGATTGCATAGAAGAGCTTGTGGTTCCCGCGCGCTATGTCCACCGGCTTCAAGATGAAAAACGGCGAGCTGAACTCAACCATCCCGCTTTTGTTCTTCGGTGCCCTGTCGAGGTTGACGATGATCGTGTTCAGCGGATCGCGGGGATCCACTTCCATGTAAGCGGTGCCGTCGAGCCGCTCGTACGCTCCGCTAGGTCCCCACGTCGCTCCGCTCGCGAATGAACGGCGCTGTTCGACTACGAATCGGACGACCCGGGCCTCGGCGGACCTCGGAATGGCAGCCAACGTGAGCAAACCAGCTGCGAGGGACAGGCTCCAACTCAACGGCGACTTAGATCTCATTGGGCACTCCTTGCCGATTGCTCAGCGGTGGCGCACGCCTTCCCCGAACGGGGATCGCGTTCGCGCGGCTCTCCCTTCCGCTCAACCAGCGCACAAGCGTTTACGCTCGCGAAGCTCGCGCGTCTTTCGAATTCTTGCTCCGGATTATCGAATTCTTGCTTCGTCATGCCGGACGGCGCGCCGATGAGGCTACTAGGGTCGTCGGGGTCGAACGTCACCGCCGTCGCCCTCGTCGCAGCGACACGCCCGTCAGCAGTTGTGCGAGCCACCGGACATCTGCGCGGGGGCGCCGCGTTGTTTGCGGCGCAGGTCCAGATCCCCGCTGCTGCTTCTCAAATAGCGGCTACACGCGCTCGTCTGAAGGAGGCTCCGTCGAGGTTGATGGAAGCGGTCCTTATCCGTTCCTTTGAGCCCGACTGTGATGCCGCTGTCGGTTCAGCCGGCCAAGCAGAACCGCCGGGGTCTGCCAACCGGCAGCCCCCCGACGGCGCCTTCTCCCGCAGCGTTGCCTCTAGACTTTTGTCCGGATCCAGCCGTAGCGGAGGTTGCTCCGCTCCCCGCCCATCTCCGCGTACCGCTGTTTCATCTTCGAGATGTTGTCGCTGGCATAGCCGGGGAACTCCAGCAGGGTCTTCAGGCTATCGGGGATCAGCGACTCGAAGTTGGCGGGCACGGGCCCGAACTGGCTCTCTTCCCCCTCTTCTTCTTTGCCCGTTTCAACTTCCAGTCCGTAGAGCCGGGCCGAATTCAGCCCCAGGATTTTCCGTTTCGCACGGTGCGTCAGCTTCGGGTAGCCATACCGATGCCGGATCTCGTCGGGAATCTCGAACCGCCACAGCGCCTCGTACTGCCACTGCGGGCTCCCGTACCAGAGCGAATCCGACCCGAACACGATCCGGTCCTCCCCCACGTACTTCATAAGCTGGCCGAGGATGTGGGCGCACACCGTCGGGAAGGTGACCACGCACGAGGCAAAGGTCGTCCCCAACTCCGCGTAGCAATTCGGGTGGGGCGCCACAAGCTGGGCGTACAGGGTGGTCCAGCTGATGTCCGGCACCCCCTCGCGGAGCACGCCCGAGTGAATCTCGTCCAGGGATTGTCGGAAGAAGGCCGGGGGCTGGATGCAGGAGTGGTACGTGATGAAGTTGAGATCTGGCCAGTCCCGCGCCGCCTTGGGCAGGTCGGTGGGGTACCCTCGCTCCGGAACTGCCGGCGGCCCAGGCGCCAGGCCCTTGTGCACGCAGATATTGTTGAATCCGGGGAAGTCCCTCCTCACGCGTGGGTAAGTCTTGTTGATCAGCTCAAACGTGGGGTAGGCCACCGCCTCGTCGTCGTGCCGCCACTGCCGCATGTCGCTGTTGGGGTCGGTGTCCACCTTGGCGGCGAAGCCGACGTTGTAACCCTTCCACGAGTCGGGCTTGAGAGCGTCGATCTGGTACTGCATGTACTCGAGATTGCCCACCCCGGGGTAGAGCTGCCCGTGCGCGAGCAGCCGCGTTGATCCGGCGATCCGGTTGACGAAGTTCCTGACGCCGACGGTCTGCTCTGCGGTCAGAATCTCATTGGCTCTGGACTCCGCAATGTTCTTCGGCGGACGTGCGCTGGGGGTTCCGGAGTCGACGATGGAAGCGTTCGCGTTGCTCACGACTGCTACGGTCGTCTGGCTGTCGAAGAAAAAGCTCTTGATGTATTGGATGACGTCGAACACGTCCTTCGGGAAGGGCTTGCCGATCAGCTTCGGGTTCCAGGGGGTCCAGGGGCTGCCCAGCTCGTCGAGCAGACCAGTCGGGTTGTAGGGGTTGAAAGTGACGCCGGGCATCGTCGGGCCTTGCGAGATCGCGCGCCGTTGGTAGTTGAGCCTGTGGTCGCGGCTCGATCTGATGAGATGCGTCTGGTCATCGAGGGTGAACAGGTTCGACGGGAGGCCGGTTGCGGCGGAGGCGGCGGGTTCGAACATCTCCTCCGGGCTGACATCGAAGAACCGCCCGAACACCTCGTTCATCGCCAGAAACGACGCCGCCATCCCGCCTTGGCTCGCCAGGAACTGCCGGCGGCTTATCCCGAGCTTCTTCGACGCCGAATCGGCCAGCTCCTGGATCCGAACCTCCACCCGCTTCTGCTTCTCGGTCTGGGGGACCGGCATGTACTCGCCGTTCGACACCATCTGGGTCGGGACCGGGGACGAAAAGATATCCGCCTCATCGGCCCGCGCGCACTTGGCCAGCTGCTCGTCACTCAACCAGGCATCTTCTTCCCGGGATCCGGGGATTCTCTTCGGCATCTGTCATCCTCCTGTGCGGACTCGCGGCACTTCGACCGATCCAGTTTCCCGCCCCGCTTCGCCCGGGCCCCAACGCCCGGACGATCTCTTTCTGTTCGGGGATTGGCGCTTCCTCTTCCCTCGCACCTCCTTGCAGGCTCGGAGCGCTCAGCGCCCGTAAGCGCCTTTCATCAACCGGAAGTCAAGGCGCGTTGAGTCGCGCATGCTGGGCCTTCTTAGCCAGCAGCTGTCCAGGTTGTTTGCGCCGGGTCCCGAGCCTTGCAGATGGCGGCAGAGGATCGTGTGTTCGCTCGAGGGCTAGGCACTCCCCGACCGGCGCCGGCCAAAGCGCTCTGCAAGATTTTGACTTTCGGGCGGCAAGATTCTGGAAGACCCGAGCAACGCGTCTTTCGTAGGGTGCCATTCCGTGGACAGCGACCGCCTGTCGGCGACGCGTCGCGGCCGGTGGAAAGAGGCCAAACTAGGGGAGGACGATATGATGATGATGTCACGCGACTCGGAGTGGAGGCGCGCCTTCGCCATTGTGTGGCTGGCGGCGAGCTTGTTGCTTTCCCGAGGAGTGCTCGCGGACGAGAACGAAGGCGCGGGCAAGCTAGAGCTGATCGCTCTGTCGACGCGTCCCGACATGGTGAGTGGAGGCGATGTCCTCGTGCAGGTGAAAGTTCCTGCCGCCACCCGTCTCGACCAGGTGGTCATCAGCCTCAATGGTCGGAACGTGACCAGCGCGTTCCGCGCGGGGGCAGTCCCTGGGTCGCTGGTCGGTCTGGTGGAGGGTCTCGCATTGGGGCGAAACACCCTGACGGCCAGCTCTGCTGGCCGCGGCCAGCGAGGTGCTCCCACGGCGAGGATGGCGCTCGTCAATCATCCGATCACCGGGCCGATCTTCTCCGGCCCGCAACAGCAGCCGTTCACCTGCGAGACGCAAACCTTTGGCTTGGGTGCGCCGCTAGATGCCAATTGCAGCGCGCCGACGAAGGTGCAGTACCTGTACCGCTCCACGAAGACGAAAACCTTCCTGCCCCTCGATCCGAACGCGGTGCACCCCAGTGACTTAGGGAGTACCACGACTACCGAAGGCCAAACGATGCCTTACATCGTCCGCCTGGAGACCGGCACGATCAACCGAGCCGTCTATCAGATCGCTTTCTTGCATGAGCCAGGAACACCACTGCCCGATCCGTGGACGATCACCCCGGGCTGGAATCGACGTCTCGTCTACACGTTCGGCGGCGGATGTGCCGCCGGATACCACCAGGGGCGTACAATAGGACAAGCCGCGCCAGCAGGAACAGGGGGCGGCCCGAGCGGTGTCCCTGACGATCTGTGGCTTGGCGATTACGCCATTTCTAGAGGATTCGCGATGGCAAGTACGTCGCTGAACGTGTTCGGTACGAACTGCAATGATGTGATCTCTGCCGAGTCGATGGCAATGGTGAAGGAACACTTCATCAAGAGCTTTGGTGTGCCGCGCTACACGATTGGCGACGGTGGCTCGGGCGGCTCGATGCAGCAGCACATGATCGTGCTCAACTATCCGGGGCTGCTCGACGGCATCCTGCCCCTACGCAGTTTCCCCGACTCACTTACTTTTCAAGCACCACTTACTGACTGTGCGTTACTCGACCGTGCGTTTGCTACTTCGACTTTGAGTTGGACGCTCGACCAGAAGACGGCCGTGGCGGGCTCACGCGTCTATGATTATTGCAGGATCAATGGAGCGTCATGGGTCGCCCAGACGCTTGTACCCCGAAACTGCGATACCTCGTTGCCGGCGAGCCTTGTCTACAACCCCATAACCAATCCCCAAGGTGCCCGCTGCACATTGCAGGACACGCTGGCGAACGTATTTGGGCGCGATCCACAAACAGGCTTCGGGCGCCGCTCACTCGACAACGTCGGCGTGCAATATGGACTCGTCGCGCTCAACGCGGGTAAGATAACCGTTGACCAGTTTCTCGACCTGAACCACCGGTTGGGCGGCTTCGATATTGACGGTAATATCGTTCCCGCGCGCACGATGGGTGATCTGAATGCCATCCGATTGGCCTATCAGACTGGCCAGCTCGACAATGGAGGCGGAGGCCTGCCCTTTGTTCCAATGATCGATGTCCGGCCTTACCTGGATATAGCGGGCAACGTTCATGATTCCGTGCGCAGTCCCATCATGCGAGCGCGTCTCATTGCCGAGAATGGCAGCGCAGACAATCAGGTTATCGTCACCGCAGCAAGTATAGATCCTTACGGTATTGGGGACATTACGACGCCGACTTCACCCTTCCGGACCGCGGTGCGCGATGCTTTTGATGCGATGGACCGCTGGCTCGCCAACATCGTAAGCGATCATTCCGCTCTAAGTCCGGCCGATAAGGTCATCGCCAACAAACCGGCAGGCCTGGTTGATATGTGCTACACGCTGAATCTTCGGAAGATTACAGACTCTGCCCAATGCCTGCAGCTATTTCCGCACTTCGGAAACCCGCGCCTCGCGGCCGGCGAGCCCCTCATTAACGACGTGCTCAAGTGCGAGCTGAAGCCGGTGAACCGTCGGGACTACGCGCAGCCGCTCGTGGACGCGCAGTTTGCACAGCTGAAGTCCATCTTCCCTCACGGGGTTTGCGACTACAGCCGGCTTGGAGTGGAGCAGCAACCTCTCAAGGACACCTGGCTCTCGTATCCGCTCCACGGGGACGACGAGCACGAGGACGAGGGCCACGACGATTGACGCGTAGCATTTCGAGAAGGCGCTGACTCGAGTCCGCTGATCCAGCGAGGATCGCTTGGCCTTGATAGTTTCCCGCTGAAGCGGGCCGCAGAGGAGCTTGAGGACAAGTGGTTCCCATCTCAGCGGATCATCTCCCTGGGGACGATGGGAACACTCTACGCAACAGGTGGCCATGCTGCCACGGCGCTCGCGGCTCCTATCCCTAACGAAAGCAGCGAGATCGGTTTAGCGCAAGTAACTGTGGCCGCTCATTCGCGCCACGTCGCGCCTTGACTTTGTTCGTCTCGCAGGCGCATGCCGGGCGCCTCCGCTCGCAGAAGCGCGCGGCTGGATCGGAGGACCGCATGCAGAAGCGATTCCGCCTGACGGCAGTGCTGGTGGCGCTCTGCGCCTTGGCGGTGCACGCGGGCGACGGCGATCGCGAGAAGCGCGAGAGCCATGACGACGGGAATCCCCTTGTTTTGGACAGCCACGGAAGCTTCGACGTCGGCGGCCAATACGTGAACACTCCGGCCGGCCAGCAAATGTTCCGCCAGATGTACGTGGATTACATGATCCCGAAGCACCTCAGCCACCGCTATCCGATCGTGATGATCCACGGTGGCACCTCGACGGGGACGAACTTCGAGTCCACGCCAGACGGCCGCGAAAGCTGGGCCGACTTCTTCGTGAGGGAAGGCTACGCGGTCTACGTCGTCGACCAGCCGGCGCGCGCGAGGTCAGGGTACAATCACCTGGTCGACGGACCTCTCGGCAGTGGCTCATCCACGTTGAGCATCGAGCAGACGTTTACCGCTCCCGAACTGTTCAACCTCTGGCCGCAGGCGCGTCTCCATACTCAGTGGCCTGGGACCGGCCGGGTCGGAGATCCTATCTTCGATCAATTCTTCGCGGGACGGATGCATACGATCGCGAACGCAGTCCAGTCCGAGCTGAACATCAAGAGTGCCGGCGCGGCCCTGCTTGACAAGATCGGCCCGGCCATCGTCCTCACTCATTCACAGTCGGGGGCGTACGGCTGGCAGATCGCCGACGCCCGGGCCAATCTCGTCAAGGCGATTCTTGCGGTCGAGCCGAGCGGACCTCCGTTCTTTAGTTCACCGGCGCTCGGACCTTCGACTCTGTCACTTCCCTGGGGGATCACGCTCACCCCGATCACCTATGCGCCCGCGGTCACCAATCCCGCACAGTTGGTGAAGGTGCAAGAGGCAGCGCCAGACGGCCCGGACCTCCTCGCATGCTGGACGCAGGGTGCGCCGGTTCGGCAGCTGCCGACGCTGCACGGAATTCCAATCCTGATGATTACGGCGCAGGCGTCCTACCACGCGCAGTACGATCACTGCACCTCGAAGTATCTCACCCAGGCCGGCGTCGCCCATGATTTCATCCGGCTCGAGGAGGTGGGGATCTTCGGAAACGGACACATGTTGATGCTTGAGAAGAACAACCTCCAAATCGCGGACGTGCTCGCGGACTGGTTGTACCGCAAACACCTGTAACCCAGGCGGAAGGGACTGCCCAACAAAGGAGCCGCCGTGGATAGTCAGAATGGAGCGGCTTTGCCGCCGCTGCTGAAGCCCTGATCGTCACAAACGGCAATGCGGACAATCACGTCGCCTCATCGGCGCGCTGTTCGGCATGATGAAGCAAGAATTTGATATCCGCAGCAAGAATTGGAAAGACCCACGGCCCTTCGCGGGCGTAAGCGTTTCTACGCTGGTTGAGCGGAAGGGAGAGGGATTCATGACTATCATTTCTCAATGCCGGAAGCGGTTGGCGTTCTTCGCCGCGGCGATGGCGGCCCTGCTGTTGGCAACGTCGCCGGCCGTATTTGCAAACGACCATTTTCGTATCAGCACGCTTTCCACCAAGCCGGAGTTGGTCAGCGGCGGCGACGTCCTGGTGCGCATCGATGTGCCGCGCAAGGTATCGCTGCAGTCCGTAAGGGTAGAGTTGAACGAAAAGGACATTACCAGTGTCTTTCATGCCGATACGGTAAAACGCACGTTGACCGGGTTGGTTAGCGGCCTGAAGCTCGGAAGGAACGAGCTGGAAGCCACGACAAACCGCCAGGGACACGACGGCGCCGAGCGCTTGGTGGTCGTCAACCATCCGATCAGTGGGCCAATCTTCTCGGGGCCACATCAAACCCCATTCATTTGCGAAACCGAAGTGTTCGGCCTCGGTGCAGCGCTCGATGAGGACTGCAGCGCACCCACCAAGATCGAGTACCTGTACTTCAGCACCGCCAATACGTTCCGGACGTTCGACCCCTCTGCGCCACGACCGGGCGACTCGCGCGAGCCACCACTACGGATGGCAACACCGTTGACTTCATCGTTCGCGCAGAGACCGGCACGATCAACCGCGCCGTCTACCAGATTGCGTTTCTCCACCAGCCGGGCACCCCGCTTCCCAACGCCTGGACCAAAACACCCGGCTGGAACGGTCGGCTTATCTACACATTTGGTGGTGGCCTGCGGGCGAGCTATCACCAGGGCCGCTGGATCACGGGCGGCTCCAGCGGGGTGCCTGGTGCCGGCGTTGTGGCGGCCAACATCGGCGGAGTCGGCAGGGTTCTTGGAGAAGGCTACGCCTTGGCGTCGTCTACTTTCAACGTCAACAACATCAGCGGCAACGACGTGATCTCCGCCGAAACCGCCATGATGGTCAAGGAGCGATTCATCGACCAGTTTGGCGAGCCCCGGTACACCATGGGTTTCGGTTCCTCAGGCGGTGCGATGCAGCAGCACCTCATTGCCCACAACTATCCCGGCATCCTGGATGGCATCCAGCCCGGCCTGAGCTTCCCGGACAGCTGGACGTTCCTGGTAACCTATCTTGACTGCGCTCTATTGGATGACGCGTTCAACAAGTCCTCGACGCCCTGGACCATTGCACAGAAGCAAAGCGTGGTCGGCCATCGCAACTATGCGTACTGCACCGACAACTTCCCGAACTGGAGGACGCGCATACATGCCAGCAATGGCTGCGATCCGGCGATCCCCGCAGGCATCATCTTTCACCCGATTACCAACCCCATGGGCGCCCGCTGCACCTTCCAGGACAACCAGAAAAACATCTTCGGCACCGATCCCGCCACTGGCTACGCCCTACGTCCGCTGGACAACGTCGGCGTGCAGTACGGTCTGAGCGCCTTCAACTCCGGGGCGATTACGTTCGAACAGTTTGCCGAGCTCAACAGGCGCGTTGGCGCCTTCGACATCAATGGCGAAATCGTGGCGCATCGCATGGTGGCCGACGCGGCAGCCTTGCCCATTGCCTACCGGACAGGACGCGTGACCAGCGGCGCCAATCTTGACACCATTCCCATCATAGATTCACGGCAGTATCTGGATGAATCAGGGAACGTCCACGACAGCAGCCGCTCTCTGATCATGCGCGCGCGCCTCATTGCGTCCAACGGCCATGCCGACAATCAGGTCATATGGGTCGAAGCTCCCACCACGTCGCAGCTTAACTACAGGTCCGTGCGGCTGATGGATGACTGGTTGGCCAACATCTCCGCTGACAGATCGCCTGGCAGCGCCGCCGAGAAAGTGGTGCGCAACAAACCCGCAGAGGCTGTCGACGCGTGCTTCACCGCGTCGGGAGAGATGATCACGAACCCGGTGACCTGCAACGCGCTATACCCGCCGCAGCGAAATTCGCGCCTCTCCGCGGGTGAGCCGCTGACGCAGAACATCCTGAAGTGCAAGCTCAAGCCCGTCAGTCAGGCGGACTACACGCGGCCTCTCGGCAACGCCCAGTCGCAAACGCTGCAAGCCGTATTTCCCCAGGGCGTGTGCGACTACAGCAAGGGCGGCGTTGGTGAACGCGAAGCGCGCGCCTGGCTTTCCTATCCGCGCCCGGGAGGCGTTCCATTATTGAAGGATGAAGACGACGACCGGGATGACCACGACTGAGATTAGAGACAAAAGGCGGCGACGCCCCCACATGGCTTAGGGTTAGGGGTCATTGTCAAACCCAAACACCAGTGAGACCTCCGTTTTGCACGTAACGGACTAAGACTACCAACGAGGGAGGAGCAAATGAGTCAGCATCCGCCATTCCTATCGAGTCGCAGGATGATACGGGGCACGCTAGCAACCTTGTTCTTGCTGCAGCCGCTCGTCGGCACTTTAGCAGATACAGGTGCTGGCACGGAGAATCGAAACTGGGTAGATGGACCACTTCCGCTGCTTACTTCGCCTGCACGCTATCCGGTGCAGTTGCAGGAGATTTTCATTACGATGCGGGACGGCACGCAGCTCGGCGCCCAGCTTAACCTCCCGCAAGGCGTGCCGGATGGCCCTCGACCGTGCGTCCTGCTTCCGAACGGCTACGGCCACAACACGGCCACTGGTCGGGGGGTCGAGCCCATCCTGAAGGATCTGGTGATGCGCGGCTACGCCGGCGTGCACGTCAGCAGGCGCGGAGTGGGCAACTCCGGGGGCGAGCGCAACCTGTACACCAAATACGCCGAGGATGGTTACGAGATCGTCGAATGGATGGCACGGCAGCCCTGGTGCGACGGCAAGGTCGGCGCGATCGGCGCCTCGCTGCTGGGAATTGACGAGATGCTCATTGCGAAAGCGGCGCCGCCGTCCCTCAAGGCCATTATCCCTTACGTCGCCTGCGGTAACTGCTACGAATATCTGTGGTATCGCGGCGGCACGCTGCCCGGCCCCGACCGCGTGGCGCGGGGGCCGGAGGAGTACAATCCAGCCGCGGCGCATCGCGACTTCGACGAGTTCTGGCGCGCGCAGACGACGATCGCGCCTGACCATCGGAAATTAGCGGCCGACGGCATTGCGGTGCTGGCAGGCGGTGGCTGGCGCGACTACATCACTCCCGGTAACATCCGGGCCTTCGAGGACATGGCCGGCCGGCATAACATGCTCATCATCGGACCGGATTCCCATGCCCTCACGCCCACCACAAACGTTCTGCCCTACAGCTGGCTCGAGTATTCGGCGATGTGGATGGACCATTACCTTCGCGGTCTGAATAACGGCGTCGACAAGCAGCCCAGGGCCCTTATCTATGTGCAAGGTCCTAACCAGTGGCGCCTGGAAGAAACCTGGCCGATCCCCGACACGGACACCGCGAAGCTTTACCTGCGCAGCGCTCCCAGCGGGTCGGCACGGAGCTTGAACGACGGCTCGCTGCTCGCCAAGGGATCCGGTAAGAATGGCGCGACCGTATCGATCGCTTACTCACCGCTCACGGGGCCATTCCTGCCGACAGTGCTCAACGGCCCGCCCAAGGCAGACCAGCGGGAGGATGAAGCGAATGTGCTGACCTGGACCACTCGACCCTTGGAGGTGGCGACTGAAGTCACCGGACGCATCATGTTCACGTTCTGGGCCGAGGTTCGCGGTACCGACGCGGACTTCGTCGCCCAGCTCACCGACGTCGCTCCAGACGGCACATCGACGCAGGTGCACCCGGGCTTCTTGAACGCGTCGCATGCACATTCGCGCTCGTATCCCACGCCGCCGGAGCCCGGCAGAATCGAGAAATACGAGATGGAAATCTTGCCGACGTCTTATGTGTTCAACGCGGGGCACCGCATCCGCCTCGCTCTCGCCGGTGGCGCGGCAGCAGGCACCACAGTGGTAGGCGCTGGCAAGAGCCCGTTCCCGGCGGTGATCAAGATATATCAGGACCGCAGGCACGCGTCATACCTCGAGTTGCCGATCGTCGGTACGAGCTGGCGTTCGCTCACATCTCCAGAGGAAGAAGAGAGGGAAGAAAGATAGCTGAGCGTCTGCTTCGGCCAAAAGGGGCCAGCGCCAACAAGGTTTCAGCGCCTGCGCGCGCCTCGCACGCGCAGGATTAAAGAGAGGGTGAAGGTCTCCGCTGCACCGCTCGAACAGCGTTCCGAAACCGGGTGCCTCCTGGCCGGAGCTAAGTGCGCGTCGTGACGCCCTGGCCCGAGCGGCAAGTCGCGTCTCGGAAAGGGTTGATTCTGAGACACGCGGCGAGTGACGGCTCCTTCACGGTGTCCGGCTCCAACAGCACCGCCGCCAATTGCGACCACTGGTGGTAGCCTCGGCTTCCAGAGGACCGCCATGGCACGCAACATCGGGTACTGGAAGGTCAATTGCATGGAGGACGTGTACCCGGGCCTTTGGCAGACCTGGTACCTGCGTCAGGCTGTAGCTGTCGGGTGGCCGCCCGGGTCGCGGTACTTCCTGGAAGGGAAGGCGTCGGGACTCGGTTGGAGCATTGCGCGCAACTGCCTGCGCGAGGTGAAACCCGGCGACAAGGTGGTCGTCGCGCTCCAGGACAACCGCGTCGCGCGCGTTGGTGAGGTCGTCCGACTGAAGGTCGGCGACGACGAGTGGGACCCGACCGTGCCGCCTGGCCCGGATCTGCCCCATGGTGAGCAGGGCCGCCAGTTGGAGGTCCGCTGGGAACTCACGCGAGGGCCGCTCGGGCCTGATATGGTTGTTCGCCTACCGAATGCCGCCAGGTTAAATGGCGTGAAGCTCCGGCTGACGATGTGCGAGTTGGATGCGGTGACATTTCGCCGCATCGAGCAGGCCATGGATGACGACGGCAACTGGGAGAGCATCCTCCCCCAGTTCGACTACGAGCGGTCGCTTTCGGACTTCATCGTCACCTCGCCACATCGCCTCGAAGATGGGCTCGTTCCGTACCCCTCCAAGAAGGCGAGAGAAATGGTCTTCAAGGATCGGAGCCGGCTTGACGTGTTGCTTCTGGACCACGACAAGAACCCAGTCGTGGTGGAGTGCAAGCAGGGCACGCCGCGCGTCGACGACATCCAGCAACTGCGAGGCTACATGCGGAATGCGCAGAAGCTAAAGTTGGTCCGGGGAACGGGGCGCGTGCGGGGAATCCTTGTCCACGGCGGCGCGCGGAAGTTGCCCGAAGCAGTGCGGCGCGAGAGCTTGCGACATCCACACGTGGAACTCGTTCAGTACGACGTCAGCGTGAAGTTCGCGCCGTCGGCATGATGCGACTCGGTCGGGCGCTCGCCCTGGGGATGCGGGGGCCTTCGTCGCAGGGGCCAGGGTTCATTTCAGAGACCTCGAACCCACCAACCAAATAGGGTTGGCTCCCAAGCAATAGGTTCTCCAGTGCGACTGCCTACTCCTCCGCTCCTTCATCATCGAGCCAGCAGGCTCGTGATTCGTCGAGGTCGCGCTCTCCAGCGAAATACTTCTTGTAGATGCATAGGACGTCTTCCAACTCATGCGGCTCCAACTCCTGGAGCGGCAGTGGCAATTCCGATTTGAGGAGGATATTTCCCGTCACCGATAGTTTCAGGGCTTTGGCTCCGGCTCGGGTACCGGCATGCAAGTAAATTGCCTGGGGCATCAACCCGAGCTTGGCGCCGATGCGCAGGGCGGTATCGTACAGATAAAGCTCGCCCAGGCCTGCGCGCGAGGCGAGCAGTTTCTTCAGCAGGCCGTGGAGCGCCGCGAAATGTGCCACGGCCTCAATATCTTCGAGTTGCTTGGCCAGAACCCTTGCGGCTTCAGCGAGGTGGTTTGCCTTCAGCCGAGTCTGGTGACTGTATCGGCGGTCGTCGGGTCGCGCTGCGAGCGCGGCGCGCTCACCGGCCACGCTCGATCGCGAAGTGGAGCTGCTCAAGCGCATGCTCAACTACGCGGTCTCGTGCGGCTCGTTGCCGTCCAACCCCGTCGCGGCGGTGAAGCTCTTGCGCAAGCCGAACGTGCGCCGGTCGGTACTGGACGATGCGGCGTTCGGGAAGCTGCACGCTGCCGCCGAGGCTCAGCTCCAGCCGATCATCCTGGTCGCGTATGACACGGGGATGCGGTTGCGAGAGGTCCTCGGTCTCCACTGGTCGCAGGTGGACCTTGAGCTGGGCGTCGTCAAGCTCAGCGCCGAGGACACCAAGACCGAGGAGCCACGTACGGTGGTCCTGACGTCACGGGTGCGGGAAGCGCTCGAGGCCCAGCCGCGGCACATCAAGAGCGACTGGGTCTTCACCAATCCGGAGACTGAGGAGGCGTGGAAGGACATCCGCAAGATGTTTCGCCGCGCATGCAAGGCGGTGAAGCTTGTGGGCGTCTGGTTCCACGACCTGAGGCGCAGCTTCGTCACCAACGCACGCCGGCGGGGAGTGCCGGAGTCGGTGGTGATGAGGATGTCGGGGCACCGCACCAGGGCCGTCTTCGACCGCTACAACATCGTCGAGGAAGACGACCTGCGCGAGGCGGTGAAGCGAATCGAAGCCGGCATCGCCAAAAACAGCGGTGTTTCTGGACAAGATCTGGACAAAGTGAAGGGAGGCTGAACTGGAGAGTCAAAGGCCCCACCAGCGAAGTGCCAGTAGGGCCTAAGGAAAATTGGTTGCGGGGGCAGGATTTGAACCTGCGACCTTCGGGTTATGAGGCGGCCGCTGAAGGCTTGCAAGCAGCATCAGCGCGTACCAACCCTGCGGAATCTTTCGACTCGGCGAACGGCGCTTCACCGCCGGAGATGCAAGCTGAATCAAGCCAGCACAAGAATTTTGGTCAGCCCGTGGTCAGCGAGCATCCGGCAAGTCTCGATGACGGCTGCCACGCCGAAGGCCTGCTTACGCCCGCGCGGGCGGCGGCTCAGTTCCACATCCCCGAGTATCTGCTCCGCAGGGCCTGCTCCGAAGGACGCCTTGAACACCTTCGTGTCGTCAACGCGCTGTGGCTGACGCCCGCGGCGGTGGCTGCCTTCGCGAGGTCTTGGCGCGCGAGACAAGATGCGCCGGAGTCGTGACGCAGGTTCGAGCGCGCGACCTTCGCCTTGGCAACGAGGCAGCCCGGCATTCACGATCCTTCCCGACCTTCCACGAATCAGCAAGACCCTTCGATTTCCTTACGGACTCCCAAGAGCACGTCCGGGGCCGGTTTCACGAATCTTCACGGGGATTCTCTCATTTCATGTGCCCAGCGTGTGCCAGGGCGGCACCGGATGCATGCGGGGCCCTTGCTCGATGTCGTCCAGGTCGCAGCGTTGCTCGGTCGGTCAACCGCTCACGTCTACGAGCTCTGCGCACGGGGCGAGTTGTCGCACTTCCGTGACCTTCAGAACGCGATCCGGTTCGACTGCCGCACCTTGGGCAAGGTGTTGCGCGCGACCCGGAAGCATTGACAAGACCGGTGACTAGGATGCTAGCTCGCTCGCAGGTGCTTCTGCGCTCGAGTTGGAACGCAAGCGGCGGAGGCCTGCGAGAGCGCGCTCGAACCAGACGTAGATCACCGGCGTTCCGTAGAGCGTGAGCACTTGCGAAAACACGAGGCCACCGGCGATCGCGATCCCGAGCGGAGCGCGCAGCTCGGCGCCCGCCCCGCTGCCGAACGCGAGCGGCAGCGCGCCCAGCAGCGCCGCCATGGTGGTCATCATGATCGGCCGGAACCGAAGCACGGCCCCCTGGTGGATCGATTCCGCAGGCGACAGGCCCTGCTCGCGCTCGGCCACCAGCGCGAAGTCGATCATCATGATCGCGTTCTTCTTGACGATGCCGATGAGCAGGATGATTCCGATCATTCCCATGATCGACAGATCCTGGCCGAACAGGACGAGCGCGAGAAGCGCGCCGAACCCGGCCGATGGCAGCGTGGAGAGGATCGTCAGCGGATGGATCGCGCTCTCATAGAGGACGCCGAGCACGATGTAGACCGTGACCAGCGCGGCGAGCAGCAGCCATACCTCGTTGCTCAGCGACTTCTGGAATTCCTGCGCGGTGCCCTGGAACGAGGTGGTCAACGCCGCTGGTTTCTGCGCCGCCGCCTCGGCTGCCTGGACGGCGGCAACCGCTTCTCCGAGCGAATGTCCGGGAGCGAGGTTGAACGAGAGCGTCACCGCGGGAAACAACCCCTGGTGGTTGATGGTGATCGGCGAGACTCCGTCCACGACCGACGCCAACATGGCCAGCGGGACGAGTTGGCCCGAGTTGCTCGAGCGTACGTAGAGATGGTTCAGCGCGTCGGTGGTGAGCTGGTGGCCACTGTCGACCGCCTCGACCACCTTGTACTGGTTCGACTGCGTGAACATCGTCGCGATCTGCCGCTGGCCGAAGGCGTCGTAGAGCACGTCGTCGATGGCCTGCGCGCTGATCCCGAGCCGCGACGAGGTCTCGCGATCGATCTGCAGCGTCGCCGTGGTCGCCGCGGCCTGGGCGTCCGAGCTGACGTCGCGGATCTGCGGCAGCGCTTGCAGCTTTTGCAGCATCGTCGCCGACCACTTCGAAAGCTCGGCGATGTCCGGATCCTGCAGTGTGTATTGATACTGCGCCGCGGACGTGCGCCCGCCGACCTGGATGTCCTGGCGCACCTGCATGTAGAGCGCGATCCCCGGCACCGCCGTGGCCTTCCCGCTCAGCCGGGCCTGGATCTGATCGGCGGTCGCGCGGCGCTGGCCGAACGGTTTCAGGTTGATCATCATGCGGCCCTGGCTCAGCGTCGGAACCGGTCCGATCCACGAGTAGACGTTGTCGACGTCGGGGTCGGCCATCACCACCTGGTCGAGCGCCTGGATCCGCGCCGACATCTCCTCGTACGAGGCGTCGGGCGCCCCTTGGGCAAGGGCGATGATGAGGCCCGTGTCTTCCTGCGGGAAGAAGCCCTTCGGCGAAACGACATAGAGCCACACCGTCGCCGCGAACACGCCCACCGTGGCCGCGAGCGTGAGCGCCGGATGGCGCATCACCGCGCGCAGGCTCCGGTCGTATCCGTTCGTCAGCCGCGTCAGCGCCCGCTCCGACCATTCGTAGAGCCGGCCATGCTTCTTCTGCGCGTCGTGGTGGATCAGCCACGCGCACATCATCGGCGTGAGCGTCAGCGAAATGACGCCCGACATCACGATCGCCACGCTCACGGTGACGGCAAACTCGCGGAAGAGCCGCCCGACGATGCCCGGCATGAGCAACAGCGGAATGAACACCGCGATGAGGGACGCAGTCATCGAGACGATGGTGAACCCGATCTCCCGCACCCCCGCGATCGCCGCCTCGAGCCGCGGCTTGCCCTGCTCGAGGTGGCGAATGACGTTCTCGATCACGACGATGGCGTCGTCGACCACGAACCCCGCCGCGATGGTCAGGCCCATCAGCGAGAGGTTGTCGAGGCTGTACCCGAGCAGGTACATCAAGCCGAACGTCGCGATCAGCGAGAGCGGGATGGCAATGGCCGGGATCAACGTTGCCCAGCCGTTGCGCAGGAAGGCAAAGATTACCGCAACGACCAGCACGATGGTGAGCATCAGCGTGAACTGCACGTCGTTGACCGAGGCCTGGATGGTCTGCGTGCGATCGCCGACCACCGTGAGCCTGGCCGCGGGCGGCAGCGCGGCGCTGAGCGCGGGCAGCCGCGCCTTGATGTTCTGGATGGTCGCGACGACGTTGTAGCCGGGCTGCTTGTGCACATCGAGGATGATGGCGCGCTTGTTCTGCAGCCACGCGGCCTGGCGCGAATCCTCGGGGCCGTCGACGACCGTTCCGATGTCGCCGACGTGAATGGGCGCGCCGTTGCGGTACGCGATGACCATGTTCTGGTAGGCGCTCGCGGTCGTGAGCTGGTCGGTCGCGTTCAGCACCACCGACTGATGCGAGCCGTCGAGCGTCCCTTTCGGCGCGTTGACGGTCTGGATGCCGACGATGCTGCGCACGTCGTCGAGCGACAGCCCCAGGCTGGCGAGCTTGTCCGGATTGACGCTCACCCGGACCGCAGGCCGCTGCTGGCCGTGATAGTCGACCAGCCCGACGCCGGGCATCTGCGAGATCTGCTGCGCGATGTCGTCCTCCGCGTAGCGATCGAGCTCGGTGAGCGGCAGCGTGTCGGAAGTGAGCGCGAGGGACATGATGGTGAAGTCGGCGGGGTTCACCTTGAAGTAGGTAGGCGGGTTGGGGAGGTTCTTCGGCAACAAGCCGCCGGCGGCGTTGATCGCGGTCTGCACGTCTTGCGCGCAGCTGTCGATGCCGCGGCTCAGGTCGAACTGGATGACGATCTGCGTGAGCCCCAGCGAGCTGGACGACGTCATCTGCGTGATGCCGGGGATGTTCGAGAGCGACCGCTCGAGCGGCGTCGCGACCGACGTCGCCATCGTGTCCGCGCTCGCGCCCGGCAGCGCCGCCTGCACCTGGATGGTCGGGAACTCGACTTGCGGCAGCGGCGCGACCGGCAGCGCCAGGTATGCCACCGCTCCGACCAGCAACAGGCCGATGGCGAGGAGCGTGGTTCCGATGCGCCGGCGGATGAAGATCTCGGAGAAGCTCATGACTTGATCCTCGTGCCGGCAGCGATGCGGGCCTGGCCGGCGACCACGACGGTTTCGTCCGGCTTCAGGCCGCCGAGCACGGAGGTGATCCCGTCGACGCTCTCGCCGACCTTCACCGGCCGCACCTCGACGGTGGAGTCGGGCTTGACGGCGTAGACGTAAGGTCCGTTCTGGCCGCGCAGCACGGCCTGCGACGGCACGACGGTCGCGCCGCGATCGGTGCGCAACAGGACGCGCACCGTCACGAACTCGCCTGGCCAGAGTGTGCGCTGGGGGTTGCCGAAGACGGCCTTGACCCGCACCTGCCCGGTGCTGGGATCGATCTGGCTGTCGATGGCTGCGATCTCGCCCTGGCCCAGGTTCTGCGAGCCGTCGTGCGAGAAGGCCGCGACGGCGAGCCTGCCGGGCGCCGCGAGCAGCGCGGGAAGCCTATCTTGAGGCAGCGAGAAGACCACCGCGATCGGCTGCATCTGCGTCACGGTCACGAGGCCCGCGGGGTCCGAGGTGTGGACGATCGCGCCCGGGTCAACGAGGCGCAGCCCGACCCGCCCGTCGATCGGCGAGACGATGCGGGTGAAGCCGAGGTTGAGGCGCGCGGTCGCGATCATCGCGCGATCGCCCTCGATGGCGGCGTCGAGCTGCGCGACCTGCGCCCGGAGCGTGTCGACGTTCTGGCCCGGCGCCGCGCCTTGAGCGACGAGCTTCACGAATCGGTCCAGGTTCACCTTCGCGTTCGCGAGCGGCGCCTGGTCCTTGGCGAGATTCGCGACCGCCTGGTCGAGCTGCGCCTGATACGGCCGCGGGTCGATCTGGGCGAGCAGGTCGCCGCGCCGGACGTCGGTGCCTTCGATGAACGCCAGGCGATCGAGCTGCCCATCGACGCGAACCTTGACCATCACCGTGTTGATCGGCTGGACGGTGCCGACGCCGGCGAGCCACACTGGCATGTCCTGCGTCTTCGCGCGGCCGACGGTCACCGGCACCGGCGGAGGCGGCACGGCCGCGGCGGCGTCCCCCTTGCCGCGGTGGTGGAGAAGGAGAACGCTGCCCACGACGGCCAGCACGGCCACCCCGACGAACACGATGCGCTTCATGACGGCTTGCCTCCGGTTCCGAATCCGCCGCCGAGCGCGCGGAACAAGCGGACCGCCGCCTGCAGGCGCGAGAGCCGCGTGGTGAGCATGGCGTCCTCCGCCAGGTAGCGGGTGCGCTCGGTGGTGAGCACGGTGAGGAAGTCCACCGTGCCGGCCTCGAATCGCGCCCGGGCGAGCTGGGCGGCGTGACGGGCGGACTCGACCGCGTCCTCGTTCGCCTCTTCCAGGTCCTGCGAGCGTTGGGCGGCGGTGAGCCCGTCCTCCACGTCCTGCAGCGCCGCGATCACCGTCTGGCGGTAGTTGGCCGCGAGCTCGACGGCGTGCGCGCGGTCGTAGCGAAGCTGACCCTGCAGCGCGCCGCCCGCGAAGATCGGCTGCAACAGGCCTCCCACCAGGTTCACAATCGCGACCGGCGGAAAGAAATTGCCCAGCGAGGTGTTGCCCAAACCTGCCTGGCCGGTGAGCGTGAAGCTGGGGAAGAACGCCGCCCGCGCCTTGTCGATGTCGAAATGGGCGGAGATCAGCCGGGCCTCGGCGGCGCCGACGTCGGGCCGTCGTTGCAGCGCGCTGGCGGGCAGGCCCGCCTGGACCTGCGGCACCGCCAGCTCCATCGCGCTCGCGCCCTGCGCCTGGAAGCTCTCCGGCGTCTCCCCGGTCAGGATCGCGAGCAGGTGCAGCGTCTGCTCGAGCTGCTGCTGCAGCGTCACGGTCGAAGCCTGGAACGTCGCCAGCGCGTTGCGCTGCTGCTCGACCTCCAGTTGCGATGCGATGCCGCCCGCGGCCTGCGCCTGCACGAGCGAGAGGACCCGCCGCGCGTCGTCCGCGATCCGCTGGGCCAGGCGCACCCGCTCGCGCAGCGAGAGCACCTCGAAGTACGTGTCGGCGACCGAGGCTTCGAGCGTGACCGCCACCGTCTCCGCATCGAATGTGCTGGCCTGCGCGAGCGCCGCGGCCGATCCGGCGGCGGCGCGGTTCTTGCCCCAGAAGTCCAGCTCGTAGCTCGCTTGCGCGAAGACGCCGGAGACGCGCGTGCTGCTCGGCCCCAATCCGCCGTTCGCGCTGGCGGCGAGATTGACCGACGGGTAGAGCGGCGCACCGGCGATCTGCGCCTGGGCGCGCGCTTCTTCCACTCGCGCGTACGCTGCCTGCAGGTCGAAGTTTCCCGCCATGGCTCGCTGCATCAGCGCGTCGAGCTCGGCGCTGTGGAAATGGTTCCACCAGCCCGGATCGACGGCGGCCGTTCCTCCCGTGGACCCGGCGAAGGCGGCAGGGGTTTCCATCTGCGGGCGTCGATAGCTCTGGCCCACCGAGCATCCGGCACCGACGAGCGCGAGAGCAGCTGCGATCGATCTCATGACGCCAGGATGCGCGCTTCACCGTGGGCTGCAGTCCCGTCCCGACGAGCGGTACGGATGCCCCGACGACCGGTCGGTTGGCGGCGCCGGGTCGTCGCAGGGGTCCGACCCGTCGTCGGATTCGCGCGTTCCCCCGCGCGGGCGGAGCTACAATCATCCCGTGAACTGGCCGGTGAGATCGCGTCAGTGGCTTGGGGTCGGCGTGATGGTCTGCATCGCACTGCTGCAGCCGCTGACGGAACTATTGGGGACCCGCGACTTCGCGCGCTTCCTCGACAAGGTGGTGGTGGTCGCGGCCGGCACGCCGCTGGTGCTGCTCCTCGGCTCGAGGCTCTCCCGGCGCGCGACGTCGTGGCGGGGCGCGCTGCTGGTGGTGCTCTTCGGGATGGCCGCTTCGGGCGTCTTGTTTGCCGCCCTGCTCTTCGCCGTGCGCGCGCTGTCGTTCGAGATCGAGGCGCTCAGGCCGAAAGCCGGCTTGTGGGGTCCCGCCGACGTGCTGCGCATCGGCTTCGTGATGGGGCTCATCAACTTCGCGCTCTGGGCGCTCGCCCTGGTGGTTCCCCAGGCGGCTGCGAGCGGGCGCATCCGAGAGCTGGAGACGGAGAAGCTGCGCGCCGAGACCGAGAAGCTGCGCGCGGAGGCGGAACTTGCGCAGACCCGCGCGCAGTTCGCTCCGCACTTCCTGCTCAACTCGCTCAGCGCCGTCTCGGGGCTCGTCAGCGACGATCCGCGCGAGGCGCGCCGGGTGCTCGCGGCGCTCGGCGAGCTGTTGCGCGAGTCGCTCCGCAGCGACGGCGAGATGCAGCCGCTCGGCAACCAGCTCGACTGGCTGCGCGACTACGCGCAGATCCTGCAGGCGCGCCATGCCGGGCTCACCTTCCGCTGGGACGTCGAGGACGAGGCCCGCCGCGCGGTGGTCCCGCGCTGGATCCTGCAGCCGCTGGTCGAAAACGCGATCAAGCACGGCGCGCTCAAGCGGCTCGACGGAGGCGCGGTCAGCGTGGAGGCGAGGCGCGTCGGCGACAAGCTGGTCTGCACCGTCCAGGACAACGGCCCGGGCATGCAGTCCGCGGCGCGGCCGGGCGGCGTCGGCCTCTCGCTGGTGCGCCGGCGGCTGGAGCTGAAATACGCAGATGCCGCGAGCTTGCGGCTCGAATCGTCAGGAGCGGGAACCCGCTCCATTGTGGAGCTGCCTTATGCCGAGTGAACCGCTGCACGCGCTGGTGCTCGAGGACGAATGGCCGACGCGCAATCACCTGGTCGAGCTGATCGAAGGCAGCGGGCTGGCCAAGGTGATTGGCGCCGTGGCCACGCTCGACGAGGCGCGCGAAGCCCTGGGCTCGTCGAGCGTCGACATCGTCTTCGTCGACATCCAGCTGGCCTCGGAGAGCCAGGGGCGCACCGGCCTGGACTTGATCCGATCGATGGCCGCGGCGCCGGGCGCGCCGATGTTCGTCATCGCGACCGCCTTCCAGGAGCACTCACTCGAGGCGTTCGACCTCGGCGTCGTCGACTACCTGCTCAAGCCGTTCAGCGAGGAGCGCGTCGAGCAATGCCTGCGGCGGCTGGCGGCGCGCAGGCCCGAGCGCGGCGCCGGACCGTTCCGGGTGGTGGCGCGCAAGAAGCGGAACCTGGTCTTCCTCGATCCAAAAGAAATCTGGGCCTTCGAGGCGGCCGATCGGCTCACGTTCGTCCATTGCCAGCGCGGCACGTTCGACGTCGATTTGAGTCTCACGGCCGTCGAGGCGTCCTTCGGACGCGCGCTGACCCGCGTCCACCGGAACTGGCTGGTGAACCTCGACCTGGTGAGGGAGATGGAGCGCGAATCGGGAGAGATGGCGCTGCTCGTCGGCGAAGGAGAGAGCCTGCGGGTCCCCGTCTCGCGCGACCATGCGAAAGCCATCCGCGAGCATCTGCTCGCGAACGCGACCGGCCTGCGACGATCCTGACCGCACATGAAAGATCTCCCGAGAAGCTCGACCATGTCCGAACGCCGTTGCCTCCGCGCGGGACTCGCAGGCACATCCATTCGCGGTCACCAGGTGATGCGATGATCGTAGAGATCGGGCCGCACGATCGACGGGCCTTGCCACGTCTCGCGGAGGCGCGCGACCCACGCCGGCTGCTCCGGCCTCTGAGACGTCGCCTCGACAGCCTCGGGAAGTGCGGCGGGGGGCACCATCGGCCGGGG
>Ga0209011_1000246_pt1 | contig 22649 bp, 20 predicted proteins | sample BlaSpr_A8_OM1_M3_FD_187986 | JGI IMG/M metagenome (GOLD analysis project Ga0209011, IMG submission 187986) | Forest soil microbial communities from Thunder Bay, Ontario, Canada - Black Spruce, Ontario site 2_A8_OM1_M3 (SPAdes) (version 2) | ecosystem: Environmental > Terrestrial > Soil > Boreal... | reverse complement strand
GGAGAGCGATTCCTTTCCCTGATCCAGGATCCGGAGAGCGGCCGCGCCTACGTCTTCAGTCACCCGACCGACGCAACTGAAGGCGCTGAGGTTCCGCCCGGAACTGAGTTCTGGGAGTACCCGACGCAGGATGAGGCCGCACGGGCCTATGACCAGCTGCTGGCAGAGTCAGGGCGCGCCGGGGATGTGGTCGAGGAAGACTCTGACGAAGGCATCGGTGACTCCGAGAGCGGTGGAGCGGAGGTTCGCGATCGGTACTCCGCCAGCGACGAGGACGATCTGGTCAATGTCGAGGAATCTGACGAGCCTGACGCGGTTTCCTAATTTCAGGGCACTGATCTCGCGAGTCTGAATCGAGCCCGCATTAGGCGGGTGACCGCAAGAACGATTCTAAATAGGGGTTAAACACCTGTAGACAGTGCCTGATCGAAAGATCCGCAGCACTCGTCACGCAGGGGACGATTTTGAATCGTGACTCGCCTGCTTACTCGGCTCGGATAGATCGACTTCAGATCCATGCCTGGGGGTGCCTCGATGAGAGTCAAGAAGCAGAGCGGGCAGATATTGGTCCTGTTCATGTTGAGCCTGGTCGTCCTCATCGGCATGGTTGGCGTTGTGGTCGACGGCGGGCGTGCGTACTCCGATCTGCGATCGCTCGAGTCCGCGGCGGAAGCGGGCGCGCATGCGGGAGCGTTCCTGATGGAGAAGAGCTGGAGCGGAGAATCGGGCACCTACGGCTCGTTGACGGATGGTCAGGTCAAGGCGAGCGCGCTGGCATTCGCCCAGTACAACGGATGGAATGCCGCCAACGGCGACGTCTTCTACATGGACTATGTGAAACCCGATCGCACCACGCACGTGGCGATTCTGGACAACACCGTTCGGGGCGTCATGGTCCAACTGAGCAAGCCGGAGACGGCAACCTTTACGAGGGTGCTCGGATTCAAGATCTTTCCGGTCTTCGCCCGAGCGACGGCGATGTTCGGAGTCGCGTTGACCGCAGGCGCGATACCGCTCGCGCTCAATGACGACTGCATGGTCGGCTACGACTCGAGCATCAGCATGCAGCCCGCCAACGGCAGCGGCAGTTTCGGAACCTGCAACTTCGGAAGCATCGTGCCTCCAGGCTGTGTAGCCGGTGACATCACGTGCTATCAGAACGCGATGGCGAACGGCATGAATCCGCCGGTCAAACTGGGACCCCCGTATCCGATCAACGGGTTCGACTTTTCCTCACTCGCTCCCGAGACCGCTGCCGCGCTAAAGTCACGCATCGACCAGCGGCCCGGCGAAGCGTGTACCAGCTTCAAGTCGCCCAGCCCGCGCGTTGTATGGATGCCGGTCGTGCCGGGTGGATTCGGCGGCAGCACCCTTGTGTTCGTTCGTTACCGCGCGTTTTTCTTGACCTCGATCACCCCCGGCCAGGGTTTCACGGGCTGTTTCGTACACGCCACGATCAACGGCGGTGACTTCGACCCCAACGCTGTTGGGACAGCGTATGGCGGCGTGATGATCATGAAGCTGATTCGCTCGAGTGGAGCGGTGGTGCCAGTCAGCATCAACATCACGACCCTCACCAGCCCGGCCGCGCGCGGGGCTGTCAACGGCGCGTCGCTGGCCATACACACCAACCAACCGGGTGCGAACTGCAGCATTCTCGTCTACGACCTCCCGCCCCTGCCCGGAAAACCCAGCACCGCGGGTGGCCTGGGGCCACAGATTGCAAACGGCTCCGGGGACGCGACCTGGACCTGGACAGTGGAACCCACCGCGCTGGTCGGTCCCGCGCAGGTCCAGATCCAGTGCAGTTACCACGGCATGCTGGGCTACGCGTTCACGAACATCGTTATCGCGTAGGCAGCGTCACTCCGGGGCCAGTATTTTCGTGCGCTGATGATCATGGCGCCCGAGTTGGGGATCGACGGTTCCGAGAGCCGCGTGCGTGTCGAGCTGGATCTCGTCCGTGGAAAGGGCGATCAAAGTGCCTCTACACATCGCGTAAGGCGTGACCACCGCGACAACGCGGCCGTCGTGGTCGCTCAATGCCCTGGAGATCTGGCTTGCCGCGAGCACGAGAGTCCGCAATGAGTTGGAGGATGACCTCGTTATCACCGCTCTCTGGATGATTGGCTGGAGTCAGCTGAAGATGAAGAACAACCAGAGAGAGATCCCACACTCGACCTCAAGGCCCAATCTATCGGCACCCTCGCTGCAGGTCTCAGGCGAGAGCACTCACAGTCCGAATGGGTTGTAGCTCGGAAACACCCGGCTTCCGATCTGCGTGATCACGATGAGGCTGTTCGTGAGCAGGAGTACGCCCATGGCGCCCAGGACACCGGCCGACGCTAGATCGATGGGCCGGCGCCAGGTATTGAGCTTACGGACCGTGGCGACCGCCCTGTCCACACCAAGACCGAGAACCAGGAAGGGCAGCCCAAGGCCGACGCAGTAGCAGGCAATGATCAGCAGCCCGCGGGCGGTGGTGCCCGTTGTGGCACCGGAGGTCAGTACGGCGCCGAGGACCGGTCCGATGCATGGGGTCCAGCCGGTGGCGAACGCGATCCCGAGCAAGAACCCTCCAAGAGGTCCCGTGAAACGAGGCGCTGTCTTGAACAGCCTGAATTCACGATCCATCCCCGGCAGCCTCAGGAGCCCGGCCAGATGGAGGGCGAAGAGGATCACGAGTACGCCGCCGAGCGGTGTGACCAAGTCGCGGACAGGCAGCAGCAGAGTTCGCAAGGCATAGAAGAGCGCGATGAGGACCACGCTCACCCCGGTCACGAAAGCGATTGAGCTGGCGAATGTGTTGAGGCGCAACCCGTTGGTGGCGGGGGCGGCGCCGTCACCTCCGGGCGTACGAGCCAGGTAAGACACGTAGACGGGTACCAGGGGCAGCACGCAAGGAGACAGGAACGAGGCGGCTCCAGCCGCCAAGGCGAGCGGCAGGCTGACGTTGTCGAGCGTCATGGGGTCGCTCAGGATGCTAGGCCAACACCGGAATCGGAGTGGTGGGCCGGGCAGGATTTGAACCTGCAAAGCTTTCGCGGGTGGTTTACAGCCACTTGAGCTCGCCAATGCCCAGCCGACCCAGTAGCGAGCAGTAATCGTACGCAATCCCATCCAGGCGTTTTGCGAGGGCGCTGCGGGCATAATGGCGCCCGTGGCGCGAGGCTATGCGCGATACGTCCTCGTTGTCATGGTTGGGATCAACTTCCTCAACTACATGGATCGCTGGGTCGGCGCGGCCGCCTCGCCCCTTATCCAGAAAGAGTTCCACCTCAGCGACACACTAGTGGGGCTTCTCGGATCGGCCTTTCTCATCGTGTACGCCTTCGCCGCCCTGCCGTTCGGCTACTGGGCAGACCGCGGCGTGCGAAAAACGGTCGTCGGAGTTGGCGTCGCCATCTGGAGCGTGGCCACGCTCTTCACGGGCTTCGCGCGGAACTTCGTCCAGCTGTTTCTCAGCCGCGCTGTGCTGGGGATCGGCGAGGCCAGCTACTACCCTGCGGGCACCTCACTCCTATCCGATTACTTTCCGAAGGAGCAGCGGGGACGAGTCACGTCGATCTGGGGCGCGGGCAGCGCGCTGGGAATCGCAGTCGGCTTTGCGGGCGGCGGCTATATCGCGGAGCAGTTCGGCTGGCGCAACGCCTTTTTCTTTGCCGCGGTCCCAGGAATTCTTTTCGCGCTGCTTGCCTTCGGGCTGCGCGAGCCGCTGCGCGGGAGTGCCGAGAGCCGTGGCCCGGCGCTCAAGAAGACTTACGACGCCAGCCTCGGCAACTTCCTCTCTCTCTTGCGGATCCCCACTCTCCGCGCGACGATCCTGTCCCAGACCCTCCTCTTCTTCGTCCTCGCCTCCAACGCATTCTGGCTGCCCCTCGTCCTGACCCGGCGCTTCAACCTCTCTGTCAGCAAGGCAGACCTGCTGGCAGGGGTTGTCCTCGTGGCGGGCGGCCTGATCGGGACGCTGGCGGGCGGCTGGATCGGCGACCGGCGTGCCTTAAAGAATCCCGCCGCACATCTCCACGTCGGCATCGCCGGCTTCCTTTTTGGCGCGGTCTTCATCACGATCGCGCTAGTCGCCCCGATGAACGTGGGGCCGGTTCCAGTGTTCGTCCCAGCATTTTTCCTAGCCGTCGTGTGCCTGTACCTGTACTACGGCCCGTTCACCGCCCTGTCGCAGAGCGTTGTGTCTCCCGGCCTCCGCGCGAGCGCTGTGACCATGCTGCTCTTTGTCTCGCACGTCTTTGGAGACTCACACTCCCCGTTTGATGTCGGCTTCATCTCGGACCGCGTCGGCAGCCTGCAGCTCGCGCTGCTGATCACCTCCCCGACACTGCTCATCCTGGCGGCCCTGATCGCGGCCACGGGCCTGCGCACGGTGCAGGGCGACATCCAGAAGATGGAGGACGAGTGGGCGGAACGCCCCGCCGCTTTACCGGTGTCCTAGTAGATAAACCCTACGAGCCTGCTGCCCAGCTGGCCGGGCTTGATGGTGCGCTCGTTGATCACGTTGAACGCGATCCAGTTCATCTCCGAGACGACCCACGAGCCGTCGGGGTTGACCGACTCGACGTAAGCCACGTGGCCGGCCCAGCTCTCCCAGGTCACCATGATCGAGCCGACCTTCGGCGTCGGTCCCACCGGGTAGCCTGCCGCTGAGGCGTTGTAGTACCAGTAGCCGGCGTCACCGCGCCACGTCACGTTGCGCTTCGTAGCGACGTACCAGGTGCACCAGCCGGACGGAAAGCCGGTCGCGGGGTATGGACCGAGGCAGCAACCGACGACATGAGCGTTGAAGGCCTTGTTGCCGCTGCCCGACAGGATCTGGTACAGAGCGGGCGGCGGCGGGAACGCGCCCCCGACCCCACCCGGGATCACGAGCTGGATCCCGGCCGTCAGCTGAGCGCTGCGCAGCCGGTTGAAGTCGATGATGACCTGAGGGTCGACCGAGTACTTGACTCCAAGGCTCTCGAACGTGTCGGTCGCCTTGGTGGTGACAACGATTCCAGGCACCGGCGGGATGACCACCTGGTCCCCGGTATTGACGGAGTCGGTCGTTATCAGGTTCGTGTTCGACCAGCGAATCTGGCTCACTGTGACGCCGTACTTCGCGGCGATTGCGGTCAAGGTTTCGCCCGGTGCGACCGAGTAGAGGTGCGGCGTGCGCTCGATCGGGGCCGAGGTCGGGATCGAGACCGGCTTGATGATCGTGCTGTAGCGTCCAAGCGAGACATCTCCGATGGTCCCGCCGTCGACATACGTTTCCGCGTTCGCGTTCACGGCGCCCAGGCGAGTGGTCAGCAAACTAGGGAAATGACGGTCCATCGTGGCGTAGCTCGACACCGCGATCGCTACTGCGAGCACGACGGCATGCGTCAAATAACGATGAACTCGCAATTCCTACCCCTAAGAGTGCGAACTCGCCCCGTGTTGGGCGGCTCCCCAGAAACGGCCGCCAACGTAGCAGACGGCCGGCGAGGGCGTCAACCCCCTACGGGCGGCTGCGGGGCGACCAAACCGGTCCGGCGACCCAAAGTCGCCGAACTCGATCCGTATACGCGCCTTGGGCCTCCAAAGACCCTTGCGACGAACTGTAGTTCGTAGCCCCAGGTGCTGCCTGACACGGCCGAGGATCCGGTTCATAAACCCGTCCAACGGCCAGGGGGGCCCGTACTTGCTCTTTTGGGGCTCGACGGGCGCCTTCCGAACTCAGAAGCGGATATAAAGAGACGCGCGCGCATGCCACGGCTCCATACACCCGTTTGCAAGCTGCTCGGGATCGACGTCCCGATCTTCCAGGCGGGGATGTCCAGATACACCACCGCCGAGCTCGTGGCCGCCGTGAGCAACGCCGGCGGCCTCGGCATCATCGGAGGCCTCGGCCGCACGCCTGACCAGCTGAGAAACGAGATCCGGCAGGTGCGGGAGCTGACCTCTCGCCCGTTCGGCGTCAACCACGTCGTCTGCCAGCTCGACCACGCCGCCGTCCAGGTCACCCTCGCGCAGCGTGTCCCTGTGCTGTCACTTGCCTGGGGCCGCGCCGCGGACCTTACCTACCAGGCTCACGAGGCGGGCAGCAAGGTGCTTCACATGGTGACGACCCCCGAAGAAGCCGGCCTCGTCGCAAGCGACGGAGCCGATGTCATCGTCGCCCAGGGCACGGAGGGAGGCGGGCACGTTGGGATGATGGGGACGCTTCCGCTGGTGCCCATGGTGGTCGATGTCGTCGGCGACGTGCCGGTCGTCGCGGCGGGCGGGATCGCCGACGGACGAGGCCTGGCGGCCGTGCTGATGCTCGGCGCCCAGGGCGCCTTGATCGGCACCCGGTTCCTCGCCACCCCCGAGGCGAGGGGAAATGGTCATTCGAAGGACGTCATTCTCAACGCGCTCGGCAGTCAGACCGTCGCAAGCAAGTTCTTCGACGACGTGCTGGAGCAGGTCTGGCCTGGAGCGATGGTGCGGAGCATCAAGCACCCCCTCCTCGATGAGTGGGGCGAACGCCCGAAAGAATGGACGCTCGAGGCAGACCACCTGCGACCGGCTCTCGAAGGCGCCCTGGCCACCGGAGACTTCGTGCTGGCAGGAGAGTCGGCTGGCCTGGTCCACGACATCGTGCCCGCCGGGGAGCTGGTCAGGCGAATCGCCCGCCAGGCCAAGCTCCTCCTGGCGCCCGACTAAGCGCTAGGGGCCGCCCCGCACGTAGATCGTCTGGCCAGAGACGTAGCTGGACTCATCGCTGCACAAGAAGGCGATCACACTCGCGATGTCTTCCGGCTGGCCCACCCGACGAAGCGGGATCTGCGACGCCGCCCCGACCTTGAACGCTTCGAAGTCGACCCCCATGCGCTCGGCGGTCGATCGCGTCATGCGGGTTTCCACGAAGCCCGGCGCCACCACGTTGACGTTGACGTTGAACGGACCGAGCTCGATGGCGAGCGTTCGCGCCATTCCCTGCAGACCTGCCTTCGCCGTGGAGTAGTTGGTCTGCCCGCGATTGCCGAGAGCCGAGGTCGACGAAAGCAAGACGACCTTTCCGTACTTCTGCTCGACCATGTGCTTCTGCGCCGCCCTGACACTGAAGAACGTGCCCTTCAGGTGCGTATCGATGACCGCGTCCCAGTCCTCATCGGTCATCTTGAACAGCAGGTTGTCGCGCGTGATCCCTGCGCACGCGACCAGGATGTCGAGCCGGCCCAAGTCCTTGACCGTCCGTTCGACCATGGCGTCTACCTGCACGCGATCGGTGACGTCGCAGGCGATGGCGAGGCCGCGAATCGGGCCGGCCACCTCCTGAGCCGGGGCGACGTCCATGTCCGACACCGCCACCTTCGCGCCTTCGCGCGCCAGCAGCTGCGCCGTCGCGGCGCCGATCCCCCGGCCGCCGCCCGTGACGAGCGCGACCTTGCCTTCGAATTTCACGTCGTCATCGTATCGAGAGCGGTGCCGCCGTCCTTGCGCGGGTCGGACGCGCCGTGGAGGAAGCCGTCGGACTCGGCGACGATCACCTGCGGCCTGGAGAAGTAAGAGTCGTAGTTCAATGTTCGCCGGTTGACCACATAGCCCAGCTTCTCGAGTCCCTGGCACACCGCAAACGGAATCCGCGCCTCGGCCTGGACCACGTCGCCCTGGAAGTCGATCCTCGGCGCGCTAACTGCCTCGACCGGCGACATGTTGTGGTCGATCACGTTGACCAGCACCTGGAGGACCCCGGTCACGATCTTCGTTCCGCCCGGCGCCCCGACGCAGACCCGCAAGCTGCCGCCCTTGTCGAACACCAGAGTCGGCGTCATCATAGTCACCCGCGTCTTGCCGGGGCGGATCGAGTTGGGCCGGCCGGGACGAGGGTCGAAGCAGTTCATGTAGTCGTTGTAGCCAAAGCCCAAGCCCGGAGTGACCACGCCGCTCGCCGACCCCAGCGTGTGCGTCAGTGACACCGCATTCCCAAAGTCATCGACACAGCACACCTGCGTCGTGTCGGAGCGATCGTGGGCGCCGGCGCCCGCGGCCACGACCTGCCGAGCCCTGGCCGCGTAGTCCTTGTCGGCGAGGGCTCCAGTCGGGATCTCGATGAAGCGCGGGTCGGCGATGTGCAGCTCGCGGTCGGCAACTGCCCACGCCATCGCCTCGACGAGAAGGCGCGCCGATTCCGTGCTCGGCCAACCGTGACCCGCAATGTCGAAGCCTTCGAGAAAGTTCAGCATCTGGAGCAGCGTCAGGCCTCCCGCAGGAGGACCCGCGGCGGCAACCGACAGGCCGCGGTACGTGCCTCGCAACGGCTCGGTCACGTTGACGGTGTAGCCGGCCAGGTCCTCTTTTGTGATGAAGCCCGCGTTTGCCTCGAAGTCGGCGGCGATCGCGTCCCCGATCTCGCCCTTGTAGAACGCGTCCGGTCCGTCGCGCGCCAGCAGTTCCAGCGTCCGCGCATAGTCCGATTGCACCATCCGCTCGCCGATCGCGAACAGCTTGCCGTCGTGCGTGTAGATCGCCTTCGCCGCCGGCGTGGCCTGGATCCGCTGCTGGTTTGGCACGACGTCCGGGCCGTAGTCGGTGGTCCAGTAACCGTGCATGTAGCCCGTGACAGGAAACCCGTCGCGCGCCAGCGGGATGGCCGGTGCGATCGCCTGCTCCCACGAGATGGTGCCGAACCGAGTCAGCGCCTCATGCAGGCCCGCCACCGTCCCCGGCACCCCCACCGACTGATGCCCGACGTCGTTCACCGACCCTTCGAGCACGTACCCGTAGCGATCCGCCGCCTCACGGATGAACAGGTGCTCCCACTGGTCCTCTCGCGCACGCGAGCCGGCCGTGGCATAGAACTCGAGCAGCGCATCACCGCCCTTGGCGTCGTGCACCAGCATCACGCCACAGCCGCCGATGCCGCACATCTGCGGGTCGATCACGCCCTGCACGAAGGCGCACGTGACGGCGGCGTCCACGGCGTTTCCGCCACGCCTCATGACCTCGAGGCCAACCTCGGCTGCCTGCGGTTGCGGGCAGACGATGATGGCCACGGACCTAACTTAGATCAACCGCCGACTTCGAAGTTCAAGCTGCCGGTCGCGGTCTGGCCACCAAGGCGGCAGCTGATCGTGTGGTACCCGAGACCCTGTGCCGCCGGTGACCTCGGTGGGTAGCTCCACGCGACGGTGCCCTGCTCATTGGCGGTACGCGTACCGAGGTCGATCACCTTGCCGTCAGGCATGGTGACGCTCGCGGTGCAGGAGGCGCCGGGCAGGGTCGTGGCTGCAGTGTCGCCATAGTCGCTGCCGAAGATGTAGACGAACATCTGCGTGTTCACAACCGGGCTCGGTCGTGGCGATGGACTTGGGCTCGGAGGCGGACTCGGACGTGGGCTGGGACTTGGGCTCGGGACCACGCTCAGAGCGGCCGGCGCCGCGTTGGGCTTGCCCGACATGCGCAGCTCGGCGGCCTGGCCCAGGTTGGCGACCAGGACCACGGCCATGACCGCGGCCAGGACCAGGGCCACCAGCGATCCTGCAGTGGCCAGCGGCCGCCGCGTCATCAGCTGATCACCAGGTGGGCAGGGTTGCCCCTGAGACTCACCGCCACAGTGACTGTGTCAGTGCCCGCGACACTCCCCGTGATGCCGTACTGAAGCGACCACCACCAGTTGCTGGGGCTGGCTCCCGGGTTGTATGAGGCAGGGATCGGAATGTCGAAGTGCAGCCAGTAGTTGTCGAACGGCACCGAGCCTCCTGACGTCCTTACGGTGACGATCGGGTTCGAGCTGCTCGCCACCAGCGTGGCGCCGCCGGGATAGTTGCTGCGCTGGGTGCCGAGGTTGTACATGTTGGCTACCCCAGGAGCGACATTGGCGATCGACCCCGACGGGTCGGCGATCCCGAGCGTCATCGTTCCGCTCGTGGTGGCTCCGTTGGTGTCGCCCGGGTCGTAGATGTCGACCGAGATCGTCTTGCCCGCGTAGTCGGGCGGGAGCTGGAACAGCGGAACGTTGAAGGAGCCAGTCGAGGGAAGGTTGACTGGCGTGTAGATCGCCATGTCGCTCATGGCGGACACCGAGCACGTGGCGCAGAGCGAGTTGCCGCCCGAGTCGGCGACGCGAACGGCCAGGCCCTTGTGCGCCTGCGAGTTGCCCGGCGGGTTGCTGCCGTCGAACTCGAGGGTGTCGATCCGGAGGCGATACGAGCCCGGCCCGAGGACAGCCTGTGACCCGTTGTAGGTCGACAAGCCCGACGTGTAGCCGCCCGGACCGGCGACGTCTGTCCACGCGTGGTACTCCATCAAGTTGGTCGGGTGGCCGTCGGCTGCGTACGCCTGGGTGTAATTCACGCCGGCGGTGACGTCCCTGTACTGGCTGGGGCCCTGGTTCCAGTTCCTGGCGTCGAGCGGATGAACCGTCAGCCTGCTGTTGAACTGGTCGGAGCTGCGGATGAAGACGTTCGGCATCTTGAAGACCGTGTACTTCATGGTCGAGTACGTCGTGTTGTCGGAATAGTTGAAGTTGCAGCAGTCGTCTTCGTGCATGAAGTAGTTCTGGCTGGCCGTCGAGCAACGGACGCCCGGAGCCGGGGAGGTCAGAACCGGCGTGCCCGCTTTCCAGTTCTCGCAATAGTTGGCCGGGTTCGGGTTGGAGGAGCCGTTGTACCAGGGCAGACTTGTGCACGCCGTCGTGCCGCCGGCGCATGCATCAGGAGAGAACGCCGCGTTGTACACCTGGATCCGTCCGCTCGAGCCCGGCGGGATCGTGATCATGATGTTGTAGGCGCCGCGCGCAGGCAGCGACGCATCGGCCCCGTCAGTCCCTCTCACGTCGCTGATGCCGTGCACGTCGTTGCTGTCACACGCAGGGGCGCCGCAACCTGTGGGCTTCGGCGTGAAGGCGTCGCCCTGGCCGCGGTTGGTGGTCCAGCCCTCGGTGCGCATGAAGTAGTACCCCGAGTTGCCCAGCTGAGAGACCGTCGAGCCCAGCTGGCTGCCCGGCTGCCCGAGCGTGATCGCAGGCAGGTAGCTGGCGATGGCGGTGCGCGACACCTTGAATGACGTGAACCCGAAAATCGGCATGAAATAGGTGCGCGAGCTGCGGGACACCGTGACCGCCAGCTGATTCGCAAAGCCGCTTACCGGGGCGACGGTGACCTGCACGTTCTCTCCTGTATTCGCGATGTCGAACCCGTTCTTCTTGGCCTCCGCGATCGCTCGATCCGTGGCGTCGTTGCCGGGCGTGATCGCCTGAGCCGACGTCAGCTGGTTGGGCATGAAGATCACGCCTGACAGGGCGCCTGCGACCGCCGCCCGCTCCGCCGCCGAGTTCCAGTAGTACCCGACCCCGGTGTCCACGGCCAGGCCGACGCCGGCGAAGAGCGCGACCATCATCAGCGCAACAAGCACGATGGTCTGGCCGGTCTGCCCGCGGCGGCCGCGCAGCATGGAATTGCTCATGAAGGGATGAAGGGCGATGCCTTCATGACGCAGTACTCCGAAAGGTTGATCGTGAAGCTGGCTGCGCCTGTGGGCGGAACGTAGGTCCAGACCAGCTTCACCCCGATCGACGTCTCGTTGGGCGGTGTCTGGTTGCGCAGACTGATGTCGAAGTTGTTGGGCCCCGAACCGGTGCTGCCGTCGGGCAGGTAGTGGTTGTACACGGCGCTTCCGGGGATGGGATCGCCCAGCTGGCCATCAGGTGACGTCGCCTGATAGATGTAGATGTCTTTCAAGGTCGAGTAGTTCATGGCCAGCGCCACGGCGAACACGTTCCTGAGGATGTCCTGGTCCACCGAATTGGTGGTGGCCGGGAACGGGTTGGTCTGCAGCCCGCCAATCTCGGACGCGAGCCGGGCACCCTGGCGGACCGCATTGCCTGCGATGACCTTGTTCGACACCAGGACCGCGACGTTGAAGGCCCCCAACAGCAGCCCGATCAGCACAGGTGTCGCGATCGCCAGCTCGACGAGGGACTGGCCGGATGCACGGCGTCGCCCTGCCCTGACCATCAGTAGAGCTGGGGCTCCAGACGGATATAAACCCCGTTGTTCAGCTTCAAGCTTTGGCCGGCCGCGCTGAAGAAGCCGGTCTTCCAGTTGTACTGGTAGTAGATCGTGACCCCCAGGAAGTCCATCTGGCCGTTCGTGATGTCGCGGGACGTTGGCGGCCAGGTGGGGCTTCCGATCGCGGTGCCGTCGATCTTGTAGCTGTTGAAGTGCGCCAGGTCGACAGTGAGAACCCCGTTCGATGCCTGATTCAGCCGGTAGATGTCGACATGGTTGACAGTGCCCAAGGAGGTTGTCACGAGGGCCGTCTTCCGGATCACTGCCAGCGCGTTCTGATCGGCTTGCGCGGAATTCCCATCCTCAGACAGCTGTCGGGCTGCCTCGCCGGTAGCGAAGCGGGCCGTGGCGACCGTGAAGAGCGTGAAACTCCCCTCCAGCACGCTGAACAGGAGCAGCAGCAGGATGGGGGCAACCAGGGCGAACTCGGTCATCGCCTGGCCGCGCGGGGAGGACGTACTTAGGCGATTACCTGGGAAAAACGCTCTCATGGGGTCTCGGGGAAACTCTCCCCCACTGCGTAGGACGGCGTTAAGTGACGTTTCTTGTCATTAAGCGACCCTCTTAATGAGATTGTGCGTTGGGGCCCTCGGGCAGCTCGATGGTGAACGTGCTGCCCGCGCCACGAGCCGTGTGAACGCGGATGGTGCCCCCGTGTCGCTCCACCACCCGGCGCGCGATCGCCAGACCCAGACCGCTGCCCGAATCGCTGCGCTGAAACCTCTCGAACAGGCGCGGCAGCCGATGTTCTTCGATGCCGGGCCCGCTGTCGATCACGTCAATCGAAGGCCCGGTCGCGCCACGCGCGACACGGAGCTTCACATCGGCTCCCCGCGGACTAGCACGGACCGCGTTGTCGACCAGATTGGCAACCGCTTCGCGGAGCAGGTCCTTGTCGGCGCTGACACGACCCGGCGCCACGACCTCGGTCACGAGCCCCACTCCTGACGTGCCGGCCTGTGACGCATACACGCGGATGACGTCGGCCGTCAGCTCAGCCAGGTCGACCAGCTCCTTGCGGAGTGGGACGTCCTCATCCGCATGCGCGAGCGCGCGCAAGCGCGCGAGCATCCGCTTCATGCGCTCCGCCTCGGCGACGCTGTCCTCGATCGCCACGCTTGCTGCACCGCCACGTTTGGCGCGCTGCATGATCGACAGGTTGGTCATGATCGTGGCGAGCGGGGTCGCCACCTGGTGCGAAACATCAGTGAGGAAGCGACGCTGCGCCGCCAGAACTCGCGCCAGCTCCTCGTTGGCACGGTTCATCCGATAGATGAGTGGCACCACGACCAGAGGCAGCGCCGCTGCGAGAGGCGCCTCAATTGACAGGATTGCGATGCTCACCGCGGACGCGGCGAGCGTGAGGGACCCAGCCCATGACGCGGGGGCTGCCTTCTTGAGCAAGACCGCCAACGACAGATTCACCACTACATAAAGGAAGGCGGCCGCCGCTGCCCGCACATCCTGTGCCGTGTCGACGTCGTTCCCGATCGCCCCCACCAGCGCCGCAACCGATGACGCGACCAGCACGCTGCCCGCGTTGAAGATGCCGTCGCCCAACCATCGTCGCGCCAGCACGCTGCCCGCCAGCACGCTCAATGCCGCGGTCGCCGGCCCGACGCCGGGCGGAAGCAGGAGCACAGCGACCAGACACGGAAGCGCGCCGACGTCGACCCTCTGCTCGGGTCCGACCTTCAATGGGTACTTCTCCGCCAGCAGCACTCCCGCAATGCAGGCCGGGACCAGAAGCCAGCGCCAAGGCTGGGCGGCCACGAAGCCACCATGTGCCGCGACCACACCGGCCAGCACAATGCCGGCCAGAGGGACTCCGACGATGATTGCCTTCAGCCGAGGCGGCGTTACGACTCCCCTTTCCTTTCTTGTGGCTCCGCGAGGAACCTGTAGCCGAGGCCGCGCACGGTCTGCACCTGGCGCGCCGCACCGCCTACCTCGAGCTTCTGCCGGATCCGCGACACGTGGACCTCGAGGGAGTTTGATTCCGGTCCGGTGGTGACGGCCCACACGGTCTCCGCCAGCTGCGCATACGTCACGAGCTGTCCTGGGCTGCGCATCAGCGCAGCCAGGATCCGGAACTCGATGCCGGTCAGCTCGAGCTGCCGGTCTCCACGGCTCGCATGACCCTGGCTCAGGTCGAGGGCCACATCGCCTACGACGACCCGCGCTCCGCCCTTGCCGCGGTGCCGCCGGATGACAGCCTCGACGCGAGCCACGAGCTCCTCGAGGGCGAACGGTTTGGAGACGTAATCGTCTGCCCCCAGCTTGAGGCCCGCGATGCGATCGCTGACCGAGGACCGGACGCTGATGCCGACCAGGGCCGCGTCCGTCTCTGCGCGGAACGCCTCGAAAAGCTCGGGACCTTCGTTGTCGGGCAGGATCAGGTCCAGCAGCACGACATCCGGGTTCCACTGGCGGACCAGCTCGAGGCCGCGGGCGGCAGAATCTACGGCTCGGACCGTATAGCCCTCCTCGTCCAGACCGGCGGTAATCGCGCGGGCGAGCCGGCGGTCATCCTCGACCAGCGCGACCTTCCAGCGAATCGTCACCTAATGTGAGACGGCATTCTCCCATGGAAGTTGCGGAAAGTCGGCCGGAACTTCACCTTCTCCCTGCGCGAACCCCTAAGAATTCCATTAAGAATTCCCATTTCGCCGCCGTAACTTGGAGCTCCCCCACCCCGTTGCTACCCGGCGTGGGCACTCTGTGATCCGGTTGCCCGCGCCGCTCCGCCGGCTCGTGATCACTTTGGTCGTCATCGCCGGCACACTCAGCCTCGGCCTGCTGGCACTGTGGGTCTCGACACCTTCAACGAGCGACGTACAGCAGCGCGTCCGTGAACGGACTGACCGCCTGGGCGTCGTTCTTCTGCAAGAGGACCAGGTTCCGCCACTGCTCGCTGCCGCCGTGGTCGCCACCGAAGACGAGACTTTCTATTCACATCACGGCATCGACTCGATCGGCCTCGGCCGCGCGGTGCTTTACGACGTCACCCACCTGTGTCTGTGCGAGGGCGGTTCGACGATCACCGAGCAGCTGGTCAAGGACGTCTACCTTGCCGGCTCGACTCGCGGCTACAACAAGGTGAAAGAGCTCGTCCTCGCGCTCAAGGTCGAGCGGGAGATCACCAAGAACCAGATCATGGCTGACTACCTGAGCGAGATCACGACCGGCTACGGCCGTTATGGGGTGAGCTCAGCCGCGTGCACTTATTTCCGCGCTCCGTTGGGTCGTCTCACCATCGGGCAGTACGCGCTGTTGGCCGGCGTCACGCAAGCGCCTTCGATCTACGACCCCACCGTCAACCCGGCCGCCGCCTACGCACGCCGAAGCCACGTGCTGCAGACGATGCTCTCGCACGGACTGATCTCAAAAGACCAGGCCGCCGCCGCCGAGGCCGAACCGGTGTCGAGCGTCGGGCCAGGTTGCTAGCCGATCCAGGCCAGCGGCGAAGTGGCGTCAAAGCCCAGGTTGGTGGTGACCTGAATCGGAGGGATCACCGGCGGTGGTGGTATCGGTGACGGTGTCGGGCTGGGAAAGGGGCTGTTGTGCGGCCCGCCGGGAGTTGGGGTCGGGGTCGGCACCGGCGGCGGCGGCGGCGGGTTGTAGGCGTTCTTCGGGAGGAACCAGAGCTGGAAGGGACCGGTCGCGCCGCCTGGGGCCAGGTACGCAATCCCACTGCCGTCTGGAGCCCATGCCGGCTGAGCCACCAGCTGGTTTGAGATCAGGGTCCGCAGCCCACCAAGGCTCGAGCCGTTCCACGAGGCGATGGTGAGATACGAAACCTGTTTCCCATAGTTGCAGATCATCGCAATACTGCCCCCGTCGGGCGAGATATTTGGCTGCGAGCAACTGGCCGACTGCGGCGTTAGAGCCCTGCCGGACGAGCCGGCGCGGTTGGTGTACCAGAGCTGGCCGACACGGTTGGCATTGTCGTCGTAGGAGTATTTCGTATAGATGATCCCACCAGCGGCGAGAGGCACCGGCTGAATGTCGCCCCCTGTGTAGTTATTCGCCGTGGTCCAGAGCCGACCCTGCCGGATCGAGCCGCCCACTGGAACGGCCCATACAGACATATCGACGTCGAAGTAGCCGTTGTACGCAGCCTTGGGACCGTCGTAGCTCATGAAAAAGGTGTGCTGGTCGGGACTGAGCCTCGGGTAGAACGACCAGGCGTAGGCGCCGGTGTCCCACCTGTCACGGGGTGCCGCCCGGTTATCCGTCAGCTGCAAGTTCACCTCGCCAAAGCGGGTGAGCAGGTATACGTCGGACCATCCGCCGTAGCGCTTAACCGCGATCAGTCCGGTGCCGTCGGGGTAGGCGGCCGGCTGCATCCAACCGTCCTCGGCCGTCAGCTGATGGAAGCGGCCTGCGCTGAAGCTGTAGAGCGCTCCTGACTGCGCGAGATAAAGCGTCCCGGGCAAGGAGAACGCCTGCGGCCGCGGAGTAACCGTTGGCGGTTTCTGTGGCACGGCCGCAACTCTGGATTGGCGCGACCCCATGTAGACGTACGAGGTCACGCCGGTCACCACCATGAGAATGGCGAGGCCGGCCGCGAGCAGAAATCGCGGGATCATGGGAAGTACTGGTGCACCAGCGGCAGGATCAGACCCCAGTTCGGATAGAGGCTGCCATCCGGAGCACCTCCCCGTGAGTACGGCGACGCCAGCACGAACTGCTGAATCGAGTCGGGGTTGTCGAAGCTCGCCGCGAGGGGAAGCATCTGCGCCACCCGGTCCAGACCGATGCTCGTTTTGACTTCACCGCCGATGGCGGTGGCCAGCGATGGAACGTCCCCCGGACCCAGCTGCTTGGCCTTCAGGCGGATCGCGGTCAGGACCTGCTGCTGTCTCTTCGAGCGGCCGAAGTCGCTCTGCAAGTCGCTGTGGCGAGAGCGCACGTACTCCATAGCCTGTCTTCCATTCAAGTGCTGCGGCCCGGCCAGAACAGCAACCCGCTTGTAGCCGTAAGGGTCACCGCCGTCGACATCCTGAGGGTAGTAGTCATCCAGCACGGGGTTGGTGGTGACGACGTCGACGCCGCCGATGGTGTCGATCACATGGATCAGGCCGAGCAGTCCGACCCAGATGTATTGGTCGATGTGAACGTGGAAGTTCTGCTGGACGGTGGCGATCGCCGCACTCGCGCCGCCGTACGAGTAGGCGCCGTCGATCTTCCCGGTCCAGCCGACCGACAGCGGCACATAGAGGTCGCGCGGGATTGAGATCATGACAACCGACTTCGCGGCAGGCCTGACTCGGACGAGGATCATCGACTGCGTCAGAACGTGGTCGGCGCTGAACTTCGAGTCGTCATCCGAGCCGAGAAGCAGGACAGTGAAGTCACCAGGCGTGACTGGACTCGGAGATGGCGAAGGCGAGAACAGGACTTCCTCCGGCGAAGGCGTGGGGACGCGGACCACCTGTGCTGTCGCGTTGTAAGCCGTGACGGCGGCCGGAATGAAGTACGCCAAGCCGCCCGAGACCGCCGACAGGGCGATCGCAAGCGCGGCAAGGACGAGGCTGCGATATGGGCTCAGGCGCCTGCGGGACGCGCGGGCGCGGTGCCTTGTACCGAACGGCACCCAAAGAGTTTAGCCCGACGCCGGTTCAGCTATGTAAGCGACCTGTTAAGTAATGAAAACGGCAGTGCTGGCACTCCGGTCAGTGGCGAACCAGGGCGAGCTCCACTGCTTTGACCCCCAGAAGGACTATCGCCACCACGAGGTAGCCGCTGAGCGTGAGCATTGCGATCCTCCGCACCGGCGACATCTTCGGGCGTTCGAGGAGGGCCAGGGCCGGCATCCGCCAGCTCTCCCGTTCAGCGCGAGAGACCTCCGGCACGGGCTCGGCATGCCGCTGGGAAAGCCACAGCCACACCCCGCCTCCCAGAAACAGCACGGTCATCACCGATCCGAGGACAAGAACGAGCTTCGTCACGTCGATGGTCGGGATGACAGTCGTCACGACCAGGACCAGGGAGAGCAGCAGAAGCACGCTGACGATGAATCCCGCGACGGCGTTCAGCCAGGGCTTGTTGACCCACGGACCCAGCACCGCGCGATCGTTGCAGAGCAGCACCAGGAACACGGTTGCGCTGGGCAGGAGGATTCCGGCCAGCGCTTGCACAGCTGTCGTGATCAGACCCAGTGGCGCATGCGGGATCAGGGTGATGGCGGCTGCCAGTGCCACCATCCCGGTGTACGAGCCATAGAAGAGCTTGGCTTCACGCACTCCTCTGTGCAGCGAATGTCGCAACCCGAAGATGTCGCCGAACGCGTATGACGTCGCGAGGGTGACCGCTGAGGCGCCGACGATCGACGCATCGAACAGCAGCAACGCGAAAATCGAGCCAACCGCCGGATGGATATGCGCCGCCAGGCCCTGGGCGATGCCGAGGGCACTGTCGAACTTGCCGAAGTCTGCAGTGCCTGAAAACGCGGAAGCCGACGCCATCATGATGCAGGCCGCTCCGATGACGACCACGAATGCACCGATGATCGTGTCCGCCTTCTCGTACTCGAGCCACCGCGGCGTGATCCGCTTGTCGATCACGTTCGACTGCTGAAAGAACAGCTGCCACGGTGCGACTGTCGTGCCGACGATGGCGATGATCAGTAGGGCGGCATCGGAGGTAAATCCTCCCCTGACGCTCGGCACGACGAACCCCTTGAGCGCCGCCCCCGGATCCGGATGGCTCATCACCACCAGCGGGATGACCAGCAAGCTTGCGGCCACGAACACGAACATCGCCCGCTCCCACCGCCTGAAGTTGCCCGTGACGGTGATCCCGATCAGGATCACGGCGGCCACCGGCACAACAAGGTACGGACTCAAACCGAAATACTGGCCCGCGAGGCTGATCCCGATGAACTCCGTGGCAATCGTCAGGAAGTTCAGCAGGAAGAGATCGCCGACCGAAAACCATCCCCAGAATTTTCCGAACCGCTCAGTGATCAGCTTCGCGTGGCCGACACCGGTCACCGCGCCGAGTCGCACCACCATCTCCTGGTTCACGATCAGGACCGGGATCAACAGCACCAGCGTCCAGAGCAGCGAGTACCCAAAGTTCTGCCCCGCCTGGGCGTAGGTGGACACGCCACCCGCGTCGTTGTCGCCGACCATGACGATGATGCCCGGGCCGACGATTGCGGCAAGCGTGAGCAGCCGGCGGCGCCACGTCCGGCGCGGAGTGACGTCGCTGAGCTTGATCGTGCCGAAAGCGCCGTGGATATCGCCCACGTGCATTTCGTCGAGCACCGCTGCCGTGGGGGTCAAGCGCGAGTCCTTCTCAAGCGGCTCGCGCTCGCCCGTCAAGACCTAGACCCCGCTGCTCGCTTCGACGCGATTCCGCCAGTCCTCTGGGACCAGCGCCTCCAACAGGTCGTCCACCGAGATCGCGCCGATGAGGTTGCCGCTCCGGTCGGTCACCGCCAGGGCGGTCAGGTTGTAGTCGGCCATCATCAGGGTCACGTCCGCGAAGTCGGCCGAAGCCCCTATCGCGCAGTCCGTGAGCTCCAGCTCTTCGACCTTTCGCTCAGGGTCTGTCCGCACAAGGTCGGCGAGTGAGACGCTGCCGATGAACTTCCCTTCTTCCTCGGTGATGAAGACCGTGTTCAACAGCTGGTGCGGCGCCTTGTCGTCGACGCGAACCGCTTCGATCGCCATCGCTGCGGTCGACCCTTTGTTCACCCAGACGTAGTCCGGGCTCATCATTCCCCCGGCCGTGGTCGGGTGGTATTGCATGAGCTTGCGGAGCTTGTGCTGCTGGCTCGGCGACATGAGATTCAGGATCGGCAGGCGCCGCTCCTGCTCGAGCGCGCCAAGCAGGTCCGCCGCATCGTCAGGAGCCATCCTGTCGAGCACTCGCGCGGCTTCCTCGTTCGAACGCGACTTGATGAACTCCGCCTGGTGCTCAAGGTCGAGCTCTTCGAAGATGTCGGCGGTGAGCTCTGCGTCGCCCTCGACCGCTTCGAGGATCTCCTCGCCTTCGGCATGCGAGGCGCCTTCGACGATGTCGGCGATCTGTGCCGGGTGAAGACGGCGGAGTCGCTGGAGCGGCATCAACAGCTTGGCCGTCGGCACGTGGCCCATGAAGGGCTGGACGTCCTTCCAGTCGAGAATCGCGTGCCGTCGGAGGTCCGGCCGGCCGCGCCTCGGCACCAGTCTGCGCAGCATCGCCTGTGGGCTGCGGTCGATGCCCTGAAGCCGCCAGCCGTCTTCGGCCGGGGCCAGGACCAGGTCGTGGGCCTGGACGATCCGGCCGCGCGTGACGTCGACGAGGTGGCGGCCGAGCACGTCGGCGGCAAGCAGCACCTCGCCGGGCCGGCGCTGGAAAGTCTGCGTATGGATTGTGTGCGTGTTCAGACGTACAGCGCCCGCCTCGAGCCGGTCGATCAGCTCCTTGCCGACGAACACATCCTGCGCGCCGACGCGCACCTTGAGTCCCGTCACAGGCGGATATCCGCCCTCGGCCAGCTTGACGACGACGTCCTGGACGCGCCCCACCTCGGCGCCGGCCGGGTTCAAAACCGGGCTGCGCAACAGCTGCGTGATCATGATTCGGCGTTTGTCCGGCGGCCGGCTTTCCTTCACGTGTCCATCTTTCTGTTCACTCATAGCTTCCCAATCCCATGCCAGTTACCGTCGATGGCCCAATTATCGACCTACTTCGAGGCCTGCTCCATCTTGGCCTCGAGCCGCTCCATGCGGCGGATGATGCTGTCGAGAGCCTTGTCCTGGGCCAACAGGTGGTCCTGCATCTGCAGGCATTCGTGCAGGATCGCCTCGGCGTCCTGATACGTGACGACGGCGCGCTTGTCCGACGCGGCGCCGAGCACCTGCTGCCCGACCATGATCACGAACATCAGCAGCAGCTGGACGATGTTGGAGAGGAACAGAAGGAAGGCGAACGGATACGGGTCCTTCTTGAATTCCCAGAACCCGATGGTCGCAAGCGTCATCCATGTGACCTGGATGGCGACGGCGATGTAGACGGCCCACATCGTGCCGACGCTGCGAGTGATCGCCGCCCCGAGCCGGCCGTTGAACCCGATGTGCTGGTCGGCGACCTTGGGCGGCGCCGCGAGTTTTCGCGCCTCGGTCTGCGGATGAGGATGGTGGACGAAGTCGATCGAGGCCATGTTGAAGTCCTCCCAAGATGTGGCGTACGTACGTGGCGATTACTTTAGGATCGCGAGACATGGCACCACGCGCCGAGGTCTACCGCGCAGAGCTTCGTCGCCTCAAGGACTGGGAGCCATATCTCAAGAAGCACTCGGGCCTTCCCGGCCCGAGGGCAAATCTCGAGCTCGTCCGTGCAGTCGGCGAGGAAGCCGACGCGGACCGCTTGTGGCGCCTTTCCGCTTCCACCGACGAGTTCCTCGCGCTGTGCGGCACGGCCGGGCTTGGCAAGGTCGCGCTGATGGAGCCCGACACGGTGATGACGTGGCTGCGCGAGCTCGCCTCGGACGGGCGCTGGCGCGTCCGCGAAGGAGTCGCGATCGCACTGCAACGCATCGGTCGGGAGAACATGCCGCGCCTGCTGGCGGACATGCAGGTCTGGGCCGAGGGCGAGCCGCTGGTGCAGAGGGCGGTGGTGGCAGGACTCTGCGAGCCGGCCCTGGTCAAGGACCGCGGGCATGCGGTGGGAGTGCTGGTGATCCTCGATCGCATCACGAGCTCGCTCGCGGCGGCCGAACATAGAAAGGACGAGGGCTTTCGAGTGCTGCGCCAGGCGCTGGGTTACGGCTGGAGCGTCGCGGCCGCCGCCGCTCCCGAGAACGCGTGGCCGTACTTCGAAAAGTGGCTGCTGACGAGGGACAAGGACGTGGCGTGGGTCATGAAGACCAACCTCGAAAAGGCGCGCCTGACCGGCCTTCGCGAGGAGATCGCGACTCGCGCGACCCCAAAGCCAAAAGCAAAACCAAAGGCAAAGGCAAAACCCAAGCCCAAACCGACAGCGGCAACGAGGACAAAGAAGCGGGCGAAGCGCGGCGCCCGCTAGATTTGGGTGTGGATTGAAGTCCACGGCCAGACCTGACGTCGCCAGCAAACAGCCGCTGAGCCAACCCCTCAATACGGAGGAGCTCCGGCTCATCCACGCGTGGTGGCGCGCGGCGAACTACATCTCTGTCGGCCAGATCTACCTGCTGGCCAACCCGCTGCTGAGCGAGCCGCTCACGCTGGACCACATCAAGCCGCGTCTCCTCGGCCACTGGGGCACGACTCCAGGCTTGAACCTGTTCTACGCGCACGCCAACCGGGTCATCAAGGACCGCGACCTCGACGCGATCTACATCATGGGCCCGGGCCACGGCGGCCCGGCGGCGGTCGCGAACGCCTACCTCGAGGGCACCTACACCGAGGTCTATCCCAACATCACGATGGACACCGAAGGCCTGCGCAGGCTCTTCCGGCAGTTCTCCTTTCCCGGCGGCATCCCGAGCCACGTCGCTCCTGAGACACCCGGCTCCATCCACGAGGGCGGCGAGCTCGGCTACGCGCTGGTGCACGCGTACGGCGCGGCCTTCGACAACCCGAACCTCACCGTCTTCTGCGTGGTCGGGGACGGAGAGGCCGAAACCGGCCCGCTCGCCGCGAGCTG